>Ga0255334_1000208_pt1 | contig 60280 bp, 51 predicted proteins | sample EtOH5_35cm_T3_12_FD_202080 | JGI IMG/M metagenome (GOLD analysis project Ga0255334, IMG submission 202080) | Sandy soil microbial communities from University of British Columbia, Vancouver, Canada - EtOH5_35cm_T3_129 | ecosystem: Engineered > Artificial ecosystem > Sand microcosm > Unclassified ...
GCCCCGCCGAACCCGGTCCTTCCACCCGAACCCGGCACTCAGAGCTGCCGGGTTGGGCGCGAGCTGCCGGGTTGGGCGCGAGCTGCCGGGTTGGGCGCGAGCTGCCGGGTTGGGCGCGAGCTGCCGGGTTGGGCGCGAGCTGCCGGATTCGGCGCGGACGGCCGGGCTCGGCCCGAGCGGGCTGGCTCGCTGGGTCAGGACGCCGGGGCGGACGGGAGGGCGAGGAGGAACGCGGGCGGGCGCAGGTCCGCCGCGGCGAAGGCGGACGCCACCGCGGCCGCCACGGCCTCCTCGGAGCCGGCGCGGACCAGCGCGATCGCCGAGCCGCCGAACCCGCCGCCCGTCATCCGCGCGCCGAACGCCCCGGCGGCCCGCGCCGCCGTGACGGTCAGGTCCAGCTCGCGGCAGGACACCTCGTAGTCGTCGCGCAGCGACGCGTGCGACGCGTCCATCAGCGGCCCGACCTCGTCGATCCGCCCGTCGCGCAGCAGGTCGACGAAGGAGAGCACCCGCGCGATCTCCGTCACCACGTGCCGCACGCGCCGCACCCGCACGCCGCCGTCGGGCGTGCCGTCGAGCAGCGAGAGGGCGGCGGGCAGGTCGGTGACCTCCCGCAGTGTCGGCACCCCGAGGATCCGGGCCGCGTCCTCGCACGTCGCCCGCCGAGCGGCGTACTGCCCGTCCACGAGGGCGTGCTCCGCGCGAGTGTCGATCACCAGCAGCGCGAGCCCGTGCGCGGTGAGGTCGAACGGCTCCTGCTCCACCTCGCCGTCGCGGCAGTCGAGCAGCAGGGCGGCGCCGGCGAGGCAACGCAGCGACGCGGCCTGGTCCATGCCGCCGGTCGGGGCGCCGGCGATCTCGTTCTCCGCGCGCACGCAGGCCGCCGCGAGGCGGGCGCGCCCGGCGTCGTCGGACGCGAGCCCCAGCCCGTGGACCGACGAGAGCGCGACGGCGAACGCGGACTCCAGCGCGGCCGACGAGGACAACCCGGCGCCGTACGGCACGCACGAGTCCACGGCGGCGTCGAACCCGCTGACCGACCGGCCGAGGGCGCGCAGCGCCCAGGCGACACCGGCCACGTAGGCCGGCCAGCCCGGGACGGTGCCCGGCGCGACCTCGTCCAGCGACACGGAGCGGATCCCCGTGCCCTCCTGCGCGGAGACGAGCCGGATCAGGTCGTCGTCCCGTGAGCGCAGCGCGACGAACGTGCGGTGCGGCAGCGCGATCGGCAGGCAGAGCCCGCCGTTGTAGTCGGTGTGCTCGCCGATCAGGTTGACGCGGCCGGGCGCGGACCAGACCCCGTCCGGGGCGGCGGAGAACGCGGAGGCGAAGAGCGCGCGGACCCGCGCCGCACCCTCGTCGTGCGACCAGGCGGGTTGCAGAGCCGGCGCGACGACCTCCGTGCTCATTATCAGTGGGCGACGGGCGCGAGCCCGAGCGGCCGGCCGGCCAGCCCACGCGGCGCGGCGGTGAGCTGGCGGGCGATGTCGAGGAGCGCCACGGCGGCGGGGGAGTCGGGGGCGCCGAGCACCACGGGCGTCCCGCCGTCGCCGCCCTCGCGCAGCGACACGTCGAGCGGCACCTGACCCAGCAGCGGCACGGGGGTCCCGACGAGCCTCGTCAGCCCCTCGGCGACGCGCGCGCCGCCGCCGGCCCCGAACAGCTCGAACCTCGAGCCGTCCGGCTGCGGCAGCCACGCCATGTTCTCGATGACCCCGGCGACCAGCTGGTGCGTCTGCACCGCCACCGCGCCGGCCCGCTCCGCCACCTCGGCGGCGGCGACCTGCGGCGTGGTGACGACGACGAGCGACGAGCCCGGCAGCAGCTGCGCCACGGAGATCGCCACGTCACCGGTGCCCGGCGGGAGGTCGAGCAGCAGCACGTCGAGGTCGCCCCAGAACACGTCGGAGAGGAACTGCTGGAGCGCGCGGTGGAGCATCGGCCCGCGCCACACCACGGGCTGCCCCGGCGGAACGAACATGCCGATCGACATCACTTTGACGCCGTGCGCGATGGGCGGCAGCAGCATCTCGTCGACCGCCGTCGGGGGCTGGTCGGTGCCGAGCATCCGCGGCAGCGAGAACCCGTAGATGTCGGCGTCCACCACGCCGACGGCCAGCCCCTGCTGCGCCATCGCGACCGCGAGGTTCGCCGTGACCGACGACTTGCCCACCCCGCCCTTGCCCGACGCGACCGCGATGACCTTGGTCAGCGAACCGGGCTGGGCGAACGGGATCACCGGCTCCGGCCCAGCGGCGCCGCGCAGCTGCTCGCGCAGGGCGGCGCGCTGCTCCGCGTCCATCGCGCCGAGCTCCACCGTGACGTCGGCGACGCCGCCGAGCGGAGCCACGGCCGCCGTCACGTCCTTGACCAGCGTGTCCTTGAGCGGACAGCCCGCGACGGTGAGGTCCACCTTGACGGTGACGTGGCCGTCGTCGACGAGCACCGAGCGGACCATGCCGAGGTCGGTGATCGGGCGGCGGATCTCGGGGTCGAGCACGCTGCCGAGGGCGGCGCGGACGGCGGCGGCGAGCCCCTCGGGCATCGCGGTCTCGGTGGTGGCAGAGGGCATACGGCCATCGTAGGCGGTAGCCGCACCCGGCCCCTGGGCCCTGGTCAGGGACCGTCGTGAGGCCGTTCGTCCTGTGGTCGGCCGTCCGTCCGCCGGGCGAGCAGGTAGCCGCCGTCCGCGGCCACCACCTGGTAGCTCGCGTCCGGGTGGTGCTCGGCCGCCCAGTCGAGCAGCGCCGGCCGGGTGCCCGGCGTGCCGCCCCAGGCGGTGTCGAACACGAGGTAGTCGGGCGCCGGGTTGCCGTCGTTCCCGAACCAGAACACGTCGCGGGTGTCGACCAGGTAGCTCATCAGCCCGACGTCGGTCTCCACCGAGACCCCGTCCGGGACGGCGTCGAGGATCCGGTGCGCCGCGTCCGCGCGCGGGTTGGGCTCCCAGAACGACGGGTCGCCGAACCGCCCCAGCGGCAGCCGCGGCAGCATCACCACCGCGGCGGTCACGCAGATCGCCACCGCGGAGGTGCCGAGCCCGCGCAGCCATCGTCGCGGCGAGGCAGCCGCGAGGTCGACACCGTCCAGCAGCGCCGCGAACGCAACGGGCATGAGGATCGCCGAGTAGTGCCAGGTGTAGCCCCAGAACCCGTAGTTGCCGCTCCAGAACCGCCACAGCAGCGTCGGCACGGCGACGAGGAGCACGGGCGAACGCAGCCCGACGAGGCCCGTGGCCAGGATCAGCACGGCGAGGGTGGCCAGCTTGCGCTGGTCGTCCACCAGGTGCCCGACGAGCAGCCACGGCTGGCGCAGCAGCGCGCCGACGTCCAGCCGGTCGGCGTACGCGAACTCCCCGTCGGGGTTGAACGCGGGCAGGATCACCTTCTGGGCCAGGACGAGCCACACCGCGCCCCACGCGGCCAGGCCGAGGCCGAGCCGCTCGCCGCGTCGGTGCTCGTCGTGCCGCTCGTCGGCCACGGACACCGCGCGCGACGACGACCGCGCCCGCCACCACAGGACCAGGCCGAGCGCGACGACGTTGGACCCGAGGTCCTCCTTGACGAAGACGAGCGGCGCCGCCCAGAGCACGGCCGCGAGCCACCGCTCGCGCAGCAGCGCGACGAGCGAGACGGCGAGCAGCGGGACGGCGAACGCGATCTCGTGGAACTGCACGGCGACGGCCCCGACCAGCCCGAACGACGCCGCGTACGCGAACCCGACCGCCGTGCCCTGGACCGCGCCGAGCCGGCGCGCCGCCTCCCGCGCGATCACCCACACCGAGAACGCCAGCAGCACGTCCTGCACGACCATCACCGTCAGCGCCGAGGGCGCGATGCGGTAGGGGACGCCGAGCAGCACCAGCAGCGGGTGGAAGTGGTCGCCCAGCAGGTTGTAGCCGTCGCCCTTGACGTTCACGACCGGCGCCTCGAGCGCCGCGTAGCGGCGGGCGAGCTGCGTGAAGATGCCCAGGTCCCAGGAGGGGGTCTCCAGCCGGCGCCACTGGACGGTCGAGAACGTGGTGTACGCCGCGAGGGCGAGCAGCGAGACGGCGAGCGGGCCGGGATGCGTCCGCATGCGGGTCTGTTCGCTCAGGAGCCGGCCCCGTCCTCGTCGGGCTCGTCGTGGTGCTCGCGCTCCTCCTCGAGATCGTCGAGCAGCGCACGCAGCTCGGAGCGGACGAAGTCGCGCGTGGCCACCTCGGACAGCGCGATCCGCATCGCGGCGATCTCGCGGGCGAGGAACTCGGTGTCGGCGAGGTTCCGCTCGGCGCGCTGCCGGTCCTGCTCCGCCTGCACGCGGTCGCGGTCGGTCTGCCGGTTCTGCGCGAGCAGGATCAGGGGCGCGGCGTAGGACGCCTGGAGCGAGAGCATCAGCGTCAGTGCCGTGAAACCGTTGCTCGCCTTGTCGAACCGCAGGTCCGCGGGCCCCGCCCAGTTCCACGCGATCCAGACGATGCAGAACACCGTCAGCCAGATGATGAACCGCGGCGTGCCCAGGAACCGCGCGATGCTCTCCGAGATCCGGCCGGAGGCGTCGGTGTCGCGCACCGGCCGCGGGAGCACCGGACGCCGGCTCGAGCGCGGCTGGTCGAGGCGCTCAGCCACGGCTCGCCTCCGACGTGGGCTCGTCGTCCGCCTCGCGCCAGTCCTCGGGCAGCAGGTGGTCGATCACGTCGTCGACGGACACCGCGCCGAGCAGGCGGCGCTGCTCGTCGACCACCGGCAGCACCAGCAGGTTGTACGTGGCGAGCTCGCGCGTCACGGTCAGCAGCGGCGTGGCGGGGGAGACGGGCTCGATGTCGGTGTCGACGATCGAGCCGATCGACTCGTGCGGCGGGTGGCGAAGCATCCGCTGGAGGTGCACCACGCCGATGAAGCGCCCGGTCGGGGTCTCCAGCGGTGGGCGCACGACGAAGACGGTGGAGGCCAGTGCCGGGTTGAGGTCAGCCCGGCGCACCACCGCAAGGGCCGCCGCGATCGACGTCTCGGGGCCGAGGACCACCGGCTCGGTGGTCATCAGACCACCGGCGGAACGGTCCTCGTACTCGAGGAGTCGGCGGACGTCCTCGGCCTCCTCGGGCTCCATCGCGGCGAGCAGCTCGTCCTGCTTGTCGTCGGGCAGCTCGCGCAGCAGGTCCGTCGCGTCGTCGGGCTGCATCTCCTCGAGCACGTCCGCGGCGCGGCCGATCTCGAGGCCGGCGAGGATCGCCACCTGGTCGTCCTCGGGCAGCTCCTCGAGGACGTCGGCCAGCTTCTCGTCGGACAGCGCGGCGGCGACCTGGAGCCGGCGGCGGCTCTCCATGTCGTGGAGCATCTCCGCGAGGTCGGCGGGCTTGGCGTCCTCGTACTGCGCGAGCAGCAGCTCCGCGCCCTGCGCCTGGCTGTGCCGGAACAGCCCTGAGACCTCGTCGAGCCCGACGGTCCGCGTGGTGCCGCGACGGCGGAGCAGGCCGGGCTTGTCGCCCTTGTGCCGCACCGACAGCTTGGTGGCGAGCCAGTCGCCGTTGCGCTGGTACTCGATGGCGATGTCGTCGACCGTCGCCTGGCCGGAACCGTCCAGCAGGTCGACGGTGCGCTCCAGCAGCTGGCCCACCGCGAGGGTCTCGGTGGCGCGCTGCTCGAAGCGCCGCACGTTGAGCAGGCCCGTCATCAGCACCTGGCCGGCCGCGATCGAGGTGACACGCGTGATCGGCAGGAACACCCGTCGCTTGCCCGAGACCTCGACGACGAGGCCGACGGCGCGGGGGGCGCCCTTGGGGCGTTCGACGAGCACGACGTCCCGCACCCGTCCCACCTGGTCGCGGGACGGGTCGTACACGGCGGTGCCGGGGAGGCGCGCCACGAAGATCCTGGTCCCGACGGTGCTCACGCCGGCGCCCCCGCGGAGTCGGGAGCGCAGCGAGCGATCCGGGGGGGTGAGATCACGCGGGCCAGCCTACGGCGCAACCCAAGGGCGTGGCGGCGACCCGCGCCGTGAGGCAGGATCGAGGCATGAGCACGAGCAGCGCGAACCGAGCGCCTCGCGTCCCGACGCTGCCGCAGGGTGAGACCGTCGCCCGCTACGGCACCTATCTCGAGGCGCAGAAGGCCGTCGACCAGCTGGCCGACGAGCAGTTCCCGGTGCAGCACGTGACGATCGTCGGGACCGACCTGAAGACTGTGGAGCGTGTGCTGCGGCGCCTCTCGTACCCCTCGGTGGCGCTCGGGGGGTTCGCGTCCGGGGCGTGGTTCGGCCTGTTCGTCGGCCTGATCTTCTTCCTCTTCGCGCCGAGCCAGGGGCTCTGGATCATGACCCCGGCGATCCTCTTCGGCGGCGCCTTCGGCCTGCTCTTCTCGATCATCACCTACTCGTTCTCGCGCGGGCGGCGGGACTTCACGTCGACGAGCCAGATCGTCGCGACCTCGTACTCGGTGCTGTGCGTCGCGGAGCACGCCAACAAGGCGCGCAACCTGCTCGCCGCCGTGGGCGGCGTGGTGACCGGCTGGCCCGGTGCCGAGCCCATGCCTTCGCCGTCGCCCCCCGGCGCGCCGGCGGAGCCGTTCGGGACGCCCCCCTCGGACCCTACGGGCTCGGACCCGACCTCGTCGTACCCGCCTCCGGCCGCCCCGACCCCTTCCTCGGGCCCGGCGGCCTGACCCGGCCCTTGATGGGCCCGTCCACCGATGGCGCCAGCCCGGTCGCTGCTGGGCACCGTCATCCGCGACCAACCTCGCCCGTCTCGGCCGCGTCCCGATTGGGCAGCGGTTGGTTGCGGCCGATGCGCCCAAGCCGCAACCAACCGCTGCCAGGCGGCTGCGCCGGCTACTCGGCGGTCAGGCGTCGCGCAGCGACGCCATCCAGGCCTCGACCGCGTCCGGGTCGCGGGGGAGCGCCGCCGTCAGCAGGCGCGCGCCGTCCGCGGTGACCACCACGTCGTCCTCGATCCGCACGCCGATGCCCCGGTACTCCTCGGGGACCAGCAGGTCGTCGCCCTTGAAGTACAGACCCGGCTCGACCGTGAACACCATGCCCGCCTCGACGGTCCCGTCGAGGTACAGCTCCTGGCGCGCCTGTGCGCAGTCGTGGACGTCGAGGCCGAGGTGGTGGCTGGTGCCGTGCACCATCCACCGGCGGTGGTACTGGACCTCGTCGTCCAGCGACTCCTCCGCGGAGACGGGCAGCAGCCCCCACTCCGCGACGCGGGCCGCGATCACCTTCATCGCGGCGGCGTGCACCTCGCGGAACCTGATGCCGGGCCGGATGGCGGCGATCGCGGCGTCCGCCGCGTCGAGCACGGCCTGGTAGACGCGGCGCTGCACCTCGGTGTACGTCCCGGAGACGGGGAGGGTCCGGGTGACGTCGGCCGTGTACAGGGAGTCGACCTCGACGCCGGCGTCGAGGAGGAGGAGATCCCCGTCGCGCACCACGCCGTCGTTGTCCGTCCAGTGCAGCGTGGTCGCGTGCTCGCCGGCGGCCGCGATCGTCGAGTAGCCGACGTCGTTGCCCTCCTGCCGCGCGTGCCCGACGAACGTGCCCTCGACCACGCGCTCGCCGCGCCGGTGGGCCAACGCCGACGGCAGCGAGCGGACCACCTTCTCGAAGCCCTCGATCGTGGTGTCCACCGCCTGCTGCAGCTGCTCGAGCTCGTAGGCGTCCTTGACCAGCCGCAGCTCGGAGAGCGCCTCGGCCAGCCGCTCGTCCTGCCTGCCCGCGGCCTCGTCGGCCCGGATCTGCTCGACGACCTCCTCGACGGCCTCGTCGACCCCGGGCACGACGAGCAGCCGCACGCCGTCCTCGCCGACGTCCTTCGCGAGCGCGTCGCGCAGGTCGTCGAGGTGCGCCGTGGTGATCCCGGTGACCGTCTCGACGTCGTCGAGCGCGGGCCGGGGACCGACCCAGAACTCGCCGTGCGCCGAGTCCGCGAAGAACTCCTCGGAGTCGCGGCCGGCCGGCGGGTGCAGGTAGAGCACGGCGCGGTGGCCCCCGTCCGGGTCGGGGTGCAGCACCAGCACCGCCTCCGGCTCCTGCTCCATGCCGAGGCCGGTCAGGTGCGCGAACGCGGCGTGCGGGCGGAAGCGGTGGTCCGTGTCGTTCGAGCGCACCTTGGGCCGCCCGGCGGGCACGACGAGCCGCGCGCCCGGGAACTGCTCGGCGAGGCGCTCACGGCGGGCGGCGGTGAGGTCGGCGACGGGCGCGCGCGTCGCGCCGAGGTCGGGGCGCGGGCCCCAGCCGGACGTGACGAACTCGAGGAACCGCTTCGAGCCGGGGCGCAGCGAGCGGTTGCTGCCGCGGGACTCGAGGGGCCGGGCGTCGGCGGTGGGCTCGGTCACCCGGCCATCCTCCCACCATGGGTCGGTGGGCTCCTCGTGCCCCGGCTACGGTGAGCGGCGTGCGCATCGACCTGCACACCCACTCGTCGGCCTCGGACGGCACGCAGCCGCCGGCCGGCGTGGTCGCGGCGGCCGCCGCCGCAGGCCTCGACGTCGTCGCGCTGACCGACCACGACACCACCGCCGGCTGGGCGCAGGCGTCGGCCGCCGCGGTCCGGGCGGGTGTCGCGCTGGTGCGCGGTACCGAGGTCTCGGCGCGCTCGCGCGGCGTCTCGGTGCACCTGCTGTCGTACCTCCAGGACCCGTCGCACCCGGGGTTGGCCGACGAGCTCGCGCGGGTGCTCGACGCGCGGGTGCACCGCGCGCAGCGGATCGTCGAGGCGCTCGCGCGGGACGTGCCGATCACGTGGGCGCAGGTGGTGGAGCAGGCCGGGGACGCGGCGGCGGTCGGCCGGCCGCACATCGCCGACGTGCTCGTCGCCAACGGCGTCATCCCCGACCGCGACGCGGCCTTCGCCACGCTCCTGTCCTCGCACGGCCCCTACTACGTGCCGTACTACGCGCCGGACGCCGCCGTGGCCGTGCGGCTGATCCGCGCCGCGGGCGGGGTCCCGGTGTTCGCGCACCCGGGCGCGGACGGGCGCGGGCGCATCGTGCCCGACGAGGTGTTCGACGAGCTCGCCGAAGCCGGCCTCGCCGGCCTCGAGGTGGACCACCGCGACCACGACGAGGCGCAGCGCGCCCGGCTGCGCGCCATCGCCGGCCGGCTGGACCTGCTCGTCACCGGGTCGAGCGACTACCACGGGACGGGCAAGCTCAACCGGCTCGGAGAGAACCTCGCGTCCGACGAGGCGCTCGCGGCGATCGAGGCGGAGGGGTTCCTGCCGGTGGTGCGACCGTGACCGGGAACGCCGAGCGGGAGGCGTCGTGATCGACTGGCAGTTCGGGATCTCGGTGTTCGTCACCCTGTTCGTCATCATGGACCCGCCGGGGACGGTCCCGATCTTCCTGGCCCTGACGCGGCCCATGTCGCCGCACCAGCGCACCCGCGCGGCGTGGCAGGCGATCGCGGTGGCGTTCGGCGTGATCGTGGGGTTCGCGCTGTTCGGGCAGCAGGTGCTGACGTACCTGCACGTCTCGCTGCCGGCGCTCCAGGCGGCCGGCGGGCTGCTGCTCCTGCTGGTCGCGATGCAGCTGCTGACCGGCGACGCCGACTCCCCGCCCGCCGACGACGCCGCGGCCGGCAACGTCGCGATGGTCCCGCTCGGCACCCCGCTCCTCGCCGGGCCGGGCGCCATCGTCGCGACGATGGTCTACGTCCAGCAGGCCACCGAGGCGGCCGACTGGATCGCCATCGCGATCGGCGTGGTGCTGGTGCACCTGTGCCTGTGGCTGGCGATGCGGTTCGCCGGCGCGGTGCACCGCGTGCTCGGCGACTCCGGCACGCTGATCGTCGGCCGGATCGCCGGCCTCCTGCTCGCGGCGATCGCCGCGCAGCTCGTCGCCGACGCGGTCCTCGCGTTCGCCCGCCAGGTCTAGCCGCGAGCCACCCACCGCGCCAGCCGCGCGCTGCGCCACGCCAACGTCCGCACTCAGTGGGGTCCTGACCCCAACGAGTGCGGACGCAACGCGTTGCGCTATGCCAACGTCCGCACTCAGTGGGGTCCTGACCCCAACGAGTGCGGACGTCGCGGGTCAGGCGTTGGGGTTGTGCGCTAGTCGGTGGTGGGGGTCGACGAGCCGGGGGTGGAGCCGCCGCGACGGCGGCGACGGCGGCGGCGGGGGGCGTCGCCGTCGCCGCGCTCGGGGCGTTCGGCGGTCGTCGTGCCGGCTTCGCGGGGGGCGCGGGGCGCGTCGTCCGACGAGCGACGGGCGCCCGCGGGCTCGTCGTGCGCGGAATGACGCACCTCGGTGCGACCCTGACCGCCCCGGCCCCCGCCCCGGCTACCGCCGGAACGACCCTCGCCGGAACGACCCTCGCCGGAACGACCCTCGCCCGACCGGCCGCCGCGACGGCCACGGCCCTCGCCGCGGTCGCCGTCACGCGAACCGCCCAGCCGGTCGGTGTGCTTGCCGGTGTGCTTGCCGGTCTCGCCGACGTCCTCGAGCACCTCGGCGTCGAGGCCGGCGCGCGTGCGCTGGTCCTTGGGCAGCGTCCCCCGGACGCCTTCCGGGATGTCGAGGTCGGTGTAGACGTGCGGGGAGGACGAGTAGGTCTCCACCGGCTCGGGGATGCCCAGCTCGAGCGACTTGTCGATCAGGCCCCAGCGCGGCATGTCGTCCCAGTCGACGAACGTCACCGCGGTGCCCGTGTTGCCCGCGCGGCCGGTGCGGCCGGTGCGGTGGAGGTAGATCTTCTCGTCCTCGGGGCACTGGTAGTTGATGACGTGCGTGACGTCCTCGACGTCGATGCCGCGGGCGGCGACGTCGGTGGCGACCAGCACGTCGACCTTCCCGTGCCGGAACGCGCGCAGCGCCTGCTCGCGCGCGCCCTGACCGAGGTCGCCGTGGATCGCGCCGGCGGCGAAGCCGCGCTCGGCGAGGTCGTCGGCCACCTTGGCGGCGGTGCGCTTGGTGCGGGCGAAGACGATCGTCAGGCCACGGCCCCGCGCCTGGAGGATCCGGGCGAGCAGCTCGACCTTGTCCAGCGCGTGCGCGCGGTAGGCGACCTGGGTGATGTTCTTGACCGTCTGGCCGGCGTCGTCGGGCTCGGCGGCGCGGATGTGGGTGGGCTGCGTCATGTAGCGGCGGGCCATCGCGACGATCGCGCCCGGCATGGTGGCCGAGAACAGCATCGTGTGGCGCGACGCCGGCGTGGCGGCGAGGAGCTTCTCGACGTCGGGCAGGAAGCCCAGGTCGAGCATCTCGTCGGCCTCGTCGAGCACCACGGTCCTCGCGTGGGCCAGGATCATGTGCCGCTGGTTCAGCAGGTCGATCATGCGGCCGGGCGTGCCGACGACGATCTCCGCGCCGCGGGAGAGGGCCTCGATCTGCGGCTCGTACGCGCGGCCGCCGTACACCTGGACGATGCGGACCTTGCGGCCGGCAGCGGCCATCGCGAGGTCGCCGGCCACCTGGACGGCCAGCTCGCGGGTGGGGACGACGACCAGGCCCTGCGGCTTGCCGGGCGCGTGCAGCTCGTCGTACCCCGGTTCGCCGGGGGCGACGACGTGCTCCAGCAGCGGGATGCCGAAGCCGAGCGTCTTGCCGGTGCCGGTCTTGGCCTGGCCGATGATGTCGTGCTTCGACAGCGCGACCGGCAGGGTCATCGCCTGGATGGGGAACGGGTTGACGATGCCGCGCTGGGCGAGCGCGGCGACGGTCTCGGGCCGGATGTCGAAGTCGCCGAAGGTGGCGTCGACGGCCTGGACCGAGTGGTGCGCGCGGGATGCCGCGCCGATGGGGGTGGGGACCGCGTCCGCCGCGGTCTGGATGTCGATCTGCTCGGAGGTGGTCACGAAGGACCCTTCGGTGCGGCGCGGGGAGAGCACGGCGGCCGGGGGAGGGAACATGTCCCGCCTCGACCGCGGCGTCGTCGCCACGCAGGTGGCCGGCAGCCGATCGTGAACGTCGTCTCGCACTGAGCGCCCCGGCGGGCGGTGCGAGGTGGCCATCAGGCCGAGGAGGCTGGACGACCGGGCAACCGAATGTACGCGCACATGCTACGCCAGGTCGTCGGACGACCTGCGGGACCGACGCGCGCCGCCGACCTCCGGGCGAACGTCCGGCCAACGGGAGATGACGCGAAGGGGGTTCGCCCAGGCGGTCCGAGCGTTACCATCTCGTAATGGCCTTCGCCCCCGCGGTCGACTCCACGACCGACCCAGCCGTCAGGATCGAGCTCCTCGGCCTCACGGCCCAGGTGGAGCACACCCAGTTCACCCGGCTGGCGGCGTACTCCAAGGTGGCGCCCGGCACGGCGCAGCGGCTCGCGCTGGCGCGGTGCGCCGTGCAGCGGGTGGACGCGTGCGAGCGGTTGCTGGCGCGGATCGCCGAGCTGGGCGGGGACCCCGAGGCGGCGATGGGCGCGTGGGCGCACGTGCTCGACGGGTTCGACGCGCGGACCACGTCGACCTCGTGGGCCGAGCGGCTGCTGGTGCCCTACATCGGCTACGGCGTCGCCGACGACTTCTGCCGCCTGGTCGCCGACGGGCTCGACGACGACTCGCGCGACCTGCTGAACGACGTGCTGGGCGCCCGGTGGACGGCCGACCTCGCGGTCAACGAGCTCGACGAGGTGGTCAAGTGCGACCACGTGCTCACCGCGCGGCTCGCGCTGTGGGGCCGACGGCTCGTCGGCGAGGCGCTGACGGTGGTCCAGTCGGTGCTCGAGCAGAAGCCCGGGATGGAGCGGCTGCTCGGCGGCTCCGGGCGGGGCGCATTGTTCGGCAAGCTGACCGCCGAGCACGCCCGCCGGATGAACCGGCTGAAGCTGACCGCCTGACGGCTACAGCGAGCCGAAGCCCACCCGGGCGCGGGTCTCCGCGCCGATCTCCACGTACCCGATGGCCGCGGTCGGCACGATGATGCGCCGCCCGTGGTCGTCCACCAGCTCGAGCGCGGGCTTGCCGTCGAGGGCGGCCGCGATGGTGGCCGCGACCTCGTCGGCCGTCTGGTCGGACTCGAGCATGATCTCGCGGGGCAGGTCCCGCACGCCGATCGTGATCTCCACGCCGCTGGCCTCCTGGTGTTGGCGGTGGGTCGATCCTAGGTCGTCGCCGGCGCGGCATCGGATCGGACCAGCCCGGCGAGGCCACCCCAGACCAGCCGGGAGACGAGCTCCGCCGTCTGCGCGGCGTCGAGTCCGCCGGGATGGCGCATCCGGAAGACCGCCGCGCCCTGGGCGAGCGCGACGAGCGAGGCCGCGACGGCGCGGGCACCGGTCGGGTCGAGGTCGCTGACGTGGCCGAGCACGCCGGCGATCCGGTCGGTGGCCTCGCGGGAGGCATGCTCCACGCGCGCGCGAACGCCGGCGTCGTGCGTCACGTCGGACTCGAACAGGAGCATCGAGGACTCGCCGGCGCCGTCGACGAACGTGATGTACGCGCAGACGATCGCCTGGACCACCGCCCGGCCCTCGTTCGGCTCGCCCGCGACGACGGGTCGCACCGCTTCGTCGATCGCTGCGAGAAGGGCGTCGCCGCGCTCGTCGACGATCGCGAGGTACAGGTCGAGCTTCGACGGGAAGTGCCGGTAGAGCACCGGCTTGGACACCTGTGCGTGCTCCGCGATGTCGTCCATCGAGACGTGGTGGTAGCCCTCGGTGGTGAACAGCTGCTGGGCGATCGACAGGAGCTGGTCGCGTCGCTGCGAGCGGGCCAGGCGGATGCCGGGCCCGCGGGGTGTCCCCTGCGCCGCCGCGGCCACGTCAGATGCTAACCAACGGGGACGCGCGTACGCCTGCGATCGGGCGGTCCCGCCGTGTGGGTCCCGCGTGGTGAGATCGACACATGCCCACCTCGCCGCCCGCCGCGCCTGCCCGGGCCGCCGGCGCCGAAGCGCCGCGGCTGGTGCGTCCGGCGTTCGCGGCGGCGCCGGCGGAAGGCCCCGGCTCGCTCGTCGAGCTGGACGCGACGCAGCGCGAGGCCGTCGCGCGGGCGGCCGGGGCGGAACGCGCGGTCCTCGTCCTCGGCGCGCCCGGGACGGGGAAGACGACGGTCGCGCTCGAGTCGGTCGTGGCGGCGGTGGAGGCCGGGACCGACCCCTCGGACGTGCTGCTGCTCGCCGCGAGCCGGCGCGCGGCGGCGGACCTGCGGGACCGCCTGTCGGCGCGGCTGCGCCGGACGACGAGCCGCGCACCGGTGCAGACGCCGGCCGCCGCGGCGTTCGCGATCCTGCGGTGGCGGGCCACCGCGCTGCACGAGCCGCCGCCGACGCTGATCTCGGGACCCGAGCAGGACCTGATGCTGGCCGACCTGCTGGCGGGTCACGAGGCGGGCGAGGGTGCGCCGGTGCGGTGGCCCGACTGGGTCACGCCCGAGATGCGCGCGCTGCGCGCGTTCCGCGACGAGCTGCGGGACCTGCTGATGCGCGCGGCCGAGCGGGGGCTGACGCCGGGCGGCCTGGAGCGGCGCGGCCTCGAGCACGGACGGCCGGAGTGGGTGGCCGCGGCGCAGGTGTACCGGGAGTACCTCGACGTCGTGGGGTGGCGGTCGGGCACGCCGGACGTCGGCGAGCGGTTCGACCCGGCGCGGCTGGTCGACGAGGGCGCGGCGGCGCTCGAGGCGTGGTCGGGCGAGCTGCCCGGCGTGGAGCGGCCGGGCTGGCGGCTCGTCGTCGTCGACGACCACCAGGAGTCGACCGCGGCGACCGCGCGCCTGCTGCGGGCGCTGGCGGACGACGGTGCGCGGCTGGTGCTGATCGGCGACCCCGACGCCGCGGTGCAGACCTTCCGGGGCGCGGCTCCCGCGCTCGTCACGCGCGCCACGGTGGCCGGTCGCGGCCCGGGCGAGCTGGGCGCGGGCCGGCCCGTGGTGCTCGGCACCTCGTGGCGGCACGGGGCGGCGGTACGGCAGGTGGTAGCGCGCGTCACGGGGCGCGTCGGGACGCTGGGGTCGATCGACCACCGCCGCGCGCGGGGTTCGGGTGGGGAGGCGGGCGTGCGCGTGGCGATCCTGCCGAGCCCGGCGCAGGAGGCGGCCTTCGTCGCGCACGCGCTGCGGACCGCCCACCTCGAGGATGGCGTCGCGTGGGGCCGGATGGCCGTGATCGCCCGCTCGGGCGCCGCGGTGACGGCGCTGCGCCGCGCGCTGGCGGGGGCGGAGGTGCCGGTCAGCGTCGTCGGCTCCGACGTCGCGCTGCGCGACGAGCCCGGGGTCCAGCCGCTGCTGCTGGCGACCGCCGTGGCGGTCGGGGCCGCCGAGCTCGACGCGGAGGCGGCGGTGCGGCTGGCGACGTCCCCGTTCGGCAGGCTCGACGCCGTGGGCCTGCGGCGCGTCCGGCGGGCGTTGCGGGCCGCGGAGCTGGCCGCGGGCGGGGCACGGACGAGCGACGCGCTGCTGGTCGAGGTGCTCGGGGACCCCGCCCGGTCGACGGGGCTGCCGGCCTCGCTCGCCCGGCCGGTGGCGCACCTGGCGCGCGTGCTGGAGGCGGGCCGCCGCGCCGCGGCGCAGGACGGTGCCGACGCGCAGGGCGTCCTGTGGGCGGTGTGGCAGGCGGCGGGCGTCGCCGACGAGTGGCGGCGCACCGCGCTGCGGGGCGGCGTCGCGGGCGACCGCGCCGACCGGGACCTCGACGCAGTGGTCGCGCTGTTCCGGGCCGCGGAGACGTTCGTCGACCGCATGCCGGGGGCCGGACCGGCGGCGTTCGTCAGGTGGGTCGCCGCGCAGGACCTGCCCGCCGACACCCTCGCCGCGGCCGCCCGCCGCGAGGCGGTCGCGGTGCTGACGCCGGCGGGCGCCGCGGGCCAGGAGTGGGACCTCGTGGTGGTCGCGGGCGTGCAGGAGGGTGCGTGGCCGGACCTGCGGCTGCGCGACTCGCTGCTCGGCGCGCAGCGGCTCGTCGACGTGGTGGCGGGCCGGGCGCCCGACGCGGGAGCCGAGTCCTGGCGGGCGGACCGCGAGGCGGTGCTGCACGACGAGCTGCGCGCGTTCGCGGTCGCGTGCTCGCGGGCGCGCCGCCGGCTCGTCGTGACGGCCGTCGGCAACCCCGAGACGCAGCCGTCGGCCCTGCTCGACCTCGTCGAGCCGGTGGACGGAGAACCGGACCCGCGGCGCACCACGGCGCCCCGGCCGGCGGACCTGCGCGGCCTCGTCGCCCGCCTGCGTGCCGCGGTGGAGACGGCCGCGCGCGCGGGGACGGTGGACCGGGCGGCAGCGGGGACGCTCGCCCGGCTCGCCGCCGCGGGCGTGCCCGGCGCGCACCCCGACGAGTGGCACGGCCTGCTCGCGCCGTCGAGCGACGCACCGCTGTGGGGGCCGGACGAGACGGTCCCCGTGTCGCCGTCGAAGCTCGAGACCGTGACGGAGTGCGCGCTGCGCTGGGCGCTGGAGGCGGCCGGCGGTACACCGGCGTCGGGTGTGGGCCAGAACCTCGGCACGCTCGTCCACTCGATCGCCCAGCAGCACCCGCAGGGGACGCGCGAGGAGCTCGCCGCGGCGCTGGAGGCGCGGTGGAAGGAGCTCGGGCTACGGCCCGGCTGGCAGGAGGTCTCCGAGCGGCGCCGGGCCGACGAGATGGTCCGCCGGCTGGCTCAGTACGTCGCCGGGCACCCGGCGGTCGCGGTCGAGGCCGGGTTCGAGGTGGCGATCGGCCGGGCCCGGCTGCGCGGTTCGATCGACCGTGTGGAGCCGGCGGCGGACGGTGGTGCGGTCGTCGTCGACCTCAAGACCGGGACGTCGCCGCCGTCGAAGGTCGACACCGAGAGCCACGCCCAGCTGGGCGCCTACCAGCTGGGCGTGGACTCCGGCGGGCTCGAGGAGGTCCTGCCGGGGGCGACGAGCGCGGGGGCGCGGCTCGTCTACCTGTCGACGGGCGTGACGGCGACGACGCGTGACCAGGCGCCCCTGGGCGCGGAACCCGACAGCTGGGCGCGCGCGCTCGTCGAGGGCGCGGCCGACGCGATGGCCGCCTCCGTGTTCACCGCGACGGCCAACGCTCGATGCGACCGATGCCCGGTGCGCCGCTCGTGCCCGGTGCGCGGCGAGGGCAGGCAGGTGGTCGCATGACGGAGCGGCTCAGCGCGGTCCGCATCGCCGACCTCCTCGGCCAGCCGCCGCCGACCGACGAGCAGCGGGAGGTCGTCGAGGCCCCCTTGCGGCCGGGGATCGTCGTGGCGGGAGCGGGGTCCGGCAAGACGGAGACGATGGCCGCGCGCGTGGTGTACCTGCTGGCCAACGGGCTCGTCGAGCCGGACCGCGTGCTCGGGCTGACGTTCACACGGAAGGCCGCAGGCGAGCTGTCGGACCGGGTCCGCACGCGGCTGCGCACGCTGCTTCGGGTGACGCGGCACGTCGACCTGCCCGGCCGTTCGCTGCTCGCCGGCGACGGGGGCGGCCTCCTCGCGTGGCCGACGATCGCGACGTACAACGCGTACGCGTCCGGGCTCATCGCCGACTACGGCCTGAGGCTGGGCATCGAGCCGGCGTCGCGCCTGCTCGGCGAGGCAGCCGGGTGGCAGCTGGCGAGCGAGATCGTCGAGACCTGGAGCGGCGAGCTCGAGGTCGAGGCCGCGGCGTCGACGGTGGTCGCCTCGGTCGTCGCGCTCTCGAACGCGCTCGACGAGCACCTGCTCGACCCGGCGGACGCCCAGCAGCGGATCCTCGCGATCACGGAGGCGATCGAGGCGACGCCGCTCGCGCCACGGGCGAAGGCGTTGTCGAAGGACGTGCGGGACGCCGTCGGCCGGCTGCGCGAGCGCGCCGTGCTGCTCGACCTCGTCGGCGCCTACCGGGAGCGCAAGCGTGCGCAGGACGCCCTCGACTACGGCGACCAGGTGGCCCTGGCGGCGCGGCTGGCACGCGAGGTGCCGGACGTGAGCCAGGGCGAGCAGGCCAGGTACGGCGTGGTGCTGCTCGACGAGTACCAGGACACCTCCTACGCGCAGGTGGTGCTGCTGCGCGCGCTCTTCGGCGACGGGCACCCCGTCACGGCGGTCGGCGACCCGCACCAGTCGATCTACGGCTGGCGCGGGGCGAGCGCGGGCGGGCTGGAGCGGTTCCCGGCGCAGTTCCGGCAGGCCGGGACGGGCGGGGCGCCGGCCGAGGAGTTCCACCTGTCGACGTCGTGGCGCAACGACCGCGCGATCCTCGCCGTCGCCAACCGCGTGAGCGAGGACCTGCGCCAGGCCGTCACGGGGGTGGGGGTCAGGGAGCTGTCACCGCGGCCGGGGGCCGACCCGGGCGCGGTCCACGCCCGGGTCGTGCTGACGATCGAGGACGAGGCGGATGCCGTCGCGGACTTCGTCGCGCAGCGGTGGCGGCCCGCGCGGGACGGCAGTGCGACCGGACGCGTCACGGCCGCGGTGCTGTGCCGGCGGCGTGACCAGTTCCCCCTGCTGCGGCGCTCGCTGGAGCGGCGCGGTGTCCGGGTCGAGGTCGTCGGGCTGGGGGGCCTGCTCGACGAGCCTGAGGTGGTCGACGTCGTCGCGGCGCTCCAGGCGGCGCACGACCCGTCGCGGGGCGACGCGCTGATGCGGCTCCTCACCGGCGCGCGCACCCGGCTCGGCGCGGCGGACCTGCACGCTCTTGCCGCGTGGTCGGCAGAGCTGGCGGCGCGGCACGGGCCGCCAGCACGCGGGCGACGCGAGGCGTCGGTGGACGACGTCGTGGCCGAGGCGGACGAGGTCGACGAGCGGTCGCTGGTCGACGCGGTCGACGAGCTGCCTTGGCCGGGCTGGCGCAGCGCCGACGGGCGCTCGCTCACGCCTGCGGCGCGCATGCGGCTCGGGGAGCTGGCCGCGCTGCTGCGCCAGGTGCGCGCGCTGACGTGGCTCCCGGTGCCGGAGCTGATCGGCCAGGTCGAACGGCTGTTGGGCCTCGACATCGAGGTGGCCGCCCGGCCGGGCGTCCCGCCGGCCGCCGCGCGGGCGGCCCTCGACGCGCTGCGCGAGGTGGCCGACGGCTTCGCGCAGTCGACCGACCACCCGACCCTCGGCGCGTTCCTCGCGTGGCTCGAGGCGGCGGAGGCGCACGAGAACGGTCTCGAGCTGCCGCTGACGGAGCCCGACAGGGACGCGGTGCAGCTCATCACCGTGCACGGCGCCAAGGGACTGGAGTGGGACGTCGTGGCCGTCCCGGCCCTGACCGACGGCGGCTTCCCGGCCACGAAGTCCGGCGGCACGGACGGCCCGAGCGACAAGGCGTGGCTCATCGACCGCGGCTCGCTGCCGTACGCGCTGCGCGGCGACCGCGGCGACCTGCCGGTGTTCGAGTACGGGGGCGCTGCCGACAGCGCGGACCTCGAGGAGCGGCGGCGGCGGTTCGTGGCCGCGGCCGGCCGGTACGAGCTGGCCGAGGAGCGGCGGCTCGCCTACGTCGCGGTGACGCGCGCCAGGAGCGAGCTGCTGCTCAGCGCGGCGTGGTGGGGCACGCAGAAGGAGAAGCGGCCGTTGTCGCCGTTCCTCACCGAGCTGGTGGACGCGGGGCTCGCCGCCGTCGACGGCTGGGAGCCGGAGCCGGCCGACGGCGGGCCGAACCCGCTCACCGCGCGGGTCGACCGCGCGAGCTGGCCCGCCGACCCGTTCGGGGAACCGGACGGCGAGACGTGGCGGCGCCCGCACGTCGAGGCGGCCGCGGCCGCCGTGCGCGACGCGTTGGTCGGAGGCGCGGACCTCGGGCGCGGCGACGAGTACGGCGCCGAGGCGTCCAGGCTGCTCGACGAGCGTTCCCGCGTGGCGAGCCCGTCCAACGAGGTCGAGATGCCGGCCCACCTGTCCGCCTCGGCGGTGGTTCGCCTCGATGCCGACCCCGAGGGTTTCGCGCTGGGGCTGCGCCGGCCCGTCCCCGCCGAGCCATCGCCTGCCGCGCGGCGCGGCACCACGTTCCACGCCTGGGTCGAGGGCCATTTCGGGCGGCCGAGCCTCGTCGACGTCGACGACCTGCCGGGTGCCGACGACGACTCGGTCCCGGTCGACGCGGACCAGGAGGCGCTGCGCGCCGCGTTCCTGGCCTCGGAGTGGGCGGACCGTGCACCGCTCGCCGTCGAGGTGGACGTGCAGCTCCCCGTCGCCGGGTACGTGCTGCGCTCGCGGATGGACGCCGTGTTCCCGGATCCGGAGCGCCCCGGTGATCCGGAGGCCGTGCTCGTCGTCGACTGGAAGACGGGGGCGCCGCCGGCCGACGCGGCCTCGCGCGCCTCCCGCGAGCTCCAGCTGGCTGTGTACCGGCTGGCATGGTCGCGCTGGAAGGGCGTGCCGCTGGAGAAGGTGCGCGCGGCGTTCTGCTACGTCGGCGCGGGCGTGACGGCCTACCCCGAGCGGCTGCTCGACGAGGACGGGATTGCGGCGATGCTGCGCAACGTGACAGGCGGCTGAGCGACGCGAGTCAGCTGGCGGCGGGCTCCGCGACCGGTTCGCGCGTCTGCTCGTCGAGCTCGATGAGCATCGTGACGGCGTCGTCGACGACGTCCGCCTGACCCGACCGCACGCCGTACAGGAGCCACCGGGCGAGCGCGAGCTCGCCGGCGAGCGTCGCCCGCTCGGTGAGGTACGGGTCCGTGAGCTCGGTGCGCCGCAGCTGGTATGCCTCGACGATCGCGTCGACCGCCTCCGGCGGGGCTGCGACGAGCAGCCATGCCAGGTCGTCCGCCGGGTCGGCCACCATGGCGTCGCCCCAGTCGAGGATGCCGGTGACGTCGTCGCCGTGCACTAGCACGTGCGCCGCGGTCAGGTCGCCGTGCACCACGGTCGGCTGGAAGTGCCACAGCCGCACGTCCTCGAGCTTTGCCTCCCAGCGGCGCAGCAGGCCGGTGGGCACCTTGCCGGTCTTGGCAGCCTCGTCCACCTCGGCGAGCCGGCGCTGGCGATACGCGGCGGCGTCGTAGACGGGTAGCCCCGCCTGCTCGACCACGGACGCGGGCAGCTCGTGCAGCGCGCCGAGCGCGCGACCCAGTGTCGCGGCGAGCCCTGGACCGGGCCCCAGCGCCTCGAGCCGCAGCGGCCGGCCGGGCACCAGCTCGTGCACGGCGCACCGCCCGCCCTCGGTCAGGTGTGCGAATCCCGCGGGCCGGGGCACGTCGAACGGCAGCCGGCGTGAGTCCACCTGTGCGGCCAGGGCGCGGAGCAGCGCCGTCTCGGCTTCGAGCGCGGCGCCGGCGGCGGCGTCGACCGGCGCGCGGACCACCCAGTGGCGGCCCACGGCGTCCGTGACGAGGGCGACGTCGTACTCCGAGCCGCCGGAGAGCGGCCGGCGGACGTCGTGGACGTCGAGGCCGGGGACGGCGACGGTCGCGAGGGCCGCGAGCGCCAACGGGGAACGGGACACGTCGCCAGGGTAGGTCGGGGCGCGCCGCCACCGGCGGCCCGCGCCCGGCGTGTCCCCGGACCGGGCAGCCGGGGGACCCACCCGCCGGCCCGGACAGCCGGGCGCGGCCATCCACCCCGCCCGCACAGCGAGATGGGCACATCCAAGCGAACTGGGCACTAGCAAGTGCACATCTCGCGTGGATGTGCCCATCTCGCGGAGGGCGGGGGAGGGGGACGGGCTGGCACAGGCGGGTGTCGGGAGGCGGGGGCGTGGAAGGGGTCGGGCCGCGTACCGTGACGGCCGTGGACCTCGCCGACCTGCCGCTCGCCCGCGCCGTCCTGGACCGCGCCGCCGAGCTGCGCGCCGACCCCGAGGTGCTGACCAGGGCGATCGCGGACCCGGCGACGCGCGTGCTCGTCGTCGGCGGCGGCGAGCTGGTGGTGGGCGACGAGGGCGCGGCGCTCCTCGACCCGGCCACGGCCCGGCGTGTGGCGGGGTCCGGTGACCAGGCTGGGGACGACGAGCGATGGCTGCTGCTCGGCCGCGACGGGGAGGGCGCGCACGGGCCGCTGGTGGTGGCGCGGCGGGTGGCTCGCGGCGGGCCGGTGCCCCGCACCGGGCAGCCGTCCGACGTGCTGGTGCACCGCGCGGCGGTGCGCACTCCCGGCGACGGGCCGGAATCGCCGTCCGTGCGCAGCTCGCCCGCGGCCTCGTCCGGCATCCCACTCGCGGTCTCGTCGGGCGGCGCGGACGCCTCACCTGCGACGAGCGGCTCTGCGGGCTCGCCGCGGTCGCAGGCCACCGCGGCCTCGTCGCGCCCGCCGGCGGTCTCGTCGGGCGGCGACGGCGAACCCGAGCCCCTGCCGGGCCTGCGCTGGGCGCACCTGCGCGACGTCGGCGCGACCCTCTCCGCCCGCGACGCCGGCCTGGCGACGATGGCCGTCGCGCTCGACGCCTGGCACTCGCGCCACCCGCGCTGCCCGCGCTGCGGCGAGCCCACGGTCCCGGGCCAGGGCGGCTGGGTGCGCATCTGCCGCGCGGACGGCTCGGAGCACTACCCGCGCACCGACCCGGCGATCATCGTCGCGGTGGTCGACGACGACGACCGGCTCCTGCTGGGCCACAACGCCGCCTGGCCGGAGGGCCGGTACTCGACGCTGGCGGGGTTCGTCGAGGCGGGAGAGTCGGCGGAGCATGCGGTGCGCCGGGAGGTGGCGGAGGAGACGGGCGTGGTGGTCGACGCCGTCGAGTACCGCGGCAGCCAGCCGTGGCCCTTCCCGGCCTCGCTGATGCTGGCCTACCGCGGCCACGCCGCGACCACCGAGCTGCGCGTGGACGGCGTCGAGGTGACGGAGGCGCGCTGGTTGACGCGCGACGAGCTCGCGGCGGCGGTACGCGCCGGCGGGCTGCTGCTGCCGATGGGCAGCTCGGTGGCCCACGCGCTGATCTCGGACTGGTTCGGCGCGCCCCTTCCCACTGCCCCGTAGCGCCCAACCCGGCAGCTCGACTCCAACCCGGCAGTCGGGACTGCCGTTCTCGGGTGGGACTGCCGTGCTCGAGGGGAACGTGGACGGAGGAGGGCGGGGTGTCGGGGTGGGGTGTCAGGATTGCGCCGATGTCCGCCGACGATCTCCTGACCGCGCTCGACCCCGAGCAGCGCGCCGTCGCCACCGCCCTGACCGGCCCCGTCTGCGTGCTCGCCGGCGCCGGCACGGGCAAGACGAGGGCGATCACCCACCGGATCGCGTACGGGGTGCGCACCGGCGTCTACAAGCCGGGCTCGGTGCTCGCGGTGACGTTCACGGCCCGCGCCGCGGGCGAGATGCGGGTGCGGCTGCGCGGGCTGGGTGTCGTCGGCGTGCAGGCGCGCACGTTCCACGCCGCGGCGCTGCGGCAGCTGGGGTTCTTCTGGCCGAAGGTCGTCGGCGGCGCGCCGCCGCGGCTCGTCGAGCAGAAGGCGCAGCTCATCGCGGAGGCGGCCCGCCGCGTGGGGCTCGAGGTCGACCGGATCGCGGTGCGCGACCTGGCGAGCGAGCTCGAGTGGACCAAGGTCAGCCTGGTGCCCGCGGACGACTACGTCGCGACGGTGACCGCCACCGGGCGGCCGGCGCCGGCGGGTTTCGCGCCGCAGGAGGTCGCCCGCCTGGTCACGGCCTACGAGGACGTCAAGACCGAGCGCGGCGTGATCGACTTCGAGGACGTGCTGCTGCTGACCGCGGCGATGATCGGGCAGCGCCGCGACGTGGCCGAGGAGGTCCGCGGGCAGTACCGGCACTTCGTCGTCGACGAGTACCAGGACGTCAGCCCGCTCCAGCAGTACCTGCTGGACCAGTGGCTCGGTGGCCGGCACGAGCTGTGCGTCGTGGGCGACCCGAGCCAGACGATCTACTCGTTCACCGGCGCGAGCCCGCAGCACCTGCTGACGTTCGCGCGCTCGCACCCGGGCGCCGCGCAGATCGAGCTGGTGCGCGACTACCGCTCGACGCCGCAGGTGGTCGAGCTGGCCAACCGGCTGCTCGTCTCGGGACGCCGGCGGGGCGAGCCGACGCCGCTCCAGCTCGTCGCGCAGCGCCCCGAAGGCCCTCCGGTGCGCTGGACGGCGTACGACGACGACGAGGCGGAGGCCACCGGCATCGCGGCCCGGATCGCGCGGCTCGTCGCCGACGGCGTGCGGCCCAGCCAGGTCGCGGTGCTCTACCGCACCAACGTCCAGGGGGAGGCGTTCGAGGAGGCCCTGGCGACGGCCGGCGTCGGCTACCAGGTGCGCGGTGGCGAGCGGTTCTTCGCCCGGCGCGACGTGCGGGACGCGATCGTGCTGCTGCGCGGCGCGAGCCGCACCGCGACGCAGGACATGCCCGCGACCGTCCGCGACGTGCTGCGCAACGCGGGCTGGGCCGAGCAGCCGCCGGCGGCGCGCGGCGCGGCGCGCGAGCGGTGGGACGCGATGGCCGCGCTCGTCGGCCTGGCGGACGACCTCGCGGCGGGCGGCGCGACGAGCGTCGCCGCGCTGGTGGCCGACCTCGACGAGCGCGCCTCCGCCCAGCACGCCCCGGCGGTCGAGGGCGTGACGCTGGCGTCGCTGCATGCCGCGAAGGGCCTGGAGTGGGACGTCGTCTTCCTCGCCGGGCTGTCCGAGGGTCTGCTGCCGATCTCCCTCGCGGAGACGCCCGAGGCGCTCGACGAGGAGCGGCGCCTCCTGTACGTGGGGATCACGCGGGCGCGAGAGCGGCTCGAGATGTCCTACGCACGGGCGCGCACCCCGGGCTCGCGGGCGACGCGCAGGGTGTCCCGGTTCCTCGACGGGCTGTGGGAGCGCCGCACGTCCGCGCGGGTGGTTCAGGGGTCCGACGAGCCCGACCCCGAGCTGCTGGCGCGGCTGCGCGACTGGCGCACCGCCGAGGCGCGGCGCGTCGACCGCCCGGCCTACACGGTGCTCGGCGACCTCGCCCTGGAGCAGGTCGCCAGCCTGCGGCCGGCGACGGTCGCGGAGCTGTCCCGCGTGCGTGGCATCGGGCCGGTGAAGATCGAGGCGTACGGCGCGGCCCTGCTCGCCCTCGTCGCGGGCGCCGCCCGCCGCTGACCGGCGTCTCACGCGGCGCCGCTGACCGGCGTGTCGCTGCGGCCCGCCCAAGCCGCTGTCCGCTGACCAGGCGCGACGAGGCCGGCGAGAACTCGTCGCGAAATACCGTTGCGACCCTGCTCGCGACAGTTCTACGGTCTACGAGGTTCTTTCGAGGGCGGCGTCGAAGAGACGCGCGCCCGAGCGCTGGAGGAGGTGGCGAGACCTCGTGACGAGCTTCGAGACGCGTGAGTTCGACGTCTTCGGCGTGCCCGCACACCTGCTCGCGGCCACCGACGCGACGTTCGAGGGGCGCACTGCGTCCATCGCCGGGTTCCCGGACCCGACGGGCGTCGTCCGTGTCGGCGCCACCACCGATCCTCGTGGGACATCCATGATCTGACGACACCCGTCGCCGCAGGCCGTGGATACCACTACCGGATCCGCGGCCTTCGTGTCTCCTCCCGGAAGACCCCGGTGAGCCCAGAGCCGCAGATCCCTCCAGGACAGCTCACCAGCAAGGACACCAGGAGGAGCCGTGCAGCTGATGCCGCTGCTCGACACCGGGCACCAAGGGACCGACGAGTTCGACCGGCTGATCGCCGACCTCATCCCGTGCCGCACCAACGACCCGGAGCTGTGGTTCGCCGAGCACACCGCACAGGTGGAGCAGGCGAAGGCGCTCTGCCGCTCCTGCCCGCTGCGCGACGGCTGCCTCGCCGGTGCGATCGAGCGCGAGGAGCCGTGGGGGGTCTGGGGTGGCGAGGTCTTCGTCGCCGGCCAGGTCGTGCCGACCAAGCGGGGGCGTGGCCGCCCGCGCAAGGAGCGGGCCGTCGCCTGACATGCCCGACAGCGCCTCGGCCGTCGTGGCGGGGTCGGGGGCTCAGGGGAGGGTGGCGCAGCCGCACGCCGCGTGCGGCTGCCAGGTGCGTTCGCGGGGGATCGCGTCCGGCAGCCCGACCTCCCACGTGCGGCCCACCGGGGGCGTCAGCCCGTCCACCACCGCGAGCACCGCCGCGGCGGCGACGCCTGCCGCGACCTGGGCGACCGTCCCGGGCTCGTCGGCCGCGTCCGCCCCGACCAGCTGCCCCAGGAGCACGGGCCAGGCCGGGTCGGTCTCGGCCCGGTGCAGGTCCAGGCATCGCAGGCAGGGCCCGGCCCCGGGCACGACGAGCGGCCCGACGACCGTGTCCGCCTCGCGGACCACCACCGACAGGTGCGCCACGCCGTGCCCGACGAGCAGCGCGGCCCGCGCCGGGTCGGCGCCGTGCGACTCGACCACGACGACCACGTCCGGCTCGCCACGCCCGCCGACCGCGACGCGGGGTGCCGCGTCGCGGACCATGCGCGCGGCCACCTGCTCGCGCGCGATCCCCACGTCCTGCCACCGGAACACCCCGACGTCGGTGGGCCGCACCGGCCGTTCGTCGTCGAGCTCGAGCGTGCCCACACCCGCCGCGGCCAGGGCCACGGCGACGCCGACGCCCGTGGGACCGAGGCCGACGATGCCGACGCGGGCCGTCCCCCGGCGGCGGGCGCGTGCCGCCGCGGTGTCGTCGGGGCGCAGCAGGCCCCACGCGGCGTCGTCGGCGGACGCCGGCCCCGTCGGCGTGTCCTCGACGGCGAGACCCACCCGCGAGAGCTGGCCGGCGAGCAGCGGGAAGGCGTCCAGGGAGCCCGTGACCAGCACGTCCACCTCGTCGGGCGCCAGGCCCGTCACCCGGACGGCCCATCTCGGGTCGGTGCCCACCTGAACCTCGTCGGCCCCGCGGCGTAGCACGCGCAGTCCGGAACGCAGCCTCATGTCACTCCTTCGTCGGCGCGCGAAGCCTGGCACCGACGGCCGAGGCGCGGCGGACGTTACCCACAACGCCGCGAGGGGCCCCGCCGCCGTGGCGGGGCCCCTCGCGAGCGAACCGAACTCAGGCCTTGCCGAGGATCCGGTTGAGCTTGGTGCCGCAGACCGGACAGACGGCCTTGGCCATCTTGCGCCCGGACTCGGAGACGACGACCTCGCCCTCGGCCTCCCGCTTCTCCTTGCACTTCACGCAGTAGAACTCGCCCGCGTAGGTCTCGGCCATCAGGTCCCTCCTCGAAGTGACGTGCCCGGGCGCGCGTGGCGCCCTGCACCGTTCGGGTCGGCGCCGCTCTCGGCGCGCCCAGGGGCACACAGTACAGACCGGCCGTGGCCGCGAGCCTCTCACCGGCCCGAACGGCGAGCGTGTCAGCCGAACGGCGCACGGCACGCCGGGGGAACGGTGAGGCGTGTCGGCTCCCGGGGTTAGGTTGCCGCTGTGCCAGAGAGAGCCGATGTGGAGGTCCGCCGGTCCCGTCGCCGCACCCGCACGGTGACGGCGTGGCGCGAGGAAGGGCGCACCGTCGTCGCCATCCCCGCGCGGTTCACGCGCGCCCAGGAGGCGGAATGGGTGGGCAAGATGCTCGGCCGGCTCGCGGCGCAGGAGGCGCGGCGGAAGCCGTCCGACGAGGTGCTCGAGCGGCGGGCCGCCGAGCTGTCGCGCGCGTACCTCGGCGGGAGGGCGCGGCCCGTCTCGGTGACGTGGTCGTCGCGGCAGGGCAAGCGGTGGGGGTCGTGCACGCCGGCCGACCGGACCATCCGCATCTCCGACCGGCTCCAGGGCATGCCGGGCTGGGTGCTCGACTACGTGCTGGTGCACGAGATGGTGCACCTGCTCCACGCGGGGCACGGGCCGCGGTTCTGGACCGAGGTCGCGGCCTTCCCGCACACCGAGCGGGCGCGCGGCTACCTGGACGGGTACGCCCACGCGCTGGCGCGCGGCGGCGGCGAGGCGCCGCAGGACGGCGGGTGGGACGACGACGAGGCGGACGACGAGTCCGGCGACGTGGCTGAGCAGCCGCTGCCCGCGGGGCTCCTCTTCTAGGACGCCGGGGGCTCCTGCTCACCGAGGATCTCGGCGAGCGCGCGGTCGAGGTCGGCCGACTCGTCGGCGGTCGCCTGGCGGCGCGTGGCGTAGCCCGTCGGGTCGTCGAGGTCGTCGGCGTTCGGCATGAGGTCCGGGTGGGTCCATACGGCGTCCCGCCCCGCGGGCCCGAGCTCCGCGGCGATCGCGGCCCACAGCGCGGCGGCGTCGCGCAGCCGCCGCGGCCGCAGCTGGAGCCCGACGAGGGTGGCGAACGTCTGCTCGGCCGGCCCGCCCGCGGCCCGGCGCCGTCGCAGCATCTCGCGCAGCGCGACGGTGTGGGGCAGGTGCGGCGACGCGGCGCCAGCGGCGACCTCGTCGACCCAGCCCTCGACGAGCGCCAGCGACGTCTCGAGCCGCTCGAGGGCAGCCTTCTGGTCCGGCGTCACCTGCGGGTTGAACACGCCGCCGGACAGGGCCGCCTGGAGCGCCGCCGGGTCCGAGACGTCGACGGAACGTACGGCCTCCTCGAGCTGCTCGGTGTCGACGGTGATTCCGCGCGCGTAGGCCTCGACCGCGCCGAGGAGGTGGGCGCGCAGCCACGGCACGTGCGTGACGAGGCGCGTGGCGGCGGCCTCGCGCAGCGCGAGGAACAGCCGCACCTCGTCGGCGGGCACCCCGAGGCCCTCGCTGAACTCCCCGACGTTGCGTGGGACCAGCGCGGGCGCCGGGACGGCGAGCAGGGGCAGCCCGATGTCGGTGGCGCCGAAGGTCTCGCGCGCCAGCGACCCGACCGCCTGTCCCACCTGGAGGCCGAACACCGTCTGGCCGAGGGTGCGCACCATGCCGGAGACGTCGAGCGGCGTGTCCCCGATCTCGTCGCGCACCGTCGAGCCGAACGCACGGCCCAGGGCCGCGACCAGCGAGGTGGCGATCGGCTCGGTGAGCGTCCGCCACGTCGGCAGCGTCGCCTCGACCCACTCGGCGCGGCTCCACGCCCGGGCCGGCGCGGCGGTCGGCGGCAGGTCGGTCGCCGCGTCGAGCCACAGCTCGGCGACGGCGAAAGCGTCGGTGACGGCGCGCCGCTCGGCCGCACCGAGCGAGGGGTCGCCGCCGCTGCCGGCCTGCTGGCGGGCGAGCTCGTGCGCCACCTCCCAGTTGACGGGGTCGCCGCCGCCCGCGGCCATCAGCCGCTGCACCTGGGCGACCACCTGCTGGATCACGGCCGGTTCGGTGGGCATGCCGGGGATCGCGGGCATGTCCGCGGGGTCGAGGCCGCCGGCGCGCAGCTGCTCGATGACCTCGTCGGCCGCCGGGCCCAGCATCGAGCGCAGCAGCTGCTCCCAGCCGCTCGCCCCGGGGCTGCCGGGGGCGGGGACGTCGGCGCTCACTGGATGCTCCTCGTTCGGGGTCTTTCAACCGTAACGGCGGCACGGCCCGCGATCCCAGCGGTTCGCTCACGGCGCACCCCCTCCCGCTGCGTCCGAGGTCCCCGTGGCCGGGACCACGGGGACCTCGGACGCAACGGAGGGGGAGGCGGTGGGGGATGATCGGCGGGTGGAGCAGAACACCCAGCCGGAACCGCTGGCGGCGGCGCCCGCGTGGCCCGTGGGCACCCCCGGCACCGCGGGCGGCGAGATCTCGCCGCCCGACGAGCGCCCCGGCCCCCGGTCGATGCTGCTGGCCGGCGGGATGCTCCTGTCGTCGATCCTGCTGGCCGTGCTCGTCGTGCTCCCGGCACCCTACGCCGTGACGATGCCGGGACCCACGCGGGACGTCCTCGGCGAGCACGAGGGCACCCCGCTGATCAGGATCACGGGGGCGGAGACGTTCGACTCGTCGGGCGAGCTGCGCCTGACGACGGTCTCGGCGACGGGCGGACCCGGCTTTCCCACGTCGGTCGCGGGTGCGGTGCGCGGGTGGCTGTCCACGGACACCGTGGTGCTCCCCGTCGAGCAGGTGGTGCCCAGCGGGCAGACCCAGGAGGAGATCGACGCGGAGAACTCCAGCCAGATGACGTCGTCGCAGGAGAACGCGACGGTCGCGGCCCTGACGTGGCTCGGCTACGAGGTGCCGGCGGTGCTGACGGTCGCGGAGGCGGTCGAGGGCACGGGCGCCGAGGGCACGGTCGAGGAGGGCGACGTGGTGCGCACGCTGGACGGCACGCCGGTGCCGGACTACCAGACGCTCGTCGCGGGCCTGGCGGCGGTGGAGCCGGGGGCGACGATCACGCTCGGCGTCGTCCGCGACGGCGAGCGGCTCGAGGTCCAGGTGGTCACCGGGGCGCGCCCCGACGGCGGCGGAGCGCTGATCGGCATCCTCGTCGACCCGGCGTTCGAGTTTCCGGTGGACGTGCAGATCTCGATCGACGACGTGGGCGGGCCCAGCGCGGGGACGATGTTCGCGCTCGGCATCGTCGACCTGCTGACGCCGCAGGACGAGGCGAACGGCGCGCACATCGCGGGCACGGGGAGCATCGAGGTCACGGGCGACGTGCTGCCGATCGGCGGCATCCGGCAGAAGATGCTCGGCGCCGTGCGTGACGGCGCGCAGTGGTTCCTCGCCCCCGAGGCCAACTGCGACGAGGTGGTCGGCCACGTCCCGGACGGGCTGCGCGTGGTGCGGATCGCGTCGCTCGACGACGCCGTGGAGGCGATGACCGCGATCGGCGCGGGCGGCGGCGCCGCGCTGCCGGCCTGCGGAAGCTAGGACGCGTCGAGCGTCGCGCGCACCGCTGCGACGAGCGAGGGCACGACGAGCGGGCCCTGCGCCACGTCGCCGTCGGAGTCGAAGACGCGCGTGCGGACGGCGCACCAGCTGGGCCCGCCGCGCAGCACGCCGACCGCGAGCCGCACGTCGGAGCGGTCGGGGTGACCCATCAGGTACGTCAGGGCGGTGTCCGGGTCGTCGGGCATCTCCGCCTCGGCCGCTGGCGGCAGCAGGATCCGCTCGACGGTGACGACCGCCCCGTCCACGGTCGGCGGCCAGCCGAGCCCGGCGAGCAGCTCCTCGAGGTCGCCGGCCTGCGGGAGGTCCTCCTGCTCCACCGACGTCAGGTGCCACGGCGTGGTCTTGGCCGCCGCGAGCACGTCCGGGGCGAGCTGGGCCTCGAGCGACGGCTCGGCGGCCAGCGCGGCGCTGGTGCGGACGAGCGCGAAGACGCGCGCGGGCGCGTCCCAGCCGGCGGCGGCGACGTGCCGCTCGACCTCGCGTACGGCGTACGCGAGCGCGGTGCCCGCCTCGGGGGACGTGACATCACCGGTGGACATAGGGTCATGGTCGCACCCGTGTGGGAACCTGGGTGCCCGGCCGTGCGTTGGCGGTAGGCGTCCGCGCGCCGGACGACGAGTTCAGACCACACTTCCGACGACGACGAGGAAACGTGACCTTCGCCGACGCACCCCGTCCCCGGCCCCGCCCCGCCCTGCGCCGCAGGCGCAGCCCGCTGATCCCGACGATCGTCGCGCTCGTCGCGGCGGTCGTGATCCTGCTCGTCGTGGCACAGCTGGCGACGCAGGTGATGTGGTTCGACCAGCTGGGCTTCAGCCAGGTGCTGTGGACCGAGTGGGGCACCCGCACCGCGCTGTTCGTCCTCGGCTTCGCCGTCATGGCGGCCGCGGTCTCGGCGAGCCTCCAGTACGCGTACCGGGCGCGCCCGGTCTACGCGCCGACGACGAACGAGCAGGTGAACCTGGACCAGTACCGCGAGGCGATCGAGCCCCTGCGGCGGCTCGTCATGATCGTCGGGCCGCTGGTGCTCGGCCTGTTCGGCGGCGGCGCCGCGTCGCAGCGCTGGCAGACCGTCCAGCTGTTCCTGCACCGGCAGGAGGTCGGCAGCACGGACGCCCAGTTCGGGCTCGACCTCGGCTTCTACATGTTCACGCTGCCCGTGCTGCGGTTCGCGGTGTCGTTCCTCATGACGTCCGTGGTGCTCTCGGCGGTGGTCGCGGTGGCGACCCACTACCTCTACGGCGGAATCCGCATCGGCGGCGGCGCCCCGGGTCCGCGCACCACGCGCCAGGCCCGCGTCCACCTGTCCGTGCTCGGAGCCGTGCTGCTGCTCCTCGTCGCGGCGAGCTACTGGCTCGACCGCTACTCGACCCTGACGAAGTCCACGGTCGCCAACGACCGCGTGCGGTTCGCCGGTGCGACGTTCACGGACGTGCACGCCGTGATCCCCTCGAAGGCGATCCTCGCGGTGGCGGCGCTCGTGGTGGCCGCGGCGTTCGTCGTGAACGCCTTCGCCGGCAACTGGCGCATCCCGGCGATCGGCGTCGGACTGATGATCGTCTCGGCCGTCGTCGTCGGCGGCATCTATCCGGCCGTCGTGCAGCGCTTCCAGGTCCAGCCCAACCAGCAGGACAAGGAGGCCGAGTTCATCCAGCGCAACATCGAGGCGACGCGCGTCGCGTACGGGCTGACGAACGTCGAGGTCGACGAGTACGAGGCGACGGTGACCGCCGAGCAGGGCGCGCTGCGGCAGGACGCGGAGACCACGGCGGAGATCCGCCTGCTCGACCCGCAGATCGTCTCGCCGTCCTTCCGCCAGCTCCAGCAGATCCGGGGCTTCTACAACTTCCCCGAGTCGCTGTCCGTGGACCGCTACACGATCGACGGCGAGAGCCGCGACACCGTCATCGCGGTGCGCGAGCTCAACGTCGTCGGCCTGCCGGAGGCTCAGCGCAACTGGATCAACGAGCGGACGGTCTACACGCACGGGTACGGCGTCGTCGCCGCCTACGGCAACACGCGCGGCGCCCGCGGCGCGCCGGCCTTCTGGGAGGGCGGCATCCCGTCCACGGGCTCGATGGGCGAGTACGAGCCCCGCATCTACTTCGGTCAGACGTCGCCGGTCTACTCGATCATCGGCGCGCCCGAGGGGGACGAGGGCTGGGAGTTCGACTTCCCGGACGACACGTCCGGCACGGGCCAGCAGGTCACCGCGTTCCCGACGAAGGACGTCTCCGCCGGGCCCGAGATCGGCAACCTGTGGACCGAGCTGCTGTTCGCGCTGAAGTTCGGCGACGAGCAGATCCTGTTCTCCAACCGCGTGCACGCGGACTCGCAGATCCTCTACGACCGCGACCCACGGGCGCGCGTCGCCAAGGTCGCGCCGTACCTGGAGCTCGACGGGCGGGTGTACCCCGCGGTGGTGGACGGGCGGGTGAAGTGGATCGTCGACGGCTACACGACGTCCGACCAGTACCCGTACTCGGCATCGCAGTCGCTCGAGGAGGCGACGATCGACTCGCTGACCGAGGCGAGCGCCACCATCCAGACGCTCGCGCCGAAGACCGTCAACTACATCCGCAACTCGGTGAAGGCGACCGTGGACGCCTACGACGGCTCGGTCGAGCTGTACGCGTGGGACGCCGAGGACCCGGTGCTGCGCGCCTGGTCGTCCGTGTTCCCGGCCTCGCTCAAGCCGGTCTCGGAGATCTCCGGCGACCTGATGAGCCACATCCGGTACCCCGAGGACCTGTTCAAGGTGCAGCGCACGCTCCTCGGCCAGTACCACGTCACCAGCGCGGCGGAGTTCTTCTCCGGCAACGACTTCTGGGTCAACCCGGGAGACCCCGAGCTGAGCAACCCGGCGGTCAAGCAGCCGCCGTACTACCTGACGCTCAAGATGCCGGACCAGGCCGAGCCGGTGTTCTCGCTGATGAGCACGTTCATCCCGGCCGGCGACAACGCGCGCAACATCCTCACCGGGTATCTCGCGGCCAACGCCGAGGCGGGCAACACCCCCGGGGTTGTCGCCGAGACGTACGGCACGCTGCGGCTGCTCGAGCTGCCGCGCGACTCGACGGTGCCCGGGCCCGGCCAGGCGGTCAGCTACTTCAAGGCCGACCCCATCGCCGGAAACGAGCTGAACATCCTGTCGCAGCAGGGCTCGACGGTGCGGCGCGGCAACCTGCTGACGCTGCCGGTCGGCGGCGGCCTGCTCTACGTGCAGCCCGTCTACGTCCAGGCGTCCTCGGGCACCACGTACCCGCTGCTCCAGCGCGTGCTCGTCGCGTTCGGCGACCAGGTCGGGTATGCCCAGACGCTCGACGAGGCCCTGAACCAGGTGTTCGGGGGCGACTCCGGGGCGGATGCCGGCGACGCGGGCACGGGCGACGGCGGCGTGACGCCGACCGCGCCGCCGACCACCGAGCCGACCGCGCCGCCGACGAGCGGGCCGACCACCGAGCCGACCGTGCCGCCGGGCACCGGCGACGCCCGCGCCGACCTCCGGGACGCGCTCGAGCGGGCCGGACAGGCGATCCAGGACGGTCAGGACGCGCTCGCGGACGGCGATTTCGCCGCCTACGGCGAGGCGCAGGACCGGTTGGACGCCGCGATTCAGGACGCGATGGACGCCGAGGCGCGGCTCGCGGGCTGAGCGCGCCGGTCGCGTGGCATCCCGCCCGGTGGCGGGTGCGCCTCTCCGCGCACGGCGGTCGGTCCACCCAGGGCTTCGCGATGCGAGGCCGCGGCGGTGTCGCGCAGCGCGAGGACGACGAGCGGTGGCCCGACGAGCCCGACGGCGGCCAGTGCGGAGATCAGTTCCACGACGTCCACGGTCTCCGCGGCGCGGCCGCGGGACGAGTGGCAGGAACGACCCCTACCACTTCGGCGCGGCCGTCGGCCTGCCGCCGAGCTTCCGCTCACGCCCCTCCGCCGCGGTCCGGTGAACCCTGCGTCGTGGATCACGACGTGCGGTTCACCAAACCGCGGCGTCCAGCGTGTTCTGCGGGGCCACGGACGAGTCGCCGCGGTGGGCGACCACCCTCACGGCCGCATCCCGCGCTCCCGCAGCACACCGGCCAGCAGGTCCGCGCGGTCGCTGATCAGCCCGTCGACGCCGAGGTCGATCAGGCGGTTCATCTCGGCGGGGTCGTTGACCGTCCAGACGTGGACGGCCAGGCGCGCGTCGTGCGCCGCGGCGACGGTCCGGGCGTCGATCACCCGGACCGCGCCGTGCAGCTCCGGCACCTGGAGGCAGTCGACGCGCTCGCGCAGCCAGCCGCCCGACCGGTCCAGCCGCGCCCCGATCAGGAACCGCGCGATCTCGAACGTGGCGGCCGACGTCGCGACGGGCCGCGAGAGCCGCCGCACGGTCGCCCGCCGTCGGTTCGCGGAGAACGACGCGACGAGCACCCGGTCGTGCGCCCGGGTCCGCTCGATCGCCTCCGCGACGGGGAAGATCGCGGCCGACTCCTTGACGTCGACGTTGACGTGCACGTCCGGCCACGTGCCGAGCACGTCCTCGAGCAGCGGGACGGGCTCGACGCCGCCGATCCGCGCCTCCCGCACCTCGCGCCACGGCAGCTCGCGCACCAGCCCGTGCCCGTCGGTGGTCCGGTCGAGCGTGTCGTCGTGCAGCGCGACGGCCACGCCGTCCGAGGTGGAGTGCGCGTCGGTCTCGACGTAGCGGAAGCCCAGGTCGACGGCCGCGGCGAACGCGGCCATCGAGTTCTCCAGACCGTCGAGCGAGAACCCGCGGTGCGCCATCGCGGTGAACTCCCCGTCGAGGTATGGGCTCACCGCGCCACCCGCGCGAGGAATTCGGCGAGGGCGCCGAGGTAGGCGGCGCGCGGCTCGTCGGCCGAGAGCGACAGGTCGTGCACGCCGTCCTCGACCACGCGCACCGCGACGTCGCCGCCCAGGCTCGGCGCCAGCCGCGCGACGGCGCGCACGTCGAGGATGGTGTCCTGCGCGTCCAGGTCCGGGTTGTCCGGGTGGTCCGGCCCGGAGGACGACGAGTGCGCGACGAGCACCGGGCACGCGATCTCCAGCCCGCGGGCGACGCGGGCCTGGCCGGCCCGGATGGCGGCGAGCCAGCCGGCGCGCGCCGGGAGCCCCTCGGGACGCTTGAGCCGGGTGTCGAAGTCCCACCGCCCGCCGTTGGCGGCCAGCAGGTGGGTCGCGTACCTCGAGGGGCGCGACGAGAGCTGGGTCAGCGGCCGGAACCGGGCCAGCGCCCGCACGGCCTCGTCGCCCACCACGGTCAGGAACCCCGGCGCCGCGGCGAGGAACGGGCTGTCGAGCACCAGGCCCTCGATGCGGCCGCGCTCGCGGTGCGCGTGCGCCCACAGCGCGGCGACGAGCCCGCCGGTGGAGTGCGCGTGGACCACGAGCGGCAGGCCCGGGTGGAGCCGCCGCGCGGCGACCACCGCCGCCGTCAGGTCGGTGCCCTGCTCCCGCAGGTCGTCCTGGTAGTGCGGCGCCTCGCCGAGGCGCCACGAGCGGCCCGCGCGCCGGGCGTCCACGGCGAGGAATGCGAAGCCCGCCGCCTCGACCGCGGCGGCGAGGTGGGTCTGGAAGAAGTAGTCGTTGTAGCCGTGCAGGTGGACGACGACCCCGCGGGGCTCGGCAGGGGGGTCGGCCCGCCGCACGAGGGTGAGCACGGGGTCGGAGCGGCCCGCCGCGACGGAGGCCGCCGGCGTGCCTGCCAGCACGGGCGCGGCGGGCAGCCGGGCGGCGACGAAGCCGGCCAGCAGCTCGTCGTCGGACCAGACCAGGCCCGCGTCCGGGGCGACCTTCACGTGCACGGGCTAACCCTGCACCTGCGCCGGGATGGTGTCGCGGGCGCCGTCGACGCCCAGGCCCCCGGGGAACCGCACGAACAGGAACGTCACCAGCCCGAGTGCGAGCACGAACGTGATGCCGAGGATGCCCCAGTACTGCTCCTCGCCGTGCCCGAACCACGTGATCGCCAGCCCGAACGACGCCGGTGCGAGGAAGCTCGCCGCGCGGCCCGTGGTGGCGTAGAGGCCGTACGCCTCGGTCTCCTTGCCGGGGTCGGTGAGGCGGCCGAGCAGGCCGCGGCTGGCGGACTGTGCGGGGCCGACGCACGCGGAGAGCACGAGCGCGGCCACCCAGAACACGGTCTTGCCGCCGTCGTGCAGCACGAACACGGCCGTGGCCGCCGCCACGAGGACCGCGAGCGAGACGATGATGACGCGCCGCGGGCCGAACCTGTCGTCCAGCCAGCCGGCCGCGATGGTGAAGAAGCCGGCGACGAGGTTCGCGGCGATGGCGAAGACGATCACCTCGTCCGGCCCGAACCCGAAGGTGCCCTGCGCGAGGACGGCGCCGAACGTGAACACGCCCGTCAGACCGTCGCGGAAGATCGCGCTGGAGATGAGGAACCACAGCGTGGAGCGCCGGGTGCGCCACAGGACGGCGACGTCCCGGCCCAGCTTGCGGTACGTGCCGGCGAAGCCGACCGAGCGCGGCTGGTCGACCCGCTCGCGGACCCAGAACAGCACCGGCAGCGCGAACAGCCCCATCCAGATCGTCGCGACGGCGAGGGACGCGCGGATGTCCCGGCCGCCCTGGTCGGTGACCCCGAACAGACCGACCGCGGGGTTGATGAAGCCGAAGTAGAGGATCAGGAGCAGCACGATCCCGCCGACGTACCCCATGCCCCAGCCGAGCCCGCTGACCCGCCCGATGCCGCGCGGCGTGGTGATGTGCAGCAGCAGCGCGTTGTAGGCGACCGAGGCCAGCTCGAAGAACACGGTGCCGACGGCAAGCAGCGTGATGCCGATGACGACGGCGCGGTCGCGGCCGCCCACGGCGGGGTCGATGAGCACCATCCCCGCCATGGCGACGACGACGACGAGCGTGTTCCACGCGAGCCACGGCTTGCGCCGGCCGGACGCGTCGGCGAGCGCGCCGAGCGCGGGCGCGAGGAGGGCGACGACGACGCCGGCGCCCGCCATGCCCCAGCCGAGCCACGTGGAGTGCAGTGCATTCGTCGCCTCCGCGGCGGCGCCGGGCTCGACGAACGAGTCCCCGGTGATCCACACGGTGAAGACGAAGGTGGTCACCACCGCGTTGAACGCGGCCGAACCCCAGTCCCAGGCGGACCACGCGAGGACGGGGAGGCGGAGCAGCCGCTCGCGGGGGGCGCCCGGCGGAACCGGGGCGGCGGGCGGCACGGGAGCGGCGACGTCCTCGATCACGGGCGGATCGTACGACCCACGACGCAGCTGCGGACCGGTGGACCGTCGAACGTCCGGTGAACGTCGTGCGAGCCTGGTCGCCGTCGCCGTCGCCGTCGCCGTCGCCGTCGCCGTCGGCGTCGCCGCGCCGCTGCGACCGATCGCCGACGACGACCTGACGCCATGAGGCGCCTGACTGCGCGAAGTGCCCGTGACGGCGACCCGACCCGCCGTCGGGTCGGTCCTGTCGGGCCTTCCTGCGCCCTCGGTCTACGACGCGGCGACCGCCGCGGCCAGCGCCTGCCGGTAGAGGTCGACCTCGCGCGCACCGGACACGCCGTAGCGGCCGGCGACGACGACGAACGGCACGCCCCGCACGCCGAGGGACGCGGCCTCGGCCTGGTCGCGGCGCACGTCGTCGGCGTGCTCGGTGGAGTCGAGGACGGCCTCGACCTCGGCCGCCGGCAGGCCGACCTCGTCGGCCACCGCGAGCAGGCCGGCCCGGCCCAGCGCGTCCGGCCGGCCGGCGAAGTGCGCGCGCTGGAGCGCGTCGAAGAAGGCGGACCCGAGCCCGTGCCGCACGGCCAGCGCGGTGACGCGGTGCGCGTCGTGGGTGTTGGCCGTCGCGCGGTCCGGCTCGAACGGCAGGCCCTCGGCGACGGCGAGGTCGCGCACACCGAGCTCCATCGCCCGGACCTGGTCGAGCATGGCCGACGAGTCCGCGAGCAGGCCGCCGACCTTGTGGGCGAGGTGCTCGAGGATCGGCCGGGGCTCGCTCGGCGCGTCCGGGTCCAGCTCGAAGGCGCGGGGGACCACCTCGACCTCGTCGCCGAGGCCCTCGGCCTCGATCGCCCGCGCCAGCCGGGCCGCGCCGACGTAGCACCAGGGGCAGACGACGTCCGCCCAGACGTCGATGCGCAGGCGGGTGATGGGGCTGGCGGTCATGGCGCTCCTCGTCCTCGGCTCGTCCTACTTAAGACAACGGGTGGGGCCGCGGGAATTCCCGCGGGCCACGACTCGCCTCCGCGTCCAGCTCTCCCGCAGTGCCGCGCCACGAGCCGTCCGTGCCAACCGTCACCGAACTGTGACCCCTGCGCGGTCCTTCGTCCTTGTTGTGCCCGGGCCCAGGGGTGTAGAACTTTCCAAAGTACTTAACAAAGGAGTTTCGGATGTCACGCCCCGCCGGCGGTCTCGACGTGACGCGGACCGCCGTCCTTGCGCTGATCGGCGCGCACGGCATGCTGTCCCGCGCCGGCCTGGCCCGGCAGCTCGACGTCTCGCCGGCGCTGGTGACACAGCTCGCCAAGCAGCTCATCGCCGACGGCCTGGTGGAGGAGCGCGACATCGCACCGTCCCAGGGCGGCCGTCCCGCCCGGCTCCTCGGGCTGACCGCGTCGGCCGGCAACGCCGTGGGCGTCAAGGTCGCGCCGGACCACGTCGCGCTGGTCGAGGTGCAGATCGACGGCTCGGTGGTCCGCTCGTCGACCGAGCCGTACGACGCGTACGCACCCGAGGCGCTCGGCCGGCTCTCGCACGTCGTCGGCGACTTCGTCGCCGACGCCGCCCGCCCGCTGCTGGGCATCGGCGTCGGGCTGCCGGGCGACGTCGAGGTACCCGCCAAGGGCATCGTCGACTCCTCGCAGCTGCGCTGGCAGCAGTACCCCGTGGGGCAGACGCTGCGCCGCGACCACGGGCTGCCCGTGCTCGTCGAGAACAACGTCAACGCGCTGACCATGGCCGAGCGGCTCTACGGCCAGGGGCGCGGACACGACTCCTTCCTCGTGGTGACGGTCGGTACCGGCATCGGCGGCGGGTTCGTCACCGACGGGTCCGTGGTGCGCGGCGCGTCCGGCGCCGCGGGACAGATCGGCCACATCCCGGTGGTCGACGACGGGCCACGGTGCCAGTGCGGCAACATCGGCTGTCTCGAGGCGCTGATCGGCGAGCAGGCGCTCGTCGCGGCGGCGCGGGCGGCGGGGATCGTCCCTGCCCAGAGCGGCATCGACGCGCTGCGCGAGGTGGCCGACTCCGGCGACGCGGCCGCCCGTGCCGTGTTCCGCCAGGCGGGGGAGCGGCTGGGCCGCGCGCTCGCGGGCGTGGTCAACGTGCTCGACCCCGAGCTCGTCGTGCTGCTCGGCGAAGGCCTGGCGGCGTGGGCGCATTGGGCGCCCGGGTTCGAGCCCGCGTTCCGCGCCCGGCTGCTGCCGCAGCTGCGCGGCGTGGGCGTCAGCATCGAGTCCTGGCAGGACGACCGGTGGGCGCAGGGCGCCGCGAGCCTCGTGCTGGCCACGCCGTTCGACACCGACGGGCGCTCCGGCGACCAGGGGCGGCTGGTGCGTCAACGGCTCGTGGACCAGAGTCTGGCCGGGGGCCGGCCGTGACCGTGCTGGCCCCCGCCCGCGTGCGGCCCACCGGGCCGGTGGCGACGACGAGCAGGCCCCGCCGCCGCGGCTGGCGGTACGGCCTCGTCGTGACCGCCTTCCTCGCGCCGAGCGCGATCCCGCTGGTCGCCTTCGTCTTCGTCCCGATGGTCCAGGCGGCGTGGATCTCGCTGCACGACTGGAACCTCCTCGCGCCGATGCAGTGGGTGGGGCTGGGCAACTACGCCGACCTGCTCGCCGAACCCGACACCCGTGCGGTGTTCGGCCACACGCTCTACTACGTGGCCGGCACGCTGCCGCTCGTCTTCGTCGGCGGCCTGGCGCTCGCCCTCGCGCTCAACACGAGGCTGAAGGGCCGCACGCTCTTCCGAGGTGTCTATTTCCTGCCGGTGGTCACCAGCTGGATCGTCGTCGCGCTGGTGTGGCGGTGGCTGCTCAACCCGTCCGTCGGGGTGGTCAACCACCTGCTCGGCCTGGTCGGCGTCGACGGGCCCGGCTGGTGGACGGACCCCGCCTGGGCGATGCCGTCGATCATCCTCGCCTCGGCGTGGAAGGACCTCGGCTTCGTCATGGTCATCCTGCTCGCCGGACTCCAGACCATCCCGGAGGACGTCAAGGAGGCGGCGACGATCGACGGCGCCGGCCCGTGGCGCCGGCTGTTCTCGATCACGCTGCCCCTGCTGTCGCCGTCGATCTTCTTCGTCGTGGTCATCTCGCTGATCAACGGGTTCCAGGTGTTCGACCAGGTGTACGCGATGACCGGCGGCGGTCCGGCGGGGGCGTCGCAGGTCGTCGTGCAGCAGGTGTACGACCTGACGTTCCGGTACGGCCGCGCCGGCGACGCCGCGGCGCTCTCGGTGCTGCTCTTCGTCGTCGTCCTCGCCGTCACCGTGGTGCAGCTCCGCGGCCAGCGGAGGTGGGTGCACTATGCGTAGCCGCGGCTGGCTGCTCTGGATCGTCGTCGGCCTCGGTGCCCTGGCGATGCTGTTCCCGTTCGTCTGGACCGTGATCACGTCGGTCTCGAGGGGCGCCGGGCTCGACGCGGCGCCGTCGCTGATCCCCGAGAACCCCTCGTTGTCCGCGTACCGCGAGCTGTTCTCCCGAACGCCTTTCGCGCGCGTGGTCGGCAACTCGGCGCTCGTCGCCGTGGCCACGGTGGGGCTCCAGATCACGACGAGCGCGCTGGCGGCCTACGTGTTCAGCCGCATGCCGTTCCGCGGCCGCGAGGTGGTGTTCGCGCTGTACCTCGCCACGATGATGATCCCGATGCAGGTGCTGCTGGTGCCGCTCTTCGTCGAGATGAAGGCGCTGGGCCTGATCGACAGCTACCTGGGCGTGATCCTGCCCGGGATGGCCAGCGCGTTCGGCGTGTTCCTGCTCCGCCAGGCGATGGACGCGGTTCCCCGCGAGCTCGACGAGGCGGCACGCATCGACGGCGCGGGCCACCTGCGGATCTTCGGGCGGATCGTCATGCCGCTCGTGGTGCCCGCCGTGGCGACCTTCGCCGTCTTCTCGTTCATGAACAGCTGGAACGCCTTCCTCTGGCCGCTGGTGATCCTGCGCTCGCCCGAGCTGAAGACGCTGCCGCTCGCTCTGGCCGCGCTCCAGGGCCAGTACACGACGCAGTGGGACGTGGTGATGGCCGGGTCGGTCGTCACGATCCTGCCGATGGTCGCCGTCTACATCTTCGCCCAGAAATACGTGATCCAGTCCGTGGCCGGTACCGGCCTCAAATGACCCCGCAGTGAACCACCCAACCGAACCTCGTCGAAGGAGACCCATCCCCATGTCTCGCACCCGCCTCGGCGCCTGGGCCCTGCTGGCCTCCGGCGCCCTCATCCTCGCCGCCTGCTCGGACGGCTCGTCGGGCGAGCGCCCGACCACCGGATCCGGCGACACGCCCGCTCCCGCCGAGGAGGTGACCATCACCTACTCGAACTTCATCTCCAACGGCGGCAACGAGGAGAACCTCGCCGCCATCGTCGACGCCTTCGAGGCGGAGAACCCCGGCATCACCGTCGACGTGACGACGCTGCCGTACGCCGACTACTTCACGGCGCTCCAGACGGACGTCGCCGGCGGCACCACGGCCGACGTGTTCGACATCGAGTACGCGGGGTACGCGGCGCTGGCCGGCGCCGGCGTGCTCGCACCCCTCGAGGGTGTCGACGCGTCCGCCTACCGGACCTCGCTCGTCGAGGCCTACCAGACGGACGGCACGCAGTACGCGCTGCCGAGCTCGTTCTCCACGGTGGTGCTCTTCTACAACAAGGACCTGTTCGACGCGAAGGGGATCGCCTATCCCGACGCCGGCTGGACCTGGGCGGAGGAGAAGGCCGCCGCCGAGCAGCTGACCGACACGGCCGCCGGTGTCTGGGGCGACTACCAGCCCATCAGCTACCACGAGTACTACAAGGCCGTCGCGCAGGCGGGCGGCCGGTTCCTGTCCGACGACGGCACGGCTGCCGCGTTCAACTCGCCCGAGGGCCTCGCCGCGGCACAGTGGCTCGTGGGCAAGAGCGGCTCCGTCATGCCGACGCCCGAGCAGGGCGCCGGGACGCCGGACTTCGACAGCGCGCTGTTCGCCGACGGCAAGCTCGCGATGTGGCACACGGGCATCTGGATGTTCGGCACCCCCGCCGAGTCGGCCTTCGGGTGGGACATCGCGGTGGAGCCGGGCGACGCCCAGCAGGCCAGCGCCATGTTCTCCAACGCCGTCGCCGTCTCGGCGGGCTCGGAGCACAAGGAGGCCGCCCAGAGGTGGGCGGAGTTCCTCACCTCGTCCTCGACGATGGTCGACGCGCGCCTGGCCGCCGGCTGGGAGCTGCCGCCCGTCGCCGACGACACCCTGTTCGCCTCCTACCTCGAGAAGGGGAGCCCCGACAACCGGCAGGCCGTGCTCGACTCGCTCGACTCCACCGCCCTGGCGCCGTCGATCGGCGACAACCAGAACGCGATGCAGGACGTCATCACGGAGAAGCTCACCGAGGCTGCTGCGGGAAGGCTGACCGTCCAGGAGGCTCTGGACCAGGCCGAGGCCGAGGTGAACGCGCTGCTCGGCTGAGCCGCGCGGGGGTGGCGCCGGTCCGGCCGGACCGGCGCCACCCCACCCCACGACGGAAGGCATCGACGTGAGCATCGCCACGCCACCGATCGCGCTCGTCGCGAACACCTCGCTGCGGGTCGTCACCGAGCTGCAGCTGCCCAACGGGGCGTACCCCGCCAGCCCCGACTTCTCCGCCTACCGCGGCTACTGCTGGTTCCGTGACGGCGCGTTCATCGCCGACGGGACCTCGGCCGCCGGCGCGCCCGCCTCCGCGAGCCGGTTCTTCGACTGGTGCGCGACGACCACCGCGCAGCACGCGGACCGGATGCGCGCGGCGGTCTCCGCCGCCCGGGCCGGCGACCCGCTGCCCGACGAGCAGATGCTGCCGGCCCGCTTCACGTTCGACGGCGGGCTCGGCACCGAGCCGTGGTGGGACTTCCAGCTGGACGGCTACGGCACGTGGGTGTGGGCGCTCGTCGAGCACACGCAGCGGCACGGGATCGACCCCGCACCCTGGCGCGAGGCCGTGGCGCTGACGGTCGAGTACCTCGCCACGTCGTGGCGGCGCCCCTGCTACGACTGGTGGGAGGAGCACTCCGAGCAGGTGCACGTCTCGACGCTCGGGTGCATCGGCGCGGGCCTGGAGGCGGCGCTGCGGGCGGACCTGGTGACGGGCGACGTCGCCGCCGAGGCCGCCGCCGCGGCGGCCGGGATCCGGGCGCTCGTCGCCGAGCGCGGCACCGCGGGCGGGCACCTGACCAAGTGGCTCGGGCGCGGCGACGTGGACGGGTCGCTGTCCGCCCTCGTCGGGCCGCTGGGCTGGATCTCGCCGCTCGACCCGCTGGCCGCCGGGACGGTGGGTGCGGTCGAGGCCGACCTCGCCGAGGACGGCGGTGTGCACCGGTTCGGCGACGACGTGTTCTTCGGCGGCGGCCGGTGGCCGCTGCTCACCTGCTTCCTCGGGCTGGCGAGACTGGCGACGGGCGACGAGGCCGGCGCGCGCGCCGCGCTGGACTGGGCGGCCTCGACCGCGTCCGACGACGGCCTGCTCCCGGAGCAGGTCTCGGACCTGCTGCTGGCACCCGGCGCGTACGGCGGCTGGGTGGAGCGCTGGGGTCCGGTGGCCCGGCCCCTGCTGTGGAGCCACGGCGAGTACCTGCGGCTCTGGGTCGCCCTCGGCCGGCCCTGACCCGTCACGAGAGGATCCGATGTCCCCGCACGACGCCCCGGTCCGGCACGATCCGGCCGGCGACGGCCACCCGTACGCGCCCTCACCCGACCAGCGCATCCCGGTCCGGCCGCAGGCCGGCGAGCCGTTCGCGATCGGCGCGATCGCCGACGAGCGCGTGGCCGCCCTCTCCTGCCAGGTGGTGCCCGACGAGGGCGAGGCGCGCACGGTCGCGCTGGTGCGCGGCGCGGCGGCGGGTGTCGACGTCGCGGCGTTCGCCGGTGGCGACGGGCACCTCGCGGAGGCCCAGGCGGCGCGGGCCGGCGAGGCCGGCGCGTGGCACGCGCTGCTCGACGCGCTGCCCGCCGGGGTCCCGCACCGCTATCGCCTCGAGGCGCGCCTCGCCGACGGCTCGGCGTGGACCGGCCCGTGGCACGCGGTGAGCGCGGGCGAGTGGGTCGCCGGGGGCGGCTCGCTCACGGTCGGCGGCGTGCCGGCCGGCGAGCACCCGCGGGTGGTGCCGGGGTCGGTGCAGTGGTGGCGGGACGCCCAGGGCGTCCACCGCGTGCGGTTCGCGTTCCGGCTGGCGCCGGCCGAGCACGTGGTCGGCTTCGGCGAGCGGTTCGACGCGGTGGACCAGCGCGGGCGCACGCCCGACGCCGTGGTGTTCGAGCAGTACAAGTCGCAGGGCCGGTTCGGGCGCACCTACCTGCCGATGCCGTTCGCCCACGTGGTGGGCGGCGACGGCTGGGGTTTCCACGTGCGAACGTCCCGCCGCACGTGGTTCGACGTCGGCGCCGCCACGGCGGACCGCCTGGTGGTCGAGGCGGCGCTCGACGGCTCGTCGGCCCCCGCGCTGGACGTCGCGGTGTGGGAGGGCTCGGTCTCGCAGGTGCTCGACGCGTTCCTCGCCGAGGCCGGCCGCCCGGAGGAGCTGCCCGAGTGGGTGTTCGACCTGTGGGCCTCGGGCAACGAGTGGAACACGCAGGCGATCGTGACGCAGCGGATGGACGCCCACCGCGACCTGGGCATCCCGGTGGGCGTGGTGGTGGTCGAGGCGTGGAGCGACGAGCTGGGGATCACGATCTTCCGCGACGCGCGGTACCGCGTGGACGGCGGACCGCACCGCGCCGCGGACTTCACGTACCCGCCCGACGGCGCCTGGCCGGACCCGAAGGCATGGGTCGAGGACATGCATGCCCGCGGCATCAAGGTGGTGCTCTGGCAGATCCCGCTGCTCAAGACCGACGAGACGATCGCACGCGACGACACCGCCTGGCAGCCCGACCGGACGCGCCAGGTGCTCGCCGAGGGCGAGGCGCTGGTCCGCTCGGGGCACGTGATCCGGGAGGCGGACGGCCGGCCGTACCGCAACCGCGGCTGGTGGTTCCCTCGCGCGCTGATGCCGGACCTCTCGACCGCGCAGGGCCGCGAGTGGTGGACGTCGTACCGGCGCTACCTCGTCGAGGACCTCGACGTCGACGGGTTCAAGACCGACGGCGGCGAGCACGCCTGGGGCGACGACCTGCGGTACGCCGACGGCCGCCGCGGCGACGAGGGCAACAACCTCAACCCGGTGCACTACGCCCGCGCGTTCGGCGACCTGCTGCGCTCGGCCGGCAAGGCGCCCGTCACGTTCTCCCGCGCCGGGTTCACCGGGTCGCAGGCCCACGGCGCCTACTGGGCCGGCGACGAGGACTCCACCTGGGACGCGTTCCGCTGGACCCTGCACGCCGGGATCACGGCGGCCGCGTGCGGGATCGTCTACTGGGGCTGGGACATCGCCGGCTTCTCCGGCCCGGTGCCGGACGCGGAGCTGTACCTACGGGCCACCGCGGCGGCGACGTTCATGCCCCTGATGCAGTACCACTCGGAGTTCAACCACCACCGCCCGCCGCTGCGCGACCGCACGCCGTGGAACGTCGCGGAGCTCGCCGGGGACCCGTCCGTGGTCGACGTCTTCCGCCGCTACGCGCACCTGCGCACCCGGCTGCGGCCCTACCTCGCCGAGCAGGCCCGGCTCGCGGTGGCGACGTCGCGGCCGCTGCTGCGCGGCCTGTTCGTCGACCACCCGCACGACGAGGCGGTGTGGGCCCACCCGCGCGAGTTCCAGCTCGGCGACGACGTCCTGGTCAACCCGGTGACGTCGCCGGGAGCCGAGACGTGGGAGACGTACCTGCCCGAGGGGGAGTGGGTCGACGCCTGGGCCGGGACGGCCCACGCCGGCGGCCGGGTGGTAGCGCGGGACGTGCCGCGCGACGTGATCCCCGTGTACCTCCGCGCCGCGCGGGCCGACGACCTCGGCCGCGTGCTCCGCGGCTGACGCTCCTGGGCCGCGGGCTTCGGTCCTGGCGCCCCGTCGCCAGGAGCTGGCCCGCGAGGTTCTCCGGGCCGGCCGCCGGCCGGCCGTCGACCAGCAGGTCCTCCAGGTTGCGGCGGCCCTGAAGCTCGCCCTCGGCGGCCTCGGGGATGCCGGCCGCGAGCTCCGTCACGTCACCGAGCGTCGGCACCGTTCGAGGCATGCCCGAGCGCCACGAGGTGTCGCGGCGAGGTCCGGAGAGGACGTGCACGCCCTCGGAACGCGGTCCGTTTCACCCTTTCCCGGGCTTGTGAAGGCCCTCATAGGTCGGGTGGAGGCTCGGTGCGGTGGAGTTGTCCGTTCGCTCCACCGACAGACAGGAGGACTCGGGGTTTCGCCGGCGACGGGACCGGCGGACCCCCGGCTCTTCTCTGTGCGCTCCTCAGGCGGGCCGGAACCCGGCCGGGTCGACCGGCAGCTCCACCTCGTACGTCTCGCCCTGCGCGCCGACGACCCCGGCGAAGCCGGTCCGCACCGTCGCCCGGCCCGGGCGCACGTGGACCACGTGGACGCGGCGGGTCTCGCCCGAGTCGTCGGTCCAGTCCCAGTAGCCCGTCAGGCCGGCCAGGCCGCGTTCGACGACGAGCCCTCGTGCCTCGTCGTCCCGCGTCCCCCGGCCGAGCGCGTGGCCCAGCAGGTCGTACGCCACGTGCTCGCCGTCCGACGAAGCGACGTAGCCGACGGTCTCGCCGTCGCCGCGTGCGACGGCCTGCCAGTGCCCAGGTATCACCCCCGCACGCTGACCACCCACCCCGCACCCCGCCCATCCCTTTCGCCGAGCGCATCGTCCGGCGCCCAGCGCGTACGTTCCGGCGCACACAACGTGCGCGTTCGCTGACGAACGGTGCGCTCGCGAGGGGAGTGAGGCCGCGTCGAGGCGACGATCGGCGGCACCGTGTGGCGCACGTCGATCTTCCCGAGCAGCGTGCACAAGAGCTACTCGCTTCCGGTCGAGCGGGCGGTCCGCACGGCCGAGGGGCTGGCCGTGGGACGGCCGGCGCACGTGCGGCCGCACCTGATCGACCTGGCGTTCCCGGCGGTGCCGCGCCAGGACGCCGGCGACCGCCCGCTACGCTCCCGGCTCGTCGTCCGGGCAGCCGCAGGAGTTGCGGTGCTTGAAGCTCGTGGGGATCTCCCGGTACTCGGCCGGAGCCGTCGACCCGCCGATCCGCTTCACCATGAGGGCGACCGCCTCCCGGCCCATCGTGACGCAGTCCTGGGCGACGCAGGTCAGCCGCGGCTGGACGACATCGGCCCAGTCGAAGTCGTCGTAGCTGACGAGCGCGACATCCTCGGGGACGCGCAGGCGCAGGTCGCGCATCGCATGCAGGGCACCGATCGTCATCGCGTTGTTCGCGACGACGAGCGCGGTCGGCGGCCGCGGCGCGCGCAGCAGCGCCGTCGTCGCCGCCCGGGCGCCGTCGATGCTGGAGTTCCCGGTGACGACGAGGCCGGGGTCGTCGTCCAGCCCGCGTTCGCCGACGGCCTTGCGATAGCCCAGCTCGCGGTCGGCCGAGCTGGTCAGCCCCGGAAGGGCGCTGACCAGCCCGATCCGCCGGTGGCCGAGGTCGGCGAGGTGGAAGACGAGCGACTCCGTCGCGGCCACGCCCTCTGGGACCACTTGGTCGCAGTCGATGTCCGCCCGCCGGTCGACGAGCACCACCGGGACGTCGCGGCGCTGCAGGTAGGGCAGCGAGACGTGCTCGGAGCCGGCGGCGGGCGCGAGGATCAGGCCGTCGACCTGCCGCCCGACGAGATGCTCGATGACGTCGAACTCGATCTCGCAGTTGTCGTGGGTGTCGCCGAGGATCAGGGCCAGCCCGGCCGCGCGCGCCTGGGTCTCCACGGCGCGGACGAGCTCGCCGAAGTAGGGGTTGGTCGCCGACGAGATCGCCAGCCCGATCGTCCCCGTCGACGCCGTCACCAGTGCGCGGGCGGCGGCGTTGCGGCGGTACCCCGTCGCGGCGATGGCGTACTGCACCCGCTGCCGGGTCGGCTCGGCCACCGTCCGCGTGCCGTTGAGCACATGGGACACCGTGGCGATGGAGACGCCGGCCAGGGACGCCACGTCGGACATCCTGGCCATGCTCGCCTCCAGCCCGGATCAGAGCGCCGCAGACGACCGCCTGCCTGCCCGATTGTTACACGTTCGAGACGGCGCAAGCGCTTGCGCAAACGCTTACGTCACTCTTAGCGTGGATGGCGCTCAGCGCAACGGACATCCATGACCAAGGGAGCTCAGATGTCAGCGACACGCATGCACATCACCTCGCCGCGCGGTCACCGCGCGCGCTTCACGGGCATCGGCGTCGCCGCGGTGCTCGCCCTGGGCCTGTCGGCCTGTGGCTCGTCGTCCGAACCCGGCGGCGACGGCACGTCAGCCGCCGGCGGCTCCGACGAGCCGGTGAAGATCGGCCTGATCACGAAGACCGACACGAACCCCTTCTTCGTCAAGATGCGCGAGTCCGCCCAGGCGCAGGCGGACAGCCACGGGGCCGAGCTGATCGCGCTCGCCGGGAAGTTCGACGGCGACAACGAGGGGCAGGTCACGGCCATCGAGAACCTCGTCAGCCAGGGGGTGCGGGGCATCCTCATCACGCCGAACTCCTCCACCGGCATCCTCAACGCGATCGCGCAGGCCCGGGAGGCCGGCGTGATCGTCATCGCCCTGGACACCGCCACCGACCCGGAGGACGCCGTCGATGCGACGTACGCCACCGACAACCGGCTCGCCGGCGAGCTGCAGGGGAAGTGGGTCAAGGCGGCGTTGGGAGACACGACGCCGCAGCTGGCCATGCTCGACGGGACGCCCGGCGGCACGGTCGACACCTTCCGCCACGAGGGCTTCCTCGCCGGCATCGGACTGAGCGAGGACGCCCCTGAGGTCGTCGGCATGGAGAACACCAACGGCGACCAGACCAAGGCGCAGACGGCGATGGAGAACCTGCTCCAGCGTTCGGACGCGATCAACGCCGTCTACACGATCAACGAGCCGGCCGCCCGTGGCGGCTACCAGGCGATCTCCGATGCGGGGCGTGCGGACCAGATCATCATCGGGTCCATCGACGGCTCGTGTCAGGGCGTCCAGGACGTCGCCGACGGCAAGGTCGGCGCGACCGTCATGCAGTTCCCGAAGGCGATGGCCGAGCTCGGCGTGGACGCCGTGGTCACCTACGCGCAGACAGGTGAGAAGCCGTCCGGTTTCAACGACACCGGCGCCCAGCTGATCACCGACCGGCCCTTCGACGGTCTCGACTCCCAGGACACCGCGTGGGGCCTGGACAATTGCTGGGGCTGACGGTCACCGCGCCGCCCGGCGCGCGTCCGTCGTGGGTGCGCGCCGGGCGGCGGGCCCGTCCTGACCGCCCCGGGAGTCCTGCATGAGCCACCCAGCCGTCGAGACCCGTCGGCGCGGCGCGTGGGCGTACCACGCCGTGCGCCAACCGCTCTTCGGCCCCGTCGTCGCCCTGACCATCGCGCTTGTCGTGTTCTCGGCGATCAGCCCGCGGTTCCTCACCGCCAACAACCTGTCCCTCGTCTTCCAGCAGTCGATCGTCATCGGGATCCTCGCCGTCGGGCAGACCCTGGTGATCCTCACCGCGGGCATCGACCTGTCGATCGGCGCGGTGACCGTCCTCGGCACCCTCGTGATGGCGAAGGTCGTCGCGGACGGCAACGTCGTGGTGGCCTTCGCGACCGCGCTCGTGGTCTGCCTCGCCGCGGGCTCCCTCAACGGGGCGCTCGTGACGCGGCTCTCGCTGCCCCCGTTCATCGTCACCCTGGGGACCTTCACGATCATCGCCGCCGCAAGCCAGCTGTACGCCGGCTCGCGCACCTACCCGGTGCAGCCGTCGGCGCTGACCTGGCTCGGCACCCAGCTGCGGTTCGGCAGCGCGACGGTCACCTATGGCGTGTTCCTGATGCTCGCCTGCTACGTCGTGGTCTGGTACATGCTCAGCCGGACCGCCTGGGGCAAGCACGTGTACGCCGTCGGCGGGAACCCGGAGGCCGCACGGCTGACCGGGATCAAGGTCCGTCGGGTCCTGTTCTCGGTCTACGCCGGCACCGGCTTCATCGCGGTGCTGGCCGCCTGGGCGGCGCTCGGCCGGATACCCAACGCCGACCCCAACGCCTTCCAGAACGCCAACCTGGAGTCGATCACCGCCGTGGTCATCGGCGGGACCTCGATGTTCGGCGGTCGGGGCGGCGTGATGGGGACGCTCGTCGGCACCCTGATCGTCGGCGTGCTGCGCAACGGGCTCACCCTGGCCGGCGTCGACAACCTGTACCAGAACATCGCCACCGGTGTGCTCGTCATCCTGGCCGTCACCGTCGACCAGTTCATCCGCAGGAGGAGTCAGTGAACCCCGCCGAGCCGGGCGGCGACCTGGGGGTCCCGGCGGCGGTGCCGGTGCTCCAGGCGCGCGGCATCGTCAAGCGCTACGGTCACGTCACGGCGATCGACGGCGCCGACTTCGACCTGCTCCGTGGCGAGATCCTCGCGGTGATCGGGGACAACGGGGCCGGCAAGTCCACCCTGATCAAGGTGCTGACCGGGGCCGTGATCCCGGACGCCGGCCAGGTCTACGTCGAGGGTGCCCCGGTGACCTTCCGCAATCCGCTCGACGCCCGGGCCTACGGCATCGAGCCGGTCTACCAGGACCTGGCCGTGGCGCCCGCGCTCGACATCTGGAGCAACCTCTTCCTCGGCAGGGAGGTGCGGCGGCGCGGCTTCGCCGGGCGCTTCCTGCGGATGCTGGACGCACCCCGGATGCGCCGGGAGTCCGAACAGCACATGGACGAGCTGAAGATCGGCCTCAACTCGGTCTCGCAGACGGTCGAGACCCTGTCCGGCGGCCAGCGCCAGGGCGTCGCGGTGGCCCGGGCGGTGGCCTTCGGGCGCAAGGTCGTCATCATGGACGAGCCGACCGCCGCGCTGGGGGTGAAGGAGACCGGCATGGTGCTCGACCTGATCCGCAAGGTGCGCGACCGGGGGCTGCAGGTCGTCATCATCAGCCACGACATGCCGTCGGTGTTCGAGATCGCCGACCGCGTCCACGTCCACCGGCTGGGGCGGCGGTCATGCGTCGTCGACCCCAAGGTGCGGAGCATGTCCGAGGTGGTGGCGCTGATGACCGGCGCGCTCGAGCCGACCGAGCTGGAGCGCAACGGTGCCTCCTGACGACGGCCGTGAGCCCCCGGCGGAGGGGAGCTCCCTCGGACGGCCGGTCGGCGTCTTCGTCGGGCTGGCCACGCTGGACGCGGTGTACCGGGTCCAGCGCCCCCCGGCAGCCGACGAGAAGGTGACGGCGCTCAGCCAGGAGCTCGCCGCCGGAGGGCCGGCGGCCAATGCCGCCGTGACGTTCGCGGCACTCGGCGGGCGTGCGGTCCTCGTCACGGCGCTAGGCCGGCACCCGCTCGCCCGTGTGGCGGCCGACGACCTGGCCGAGCATGGGGTGACGGTCGTCGATGCGGCGTCCGAGCGGGCCGGGGCGCCGGCGGTGTCGAGCATCTACGTCAGCGACTCGACCGGCGAGCGCTCGGTCGTCTCGGTCAACGCGCTCGGCTCGGACGTCGCCCCGACGGAGGCTCTGGACGAAGCGGCCGCCGGCGCCGCGGTGGTCCTCCTCGACGGGTACCACCCGCGGCTCGCGGTGGCGGCGGCCCGGTCCGCGCGGACCGGCGGGGTTCGCGTCGTGCTCGACGCGGGAAGCTGGAAGCCGGTCCTGGACGAGCTCCTGCCGTTCGTGGACGTCGCCGCGTGCTCGGCCGACTTCCGGCTGCCGGGACCGCCGCGCACCGAGGAGGTGATGGCCGCGGCGCTGCTCGGGCGGGGAGTCGGCACGGTCGTCGTCACCCACGGCGGGGCTCCGGTGCGGTGGTGGGAGCGGGACGGCGGACGCGGATCGGTCGACGTGTACCCGGTCCGGGCGGTGGACACCCTCGGTGCGGGGGACGTGTTCCACGGCGCGCTGGTCATGGCGATCGCCGCGAAGCCGCAGGCAGCGGTACCCGACTGGGTCGCGACGGCGAGCGGAGTCGCCGCTGTACGATGCCGCCACCCCGGGCCGCGCGGGTGGCTGACCGATCGCGAGCTCTCGACGTGGCGGCATCGACTCGGCACAACGGCAGGGATAGAGGGCGAGGACTCGCCATGAGTGCGCCTGAGGGCCGGATCGAGACGTTGCTCGAGCGCGCCCGCGGCCTCGCCGAGAGCGGGCGGCGGACGATTCTCGGCCTGACCGGCGCGCCGGGCAGCGGCAAGTCCACCATGGCCGAGGAGATCGTCGCCGCGCTGGCGCCGCGCGCGGTGCTCGTGCCGATGGACGGCTTCCACCTGGCCGGCACCGTGCTCGACGCCCTGGGCCGGACCGAGCGCAAGGGGGCGATCGACACGTTCGACGCGTTCGGCTACGTCGCGCTCCTGCGCCGGCTGCACGCCCGCGACGAGCCGGTGGTCTACGCACCGGAGTTCCGCCGGGAGATCGAGGAGCCGATCGCCTGCGCCATTCCGGTGCCGGCCGAGTGCGAGTTCGTCGTCACCGAGGGCAACTACCTGCTCGCGCAGGAGGAGCCGTGGGCGCAGGTCCGCAGGCTCGTGGACGTCATCTGGTACCTCGAGCCGACGGAGGACGTGCGGATCGCCCGGCTGATCGCCCGGCACGAGCGGTACGGGTGCAGCCCCGAGGCGGCGCGGGAGCGCACGCTGGGCTCGGACCAGCGCAATGCCGAGCTCGTCTTCCGCTCCCGTCACCTGGCCGACCTCGTCGTGCCGTCGGCGTGAGCCCGGCGCGGGAGGATGGACCCATGCGGATCACGGTGACCGGGGCATGGGGCAAGGCGGGGCGGGCGGTCGTGGCCGACCTGCTCGCGCACGGGTACGAGGTGTGCGCCACCGACGCGGTCGGCGTCACGGGGGAGTCGTCGACGCTGGGGGTCAACCTCCTGCGCGCCGAGCTGTCGGACTACGGTCAGGTGGTCGAGGCGCTCGCGGGCAGCGACGGCCTGGTCCACCTCGGCAACATCCCCGCCCCGGGGCACACCACCGACCCCGAGACGCTCAACCGCAACACCGCCGCCAACTCCAACGTGTTCCTCGCGGCCGCGCGGCTCGGCCTGGGCAAGGTGGTGTGGGCGTCGAGCGAGACGACGCTCGGCCTCGGGTTCGACGAGGAGCACCCGCCGCGCTACGCGCCGGTCGACGAGGCGCACCACCCGGTGCCGCGGTCCACGTACGCGCTGTCGAAGGTGCTGGGGGAGACGACCGCGCACCACGTCGCGGAGTGGTCCGGCATCCCCTTCGTCGGGCTGCGCCTGTCCAACATCCACCGCCCCGAGGACTACGCCCGGGTGCCGTCCTACTGGGCGGATGTGCGCTCGCGGCAGTGGAACCTGTGGGGCTACGTCGACGTGCGGGATGTCGCCCTGGCCTGCCGGCTCGGGCTCGAGGTCCCGACAACCGGCTCGCAGAACGTCATCGTCGCCGCCGCGGACACCGTGATGGACGTCCCGTCGGCGGACCTGATGGCCGACGTGTTCCCCGACGTCCCGCTGGCGCGGCCGGTCGAGGGGTTCGAGACGCTGCTGGCGATCGGCGCCGCGCGCGAGCTGCTGGGATACGAGCCGCAGCACTCGTGGCGGGACCACGTCGGGTAGTCAGTCGCGTCCCGGCGGCAGGCCGAGCGCCAGGACGTCGACGACGAGGTCGGCGGCCTGTCGCCATGTCCCGATCGTGGCGGCGTTCGGCTCGTCGACGCCCGCCACCCGCGCGCGGGCCTCGTCGGGCGCCTTGCCGAAGCGCACGTGCCGCTCGACGAGCCGCCGCCGCCGGACGTCGTCCGGGACCGAGCACAACCAGACCTCGTCAAGCGACTCGCGGACGTGCGCCCACGACGGGGCCAGCAGGTAGTTGCCCTCGGTGATCACCAGCCGCGCCTCGGGCAGCACCGGGATCGAGCCGGCGATCGGCTGCTCGATGGTGCGGTCGAAGTCGGGGGCGTAGACCGTCCTTTCGGTCTCCGACCGCACGCGGCGCAGCAGTGCCGCGTAGCCGTCGGCGTCGAACGTGTCGATCGCGCCCTTGCGGCCGCGCCGGCCGAGGCGGACGAGCTCGTCGTCCGCCAGGTGGAAGCCGTCCATCGGCACGCGGACCACGGGGAAGCCGCGCGCCGCGACGGCAGCGGCGAGGTGCTCGCCGAGCGTCGACTTGCCCGACCCGGGCGCACCGGTGATCCCGAGCACCACGCGCCCGCTCGCGGGCACCAACCCGACCGCCCTGTCGACCAACCCATCGAACATGCGCCCATCCTCGCCGAACGCGGCAGCCCCACCCGAGATCGGCGGTCAGGACGGCCGCGTCGGGGTCGCACCGCCGCGTTCGGCAGGCCGGGGGTGATCGTCGACGCTGCAGGGCCCTTGCGCTTGGCTGGTCGCGTGTATAGCGTGTTGGTCATGCGTATAGCCGCCGCGCCGGACGGACGTCCGGCGTCGGACCTCACGGCGCGGGCCCGGATCCGGGACGCGGCGATCGAGTGCTTCGCGGACCAGGGTTTCGATGCCTCGTTCCGCACGATCGCCAAGCGCGCGGGGGTCTCCGCGGGGCTCATCACGCACCACTTCGGTTCCAAGGACGCGCTGCGCACCGAGTGCGACGACGAGGTCCTGCACCGGTACCAGGCGCTGAAGACGAGCAGCCTCGCCGATCCGAGTGCCTACCTGTTCAAGCACCTCGCCGAGCCGGGTCCCGCGGCGCAGCTGATGGTCTACATGCTCCGTGCGATCCACGCCGGCGGGCGGTCCGCCCAGCAGTTCCTCGAGCACCTCGTCGAGAGCGTGCGTGCCGTGATGAAGGAGATGGTCGAGGCCGGTCTCGCGCGCCCCTCGCGGGACGAGGAGGCGAGGGTCCGGTACCTGACCTACCAGACGATGGGCGGGTTGCTCATCGCGTTCCTCACGATGCCGGAGGCCACGCCGGACGCCTTCGTCCGGTCGATGAGCTCCGGACACCGCGCGGAGATCCTGCCCACGCTCGAGCTCTTCACCGAGGGTCTGCTGACGACGCGGCGCATGCTCGACGACTACCTCGTCTACGTCGGCGACCCGCCACAGGAGGCGGGCTCCGAGCCGGAGCAACAACAGACCGCCTGACGGCCCGGCCGCCCGCGTCGTCATCTCCCGCCACCACCACCCGAAGGAACACCCATGTCCAGCACGACGATGGCCGTCCAGATCGAGGGCCTCGAGAAGAGGTTCGGAGCCGTCCACGCCCTGCGTGGGCTCGACCTCGCGGTCCCCACCGGTCAGGTGACCGGCTTCCTCGGCCCCAACGGTTCGGGCAAGACGACGACGATCCGCATCCTGCTCGGCCTTCTCAGGGCCGACGGCGGCCACGTCGCTCTCCTGGGCGGCGACCCGTGGGCGGACGCCGTGCGGCTGCACCGGCGGATCGCCTACGTCCCGGGCGACGTCACGCTCTGGCCCAACCTCACCGGCGGCGAGGCGATCGACATCCTCTGCCGCCTCTCCGGCCCGCTCGACCCGAAGCGCAAGCAGGCGATGCTCGACCGGTTCGAGCTCGACCCGACCAAGAAGGCGCGCACGTACTCCAAGGGCAACCGGCAGAAGGTCGCCCTCGTGGCGGCCCTGGCCTCGGACGCCGAGCTGCTGCTGCTCGACGAGCCGACCAGCGGCCTCGACCCCCTGATGGAGGCGGCGTTCACCGAGTCGATCCGCGAGGTGAAGGGGCAGGGCCGGTCGGTGCTGCTGTCCAGCCACATCTTCGCCGAGGTGGAGAAGCTCGCCGACCGGGTGACGATCATCCGCGAGGGCGTCACCGTGGAGTCCGGCACCATCGCCGAGCTGCGGCACCTGACCCGTACCCAGGTGACGACCGTGCTCGAGGGCGGCACGGTCGGCCTGGCCGCCCTGCCCGGCGTCCACGACCTGGCTGTGATCGACAAGCACGTGACGTTCGCGGTCGAGGAGGCCGCGCTGCCGCAGGTGCTCTCCGCGGTCGCCGCCCTGGGCCCGCGCACGCTCGTCGCCAACCCGCCGTCGCTCGAGGAGCTCTTCCTGCGCCACTACGGCGACGAGCTGGCGGCCCTGGCAGCCGGGAGCGAGAAGTGACCACGACGGCGGTGGTTCGCCAGCACCGCGTGGCGGCACCGGCCACCCGGTCCGCGTCGGACAGCCTGGCCGGCACCGGTGCGATGGTGCGGCTGATCGTGCGCCGCAACCGCGTGCGGCTGGCCGTGTGGTTCGTCGTGCTCGTCGGGATGCTCTCCTACGTCGCGTCGTACTACAAGGAGCTGTTCCCCACCCAGCAGTCGCTCGACGACTTCGCCGCGGTCTCCGACACCCCGGGCATCAAGGCGCTGACCGGGCTGTCCCCGGCGGCGAACACGTTCGGCGGGGCCGTGTGGACCAAGGGCTGGATGACGATCGCGCTCGGCCTGGCCATCGGTGTCGTATTCCTCGTCACCCGCAACGGGCGGGCCGACGAAGAGGTGGGCCGCACCGAGCTGCTCCGCTCGCGGATGCTCGGCGTGCACGCCTACGCGGTGGCGTCGTGGCTGGTCAACGGCGCACTGTGCGTCGCGATCGGCGTCGGCGTCGCCCTGGTGTCCATCGGTCAGGGGCTCGACCCCGAGGGCGCCGGGATCGCCGGGTCGCTCGTCATGGGCGCGTCGGTCATCGGTGTCGGGCTCTTCGGGCTCGGTCTCGGCGCGGTCGCCGGTCAGGTGGCGTCGACCGCTCGCGGCGCCAACGCGCTCGGCTCCTCGGTGCTCGTCGGGTTCTACGTCCTGCGCATGGTCGGCGACCTCGGCAACGGGGCGCTGACGTGGGCGTCGCCCATCGGCTGGGGGCAGCGGATGGAGCCGTTCGGCGCCAACCGCTGGTGGCCGTTCGCGCTGCTCGTCGTCCTCGCCGCCGCGCTCCTCGCGCTCGCGGTGTGGATCGAGGCGAAGCGCGACCACGGCGCCGGCCTGGTGGCCGAGCGGCCGGGGCGGTCGTGGGCGCCCAAGCGCTTCGCCTCGCCGCTCGGGCTGGGGCTACGGCTCCAGCGTGGGCCGATCATCGGCTGGTCGATCGCCGTGGTCCTCGCGGCCATGATGTTCGGCTCGGTGATCGAGGCGATGACGGACCTCCTGGCGGACGCGGACGGCGACGCGGCGACGAGCTTCATCCGCGGCAACGGCGTCCAGGCGCTGCTCTCGATGCTGGCCTCGATGATCGGGCTGGTCACCGCGATCTTCGCGACGCAGTCGGCGGTCTCGCTGCGGTCCGACGAGGCCGGCGGGATGGTCGAGCCACAGCTGGCCGGCGCGTTGTCCCGGACCCGGTGGGCGCTCCAGCGGCTGCTCATCCCGGTGGTCGGCTCGGCGGTGCTGCTGCTCGTCGGTGGCGCCATCCTCGGCGCGGTCTACGGCTCGACGGTCGACGACCCGTCGCAGGCGGGCACGATGGCGGGCGCCGCGCTGGCCTACTGGCCGGCCGTCCTGGTGCTGATCGGCGTCGCGGTGGCCCTGTTCGGCTGGGCGCCGCGCGTGGCGGTCCCGGTCACCTGGGGCGTCATGGCGGCGATGTGGTTCGCCACCATGCTCGGCGAGGTGTTCGGCCTGCCGACGTGGTTCCTCGACGCGATGCCGTTCGCGGCCGTGCCGTACCTGCCGCTCGAGGCGATGTCGTGGATCCCATTGGGGATCCTGACGGCTGTCGCGGGCGCGCTCGTGTGGACCGGCATCGACCGGTTCACGCGCCGGGACGTGCAGCCGGCCTGAGTCGTCGGCCCGCGCGCCGACGGCGGCACATCACTGCCGACCGCATCCCGAGATCAGGCCTCCGGACAGAGCGACCCGTTCGGAGGGGGTCACTGTGTGTCAACAATGTCCCCTCCCAGTGACCCCCTCGAAATTGATGCCGGACCTCCGGCCGAGTCCCTGACAGGTGCGACCTGCCTCGCCGGCCGCGGCCTACGCCGTGCCGACCTTGGACTCGGCAGGTCGGGGTCGGCGATGCGCGCCGGGAGCCGCTCGACGGCCCGCCGGGCGATGAGCATCTTGTCCGGGGCGATGGTCGTGAGCGCCGGGCCGGTGAACCGGCCGTCCTCGATGTCGTCGATCCCGACCACCGCGACGTCCGGCGGCACCCGCAGTCCGCGCGCGTGCAGCGTCCGCAACCCAGGGCCTGCGCCTGACGGTGGCCGTGCAGGCCAGCGCCGCCGACGCGATCGTCGATCTCGCCGCCCGGGGCCTCGGCGTCGTCGTCTCGCCCGCCACCAGCGCGGTGACGTTGGTGAGCCGCACCAGCGACCCCGGCGACGAGAGCGATGCGGGTGGCACCACGGGGGCCGGCGAGTACCACCCCGCCGCCGACAGCACCGGCGCTCGTCGGGCAGCGTGACGACGCCGAGCGCCTGCCCGCCGGCGTCCGGGAGCGGCACGACGAGGTCCCCGCGTGCCCGCGCCGCCGCGCACGCGCAGCCCGAGCCCCTTTGCGCGGATCGCCTTCTCGTCGTCCTGCGTGAGCGTGGGGATCGGCAGGGCGAACACGCCCTCGGCGCCGGCGACCACGCCCTTGCCCAGCACGCGACCCTGCGGCAGCGCGGGCTCGACGACGATCCGCTCCGCCGGCTCGCCACCGGGCTGCACCAGCTGGCCACGGACCACGCGGGGGAGCGGCTGGGCCCGCGGGACGAGGTCCTGGGCGACCGTGACCGTGCGGCCGAGCGCCTCCAGCCCGACGTAGGAGTGCGTGACGTCCGCGACCTTGGTCGCGACCAGCTCACGCATCTCGTCGTCGGTCAGCCGGGCCAGGGCCTCCTTGTCCAGGAGGACGGGGTCGAGGTTCGGCAGGAAGGGGCGGCTGGTGATCCGCCGGCTCGAGTCGGTGCTGGTGCTCATCGGAGCCTCCGCATTGCGGGGGACGGACGATGATGACGAGACGTCAGGTCGGCCCCTGGCACGTCCGCCGCGGGCGAACCGATCGTCTTGCCTCACGTCAAGTTGTCCGCGAGTGGGTGACGCGTGCCTCACATGAGATGTCCGCGTGGGTCAGGCGGGGCGGGTGCCTTGGGTGCGGGCGGCGGCCAGGTCGATGAGTTGCTGCTGGATGTGGTTGATGCGTCGGGTGATGCGGGCGGGGTTCAGGGCGGCGTGCTCGCGCTCGAGCCGGTCTCGGGTGGCTTGGTCGAGCGCGTCGCTGTCGAGCAGCCGGGTGTAGGGGGTGGCCGGAGCGTCGTAGACGCGCTTCTTGCGTCCGGAGCTGGTGGTGGTCCAGGCGACGGCTTTCACGCGTAACTGGTCAGGTCATTCTTAGGTGTTGATCGTCGCTCCAGAGCCACGCCTTGCTGGCAGTCGCATTGACTGGGCCATTCGTGAACTCCGCGTGCGAGTTGGCGGACGATTGTTCTGGAACTGTCTTGACGATCATCGGCGTGTCGCGCGCGGTTAATTGTCGGGTGCTGCGATAATTCCTTTATGAGCGCACCGACCTACGCCGAGCTGACGCGATTGGTCGCGGCGTTCACCGGTCAACTCGCAGTTCTCACCCAGCAGGTCGCGTAACTGGTCAGGTCATTCTTAGGTGTTGATCGTCGCTCCAGAGCCACGCCTTGCTGGCAGTCGCATTGACTGGGCCATTCGTGAACTCCACGTGCGAGTTGGCGGACGATTGTTCTGGAACTGTCTTGACGATCATCAGCGTGTCGCGCGCGGTTAATTGTCGGGTGCTGCGATAAT
>Ga0255334_1000209_pt1 | contig 60168 bp, 58 predicted proteins | sample EtOH5_35cm_T3_12_FD_202080 | JGI IMG/M metagenome (GOLD analysis project Ga0255334, IMG submission 202080) | Sandy soil microbial communities from University of British Columbia, Vancouver, Canada - EtOH5_35cm_T3_129 | ecosystem: Engineered > Artificial ecosystem > Sand microcosm > Unclassified ...
TTCCCAATCAGTAAGACCCCTGGGAGACGACCAGGTTGATAGGTCCGGAGTGGAAGTGCGGCAACGCATGCAGCTGACGGATACTAATCGGTCGAGGGCTTATCCTAAATACCCCACAAAGTGAAGCGGACGCTGACGAAGCGGATGCCGACTACTTGCAGGTTTTGCGAAGCAAAACCACATCGTAAGCATACACTTGGGGGCCCCGAGAACATTTTGGGGTGGCGACACCAGTACCACATGTTTCACCGCGTTTGACTTCGCATCCGGTTTTCAGGGAATAAACATCCTTGATTGGAGAGGTACCCAAGTGGCCGAAGGGGGCGCTTTGCTAAAGCGTTAGGGTGTAACAGCCGCGAGGGTTCGAATCCCTCCCTCTCCGCCATTCCCTTCATTATAAGCTGGTACCGCGTGGCGGTGTAGCTCAGCTGGCTAGAGCGTTCGGTTCATACCCGAAAGGTCGGGGGTTCGATTCCCTTCGCCGCTACCAATTTTAGCTTGTCAACTTGCTTCGTTTGTGGTAAGATATCAAATGTTCTTGTCGAATATGGAGGCTTAGCTCAGCTGGGAGAGCATCTGCCTTACAAGCAGAGGGTCGGGGGTTCGATCCCCTCAGCCTCCACCATATGCCGACGTAGCTCAGCTGGTAGAGCAGCGGTATCGTAAACCGCAGGTCGGGGGTTCGAATCCCTTCGTCGGCACCATATTCGTTTATGGAATCTTTTTTTGTTGCTGCGGAGCCGTGGTGTAGAGGCCTAACATGCCTGCCTGTCACGCAGGAGAACGCGGGTTCGAATCCCGTCGGCTCCGCCATTTATAATCGAATGGCAAGTCATTACTTTGCGCCTTTGACGCAAAATTTTTTTTGCCCGCTTCATTGTATGGCTCGGTAGCTCAGTCGGTAGAGCAGAGGACTGAAAATCCTCGTGTCGGCGGTTCGATTCCGTCCCGAGCCACCATAACCCGGAGGCTTAGCGAAGTGGCCAAACGCAGCAGACTGTAAATCTGTTCTCTGACGAGTTCGGTGGTTCGAATCCATCAGCCTCCACCATTTTCTCACCATGAGCCATTAGCTCAGTTGGTAGAGCACCTGACTTTTAATCAGGGTGTCGTAGGTTCGAGTCCTACATGGCTCACTGAATAACATGAAAGAGACGTTCCCCCAGGGAAGATCCAGGGCGAGCGTCTCTTTTTTATGCACAGACGTTAGCGGCAAACTCAGGGATAAGCAGTCCCGCCAGGGGAAAGCTAACAAGGCGTGAAATCATATTGACTCCTCAACCTTAAATCGGAGGGAATGACCATGCCTTATGTAATTCCCTTGCTCACCGGAATGCTGCTGGTGCTGATTCTGATTCCGCTCATTCGCCGCTATGCGTTGCGCATCGGCTTCGTTGACCGTCCCGGAGGGCGCAAGATCCATGCCAGTCCCGTTCCGCTCCTGGGCGGCGTGGCCATTTACATCGGCGTAACGGTTTCGGTGCTGCTCTACGCGGGTTGGTCGGCGCAGACGAAGACGATCCTGATCGGCGGCACGGCACTGATGACCATAGGGCTGCTCGACGATTCGTTCAAGACGAGGGGCAAGGAGTTTCCCGTCTGGCCGCGGCTTATCGTCTATCTTGCCGCAGCGGTGGTACCGCTTCTGTTCGGCATCGAAATCTCCGGAATCCGCGGGCTGCACGGAATGATCGCGTTCCCGACGGCGGTTGCCTGGCTGGGCACGATTCTCTGGATGTTCGCTATCCCCAATATGATCAACTTCATCGACGGCGTAGACGGCCTCGCTTCCGGCATCATCACGATCGCCTCCGCCGCGCTGTTTTTTGCCGCCCTGTGGCAGCGACAGCCGGAATCCGCCATCCTCGCCGCCATCCTGTTCGGGGTATGTCTCGGTTTCCTCGCATACAATTTCTACCCGGCCCGGATCTTCATGGGGGATTCGGGAGCGGTATTCCTCGGCTATACCATCGCTGTCCTCGCCGTGAACGGCTCCTTCAAGAGCGCTACCGTCATTTCCCTCTTCGTGCCGATATTGGCGCTCGGGGTGCCGATCTTCGACACGGCCCAGGTGTTCATGCGCCGGCTCCTCCGCGGCAGCGGCCTGCACCATGCCGATAATCTGCACACCCATCACGTTCTGATGCGTTGGGGCCTCAGCCAGACACAGACCGTCGCATTTCTCTACCTGATCGAAATTGCCTTTACGCTGTTAGCCGTGATTCTGCTGCTGCTCTATCCCGCCCTGTGAGCGAAGCAACGGATACGCTCATGGGGTTTCTTTTTGGCCGGTCGATGGGGTATCATGGGGGAAAAGAATCAGGATCGGGGAGCGAGTATGGACTGGGAGAAGCTGGCGGCACAACTGAGGCAAAGGCTGGGTGTGGCGGTCGCACTCCGCATGCAGCCACGCGGCGAGACCGGCAGGGACAAAAAAGCCGGTCAATCGGACCGTGGGGGGGAGACGGAAGGGGAATTGATCCTTCCGCTTGATGAATCGGGCGAGGGAACGCTGCTGCTCGCCGTCGCGGCGGACGGGCTGTCGAAGCGGGAACGGGCGCTGATCGAGCTCGCCGTGGAAGCAGGCCGGGCGGGAAGTCGGACGAAGGCGGCCAGCCCCTCGGCGGATGAAGAGCGCCGGGCTCTCCTGGCAAGGGATTGGTTTCTCCAGCAGCTGGAAAGCGGACCGAAGACGGCGGAGATGCCGGAGCCGCTCGCTTCCCAGCTCGGCTTCCACAAGCCGCGCATTCCGCTGCTGCTTACGGGAGAATTCTCCGAGGCGAGGCGACAGCCCCCCTACCGGGAGTTCAAGAAGCTGCTGGAATCGTTCTTCGATACCGAAATCCATCTGATCCCGCTGATGGACAAGGAATGGCTGATCCTGGCGCCGGAGGCGCTGCTCGCGGACAGCATCGGCAACGAGGAGGGCGGGGACCGGGTGGAGGACGCCCTCGGGGCTTTGGCGGAGGGCATGTACGAGATGCTGTCGAGCGAGTGGCTCGGAGAATGCAACCTGAGCATCGATTACCCGATGACCCCGGCGAAGTCTCTCCTGACGGTGGCCGTTCAGCTGAGGGAGACGATTTTGCTCGGGAAGGCCTTTCACGTGGGGACCAACATCCATCTTCCCTGGAAGCTGCAGACAGAGAAGCTATTATATGAGATTCCGGAGGAAGAGAAGCTGCGGTTTGTGAGCCAAGTGTTGGGGCGCAGCGATCCCTCACTGGACGGAGAGCTGCTGTCGACGCTGGAGAGTTTTTTTGCCCAGGAATGCAACGTGAGCGAAACGGCGAAGAAGCTGTATATCCATCGCAACACGCTGCTCTACCGGCTGGACAAGTTCAAGCAGGAGACGGGGCTGGATGTTCGCACTTTCAATGATGCGGTACTCGTGCGAATTGCCGTGCTATTGTATAAAGTTACGAAAAGGCAGTAGGTTTTTTGTAGGGATTGTGCATAGTGTTTTGGCCGGGTCTGAGTTATCATGAACATGTACTCAAGAAAGAGCACAATCTATTCATTCGGGAGGAATATAGCATGGCTGGCGTTCGCTTGAACCATATTGTGAAGAAGTACTCCGGTAACGACGAAGCGACGGTTAAAGATTTTCACCTGGACATTAAAGACAAGGAATTCCTCGTACTGGTTGGCGCTTCCGGTTGCGGCAAATCCACCACGCTCCGCATGATCGCGGGTCTCGAAGAAATCACGGAAGGCGAACTCTACATCGGCGACCGCCTGGTCAACGACGTTGCTCCGAAGGACCGCGACATCGCGATGGTATTCCAATCCTACGCGCTGTACCCGCATATGAACGTATATCAGAACATGGCATTCGGTCTGAAGCTGCGCAAATTTAAGAAAGCCGACATTGACGCTCGCGTCCGTGCGGCAGCCAAGATCCTCGATATCGAACACCTTCTCGACCGCAAGCCGAAGGCTCTATCCGGCGGTCAACGCCAACGCGTTGCTCTGGGCCGGGCGATCGTCCGCGAACCGCAAGTGTTCCTGATGGACGAACCGCTCTCCAACTTGGACGCCAAACTGCGCGTACAGATGCGCGCCGAGATCACCAAGCTCCACAAGCGCCTCGGAACCACGTTCATCTACGTAACGCATGACCAAACGGAAGCCTTGACCATGGGTCAGCGAATCGTCGTTATGGATAAAGGCGTCATCCAGCAGGCCGCTACGCCGGAAGAAATCTACAACCATCCGGTGAACATGTTCGTAGCGGGTTTCATCGGATCACCTTCGATGAACTTCCTGAACGGCAAGCTGGTGGAAGAAGGCGGCGTCCTCAAGTTCAAGACCGAAGGCGCAAGCCTTGAATTGCCGGCAGGCCGCGCTCAGATCCTTAAATCCAAGGGCTATGTCAATAAAGAAGTCGTACTCGGTATTCGTCCGGAAGAACTCCACGACGAACCGATCTTCCTGGAAGGCTCCCCGAACTCCATTGTGAACGCTCACGTGGAAGTATCGGAAAACCTTGGTCACGAAATGTACCTCTACCTGAACGGAATCGGCACCGGATCGGTCATCGCCCGCGTCGATGCCCGCTCCGCAGCGAAAGAAGGCAACAACGTTCGCTTGGCCGTAGACATGAACAAAGTACATTTCTTTGACAAAGAAACGACGAATTCAATCCTGGTTGAACAATAAAGCAAACCTCATTCCAATCCAAAGGGTCAGCCACACGGCTGGCCCTTTTTTAACGATCAGAAAGTATAGAACTGGCTCATCCTTTCTGATCGTTCACGGTAAGACGATTTGGCGACATAAGGATGCCGATAGGCGTTTATCCTTGCTGAAAGGGCGCTTTGGGGAACGCTGGAACGGCTGTTGCTTTCAAGTCTCATTTTCGTTACGATGTACCTATTGGAGAGAGAAGGAGTTACGTACCATGGCGAAAAAGGTAAAAATCTCGGACCTCGTCAAACGCTTCAAACTGGAAGTGGTCTGTGGAGAAGACGGCCTGCAGCGGCAGATCACCGTATCCGACTTGTATCGGCCCGGACTCGAAATTGCCGGTTATTTCAACTATCACCCTTCGGAACGAGTGCAAATTCTCGGCAAGACGGAGCTCACCTTCCTCATGACGCTGAGCGAGGACCAACGCCAGGACCGGCTGGCGAAGCTGTGCAGCTCGGAGGAAACCCCGTGTATCCTCGTCACCCGGGGATTGCCGGTGCCGGACGAGCTGGTCGAGATCGCCACCGAGAAGAAGCTTCCCATCGTCCGCAGCACGATGCCGACGACGACGCTGTCCAGCCAGATGACCAATTTTCTGGAGACCAAGATGGCGCCCACCACGACCATTCACGGTGTTCTGGTTGACGTGTACGGCATCGGCGTGCTCATCACCGGCTCAAGCGGCATCGGCAAGAGCGAGACGGCGCTCGAGCTCGTGAAGCGAGGGCACCGATTGGTTACGGATGACTCGGTGGAGATCCGGCAGACGGCGGAAAACGTGCTGATCGGCAACCCGCCGGAGCTGATCAAACATCTGCTCGAGATCCGCGGCGTCGGGATCATCAACGTGATGACCCTGTTCGGCGCCGGAGCGATTCGCAGCGATACGAAGATCAACCTCGTGGTCAAGCTGGAAACCTGGCAGCAGGAGAAGCAGTATGATCGGCTCGGCCTGGATGAAGAGACGACCCGCATCATTGATACCGATCTGCCGCTCATGACCATTCCGGTCCGTCCCGGGCGAAATCTGGCGGTCATCGTCGAAGTAGCGGCGATGAACTACCGGCTGAAGCGGATGGGCTTCAACGCCGCCGTGCAGTTTGCCAACAAGCTGACGGAAACGATTGCGGAAGACTCGGAAGAGATGGAATAAGGTGCCGGGTATGCAGGCGGCGGACAAGCTATGCACAAGGCGCATACAAGATAAATGAGGGGGCACACTCATGGTTTTGGCATTGGATCGAATCGCGTTTTCCATCGGCAGCTTGTCGGTAACTTGGTATGGGATCATTCTGGCGTTTGCCGCGCTTGCCGGCCTCAATCTGGCGATCTTGGAAGGGAAGCGCTTCGGTATCATTCCCGATTTCTTCATGGATCTCTTGCTCGTCGGCGTTCCTTCCGCGATAGTCGGTGCGAGGATCTATTACGTGGCTTTCAAATGGGAGGATTATCGGAGCAATTTCGTGGACGTCTTCAAAATCTGGCAGGGCGGCATCGCCTTCTACGGCGCGCTGATCGGGGCGCTCATCGGAGCTTACTTCTACATAAAAGCAAAGGGCTATAACTTCACGCGCATTGTCGACATCTGCGCCCCGAGCCTGCTTCTCGGCCAAATCATCGGCCGCTGGGGCAACTTCATGAATCAGGAAGCCTATGGCGGCGAAGTCTCGGAGAGTTTCCTTCGGCATACGCTGCATCTGCCGGCGTTTATCGTCAACCAGATGCTCGTCGTGGACATATCCGGCACAGCCGCTTACCATCATCCGACCTTCCTCTATGAATCGCTGTGGAATTTGGTCGGGCTATTGATTCTGCTGTGGCTGAGAAGGAGGCCGTTCCTTCGCGCCGGCGAGCTCTTTTCCAGCTACCTGATCTGGTATTCCACCGGCCGGTTCTTCATTGAAGGGCTGCGCACGGACAGCCTCGTCTTCGCCGGTCCGGGCTGGCTGGCCAAGCTGATGAACGGCCTGTGGTCGCCGATGAAGCTGTTGTTCGAGCCGGGAGCGATGGAAGCCGGCAAGAACGTTCGGGTTTCGCAACTGCTGGCGGTGCTCCTGGTCGTCGCGGCCATCGCCCTGATCATCTGGCGGCGGAAGACCGGGCGGGCCCATGTGCGCTATCTCGATCCCATCGCATCCACCCGCGCGGTGGTGCCGGCCGCCGAGGGACCGGTTGCGGACGGCGGGGAAGATGCCATAACTGAAACGCAACCGCAAGCGGAAACGCCGGCGGAGGAAATCGCGGAGGCGGAAATTCCGGCACGGGCGGGGACTTTGCCGCGGGACGAGGGTGACGATGCGGAAGCGGACGGCCGGGCGGACGCGGAGGTCGACCTTGCAGCGGCGGATGATCCCGCCGACCCGGAGAAGAAGCCGGAATAATCTTCGTGAACCAAACCGATAATCGGCCATCTGGCAGCAACAGTGGAAACGGTCGCGGCCCGTCAGGGCGGCTGGGCCGTTTCTTCTTGTACCTCAAGGCACGGATCTGCACAAAGGAGAACCTATGATCGATACGATATTGTTTGATTTTGACGGAACGCTGATCGATACGAATGAACTGATTATCACGACCTTCCTGCATGTGCTGGAGGGGAATACCGCCGAGCCGGTGACGCGGGAGCTGATCGTTCCCAACATGGGCAAGCCGCTCCGCGAGCAGCTGCAGCTTTTTAGCGGGCGGGAGGATGTGGCCGATCTGGTCTTGGCTTACCGGGAATATAACCTCCGCATGCATGATGAACTCATCCAGAAATTCCCTTACGTAGACGGGGTGCTGGTGCAACTGCACGAGAAGGGAATCCGCATGGGGATCGTTACGAACAAAATGCGCCTCACCACCGACAAGGGGCTAAAGTTCTTCGGGTATGACAAGTACATGGACGAGGTCGTGACGGCGGAGGACGTCGAGCAGGGCAAGCCCGATCCGGCGGGAGTGAAGCTCGCGGTGGCGCACATGCAGGCCGATCCGGCGAAGACGCTGATGGTGGGGGACAGCCAATACGACATCCAGGCGGGGCAGCGGGCCGGCGTGAAGACAGCCGGCGTGTCCTGGTCGCTCAAGGGCGAGGAATATCTCCTGCGGTTTGAACCGGATTACATGCTCCGCGATATGCGGGATCTGCCGACTATCGTCGGAAAATGAGGGATGAAGCGTGCCGAGAAACGTAACCCGCTACCCTGTGACGGGGCCTAATTCGCTGTGGCAGATCTACAAAACCGTGAGCCGCTGGAAGGCGATGCGCAACTTTGTGCTCATACAGGCGGCGCGGTATTCGCCTTCTTTGCGTTTCAAGAATTGGATTTTCCGCCGCTTGCTCGGCATGAAGGTGGGAGAAAACACGGCGTTTGCGCTGATGGCAATGCCGGACGTGTTCTTCCCCGAGCTGATTACGGTGGGCGACGACTCGATCATCGGCTACAACACCACTATCCTCTGCCACGAGTATTTGACCCGGGAATACCGGCTGGGCGAGGTGCGCATCGGCTCCCGGGTGATGATCGGCGCGGGCTGCATCATCCTGCCCGGCGTCACCATCGGCGACGGCGCCGTCGTGGGCGCCGGGTCGGTCGTCGTGCGCGATGTGGCGCCCGGCAGCTTCGTCGCCGGCAATCCGCTGCGGGTGATCCGCCTGCAGGAAGAGGCGGAGGAAGCGGCAAGGGAATCGCCGGAGCCGCCTTGCAGCGGAACGGAAGCTCTCTCTCGCGCTGCCGGCCGCGGAGCGATTGACGGGGAGCACTGATCGTGATAATATAACAACATTCTTTATCTTGCTAATATGGTAGTATGGTAGTATGGTAGCGAACTAAAGCATCTGCTGAATGAAAAATCATGAGAACCATGTGAAACGAGGGGGAAACCGCTTGTCCAAGCCAAGAGGGTTTGAAAAACCGACGGGCGTGAAGGATTACGTTCCCGAAGCGGTGGAGCGGCTCAGAAGAATCGAATTCCGCGTGCTGGACTGCATGAAGCGCTGGGGCTACCGGCAGATCATCACGCCTACGCTGGAATTCTACGATACGGTCGGCGTCGCCAGCGCGACGACGGACAAGAAACTGTTTAAGCTACTCGACCAGAACGGGCGAACGCTGGTGCTCCGCTCGGATATGACGGCGCCGATCGCGCGGGTGGTGTCCTCGCTGCTCAAGGAAGAGCCGCTGCCGCTCAGGCTGTGCTATCACTCCAACGTGTTCCGGGCCTTTGCCGAAGAAGCGGGGAAGGAGTCGGAGTTCTTCCAGACGGGCGTGGAGCTTGTCGGAGACGCCTCGGCGGAGGCGGACGCTGAGATCGTGGCGCTGGCGGTGGCCTCCTTGCAGGCGGCGGGCATCGGGGAGTTCAAGATCGCGCTCGGGCATCTCGGCTTTCTGAACGGCCTGCTCGAGGAGCTTCTTCCCTGGCGGTCGGAGGAGCAGGGGCTCCTAAAGGAATGCCTGATGAACCGCGATTATGTCGGCTACCGCCGGACTCTCGCCGGGATTGGCCTGACGGAGCGCAGCGGGGAAAAGCTGGAGAGTATCCTGCGGATTCACGGCGGCGCCGCCGCCCTGGACGAGGCGCGCGCGCTCACCCGCAACGCCGAAGCGCAGGCGGCGGTCGATCATCTTCACCGCATGCTGGAGGTGCTGGCCGCCTACGGAATGGAAGAGCATGCGATGGTCGACCTGACCATGGTGGGGAATTTCGGCTACTACACGGGGATGATCTTCGAGGGCTACGCGTCCGGGCTGGGCTTCCCGGTCGTGAGCGGCGGGCGGTACGACAACCTGCTCGGCCAGTTCGGCCGGCCCGCCCCGGCAACCGGCTTCGCTCTGAAGACGAACCGGATGCTCGAATGGGGGACGGCAGCGGCAGAAGAGCCGGAGCGTATCCTCATTGTCTACCGAACGGAGAAGCGGACGGAGGCGCTCGCCAAAGCGATGGAGCTGAGGGCGGAAGGAAATGCCGTCGTGGAGACCCGTCTGGTCGAGGCGGGCGAGGAGCTTCCCGAGGTGAAGGGAAGGCTTTTGAGGTATGGGTGAGGAGATGGGGAAGATGGCGGAACTCTTGAAGGTGGCGATGCCGAAGGGTCGGATCAACAAATCCGCTATCCGGCTGTTCCAGGCGGCCGGCTATGACATTCCGGACGATCTGGAGGAATCGCGCAAGCTGATCGTGACCGTCCCCGAAGCCGGCATGGAGTTCATCCTCGCCAAGCCGGTGGATGTGGCGACTTATGTGGAATATGGCGCGGTGGACGTGGGCATCGTCGGCAAGGACGTGCTCCTGGAAGAGAACCGCGATGTCTATGAGCTGCTCGACCTGGGCATCGCCCGCTGCCGCATGTCGGTGATCGGGCTGCCCGATTATCGGCCTGAGCTGCATCCGCGGGTCGCGACCAAATATCCGAACGTGGCTTCGGAGTATTTTCGCCGGCAAGGCCAGCAGGTCGAGGTGATCAAGCTGAACGGCTCGATCGAGCTCGCTCCCCTGATCGGCCTGGCCGACCGGATTGTCGATATGGTGGAGACGGGGCAGACGCTGCGGGAGAACGGTCTCGTCGAGCTGACGACGATCTTTCCCGTGACGAGCCGGCTGATTGCCAACCGCGTCAGCTACCGGTTGAAGAGCGCCGCGGTGGAACGACTCTGCGAACGGCTGAAGGCGGCTCTGCCGGACGAAACGAAGCCGGCTTTCGCAGGGAAGCGATAAGCGCGGGAAGCGGCAAGAGGAAGAATGGATAAGGAGCGGCGCTGAACTAACATGCCGGAAGAACACAAGAGGAACGTAAACAAATCGGGCAATCGGCGAGAAAATCGCGATACGTTATTTTGGCGCAGCTCCTAACGAGAAGGCTATGCCAAGAGAGAGGATGGGACGGACATGCGGATAGTAAAGGCTGACGACTTCACGCTGGAGCGGGAAGTGGCCGGCGGCAATGCCGAGCAGAGCCGGGCGGTGGCCGGCATCATCGAAGCGGTGCGCCGGGAGGGAGACGCCGCGCTGCTTCGCCTGACGGAGCAGTTCGACCGGGTCGGCATCGACAGCCTGCGAATTTCCGATGAGGAAATCGGCGAGGCTTACACTCGGGTGGATGAAGGATTCCTCGCGACGCTCCGGGAAGCGGCCGGAAATATCCGCGCCTTCCATGAGAAGCAGAAGCGCTCGTCCTGGATCGACCTGACCCCGAGCGGAACGATGCTCGGCCAGGTGATCCGACCGCTGCGCCGGGTCGGGCTCTATGTTCCCGGCGGCAAGGCGGCCTACCCGTCGTCCGTGCTAATGAACGCTATTCCGGCGCAGGTGGCGGGTGTGCCGGAGATCGTCATGGTAACGCCCCCGGCGACGGCCGGGGTGGCGGGCGTTAGCCCTGCCGCGCTCGTCGCCGCGGCGGAATGCGGCATCACGGAGATCTACCGCGTCGGCGGGGCGCAGGCCGTGGCGGCGCTCGCCTACGGCACGGCGACGATCGCCCGCGCCGACAAGATCGTCGGCCCCGGCAACATCTATGTCGCCCTCGCCAAACGCCAGGTGTTCGGCGCGGTGGACATCGACAGCATCGCCGGGCCGAGCGAGATCGTCGTGCTGGCGGATGACAGCGCCGACCCGGCCTACATCGCCGCCGACCTGCTGTCTCAGGCGGAGCACGACGAGATGGCGTCGGCGGTATTGGTGACGCCGTCTGCCGAGCTTGCCGCGGCGGTGCAGCGGGAGGTCGAGCGCCAGCTGGCGCTCCTGCCGAAGCGCGAGATAGCCGCCGCGTCGATCCGCGATTACGGCGCGATTCTGACCGTCGCCGATCTGGATGAAGGCGTGCGGGTGGTCAACCGCCTCGCTCCCGAGCATCTGGAGGTGGTGACCGCCGCTCCGTTCGAGCTGCTCGGCCGCATCGAGAACGCCGGCGCGATCTTCCTCGGGCCGTACAGCTCCGAGCCTGTCGGGGATTATTGGGCCGGGCCCAATCATGTGCTGCCGACGAACGGCACGGCGCGTTTCTCCTCGCCGCTCTCGGTGGACGACTTCGTCAAGAAGTCCAGCATCATTCACTACAGCCGCCAGGACCTCTTGGAGCACGGCGCCAAGATCGTAAAGCTGGCGCAGGGCGAAGGGCTGGATGCGCACGCCGAGGCCATCGCCGTCCGGCTGCGTAGGGAGGGAGGACAGCCATGACGGATGGCAAACCGCAGAGAACGGCCAGCGTTGCCCGGAAGACGGGCGAGACCGACATCGCCCTCTCCTTCGGCCTCGACGGCAGCGGCGAAGTCGAGCTTGCGACGGATGTCCCTTTTCTCAATCATATGCTCGACCTGTTCGCTCGCCACGGGCAGTTTGATCTGACCTTGCGGGCGCAGGGAGATGTCGAGGTGGACGACCACCACACGGTCGAGGACATCGCCATCTGCCTCGGGCAGGCGCTCCGGGAGGCGCTCGGCGACAAGTCGGGCATCAAGCGCTACGCGAGCGTGTTCATCCCGATGGACGAAGCGCTGGCGCAAGTCGTAATCGACCTTAGCAACCGGCCGCATCTGGAATACCGGGCGGAGTACCCTTCGGCGCAGATCGGCAGCTTCCAGACGGAGCTCGTGCACGAATTTCTGTGGAAGCTGGCGCTGGAGGCGCGGATCACGCTGCATGTGATCGTGCATTACGGGCGCAATACCCATCACATGGTGGAGGCCGTGTTCAAGGCGCTGGGCCGCGCTCTCGACGAAGCGACCGGCTTCGATCCGCGGGTGAAGGGCGTACCTTCAACGAAAGGGGTGCTCTAGCATGCTCGCCATCGTCGATTACGGGATGGGCAATCTGCACAGCGTCTCCAAAGCCGTGGAACGGCTGGGGGCGGAGGCGGTCGTGACCGCCGATGAACGGGACATCCTCGGCGCGTCCGGCGTCATCCTGCCCGGCGTCGGCGCCTTCGCGGACGCGATGAAGGAGCTAGCGGCGAGCGGGCTGGACGAGGCCGTCCGGCAATATGCGGCGAGCGGCAAGCCGTTGCTCGGCATTTGCCTCGGCATGCAGCTGTTGTTCGCGCACGGCGAGGAGCACGGCGATCATGTCGGGCTCGGCCTGCTGCCCGGCTCGGTGGTCCGCTTCCAGGGCGGGTACAAGGTGCCGCATATGGGCTGGAATCAGCTTTCCTTCCTGCGCGACAGCCCGCTCACGGCGGGAGTGGAGGCAGGGTACGTCTACTTCGTGCACTCCTATCACGCGCTGCCGGAGCGGCAGGAGGACCTCATCGCGGTGACGGATTATCACCAGCCGGTGACGGCGATCATCGGGCGGGACAATGTGTACGGCATGCAGTTCCATCCGGAAAAAAGCGGCGAGACGGGCATGCAGCTGCTCGGCAATTTCCTGCGGCTCTGCTAAAGGGAGCAGGGGAAGGCGGCGGCAGATCGCCATCCCGGCAGCAGGATCGCCATACCAAAGGAGGACAACGCAGTGGCATTCATCGTGTATCCCGCCATCGACATCCGCGGCGGCAAGTGCGTGCGGCTGGTGCAGGGCGATTACAGCCGCGAGACCGTCTACCGCGAGCGGCCGGAGGACGCGGCGGCGGATTGGGCGCGGGCCGGGGCGGCCTGGATTCATCTGGTCGACCTCGACGGCGCCAAGGAAGGCCGTCCGGTCAACCGACAGGCGATCGGCGCCATCGCCGGAAGCGCCGGCATTCCGGTGCAATGCGGCGGCGGCCTGCGGACGCTGGAGGACGTCGCCCGGCTCATCGGCCTCGGCGTGTCGAGGGTCATTCTCGGCACCGCCGCGATTGAGGACCGGGCCTTCGTGGAAGCGGCGCTAGCTTCTTACGGCGACAAGATCGCCATCGGCATCGACGCCCGCGACGGCTTCGTCGCCACGCGCGGCTGGCTGGAGACTTCCGCGGTCAAGGCGGAAACGCTGGCCCGGGAGCTGGCTGCCGCCGGAGCCGGGACCTTCATCTTCACCGACATCTCCCGCGACGGGATGATGAAGGGTCCCAATGTGGAGGCGATCGTGAGCCTGGCGCAGGCTTCCGGGCGAGCGGTCATCGCCTCGGGCGGGGTGAGCCGCTATGAGGACCTGGAGCGGCTCGCCGGCCACGAGCGGGACGGCGTAGCCGGCGCCATCGTCGGCAAGGCGCTGTATACCGGCCAGATTGACCTGGCCGAAGCCTTGCGTCGGCTGGAAGCGTGATAAGGTTCGATGCGGACAAATCAGCAATGCTTAAGGAGGTTAGCCGATGCTGGCGAAACGGATTATCCCCTGTTTGGACGTGAAAGACGGCCGGGTCGTTAAGGGGGTTAATTTTATCAACCTGCGCGACGCCGGCGATCCGGTGGAGCTGGCCGCCTTGTATGACCGCGAAGGCGCGGACGAGCTCGTGTTCCTCGACATCTCCGCCTCCGTCGAGGGCCGGGCGACGATGGTCGAGGTCGTGCGCCGGACGGCCGGCGAGCTCGCCATTCCGTTCACGGTCGGCGGCGGCATCGGCAGCGTCGAGGACATGAAGCGGCTTCTCCGCGCCGGAGCCGACAAGATCGGCATCAACACGGCCGCCGTGCAGCGCCCCGAGCTGATCGCCGAAGGCGCGCACCGCTTCGGCAACCAGTGCATCGTCGTGGCCGTCGATGCCCGGTTCAACCCGGAATGGGGCGAATGGGAGGTATACACCCACGGGGGACGGAAGCCCACCGGCATCCGCGCCCTGGAGTGGGTTTGCCGCACCGAGGAGCTGGGGGCGGGGGAACTGCTGCTCACCAGCATGGACGCGGACGGCACCAAGGACGGGTTCGATCTGCCCCTTACGAAAAGTGTGGCCGACCGGGTCGGCATCCCCGTGATCGCCTCCGGGGGAGCCGGCAAAGCCGGGCATTTCCTCGACGTGTTCCGCGAGGCGGGAGCCGACGCGGCGCTGGCCGCATCGATTTTTCATTACAAGGAATTATCCATTCGCGAAGTGAAGGACAGCCTGGGAAGGGAAGGGGTGATCGTCCGATGAAGGAAACGATAAGCGGCATCCGTTGGGACGAGCAGGGACTCGCTCCGGCAGTGGTTCAGGACGACGCCAGCAAGGAAGTGCTGATGCTGGCTTACATGAATGCGGAATCGCTGCAGAAGACGCTGGAGACCGGAGAAACCTGGTTCTGGAGCCGCTCCCGCCAGGAGCTGTGGCACAAGGGCGGCACCTCCGGCAACACCCAGCAGGTGAGAGCGATCCGCTACGATTGCGACGCGGATACCCTGCTCGTGCAGGTGATTCCGGCCGGCCCGGCCTGCCACAACGGGACATACAGCTGTTTCACCGGCGAGCTGCCGCTCCCGGCGGATGCGGATTCCCCGGCGGAATGGAAGACAGAAGAGGCGGAAAAGGCCGGGCTCGCCGCCCGAGGCTTGCACCACGATGCCGTTCAAGCCGGCCGGGACCGCTTCCGCATCCTCTCCGTGCTGGAGGAAGTCGTCGCCCGCCGCGATGCGGAGCGGCCGGAGGGAGCCTATACGACGTATCTCTTCGAGAAGGGGCTCGACAAGATTCTCAAGAAAGTCGGCGAGGAAGCCACCGAGGTGGTCATCGCCGCCAAGAATCACAGCGCCGACGAGCTGCGCTACGAAGCGAGCGATCTGATCTTCCACCTGCTCGTGCTGCTGCGCGAGGAGAAGCTGCCGCTCGACGAAGTGATGGCGGAGCTCGATCGCCGGCACAACAAATAAACCGCACCGCCTGCACCATGGGACGGCTCACCTTTTCCGGCGGAAGAGGCAGGGCCGTCCCGTTCGCGGTTTGCCGCCGCTGTTTGTCGCCGCTGCGAGCGGGGGAGCTTCCGTTCAGCCGCCGGTGGGCTTTGATCAAGGTGCGCAACGGACAACGGACATTTGCGACGCTTATCCGGCCAAGACCGTCTCATCCTGTCTGTAACGGACATGTAGAGCGCTTAGAAGCAGAATTTTGCAGGTACAAGGAGAAAACGAGGAGATAAACGTTGCCAATGTCCGTTAAATCGCCAACAGCATCAATTTTCGGCTATAACGGTATCTGATGTCCGTTGCGTGATTCAACTCAGCCACACCTGCATACGGGCAAGGCACTGCCCTCCTTGATAGCGGTTTGTCTGATTTTAGGCAAGGCCAATGGCTTTTTCGCGTAAAGTACAACTTTCCCTTTTGTAAATCGTTCTCAAACAGGTATAATTGAAAAGTGGTCATTTGTATGACAGTTTGTTGACAATCCCCTGCGTCATGTGCCACGGCCGGTTTTTTTGATTACACTTGGGAAGGACAAGTTTTCAAGGCGGGAACCGAATGCAGGGACCCTGCCAAATGCGAGCGATCGCACCATTACTAGGAGGTCTAAAATGAACGGCAATTTGAAGATTTTCTCGGGTTCCTCGAACCCCAAACTGGCAGAGGAGATATCCAAGGTATTGGATCGTCCCCTGGGAAAGGTGAAGCTGTCGCGCTTCAAGAGCGGCGAGCTGTACTGTCTGTACGAAGAGCCCGTCCGCAACTGTGATATTTTCATCGTGCAGACCTTTTCCCATCCGATCAACGAACACTTCGTCGAGCTGCTCGTCATGATCGATGCTGCCAAACGGGCATCCGCCCGCACCATCAACCTGGTCGTGCCCTACTACGGCTATTCCCGTCAGGAACGCAAGGCGGCCCCGCGGGAACCGATCTCGGCCAAAATGGTTGCCGACGTGCTCGCCACGGTCGGAGCGGATCGGATGGTCACGGTGGATCTTCATGCTGCCGCCATTCAAGGCTTCTTCAATATTCCGGTCGATCACCTCACCGCGCTCGACCTGATCAGCGATTACATCCGCAAGAAAAACATTTCCAATCCCATCGTGGTATCCCCGGACGCCGGCCGCGCCACCACCGCAGAACGTCTCGCCAACATCCTGAACGCCCCCTTCGCCATCATGATCAAGAAACGTCCGGCTCACAACGAGTCGGTCATTACCCATGTCATCGGGGAAGTTGAAGGCTACACGCCGGTCATCATCGAGGACATGATCGATTCCGGAGGCACCATCGTCAACGTCGTCGAAGGGCTCAAGGAGCGCGGCGCGGGCGACGCCTATGTATGCGCGACCCACCCGATCTTCTCGGGACCTGCGCTGCAGCGGCTCGATCACCCCAACATCAAGGAAGTGGTCATCACCGATACGATCGCAATTCCGGAAGACCACGCCTCGCGCTTCAAGGTCATTTCGGTGGCCCCCTTGCTCGCTAACGCCATCCACATCGTAACCGAGGGCGGCTCGATCAGCTCTCTGTTTAAATATGGCGGCGTATAATTCCGCCGGGAAAAAGGCTGCGGGCATTTGGAGGAGGTGCTGACCCGTGGGCAAGAAAGTGGCGCTCGAGCGCAAAACCGAACAGAAGATCATTCCGCTGAAAATCGATGCGACGTTCTTCTTCGAACGGGCGGTCCGTTCTCTGGACCGCTGTCATTACGATAAAGCGTTAAAATATTTCCGCCGCGCGGTGGAATACGAACCGGCCAACGCGGTCAATCATTGCAATCTGGCCGGCGTGCTCGCCGAAATCGGCAGCTTCCAGGAATCGAACGAAATCTTGCTCGACATTCTCGAGAAGCTCGATCCTGGCATGACGGAATGCTATTATTATCTGGCCAACAATTACGCCAACATGGACGATTTTGCAGCGGCCGAAGAGGCGCTCCTGCGCTATCTGGAGACGGACGAGGACGGTCTCTATCTGGAGGAGGCCGAGGAGATGGCCGAGCTGCTCGCCTACGAGCTGGGCCGGCCAGTCCAGATCAAGTACGTCAAATGCCGGGAAGGCTTGTACGAGCATGACGAGGCGCGCCGGCTCCTCGAGGAAGGCCGGTTTGTCGAGGCGACGGAGGTTTTGCAGAAGCTTGTCAAAAAGCATCCGGACTTCCTGGCCGCCCGCAACAATCTGGCGCTCGGCTATTATTACCTGGGCGATTTCGAGCAGGCGCTGACAACGGTGTTCGACGTCCTCGCCATCGACGAGGGCAACCTGCACGCGCTCTGCAACCTGGCGATCTTCTATCAGCATCTCGGGGAAACGGACAAGCTGATGGAGCTGATCGGCCAGCTGCGCAAAACCTATCCGTTTCATTCCGAGTACCTGTTCAAGCTGGCGACCACCATGGGCATTCTCGGCGACCACGAGACCGCCTATCGGCTGTTCAGCCGCCTCCTCCGCCTCGGGGAGGAAGAGCAGGATCCGAGCCTCTACCACTATACGGCGGTGGCCGCCTTCAACACGGGGCGGTTCGAGGAAGCTCGGAAACGCTGGCGACAGGCAGCCAAGCTGGACCCGCGGGCCGAGATCGCCGGCTTCTATCTGGATCAGATGGAACGGGGCGAGACCGACGGCGTGTTCCTGCACTATCACTACCACCTTCCCTTCGAGCAGCCCTTGATGCTGCAGGACGGAGAGGACGGGCTGTCCGACAGCATCAAGCGCGATCCGCTCGTCCGCTCCTCCTTCTTCTGGGGGCTGAAGCACGGGGATGAGCACACGAAGCTGCAGGTGATCCAGGCCTTCGGCGCCATTGCCGACGGCGAAGCGGAGGCGGCTCTGCGGCAGTTTCTGCTGGAGCCGGACGAAGGCGACTATCTCAAGCGGATGGCTCTCTTCGCGCTGCGCAGCATGGGAACGACGGAGTCCCTGCAGGTGCTCATGGCCGGCTCTCCGCGAACGGTCGGAGAGGCTCCTTACTCGCCGGAGCTGCCGGTCTGGGAAGAAGACTGGCAGGCGGTGCTGACGCTGGCCCGCCGGCAGATGGAGAAGCGCTACGACATGGTTCAGCAGTGCGACTTGGAATCGCTCTGGGTGGAATACTTGTCGAATGTATACCCGATAAAGCCGCGTATTGCCAAGATTGAAGGCTGGTCGGCGGCGCTGGAATACCTGACCGCCAAAATGCATCGCCGCACCATTTCCTTCGAGGAAGTGGCGGGCCGCTATGGCATCTCCGCGGCGACCGTCAGCCGGACCGCGAGAAGAATCGGCGAGGCCTGCGGCTTGAAGGAGAGGCTGACCGCCGGCCGCAGCAGAATTCCGGCGGGCAGCGCTCCACTCAGCCCGCCGGCCTTTCCGACCAAGTGACTTACTAATCAGGAGGTATGCTGCCATGTACAAAAGCGTCATTATCGGAACCGGCCCCTCGGGCCTTACCGCCGCCATTTATTTGGCGAGAGCGAACCTGAATCCGCTGGTCATCGAAGGGCCGGAACCGGGCGGGCAACTCACCACGACGACAGAGGTCGAGAATTTCCCCGGCTTTCCGGCCGGCATCCTCGGTCCTGAGCTGATGGCGGGCATGCGCAGCCAGGCCGAGCGCTTCGGAGCGGAATTCCGCTCCAGCTGGGTCGTGAAGGCGGACCTTTCCCATTCCCCCTTCCGGCTTACACTGGAGAGCGGCGGCGTGATCGAGGCGGAGACGGTCATCCTCTCCACCGGCGCTTCTGCCAAGCTGCTGAACATCCCCGGCGAGAAGGAGAACATCGGCCGCGGGGTCAGCACCTGCGCCACCTGCGACGGCTTCTTTTTCCGCGGCAAGAAGATCATCGTGGTCGGCGGCGGCGACTCGGCCATGGAGGAAGCCCACTTCCTCACCCGCTTCGCGAGCGAGGTGCGGGTGGTGCATCGCCGCGGCGAGCTGCGCGCCTCGAAGATCATGCAGGATCGCGCGCGGGAGAACGGCAAGATCGTCTGGAGCCTGAACAACGCTCCGCTGGAAGTGCTGGCGGCAGAGAAGGGCGTGACCGGGCTACAGGTGCTGAACAACGCCACCGGGCAGGAAGAGGTGCTGGAGGCGGACGGCATTTTCGTCGCCATCGGGCACCGGCCGAACACGGCCTTCCTGGAAGGGCAGGTCACAACCGACGACCAGGGCTATATCGCGGTGAAGCCGGGCACGACCCGGACGAATGTTCCGGGCGTCTTCGCCTGCGGCGACGTTCAGGACACCCGCTACCGCCAGGCGATCACAGCGGCGGGCAGCGGCTGCATGGCGGCGCTCGATTGCGAGAAATACCTGGACGGAGAAATGGTGCACGACTGGAGCCATACTTTGACCGATACGGGCGTGCAGCAGTAAGGCTCTGCCTTGGCGGGTCTTCCGGTCCCGCGGACGTTCGGCCGCGCCCCGGCCGGCTGCGCGAAGGCCGGAGGGGAAACCCGGCGGACGCCCGCCGGGTTTTTCCTTGACAGGCAGCAGTTGAACAAAGCGGTGTCTGGGAGCGATAGTTTGCTTAGGACATCGCTTTTTCCGTGAACGATTCCTTGACCGCACCCCAAGGAAGCTATATAGTTGGAACAGAAGCGTTCGCAGCGTTCATGCCCTGCCATGCAAGGCCCGGAAGAAGAAGGCCGGTCCCTGTATTGTCATGTCCGGGGACGGTGCGGATTCAGTCTGTATCGGAGTTGCAGGCAAATCATGTATAGAGGTGACACGCAAATGTCGGGAAAAGTGTATGTCGGTGTCGATCTGGGCGGAACCAGCATCAAGGTGGGACTCTGCGACGAGAACGGCAAGTTGCTGCAAACCTATGAAGGACCGACCGGCTCCGAGCTCGGCTCCGAGGAAGTGCTGGAGCGTATTGCGCAATATATTCGCCTTCTGGTCGATCAGTCTCCGTTCAGCTGGGATGACGTCGCCGGAATCGGCGCGGGACTCGCGGGCTTTCTGGACATTCCGGAAGGCATTGTCCGGTTTTCTCCCAACCTGAAGTGGCATGACGTACCGGTCAAGGCGACGCTGGAGAAAAAACTCGGCAAGCCGGTCGCCATCGACAACGACGCCAACGTGGCCGCGCTCGGGGAAGCTTGGAGCGGCGCCGGAGCTGGCATCGCCAACTGCGTCTGCTATACGCTCGGTACGGGAGTGGGCGGCGGGATCATCATCGGCGGCAAAATCTATCAGGGCTCTGCCGGCATGGCCGGCGAGCTTGGACATATGGCGGTCGTGCCCGACCTGGAAGCCATTCAATGCGGCTGCGGCCAATTGGGCTGCCTGGAAACGGTATCGTCGGCAACCGGCATCATCCGCATGGCCAAAGACGCCGTTCAGCGCGGCGACAAGACCTCGCTCGCCATGATTCAGAACATCACGGCGAAGGATGTGTTCGATGCGGCCAAGGCCGGCGACGAAGTGGCCCTGCGCATCGTCAACCGCGCGGCTTTCTATCTCGGCAAGTCGATGGCCGCTCTCGCGGTGGTGCTCAATCCGAAGCGCTTCATCGTCGGCGGCGGCGTATCCAAGGCCGGCGAGATCCTCTTCCAGCCGATCCGCGAGATCTTCAAGAAATACGCGCCCGCCCAGGTTCAGGAGAACGTGGATATCGTTCCGGCCACGCTCGGCAATGATGCCGGCGTCGTCGGCGCGGCCGGTCTTAACCTTCGCTGAGGAGCTGCGCCAAACTAACGTATCTCGATTTTCTCGCTGACTGCCCGCTTTGGAGCTGCGCCAAACTAACGTATCTCGATTTTCTCGCTGACTGCCCGCTTTGTGTACGTTCTTCTAGTGTTCTTCCAGGCATGTTAGTTCAGCGCAGCTCCTTTGTGTACGTTCTTCTAGTGTTCTTCCGGCATGTTAGTTCAGCGCAGCTCCTTTGTGTACGTTCTTCTAGTGTTCTTCCAGGCATGTTAGTTCAGCGCAGCTCCTATGGATCACGCTGCATGCGCGGGTCGCTTGTCCGGGACGAACGGGCGGGCGGCCCTATAGCCGGATCGGGCGAATCTACGACGAAGCTGTCTCAACTGGGGAGGGAACGATATGGAGGAACGAATTACGCTCGCTAGGCTCGTCATCATCACCGGTATGTCCGGGGCCGGCAAGACCATCGCGGTGCAAAGCCTGGAAGACCTGGGCTTCTTCTGCGTGGATAACCTGCCGCCCGTCCTCATTCCGAAATTCGCCGAGCTGATCGAGCAGTCGAACGGCAAGATCGGCAAGGTTGCTCTGGTCATCGACCTGAGAGGCCGGGAATTTTTCCGCGCGCTCACGGAGTCGCTGCACGCCCTTCAGGAGAACCACACGATCAGCTACGAGATCTTGTTCCTGGACGCGACCGATTCCGTTCTGGTGCAGCGCTACAAGGAGAGCCGGCGGCGGCATCCGCTCGCGCCCGGAGGGGCCCCGCTCGAGGGAATTCAGCAGGAGCGGATCCTCCTGGAAGAGCTGAAGGGGCTCGCCACCCAGTCGATCGACACCAGCAGCCTCAAGCCGGGACAGCTCAAGGAGATCATCACGGCGCGGTTTACCCACCTGGGCCACGAAGGACTGGTGCTGAACGTCATTTCCTTCGGCTTCAAATACGGGATTCCGATCGACGCCGATCTCATCTTCGACGTGCGGTTTCTGCCGAATCCGCATTACGTCGATTCGCTGCGGCCGCAGACCGGTCAGGACCCGGATGTGTACGAATACGTGATGAAGTGGTCGGATACGCAAGAATTTCTCATCAAGCTCCTGGATCTTCTCAATTTCCTCATTCCCCAGTACCGCAAGGAAGGGAAGAGCCAGGTGGTGATCGGCATCGGCTGCACCGGCGGCAAGCACCGCTCGGTGGCCATCGCCGAATATTTGGGCAAACGCATCGGGGCGAGCGAGACGGAGACGGTTCGCGTCAGCCATCGCGATGCGGAGCGCGACCGGAGGTAGAGAACTTGACGGATGTGCCAGCCGGAATATCGAATGTCCCTCGCGTCGTCGTCATCGGCGGCGGCACGGGGTTGTCCGTCATGCTTCGCGGCTTGAAGAAGAAGCCGCTCGACATCACCGCCATCGTCACCGTCGCCGACGATGGCGGCAGCTCGGGAGTGCTCCGCGACGAACTGCAGATTCCCCCTCCCGGGGACATACGCAACGTCATGATCGCGCTCTCGGAAGCGGAGCCGCTGCTCGCGCAGCTGCTGCAATACCGCTTCAAGCGGGTGGACGGCCTGATCGGCCACCCGCTCGGCAATCTCATGCTGGCGGCGCTCAGCGATATCACCGGCGACTTCGTCGGCGCCGTGCGCGAGCTCAGCCACGTGCTGGCCATCCGCGGGCGGGTGCTGCCCGCCGCCGATATTCCCATCGTCCTCAGGGCCGAGATGGAGGACGGCGCCGTAGTGATCGGCGAGTCCAAGATTCCTGCGGCTGGCGGCCGGATCAAGCGCGTCTCCATCGAGCCGAAGGATGTCGCCCCCTTGCCGGAAACGGTGGAGGCCATCCGCCAGGCTGACGCGATCGTCCTGGGTCCGGGAAGCCTGTACACCAGCATCATCCCGAACCTGCTCGTTCCCGACATCGCCAAAGCGATCGTCGAGTCGAACGCCCTCAAGGTGTTCATCTGCAACGTCATGACCCAGCCCGGCGAGACCGATTCGTATTCCGTCAGCGATCACATCAACGCCGTGTACGATCACATCGGCCGTCCGATCTTCGATTATGTAATCGTCAACAACGGAGCGATCCCACCGGAGGTGGAGCGCAAGTACTCCGAGGAGGGGGCGGTTCCCGTCGCGCTGGACATGGAGGACGCGGAGCGCCAGGGGTACCAGGTGATTGCCGACGAATTGGTATATTTTCACACCTATCTTCGGCATGATGCCGACAAATTAAGCCATCATATCTATCAACTGGTGGAAAGCTGGATGGTCCGAAAGAGGTGACTCCCCGTGTCCTTTGCGGCGCTGACCAAAAAAGAACTCACCCTGCTGGAAAGCGGGGCCTGCTGCGAGAAGTCCGAGCTCTCGGCGCTCATCCGCATGAACGGCTCGGTGCAGCTCACCGGCGGGCGGACCGTCCTTGACATATCGACCGAGAACGCGGCGATCGCCCGGCGGATTTACCTTTTGCTGAAGAAAATGTACCAGGTGCACACCGAGCTGCTCGTGCGCAAGAAGATGCGTCTCAAGAAGAACAACGTTTACATCGTCCGGGTGCCGCTGCGGGTGCAAGAGATTCTGAACGATCTGAAGATCGTGTCCGAAGGGTTCCATTTTACCCCGGGCATCGACAAGGAGCTGATCAAGAACAACTGCTGCAAGCGGGCTTACTTGCGCGGGGCGTTCCTCGCCGGGGGCTCGGTGAACAACCCGGAGGGCTCGTCCTACCACCTCGAGATCGCCTCCATGTATGAGCAGCACTGCCATTCCCTGGTGCAGTTGGCCAACCGCTTCGACCTGAATGCGCGCTGCATCGAGCGCAAGAAGGGCTTTATCTTTTACCTCAAGGAAGGGGAAAAGATCATCGAATTCCTCAGCCTGATCGGAGCCCATCAGGCGCTTCTCAGGTTCGAGGACGTCCGGATCATGAAGGACATGCGCAATTCCGTGAACCGCATCGTCAACTGCGAGACCGCCAACCTGAACAAGACGATCGGGGCGGCCGTCCGGCAGATCGACAACATTCGGCTGATCGAGAGGGAGATGGGGCTCGACAATCTCCCCGAGAAGCTGCGGGAGGTCGCCGAGATCCGACTGAAGCATCCCGATATCAACCTCAAGGAAGTGGGCGACCTGCTGCGGGGAAACGTCAGCAAATCGGGCGTCAACCACCGGCTGCGCAAGCTCGACGAAATCGCGGATAAGCTGCGGAATTCGCGGTAAGGCGAAGGAATCGGAAGTTCCATGATTTTTCTAGTGCAGCCTTGGAAAAAATGTTATAATGGACAAAAACTCGTTCCTAATTCGTTCCGTATCGTTTCTATAGAAGAAAATTCATGCAATGGGGGTATTGGTTCATGTCTAAAAGTCCCGCCGTGGTTCGCTTGAAAACGGGTCTGCACGCCAGACCAGCCGCTCTTTTCGTCCAGGAGGCCAACAAGTTCTCTTCGGAGATCTTCGTGGAGAAGGACGAGAAGAAAGTCAATGCCAAGAGCATCATGGGCATCATGAGCCTTGCGATCAGCACAGGTACCGAGATCTCTATAAGTGCGGAAGGTGCGGACTCCGAGCAGGCTGTAAACGCTTTAGTCGCATTGGTCAGCAAGGAAGAGCTCGAAAACCAATAATCAGCTATTCGGCTGCCGAAGAAGCTTCCGTAGGGGGAGCTTTTTTGACCATACGCTTGTATTCCATCTTCTCAGGCATCAGCCCCATTGGCAGACTAAAAAAGCTGTCCCCCTCCGATAGCGTTCGGATGGAGACAGCCTTTTCTTTGGCCTAGCGCCGGCGAGGAAGGATTACAGCAGCGCCTTGGCCGGAGATTCGATGACCTTGTCGATGATGCCGTAAGCGAACGCTTCGTCGGCGGTCATGAAGTAGTCGCGGTCTGTGTCCTTGTCGATGCGCTCAAGCGGCTGTCCGGTGCGCTCGGCGAGGATGCCGTTCAGCTTCTCGCGCAGCTTGATGATGCGCTTCGCGCGGATCTCGATGTCGCTCGCCTGCCCTTCGGCACCGCCGAGCGGCTGGTGAATCATCACTTCGCTGTTAGGCAGGGCGTAGCGCTTGCCCTTCGCCCCGGCCGTCAGCAGGAAGGCGCCCATGGAGGCGGCCATGCCGACGCAGATCGTCGAGACGTCCGGCTTGATGAACTGCATCGTGTCGTAGATCGCCATGCCGGCGGTGATGGAGCCGCCCGGGCTGTTGATGTAGATGCTGATATCCTTCTCCGAATCCTGCGCCGCCAGGAACAGAAGCTGGGCGATGATGGCGTTGGCCACGGCGTCGTTGATCTGGCTGCCGAGGAAGATGATGCGATCCTTCAGGAGCCGGGAATAGATGTCATACGCCCGTTCCCCGCGGGAATCGGGTTCCACGACCATTGGAATGAAGCTCATGCGAATTCCTCCTTATGTGCACGTGATGAAGCTATCCCCATCTTACTGAAAAAGAACACAAAAGTCAAAATAGGTCAGACTACTTTTTTCGACAACAAAAAATGCCCCGCAAAGGGGCATTGTTGGTAGCAGTAAGATGGCGCGCCCGCGAGGGATCGAACCTCGATCTCAGGCTCCGGAGGCCTACGTCATATCCATTGGACCACGGGCGCGTATAAGGCGGCTTCATTTAAATCCAGCAAAATATATTATAGTATATTGGCAGAACAAATGCAAGAGAATCTTTATCGCGTGATGCGCAACCGGACAACGGACATGAGCGACGCTTAGCCGGCCAAAACGAACTTATCCAGACTGTAACGGACATGCGAGACGCTTAGAAGCAGAATGTTGCCGGTAGAGGAGGAAATCAGAAGCTAAGTGTCTCTGAAGTCCGTTAAATTGCCCGCAGCTTGAATTTCCGGTTCTAACGGTCGCTCATGTCCGTTGCTGCACGGAAGTTACTGGACGAAGCAGCCTGCGGGCTTTTTGTCCACGCTTAACCATGACATGCTCCCAGACCCGCTAGGGTGACAGGCTCTCCGATCATGGACAGGGAATCTTGATCGCGGACGGATGGTGCAAGCGGACGGATGGTGTGCAATGAAGCTGCGAAGCCCCGCGCCCGCCCCGCGCCCGCTCGTTGCCGGCCCGAATTTTCCGAAAGGCACCAATTTGCGAGCTAACCGGAGCTAGACGGAGGCCGAGTGGGATCATTCCCGTCCCTGCGGGACATTTCACAAAAACTTAACCAATCCTTGCAGCGGACAAACTTGCACGGCGTTTCATAATCCGCTAAAATGATACGTGGGACAAAAAAAATTTTGTGTCGTGGGACAAAAAATGCTTATGCGGGACGTTGGGTGTCCAAGTCGGGAGTGATCACATGAGAGCGGTCCTGGAGATGCAAAAACAGCTCGTCCCCGATGTGCTGGACATCGTCAAGAAGCGCTATACGATCCTCCACTATGTCATGATCTATCGCCTGGTTGGGCGCCGCACCCTGGCGGCCGCCCTGAGTATGACCGAGCGGGTTTTGCGCGCCGAAGTGGATTTTCTGAAGGAGCAGGGGCTTCTCGAAGTCGAGTCCTTCGGCATGCGGGTCACCCCTTCTGGCAAGAATCTCCTCGAAGAGATGGAGCCGATGATCAAGGAACTGTTCGGCTACAGCCGGATGGAGGAAGCTCTGAAGGAGAAGTTCTCCCTGCGGGATGCCATCGTCGTTCCGGGCGATTCGGATGAGTCCGATTACACCAAGAAAGAGATGGGACGCGCCGCAGCGGCCGCCCTGCGTCGGTCGGCGAGCGTTGAAACGGTGATCGCCGTCACCGGCGGTTCCACCCTCGCCGAAGTAGCCGCCCAGCTCACGCCTTCCTCCGCGCTTAAGGGCAGCCTATTCGTGCCGGCCCGGGGCGGGATCGGCGAGAGCGTCGAATTCCAGGCGAACACGCTCGCTTCGGTCATGGCCAAGAAGACGGGAGGGCAGTACCGCCTCCTGCATGTGCCCGACCAGCTCGGCGAGGAAGCCTACCATTCGCTGATCCAAGAGCCGAACATCCGGGAAATGATCCAGGTGATCCAGAGCGCCCGTATTCTGCTCCACGGAATCGGAGAAGCTACCGTTATGGCCAAGAGGCGGAAGGTCAACGAGGCCACGCTGAACGAGCTGAAACGGGCGGGAGCGCTGGCCGAAGCCTTCGGGTACTACTTCGACCGGTCCGGGCAAGTCGTCTACCACATGCCGACGCCGGGCCTCAAGATGGAGGATCTGAAGCAGGTGGACACCCTGATCGCCGTCGCCGGAGGAAGCAGCAAGGGAGCTTGCATCGCAGCGGTGCTGCGCCATGGACTGGAGCACATTCTCGTAACGGATGAGGCGGCGGCCCGCTATATTTTGCAGGAAGCTTGAGTGGTTTTCTTGACGGCATTGCCGTCTTGAGATATAGGTACTATCATAATTCACTTAGGAGGAGTTACCATGACAGTAAAAGTAGGGATTAACGGGTTTGGCCGTATCGGACGTCTGGCATTCCGTCGCATTCAGAACGTGGAAGGAATCGAAGTAGTAGCCATCAACGACCTGACCGATGCCAAAATGCTGGCGCACCTGCTCAAATACGATACGACACAAGGATCCTTCGGCGGCGATGTCGAAGTCCACGACGGTTATTTCAAAGTGAACGGCAAGGAAGTCAAGGTTCTCGCCAACGCGAAGCCCGAAGAACTGCCCTGGGGAGAGCTCGGTGTCGACATCGTTCTCGAATGCACCGGCTTCTTCGTATCCAAGGAAAAAGCTGAACTTCACCTGAAGGGCGGCGCCAAGAAGGTTGTCATCTCCGCTCCGGGTACCGGTGAAATGAAGACCGTCGTTTACAACGTCAACCATGAAATTCTGGACGGCTCCGAAACGGTTATCTCCGGCGCTTCCTGCACCACGAACTGCCTCGCTCCGATGGCCAAAGTCCTGAACGACAAGTTCGGTATCGTCCAAGGCCTGATGACGACGATCCACGCCTATACCGGCGACCAGAACACCCTCGACGCTCCGCACCGCAAAGGCGACTTCCGCCGCGCTCGCGCCGCTGCCGAGAACATCGTTCCGAACACCACGGGCGCTGCCAAAGCCATCGGCCTGGTTATTCCGGAGCTGAAGGGCAAGCTCGACGGAGCCGCTCAACGCGTTCCGGTACCGACCGGCTCGCTGACGGAGCTCGTAACCGTCCTCGACAAGAAAGTCACCGCTGAAGAAATCAACGCTGCCATGAAGGAAGCTGCCAACGAGTCCTACGGCTACACCGAAGACGAAATCGTATCCTCCGACGTCAAGGGCTGCACCTACGGCTCCCTGTTCGACGCTACGCTGACGAAGGTTCAAACCGTTGGCGACAAGCAGCTCGTGAAGACGGTCGCTTGGTACGACAACGAAATGTCCTACACCGCTCAGCTCGTTCGCACCCTGGAATACTTCGCCAAGCTGACGAAATAAGAACGGTCTCCAAGTTCCATCGAGTAAGAGAGAAAGAGCGGATAACGGCCGATACGTTTCCGCTCTTATCCCTGCTTTTGACCATTATAAAGACCGGAGGTATTCCCAATGAGCAAGAAGAGTGTTCGCGACATCGATGTAACCGGCAAACGCGTATTTGTCCGCGTCGACTTCAACGTTCCGCTGGATAACGGCAAGATCACCGACGATACCCGCATCGTCGAAACGCTGCCGACTGTCAAATACTTAATCGAGAAAGGCGCCAAGGTCATCCTGGCCAGCCATCTCGGCCGCCCGAAGGGCGAAGTCAACGAATCGATGCGCCTGACCCCGGCGGCCAACCGCCTGTCCGAGCTGCTCGGCAAGCCGGTGCTGAAGGCCGACGAATCCGTCGGCGACGCCGTCAAGGCCCAGATCGCCACGATGAAGAACGGCGACGTGCTCGTGCTTGAAAATGTCCGCTTCCACAAGGGCGAAGAAAAGAACGATCCGGAGCTCGCCAAGCAGTTCGCCGAGCTGGCCGACATCTTCGTGAACGACGCCTTCGGCGCCGCTCACCGCGCGCATTCCTCCACGGAAGGCATCGCTCACTACCTGCCGGCCGTATCAGGTCTCTTGATGGAGAAGGAGCTTGACGTTCTCGGCAAGGCGCTCAGCATCCCGGAACGCCCCTTCACCGCCATCATCGGCGGCGCCAAGGTCAAGGACAAGATCGACGTCATCGACAACCTGATCAAGCTGGCCGACAACATCATTATCGGCGGCGGCCTGCTGTTCACCTTCCTGAAGGCCAAGGGCTATGAAGTCGGCAGCTCCATCGTCGACGAAGAGAAGATCGATGTGGCGCTCGGCTTCATCGAGAAGGCCAAAGAAAAGGGCGTCAAGCTCCTGCTGCCGGTCGACATCGTCGCCGCCGACGCGTTCAGCAACGACGCCAACACGAAAACCGTTGCGGCGAACGAAATCCCGGCCGGCTGGATGGGCCTCGACATCGGTCCGGAAACGGCCAAGAACTACGCCGAAGTCATCAAGAACTCCAAGCTCGTCGTCTGGAACGGACCGATGGGCGTGTTCGAAATGGATAAGTTCGCAGCCGGCACCCGCGCGGTCTGCCAGGCTTGCGCCGACACGGCTGGCTATACGATCATCGGCGGCGGCGACTCCGCCGCGGCTGTCGAGAAGTTTGACATGAAGGACAAGATGGACCACATCTCCACGGGCGGCGGCGCTTCCCTGGAATTCATGGAAGGCAAAGCCCTCCCGGGCGTCGTAGCCTTGCAGGACAAGTAATATCCTCCCCGGCGGCTGCCGGGCGTGGTTTGCCTTTGGGCAGCGCCGAGGCGAAGGGGCCGGGAACGGGGTGGAGAAGCGCAGCGTTCGCCTTTGGATTTTGGAAGCCAACAGCAAGAATCACCTTTCAATTGGGGCTTCCAAAACCAACAGCGATCGGAACCCTGTTCCTAGGCCTCGGAGTCGCGGCGTCTAGCCCGCGCAGCGTGCATTGTAAACAGACAGCAGTAAAGAGCGGTTCTGCATCAGGTTTGCTGCAGAGTCGCCGCAAAGGAGGAAATCGCGGTGAGAAAACCGATCATTGCCGGCAACTGGAAAATGTTTAAAACGGTCAAAGAAGCGCTCGCCTTCGCCGAAGAAGTGAAAGGCAAAGCCGCAGTGGAAGGCGTGGAGAGCGTCGTATGCGCCCCCTTCACCAACCTGCCCGCTCTGGTAGAAGCGTTCAAGGGAACGGCGATCAAGGTCGGCGCGCAGAACCTGCACTGGGCCGATAACGGCGCCTACACCGGCGAAATCAGCGGCGAAATGCTGCAGGAGCTCGGCGTGGACTACGTCATCATCGGACACTCCGAGCGCCGGGAATATTTTGCCGAGACCGACGAGACCGTGAACAAGAAGATCAAGGCCGCCTTCAAATACGGCTTGACCCCGATCGTCTGCGTCGGCGAGAAGCTGGAAGAACGCGAAGCGGGCCGCACCAAGGACGTCTGCAAGGGGCAGACCGAAGCGGCGTTCGCCGGGCTCGACAAGGAGCTCGCAGCGAAGACCGTCATCGCCTACGAGCCGATCTGGGCGATCGGCACCGGCAAGTCCTCGACTTCCGAGGACGCGAACGAAGTCATCTCGTACATTCGCGAGCTGATCAAGGGCCTGTACGGAGCCGAGACGGCGGAAGCCATCCGCATTCAGTACGGCGGCAGCGTGAAGCCGGCGAATGTCAAGGAATACATGGGCATGTCCGACATCGACGGCGCGCTCGTGGGCGGCGCCAGCCTGGAGCCGGCATCCTACATCCAGCTGGTTGAGGGGGCGCATTGATCATGACGAGACCCAAACCGGCAGCGCTGATCATCCTCGACGGCTTCGGCCTCCGCGATGACACGCAAGGCAATGCGGTAGCCGCCGCCAAGAAGCCGAATTTCGACAAGCTGTGGGCGGAATACCCGCACACTCAGCTCGGCGCGAGCGGCGAATCCGTCGGCCTTCCCGACGGCCAGATGGGCAACTCCGAGGTCGGCCACCTGAACATCGGCTCCGGCCGGATCATCTATCAGGATCTGACCCGCGTGACCAAGTCCATCCGCGACGGCGAATTCTTTGAGAACGAATACCTGGCGGGCGCGGTGCGCCGTGCCAAGGCGAACGGCAAGAAGCTGCACCTGTTCGGCCTTCTATCCGACGGCGGGGTGCACAGCCACATCCAGCATCTCTTCGCTCTGTTGGAGCTGGCCAAGCGGGAAGGCTTAAGCGAAGTATACATTCACGCCTTCATGGACGGCCGCGACGTGCCTCCGAGCTCGGGCCGCGGCTTCGTCGAAGAGCTGGAAGCCAAGATCAAGGAGCTCGGCATCGGTCAGATCGCTACGGTCATCGGCCGCTACTACGCCATGGACCGCGACAAGCGCTGGGAACGCGTAGAGAAAGCCTACCGCGCGATCGCCTACGGCGAAGGGCCGCAATTCGGCAGCGCCGTGGAAGCCGTCGAGAAATCCTATGAGAATTCCGTCTTCGATGAATTCATCCTGCCAACGGTGATCGCCGACGGCAAGGGCCAAACGCCCGGCACGGTGGAGAGCGGCGATTCCATCATCTTCTTCAACTTCCGCCCGGACCGGGCGATTCAGTTGTCCCAGGCGTTTACCGTCGATGATTTCTCCGGCTTCGACCGCGGGCCGCAGTATCCGCGCGACCTGTGCTTCGTCTGCATGACGACATACAGCGAGACGGTTAACGGGCTCGTCGCCTTCCCTCCGAAGGAAATCGACGATACGCTCGGCCTCACTCTGTCCCGGCAAGGCCTGAAGCAGCTGCGGACGGCGGAAACCGAGAAGTACCCGCACGTAACCTTCTTCTTTAACGGCGGCAAGGAAATCCAGTACGAAGGGGAAACCCGCATTCTCATCAACTCGCCGAAGGTCGCCACCTATGACCTGCAACCGGAGATGAGCGCGTACGAGCTGACCGAATCGACGCTGAAGGAGATCGCCGCAGACAAGCACGACGTGATCATCCTCAACTTCGCCAACCCGGACATGGTCGGTCACTCCGGCCTGATGGAGCCGACGATCAAAGCGGTGGAAACCGTGGACGAATGCCTCGGCAAGCTGTATGAGGCGATCACCGCCAAAGGCGGCGTGATGATGATCACCGCCGACCACGGCAATGCCGACATCGTGCGTGACAAGGAAGACAAACCGTTCACCGCCCATACGACGCAGCCGGTTCCGTTCATCTTGACGGACAAGAGCGCCGAGCTGCGCGAAGGCGGGATTCTGGCCGACCTGGCTCCGACCCTGCTCGAGCTGATCGGCGTGGAGCAGCCGGCCGCTATGACCGGTCATTCCCTGATCAAGAGCCGCAAGTAATCCGGTTCGCCGGGAGGGGCCGCCCCCGCGGCTTCTCCCTTCATCCATACCACACCAATAACAAGGAGTGTTCTTCGAAATGACGATTATCTCTGACGTATACGCTCGCGAAGTCCTCGATTCCCGCGGCAACCCTACCGTCGAAGTTGAAGTTTACCTGGAATCCGGCGCCAAAGGCCGCGCCATCGTGCCGTCCGGCGCATCCACCGGCGCTCACGAAGCCGTTGAGCTTCGCGACGACGACAAGTCCCGCTATCTCGGCAAAGGTGTCCTGAAAGCCGTTGAGAACGTCAACGAGCACATCGCGCCGGAAATCATCGGCCTCGACGCTCTCGACCAAGTCGCCATCGACACCAAGATGATCGAGCTCGACGGAACCGAAAACAAAGCCAAATTCGGCGCCAACGCCATCCTCGCCGTATCCATGGCCGTAGCCCGGGCCGCTGCCGACGCTCTGGACGTTCCGCTGTACAACTACCTGGGCGGATTCAACGCCAAGACTCTGCCGGTTCCGATGATGAACATCGTCAACGGCGGCGCACACGCCGACAACAACGTCGACGTTCAAGAATTCATGGTTCTGCCGGTTGGAGCTCCTTCCTTCAGAGAAGCTCTCCGCTGGGGCGCTGAAATCTTCCACAGCCTGAAGTCCGTTCTGAAGGCCAAAGGCCTGAACACGGCTGTAGGCGACGAAGGCGGCTTTGCTCCGAACCTGGCTTCCAACGAAGAAGCCATCGTGACGATCATCGAAGCCATCAAGAAAGCCGGCTACAAGCCGGGCGAAGAAGTCTTCCTCGGCATGGACGTCGCTTCCACCGAATTCTTCAAGGACGGCAAGTACCACCTGGAAGGCGAAGGCAAGTCCTACACCTCCGCCGAATTCGTTGACCTGCTCGCTTCCTGGGCCGACAAGTACCCGATCATCACGATCGAAGACGGCTGCTCCGAAGACGACTGGGAAGGCTGGAAGCTGCTCACCGAGAAGCTCGGCGGCAAGGTTCAGCTCATCGGCGACGACCTGTTCGTCACCAACACCAAGCGCCTGTCCAAGGGTATTGACGAAGACATCGCCAACGCCATCCTGGTTAAGGTTAACCAGATCGGCACCCTGACCGAAACCTTCGACGCCATCGAAATGGCGAAACGCGCCGGTTACACGGCGATCGTCTCCCACCGTTCCGGCGAATCCGAAGACAGCACCATCGCCGACATCGTCGTTGCCACGAACGCCGGACAGATCAAGACCGGCGCTCCTTCCCGCACGGACCGCGTAGCCAAGTACAACCAGCTGCTCCGCATCGAAGACCAGCTTCCGGTTTCCAGCTATGCCGGCAAGAGCGCCTTCTACAACCTGAAGAACTTCAAATAAGGCAGATCCGCTATTGCTATAGCGAATGAACCTGAAAGCCCCGCAAGCGCCGCCGTGTCAAGGCTCCTTCGAGCCCACCGGCAGGCCCGCTCGCGGGGCCTTTTTCGTTGGCAGCCACCGCAATGACGGTCGGAGCTTGTAAGGGACATGAGAGTACGTTACGAGCTCAGGATCGGCAGGCTTGTCGCTGCAACGGACATAGGCGGCGCTCAAACAATAAATGATCAATTTCGCCGTTCTCGTACTTTTTTGACCTTGGGAAGGTAACGTCAGTAATCTTATCTAATGGAAAAAAGCGTTCGTATTCCTCGACGCGAGTTAAGAGGTCGGTTTCCTGAACCTTAAGGAGCAAGATATCTTCGATTTGTTTCAGAAGCTTCGGCAGGCTGGAGGTATGGTTCCACAGGAATGATTAAGAGCAACAAACCACCCGTATGAAACGTCTATTCAGATGAACTTACCGATAAGAAAAAGACCAGCATAACAAAGCTTCCGCCAAATGAAGTTAATTTAAATCTGGGGGAATTAAAGATGAAAAATAGTAAAAATATTCCTTATTATTTGTTGTTTTTCATTTTTAACTTTATATTTAATGGCATCCTTGTTGGGGGCATGGTCTTGTTAGATGAGCCTTCAGATGTCCCTTATATTGTTATCATGCAGTTTATTTTCTTGTTAATCTTGTTTCGATTTGGCCAATACTTTGTTGCTTTTATCTTCGGCCTTTATTTTCAAAAAAAATATAGCCTCCCTTTATTCAGAATATGGATATTAGCAGGATTTCAATTCCTGCTTCTCATTCTATTCTTCTCACCATTTTGGAAGCCAACACTTGATCTATCTGATTTAAATACACGTCACTTGATTATTCAATCGCTATTTCAAGCAATCTGTTTTCTTGCTGGGAGTTATACCAGCCAACTATTCGATTATGTAAATCGGAAAAAGCAATATTAACCTTCAAGTTAGGAGACAAGTAAACGTATTTTCAAAAGAATGTATCAGGATGACTCCTTTCAGAATGAATAGCAATACCCCGCGGCTAATAACGGGGTATTACTCGATTCTGTTTTCTTAGTCCAATTCACTGTAAATGTAATTTGCAAAAGCATTACATGCGGCTCTGTTTACTTCTTCCGAAGGACTATTTCCCTTAAGCCGAAGTAAAATCGCTCCTTCATCAATCCCATTCATTTTGTCGTAAATGTGCTCCTTTAAGGACGTCAGGTTTTCTATTGCACCAACATCTTTAACGAGTTGTAGATAACGGTCTTGAATATGGGTTGTGAAATAAATGTTCAAGGCATTGGATAACGCATGTGTGGTGATATTTGGATTTTCTCGAACTAACGCAGCAATTTTTATCGCGTCTGCATCGGTACAGATATCGGAATAATTAAATGGCGAATTTACATCACCAACGAGTGAATCGGCAATATCTTGAATACTCTCATTAGGGTTATTGTTGTGGGCAGTAGTGGTAGCTACCATGGCAGTGGCCAGATCTGCTCCCCATCCCGTCCAAAAGTCTGGGACAAATGGAGAGGAAATGTATGATTCGGTAGTTGCCGCTAAATGGGCGAAATCAAGCAAACCGTTTAGCCCATCTGAGAGATCATTTGAGTCGCTACTAATAAGAACAAAGAGCTTTGCCCTTATAGGTTCACTTGAGTGGCTTAGCAATCGTTTCGTTGAAGTAGTCGATAGTTGCTTCTGCATATCCAAGGTGTGTTTGAAACTGCTGCGATTTAACAAGCGTCGAACCAGAATGCTAAACCAAATTTCGATTTGGTTTATCCAAGAACAATGCTTGGGGGTAAACACAAATCGAATTCTGTGAGAGGGATCAGTCAGGAAGGCCGTGCGACTGGACTGAGTGGCTAACACCCCATGCTTCCCCTTCTGACCCAGAGGTTCATCTAGCTCGCAGTGACGAGCAACCAGTTGAACCAAGCCCTCGGATTGGTGGGTATTCAGTCCATCGGCGACAAATGTCTCTCATGTCCGTAGTGCGCTTGCTTCCACCAAGAGAAACCCGGTAAGATGGAAGTGAGCGTTGGGGATATAGAAAGGGAGTGCCAGGATGGGCAAATGGATGAGAGCGATTCTGTATCTGGCGGGCTGCGCCTTCCTGACCCGGCTTCTGCCGACATCGTTCTTCCGCAATGTGGACACGATGGTGCATGAGTTCGGGCATGCGGTCATGGTCCTGCTCCTGTCCGGGCGGGTGATGAGCATCAGCCTGTACGCCGATCACAGCGGGGTCACGCGCTCTTATCTGGCCTCGAATGCGGCCTTTATTCCGGTCTCGCTGGCCGGCTACATGAGCGCTTCGCTGTTCGCCTGGCTGGTGTTCGCCCTCTACTCGCGACGTTTGTATTCGGTGGGTTTGTGGATCACCACGGCCGTGTCGGCAATCTCGCTGCTTCTCTTCGTCCGCAACGGCTTCGGCATGACCTGGCTGGCGGGATTCCTCGTGCTCAATCTGCTCGTGCTTCTGCTTCCTTCCGACAAGCTGCGAAAATATTACTTCCTGTTCATCTGCTTCCTCTCCCTGGAGGAATCCGTCATGGGGCCGCTCACGCTGATCTTGCTCTCTCTGCGCTCCGGCGGCGCGGGGGCGGGGGATGCGGAGTTGCTCGCCCAGATCACTCCTATTCCGGGCATCTTGTGGGCATTGTTCTTCTTTCTGTTTGCCCTGTGGTGCGCCAAAAAAGCCATCGACGCCTTCAGCGGAAGGAACAACCGTCAATCTCTTCGGGCGCGCAAAACGCAAGCTTCCTCACCTGCCCCCATGCCTTTGAGGAGATGATCCGCGTCTGCTTGCTGGAATGGGCGGTTTATGGTACAATAAACTTTGCTATGCGATAGGACGGCAAGTGAGTCCGGCTTCAAGGAGGTGGAAGTTATGGAATTGTTCCTGAAAGTACTGCTCGTGATCGTATGCGTTGGCTTGATCGCCGTTGTTCTCTTGCAGAAAGGGAAGAGCGCTGGTCTTTCGGGCGCCATCTCCGGGGGTGCGGAGCATCTCTTCGGGAAACAGAAGGCACGGGGAATGGACCTGCTGCTGTCCCGTGTGACGGTGATCCTTGCGGTTCTGTTTCTTGTGGTTTCGATGATTCTGGCTTATATAACGAGACTGTAACCGGAATAGGTGAAAGAGGCGGAGCTCCGACGCTCCCGCCTCTTTTTGATAAGACCGGCAAGGCAGCGACCGGGGAACGAACCCCCTTTGAAACCCGGCTTATCCTTTCATGAGAACGGAGAACGGCCCATTTGCATAGAGGCGCATTCTGATTCCGCATCGGTAAACGTCAGGCGTCAATTGGACGCCGCAATGCGTTTATCCTTGGGGATTTTCTTTTGCCCGTGCGGGTTGGTAAAATATTCTGGGCCGAAGTCGTCCGGAAAATCGCAATCCTATGTCTTTTTCCAGCAGGAAGGGAATGCCCGGGCCCAATTGGGTAAATACTGAGGAAAGCTGCATCTTGAATGGCATCATATTCGAATAAGCAGGTGAACTTATGGCAACAGAGCAGGAAGTGCTCGATTATATGGCCCGGGACGATTACCGGCCGCTGACCTACCAGGAGCTGGAGAAGGAATTCGCCCCGGCGAACGCCGGAGAATTCAAGGAATTTCTGAAGCTTTTGAACGCGCTTGAAGAGAGCGGGCGAATCTATCGCAACCGCGCCAACCGGTACGGGCTGCCGGAGCGGATGAATCTGGTCCGCGGGCGGATTCAGGCCCACCAGAAAGGCTTCGGCTTCCTCATCCCGGAAGACCGGGAGAGGCCGGATATCTACATTCCCGCGACCGATATGGGCGGTGCGATGAACGGCGACACCGTGCTCGTGCGGATCTCATCGAAGGCCGCTCCCGGCGGCAAGATTGAGGGCGAGGTAGTCATCATTGTCAAAAGGGCCACCCAGCAGGTGGTCGGGACGTTCCAGAATTACGAAAGCTACGGCTTCCTGATACCGGATGACAAGCGCTTGGTCCGGGATATTTTCATCCCGCCGCATGCCTCGCTGGGCGCGGTCACCGGACAAAAGGTCGTCGTCCGCATCGTCAACTACCCGGAAGGCCGCTCGTCCGCGGAAGGGGAAATCATCGAGATCCTCGGGCACAAGGATGACCCGGGTATCGACATTCTCTCGATCATCCGCCAATTCCAGCTTCCCGAGGCGTTCCCCGAGGAAGTGACCGCGGAGGCCGAGCGCGTGCCGGATACGATCCGCGAGGAGGATTTGCAGGGTCGGCGCGACTTGCGCGGGGAGAGAATCGTCACCATCGACGGCGAGGACGCCAAGGACCTGGACGACGCGGTGGTCGTGCGCAAGCTGGAGAGCGGCAACTACCACCTCGGCGTGCACATCGCCGACGTCAGCTTTTATGTGCGCGAGGGCTCGGAGCTGGACAAGGAAGCGTACAACCGCGGGACGAGCGTGTACCTGGTCGACCGCGTCATTCCGATGCTGCCGCACCGGCTGTCGAACGGCATCTGCAGCCTGAACCCGCAGGTGGACAGGCTTACGATGTCCTGCGAGATGGAGATCAACGCGAGCGGCGACGTGGTGAAGCATGATATTTTCCCAAGCGTCATCAAGACCGCAGAGCGGATGACCTACACTAACGTGCGGAAAATTCTCCAAGGCGAGGACGCCGAAGTGACGGAGCGTTACCAGGACCTCGTCGAGGACTTCAAGCTGATGGAGGAGCTGGCGCTGAAGCTGCGGAACAAGCGGATGAGCCGGGGCGCGGTGGATTTCAATTTTACCGAAGCGAAAATTCTCGTCGACGAGAACGGCAAGCCGACCGACATTGTGAAAAGAGAGCGGTCCATCGCCGAGCAGATCATTGAGGAGTTCATGCTGAAGGCGAACGAGACGGTGGCCGAGCATTTCCACTGGCTGAAGGTGCCGTTCCTGTACCGCGTGCACGAGGAGCCGGATGCGGAGAAGCTGCTGCGTTTCGCCGAGTTTGTGACCGGGTTCGGCTACGCGCTGAAGGGCGGCAAGGGCAGCAAAATCCACCCGCGCCAGCTCCAGGATATCCTCGAGGAGATCGCCGGCACGAAGGAAGAGACGGTCATCAGCACGGTGCTGCTGCGTTCGATGAAGCAGGCCCGCTACGACTCGCAGAGCCTCGGCCACTTCGGTTTGGCGGCGGAGTTCTACTCGCACTTCACCTCGCCGATCCGCCGCTACCCCGACCTCATCATCCACCGCGTGATTCGCGAGGTGCTGGAAAACAGCGGGACGTTAAGTGATCAACGGCATGAACAATTAACGGTGCGAATGGATGACTATGCGAAGCAGTCCTCCGAGCGCGAGCGTATCGCCGTCGACGCCGAACGCGAGACGGATGCGCTCAAGAAGGCCGAGTTCATGCTGGACAAGGTGGGCGAGGAATTCGAGGGTCTCATCTCCAGCGTGACGAACTTCGGCATCTTCGTCGAGCTGCCGAACACCGTCGAAGGGCTGATCCGGATGGTGGATCTGACCGACGACTACTACAATTATCACGAGGCTCAGCATATGTTGGTGGGTGAGCGGACGGGCCGGATTTTCCGCCTTGGCGACGAAGTCAAGGTACGGGTGACGAAGGTGAATGTGGACGAGCGCAATATTGATTTTGAGCTCGTCGATATGAAGCCGCGTCGGGCCGGTGGCGGCGGCGAAGGACGCGGCCCGCGCGGCAAGCAGCGGAACGGCGGAGGCGAACGGAAGGGCCGCGGAGCCGGCCTGCCGTTCGACGTGCCGGGACGCGGGCGCGGCGGCAAGGGCAAGCAGCGCCGCAAGGGCGAAGCCGGCGCGGCGCAAGCGCCGGCGCAGGGCGAGCGCGCGCAGGTGAGCGGCGGCGCGGCGGCGGAGCGCGCGGCGGAAGCCGCCGGCGCGGGAGCGAACGCGAGCCGCGCGGATGCGGGCGCGCGCGGCGGCAAGCGGCGGCGCGGCGATGCGCCGACGGCGGAGCAGTCGCGTGTCGCCGGCGTGGGCGGCAAGCGCCGCCTGGGCAAGGGCGGCTTCGCCGTCGGCCCGGCGGAGAGCGGTACCGCGCCGGTGCGCGAAGCGGCGCAGCCGGCCGAGGGCGGCGCGCCGCGTCGGGAACGGCCGCGCCACGACAACGGCGGCTTGCCGGCTGGCAAGCCGGGGGATGGCGGCGCAGGCAGCGGCCGCAGCCGCAAGAAGGGCAAGGGCGGCGGCGCGGTTGTCGCCGGAGCCGCCGCCGCAGCCGAAGCCCGCGGCGGCAAGCCGCAGCGCCGGGGTAGCACCGCAGGCCGCCGCGCCGAGGAGAAGAAGCGCCAGGCGGAGAGCGACATCTACCTGGGCGGCGGCGGGCGCGGCGAGAAGCCTGGCACCGCCTTCTACGGCGGCGCGGCCGCAGCCTGGACCAAAGCTTCGGCGGAAGCTCCGGCGGCCTTCAAGCCCGCCAAGTCCGCCAATCGCAGCAAGGGCAAGAACGAGCGCCCGGCGGCCGAGCCGGCCGGCGGCAAGCTGCGCGATCCCGGGCAGCCGGTATCGGCTGAGGCAACGCCCTCGCCGGCCACGACCACGCCCTCGCCGGCCGCGCCTCCGGCCAAAAAGCGCCGGCAGCCGAAGGTGAAGCCGCTCCTGCACGCGATGCCGATCGAGCAGGCCGCCGAAGAGCCGAAGAAGCCCAGCCGGCGCCGCTCCGCCAAGAAGAAGCCGGCGCCGCCGGAGCAGCCGCAAGACTGACTTTGAGCGTTTGAGCGCTTAAGTTAAAGCCGATTCAGAACCCCCAGTGGCCGACTCCTTTTCGGAGTCGGCACTATCATGCGACTCCAAGTCGCGCTAAGAGCTAAGGACCTGCGCCAAACTAACGTTTCTCGATTCTCTCGCTAACTGCCCGATTGGGAACTGCGCCTAACTAACGTTTCCTGATATTCTCGCTGACTGCCCGATTTGTGCACGTTCTTCTTGTGTTTTTCCAGCTTGTTGGCTAAGCGCAGTTCCTTTGTGCACGTTCATCTTGTATTTTTCCAGCACGTTAGCTCAGCGCAGTTCCATTGTGTACGTTCTTCTTGTATTCATTTAGCATGTTCGTTCAGCGTAGTTCCTAAGTGCGCTGCAACAGTTACGCTTTTTTGATCCTTTTGGGACACAGCGGGCTAAGCTTCGGGTGCGGTGGTTGGGAAATTCTTTTGCTAATGGCCCGATACCGGTCCATATAGATGCGGATGAAGTGCAGGAGGAGACATCGTAAAGGGCAATACCTGCGAAAATGCAGGTTTTGCCTTCTCTTTTCCCTTTTCCAAGAGAAATTGATGCAATTGTGCAGGAATCCAACGGGTTCTCAGCGTTTTGGGGCGCCTCCGGCTCTCGAAAGATGCACTCATGCAGGAATCGGGGATTGCAGGAAGGTTTTCGGCAAGAAAAGATGCATATTCGCAGGAATTCCAGATGGTCTCATTCCTGGTCTTATACCGCAGCTTGAGGGTGATTTATTACGGGCAATTCGGCTCGCGAGGGATAGTTCCGCTATAGGGGAGCTCTCCTCTTGATTTGTCCTGGCGCAGTTGATACAATGAGTTCCTGAACACAGGCGGTTCAAGGTTCTCGCGACCGTCTGCAGCATCGGCAAATGGCAAGGAGTGAACCCCATGGCGAAGAAGGACGATAGCGAGCACAAGTCGCTAGCCCAGAACAAAAAAGCTTCCCATGACTATTTCATCGAGGAAACCTTCGAATGCGGCATGGTGTTGACCGGCACGGAGATCAAGTCTCTGCGCGGCGGCAAAGCCAATCTTTCGGATAGCTTCGCGACGATCCGGAACGGCGAAGCCTTCGTGCACAACCTGCACATCAGCCCATTCGAGCAAGGCAATCGCAGCAACCCGGGCGACCCCACCCGGGCCCGCAAGCTGCTCCTGCACCGCGCCCAGATCAACAAGCTGCTCGGGCTCGTCAAGCAGGAAGGCTACACCCTGGTCCCGCTCAAAATCTACACGCGCAACGGCTACGCCAAGCTCCTCCTCGGCCTCGGCCGCGGCAAGAAGAACTACGACAAGCGCCAGGACGCCGCCAAGCGGGACGCCAGCCGCGACATCCAGCGCGCGCTCCGCGAGAAGCAGAAAGTCCCCCGGTAACCGCATCCTTTTGCCGGAATGCAAGAAATTCGCCAGAACCTGCTTGCGTACCGAACAGTTACCAGACCATTCACGGGCAAAATGTGTTATACTAAGAAAGTGTTGACGAAGCGTCAATTTATTCAAGCTCGTCCCGATCCAAAGCGATCCGGCGACCTCATCACGGGGGCGTTTATGGATTCGACGGGGATAGTTCGGGCATGGATAGCGGGTAGTGGGGCTGTGTCCACTATAAAACGCGGAAGCCTATTAAACGGCAAACAACAAAACACCTACGCTTTCGCAGCTTAATAACCTGTGAGCGTGCTTCTACTCTGCATCGCCCATGTGCCGGGCTAGGGGCTAACCTATAGTGGGATACGCTGTCTCATCTCCGCCTGGGGTGAGCTGAAGAAGACAATCAGGCTGACCCGAAGATGACCCGGTTACGGGGGGCATCTAGGGTGACATCAAAACCGTGACTACACCCGTAGAAGTCTGTGTTGCGTTATCTTCGGACAGGGGTTCAACTCCCCTCGCCTCCATTATTGAAAACCCTGTATGTGATCTCCACATCGAAGCGATTTATATCGCGTGAAGGCTGGATCACTACGCGGTCAACGTATTCCTGAAGAACCTGTTTCTGTTCGGCATCGTCGCCGGCGAGGAGCAGGTTCTTTTTTGTTTCAATGATATTGAGGATCTGATCACTGTTTAATACCGATACCTGTTGCATCATTTCCGCCCGTTGTAATTCGTATTCCAAGGCTTCTTTGCGTTGTTCAGCCTGCTTGATGTTTTCGATAACCGTTTTAATGCCCGCGCCCAAGGCATCGATCCAGTTTTTCAGCTTTGATTCAATTTCTGCAAGTTCCTGCTTGATGGGTTCAATGCCGGATTCGGTTTGACGCTTTTCCCTTCGATAAAGCTCTTGAACCTGGGTTATCAGTTCCTGCACCCCCTCGCCAGAAAAACAATACTCCAGCAAGCGTTGAATGACCATAGCTTCAATGTCATCCTTACGAATATTGGTATTACCGCACTTCCCTTGGCATTTGTAATAAGTCAACACGGTGCCTTCGCTGCTTTTCGGATTTACATAAGAACTCCCCGCGTAGAGCGCTCCGCAGTTCCCACAGTAGATTTTTCCGGTAAGTAGATAGTTCACCTTGGCTTTCATCCTTCCAGGTTTCTGTTTTCGCGCTTGAAGTTTTTTATTCACCCGATCCCATTGTTCCGTAGAAATGATAGCAGGGACGGTGCCTTCTTTTAGGACCTGATCCTCGGGCGCCTTCTTATTGTTGGTATTTCGCTTTCCGTCTTCATCTTTTGGGGCCGACACGTCATAGGTGTAATCCCCTTTGTATTTCCTGTTATGACCCCATGTGGAAAAACTGTTTTTTGTGAATGGTTTTCCATTAAGCGTACGATACCCTTTTTCATTCAACGCTGCGGCTATCTCATCATTCGACAAGTCGTTGTCGATACCGTCAAAGTAAATCTGAACCGCTCGATAAGTCCGTTCATCGATCTCCAGCAGACGGGTAACCGGATCGATCTTCAACCCATATGGCGGCCTTCCACCGGTATGCGTCCCCTGTTCGGCATTCTCACGTAAGCCCTTGCGGACTTCACGAGAGAGGTTAAGAGAGTAGTATTCCGCCATGCCCTCAAGCACGGATTCCAAAATTACGGATTCCGGAGAGTTGTCCAGATGCTCCAAAACGGACTCTACGCGAACGCCGTTCTTCTTCAAGACGCGCTTGTAATGAGCCGAATCATATCGGTTCCGGGCAAATCGGTCCAGCTTATGAACGATTACCACATCAAACAGTTTTTTATGAGAATCTTCGATCATTCGCTGGAAATTGGGGCGCTTGTCCGTTGTGGCCGTTTTCTCTTCGTCCGGGTATGTGTTCACAAGCACATATCCTTTTTGCCGGCAGTACTCTTCAATCGCCCGCATTTGTGCGACAATCGACTCTTCGCGCTGATTGTCGGAGCTGTATCGCGGATAAGCTACGGCGCGAACTAGCTTGTCAGTCATTGCCATCTTCCCTTTCTCAAGAGCGCAAGTCAAGATACAACTTTTACTTCCAGAGGATCAAAGTTGATCATATGCCGATGATCTGCTCGCACAGACAGGCCATACTTCTCCGTGTAACGATCAATGCCCGCTTGCAAAAATTCTTCGGTTACACCCAAGTATTCGGCCAACTCATATCGGCCCGAAACTCGGGCGTAATGAGCCCGCACAATGCGATCCAGAGGGAGCATGCACTGGTAAGCCCATTGCCTGGCGCGGAGCTCCTGTTTCCGATTTCGGACGTCGGTCTGATCTAAAATGTTACCGATGCTGGTATGGTAATGACCCAATTCTTCGGCTAAGATGCACGCTTTCTCCGTATCAGTAGAGACGCGCTTGTCCACCACAATCAGGCTATCCCCATAAAAACCTTTATTTCTTCCACGCAATGTCTTTTCCACGATTTCAAGGCCTATCGAATGAGCTGTATCGCATAGCAAGTTGTATCCATGAGGCATTGCATCACTCCCTATTCTTCTTAAGCTGCCTTTTAAGTTTTAGTAGTTCCTTAAATTCTTCAATATCCTCCAGCTCTTCTTCCGTCCAATCTTCTCCATCGTGATGCGCGGCGATGGTTTCGGGTAGATCAGATTCTTCTTCTGTTCCTTTCTGCTTATTAAAATATTCGTCACGTTCAGGGTCATTCATAGCATCGTTATATTCGGCATCCCTAAATCTTGCATAAGATACCGCCATTTCAGCTCCCGACATGCCTTGCTCTTGGTAGTAGTGGAGTAGTTCCAACGGGATATTCTCTAATAAGTCTCCACTTAATTCTTCTAGGTCGTACCCCGCCGCTTTAAAGAGAAATTCGGCGTCGACTACGCCTTCTCTTTCATTATGGGTTGCAATTTTTAAAACAGTATCGATAGAAGGCTGTTCTGTAGTTTTACCAAAAGCATAATCTTCGATTACGTCTAAATCTATACCTGTATCTTTTGCGAATTGCTCGCAGGTCCTTTTATTCATAATGATTCTTAGTAACTCTTCAAATCTAGTGAGTTCAAATCCATAGAGAATTCTGTCTACCGAAACTTTAAGGTAATCTGCAACCTTTTGGACCTTTTCTATTGAGGGCGAACTTTTTTCCCACTTGTAGATCGTTCCGTTTCCAAAACCTAATTCCTTCTCAAGCTTAAAAACGGAAATACCTTGGTCTTTGCAAAGACTCTGAATAACTTCTAACAACTGGACAACCCCCAAAAGTAATTTATTTAGAAAATAATCAGAATCAGCGTTGACATTATGAATATTTTCAGATAAACTACAGTCAACAGCTTAATCCAAGGCGAAGAAGGCAACAAAAAACCAAAGGTCAGCCGACCCATTTTTAAAAAGCCGTTCCCCAACGACTCTATTTGGTTGTGTCTTCTCCATGATATTAGAATATTTTCTGACTGATGTCAACGATTAAGCTGTTATTTTTACAAATTCCTGTAAAGGAGGGTTTGGTAGTGGCGCATTATACAGAGTTCGGCGCAGAAGCACGGAAGATTATGCTCCGGCGCAACATCAAGATGAAGGACGTGGCCGGAGAGCTTGGAGTGACAAGCTCCTACGTGTCCGATATTTTCAGGGGCTTGCGCCCGGGCGAAAAACAAAAACCGATTATCGCCAAAATGCTCGGAATGGAAAGTGAGGCTATCAATGAAGGCCGAAATTAATACAACCGTCAAATTCGTGCCCCATCCCGATCCGCAACGACTCGTCGACGTATGGGCACGACTCATCCTGAAAGAGATTTTGCGACAAGAGGCCGGAGCCGCGGAGGCTGAAACGAAAGGAGTAGGCGCATGAACCAGCCACAGATTTTCAACTTCAACAGCATGGCGATCCGTGTGATCGAAAGAGGCAGTCAACCTTGGTTTGTGCTCAATGATGTTTGCATAACACTGGGAGATCTCGCCTCGAGAGTTGTCCGGCAGAGGCTGACAGATGACGTATGTTCAACATACCCCATCGTCGATGCTCTCGGCCGACAGCAAGAAACTACCATTATCAATGAAGACGGTCTATACGACGTCATCCTCGAAAGCCGCAAGCCCGAAGCACGAGCTTTCCGCAAGTGGGTAACGTCCGAAGTCCTTCCAGCAATCCGGCAACACGGAGGCTACCTCACACCAGCAAAAATAGAGGAAGTACTGCTCAACCCGGATACAATTATCGATTTGGCACAACGCCTGAAACAGGCTAATGAGGAAAAAGTCAAATTGACAGCAAAAATCGAATCCGATAAGCCGAAGGTACTTTTCGCGGACTCTGTTGCCGTCAGCAAGACGAGCATCCTGATCGGCGATCTGGCGAAAATCCTTAAGCAGAATGGAGTGGAGACCGGGCAAAAGAGGCTATTTGCTCAACTTCGGGATGAAGGGTTTCTGATCAAACGAAACGGCGCGGACTACAACATGCCTACACAACGATCCATGGAGCTGGGGCTGTTTGAGATCAAGGAAACCAGCATTACCCACTCTGACGGGCATGTCACGATCAGCAAGACGCCTAAAGTAACGGGAAAGGGTCAGATTTACTTTGTCAACAAGTACAAGACGGGTGAATCCGTATCCTGAATATCACTGGTAGCGAAAGGAGCTAAAGAAAATGCTGACCATCCATCCTGCGCATAGGCGACTCGCCGAGATCACGGCAATGTGCCAAGACAAAAACGGCAATTTGATCATGGGTGCAGTTGAGCTGCGATATATCATGCCGCTCCTCAAAGAGAATCTGGATCTCGTCTGGCAAGTCGACGAGTTGAAAAATCTCGCATTGGAAGCTCAAGCAGCCGGCGACATGGAATGGGTGCTGGAGATCACCGCAAAGCTGGAGGAGTTGGAGATTACGCATTCTTGAAGGGGGGTGAGTACTTTGAACGTAACCGGACAAGTCTGGCTGCAGCTGAGCCGCGAAGAACGCATGATTTGCCTGACCTTCGCCGTCTGGGAAAATGCAAAACGGCCTCATCGGACCGCCATCCGATAAGACCGCACATCAAATCTACGTTGGCTCCATTATAGCACGGAGCCGGAAAAGAGGATAGCCCTATGAAAGCAACTGGAATTGTTCGTCGCGTTGACGATCTTGGTCGCGTGTTCATCCCGAAGGAGCTGCGCCTCACGCACGATATCACGGAAGGCGATCCGCTTGAAATCTTCACGGACGACAAAGGGAACCTCGTCCTGCGCAAGTACACCCCCGGCTGTACGATCTGCGGAGGCATCGACAGCCTCCAGCAATACAACGGCAAACTGATCTGCCTGTCTTGCATCCAGGGCATCGCCCGGGAGGCTGGTCATGCGTGACCTTCAAGCCGATCTGGCGATCTGCGAGGCGGCGACGCCGAGTCCGATCCGCACGACGCCCTGCACTTGCGGGCGCTGCAAGCAAGTGTTTATCTCTCTGACCCATTCTGACGGCCGTCTCGATCCGGAAGATGCTCAGTTCATTGTGGAGGCTCGCGAAGGCTGGCCCCATGCGATCCGGCGGGCCAAGACGGCGGAGGACGAAGTCGACCGCCTGGAGGCTAAGCTGGACAGCCTGCAGGACGAGCTGCGCATGCTGCAAGACACTATTAATCAACGCTTTACCAAATAAAGGAGGACTCATACATGTCTGTACAAATCAACATCACCGGCGAGGATGCCGGACAAGCGCTGCAAGACCTTGCTACTCTTTCCGCTGCTCTTATCACACCTAAAGGAGCTATCGCAATCCCGGCGACCGCCGAACAGCCGGAAGCACCGAAGGCCACCCGCACCCGTAAGCAAACTGCTGCCAAGCCTGCCGAACATGTGGCATCTGAGCCGGAAAATCCCGAAGAAGCTGATGATGATTTCCCCGACAACACGCCGGATCCAGATGAGGAAGTGCCAGACGATGTGAAGCTACGGGCCGCGGCTTCGGAAGCAGCCTCTCGCGCAGGGAAGGCGCCGGTTAAGGCTCTGCTGGACAAATACGGTGTGCCCAATGTCACCGCGCTGCCCGATGACAAGCGGGTGCAGTTCCTGCGGGACCTGGAGGGGCTTGAATGACGGCACCCGCGCACTCCGAAAGAGCTCATTCCCTGCTTGGGGCATCTAAGGCCAGCCAGTGGATCAATTGTCCGCCGAGCGCTCGCCTGCAGGATGGAGTCCCGGACAAACGGAGCGAATATGCCAACGAGGGCACCGCTGCGCACGAGTTGTCAGAGCTGATCCTTCAGCGACGGCTGACACTTTGCAATAGAGCGGAACGCGATCGCCTCGACAAGGCAATCGCCGATTTCCAGGCTGCGAGCCCTTATTATGGCCCTGAGATGGGTGAAGCCGTCGGCTATTACGTCGAGGTGGTCGAGGAGCGCTTCATGGAGTCCAAGGCACGCAGCTCCGACGCTGTCATCCTATTTGAGGAACGCCTTGACTTCACGGAATGGGTCCCGGAGGGATATGGGACCGGCGACGTCGTTTTGATCGCTGACGGAGTCATGGAAGTGATTGATCTCAAGTATGGCAAGGGTGTGCCGGTCAGTGCGATCGGCAACCCGCAAATTCGGCTGTACGCTCTCGGCGCCTTGTCTGGCTACAGCTTCCTGTACGACATTCGGGAAGTCCGCATGACGATCGTTCAGCCGCGGCTGGACAGTATCTCCACGGACACCATGACTGTGGATGAGCTGCTGGCCTGGGCGGAGGAGACAGTCCGGCCGGCCGCCGCGCAGGCTGATGCTGGCGAAGGCGAGTTCAAGTCTGGCGACCATTGCCGCTTCTGCAAAGTGAAGGGAAGCTGCCGGGCACGCGCTGACGCCAATATGGCCGCCGTGTCCTACGAGTTCAAAAACCCAGCGCTGCTCTCCCTGGAGGAGATCGGACAGATCCTTGCGATCGCCGAACAGCTCCAATCCTGGGCAAAGGAGGTGCAGGAGTATGCTTTCGATCAGGCCGTTGCTGGCCACGTTGTCCCGGGATGGAAGCTGGTCGAGGGGCGGAGCAATCGATCGATTGCAGACAAGGACACCGCGTGGAAGGTACTCGAGGATGCCAAGATCGAGGCAGACAAGTTCCTGAAGCCGCGGGAACTGCTCGGAATCGGTGAGCTGGAGAAGCGGGTAGGGAAAAAGGAACTTGCTGCACTCATCGGCGATTTAATCGTGAAGCCTGCAGGCAAACCCGTTCTGGTGGTCGAGACCGATCACCGGTCCGCGATCAACAGCGTCGAGAACGACTTCGCCAACGAAGAATTTTAAATCAAAGGAGACATGCACTCATGGCAAACGACAATCAATCCACCAAGCTGATTACGGGAAAGGTTCGGCTCAGCTACGCAAAAGTCTGGACTGCTGAAGCCGACGACTATGGCAACCTGTGGTATAGCACGGCAATCCTGATCCCCAAAGAGGATAAGGCCACGCTGGCTAGGTACAAGCAGATCATCGATTCGCTCAAAGAGCAGGCCAAGGCCAAGTACGGCGGCAAGCTTCCAAAGGATTTCCACACACCGCTTCGGGATGGGGATGAAGAGGCGGATGAAAAGGGAGAAGCCTACGTCGGTCACTACTTCTTCAACGCGAAGAGCAAGAACCGGCCGGGGATATCGAAGCCAGTCGGAAAAGACGGCAACGGGAAGACCAAATTCCAGGACATTACGGATACGACGGAAGTCTACTCCGGCTGCTATGCCAAGGTCTCTATCAACTTCTACCTGTTCGACACGAAGGGCAATAAGGGCATTGCGGCCGGACTCAACAATATCGTCAAAGTGCAGGACGGCGACTTCCTGGGCGGCCGAAGCAGCGTAAACGACGACTTTGCGAGTGAAGATTTCGACGATATCGAGGATATCAGCGACGACGATTTTCTGAGCTAAACCAAGACCAAGGGGATTCCGCAAGGGTCCCCTTTCTATTCCCAAATCGGAGGGGTTCAGAATGACCATTCTTCAAATCGATATCGAAACCTACTCCAGTTTCGATCTGGCAGATTGCGGCGTTCACCGCTACGTTGAGGCGCCGGACTTCGAAATCCTGTTGTTTTCCTTCGCCTTTGACGACGATCCGGTCCAGGTGATCGACATGACCGACTTTCAGGACATTCCGCGCGATGTGCTGGCAGCTCTACGCGGCGATGTCATCAAGACGGCCTGGAATGCCAGCTTCGAGCGAACGGCTATCGGCCGACAGTTCGGAATTGAATGCTCGCCACAGTTCTGGCGCTGCTCAATGGCTCATTCCTACACGCTGGGCCTGCCGGGATCGCTGGACAAAGCAGCGAAGGCGTTGGGACTCGGAGAAGAAGCGCAGAAGGATGCCAAGGGTAAAGCGCTAATCAAGTATTTCAGCGTTCCCTGCAAACCGACACAGGTCAACGGGGGTCGTACCCGCAACTATCCGCATCATGATCCGGCTCGATGGCAGCAGTATATCGATTATAACCGCCAGGACGTGGTTGTGGAACGCGCTGTACGCAAGAAGCTGGAGCGATTCCCTATTCCCGATCGGGAGTGGCACATCTGGGCGCTGGATCAGCGGATCAACGACAGCGGCATTGGGGTGGACCTGGAACTTATCGACCAGGCCATCGCCTGCTCGCAACAGTATACGGAGCAGCTGCTGGTTGAAGCCAAGGAACTGACTGGCGTGGATAACCCGAACAGTCCGGCACAGCTCAAGGATTGGTTCGCCGATCAGGGGCTCGCGGTGGAGTCCCTGAACAAGGACATGATGCCTGCGCTTCTGGACGCCGCTCCAAATGAGGAGATCAAACGTGTGCTAGAGCTGCGGCAGGAGATGGGCAAGACGTCCGTCAGCAAATACGACGCCATGCAGCTCAGCGCCTGCGATGATAGCCGGGTGCGCGGGATTCTCCAGTATTGCGGCGCAAGCCGGACTTGGCGCTGGGCTGGTCGCCGGGTGCAGATGCACAACCTGCCGCAGAACCATCTGAAGGATCTGGCCGCGGCCCGGGGGATTCTCGCTTCTGGAGACTATGAGTTGCTTGAAATGCTGTACGGCGCTCCACCGTTCGTGCTTTCGGAACTGATCCGTACCGCGCTTATCCCGTCACCCGGCAATCGCTTCATCGTCGCGGACTTCAACGCCATCGAGGCCCGGGTGATCGCTTGGCTGGCAGATGAGCAATGGGTGCTGGATGTCTTCGCGGATCACGGCAAGATTTATGAAGCGACGGCATCCCGGATGTTCGGAATCCCGATGGAGACGATCGTCAAGGGGCACGACAACTATAAATACCGGGCATCCGGCAAGGTGGCGACGCTCGCCTGCGGTTTCGGCGGTGGCGCGGCCGCCATGGAAAAGATGGACAAGAAGAAGGAGATCGCGGCGGAGCAATATGATCCGCTTGTCCGCCAGTGGCGGGAGACAAACCCCAAGATCAAACGGCTTTGGTACCGCGCGGAAGAAGCGGCTATTGAAGCGGTGCAGACGAAGGGAACCGTCAAGCTGGCTCACGGTGTCCGGTACCGCTACGCTGGGGGAGTCTTGTTCGCTGATCTGCCGAGCGGGCATAGCCTCACCTATCCGTCGCCGGAAATTAAGCTTGACCCGAAATTCGGTAAAGACGGTTTGACGTTCAAGGCACCAGACAAGAGCGGTCGGATGGTCGCCCAGCGAACTTGGGGCGGAACGCTCGTGGAGAACCTTGTCCAAGCCATCGCTCGGGACTGTCTCGCGGAGAACCTCATGAGATTGGATGAAGCCGGCTACCCTATCGTACTCCATGTTCACGACGAAGCGATTCTGGACGTGCCGATCGGCGTCAGCTCCGTGGAAGAGGTAACCGGGATCATGGGGCAAGAGATCCCATGGGCGCCGGGCCTGCCGCTAAAGGCTGCAGGATTTGAATGCGATTTTTATCAAAAGGACTGATCAGCATGAGACAACTCGACCTATTTGCTGGCATTGGTGGACTTTCTCTTGCGGCGGAGTGGGCCGGTATCGAGACGGTGGCTTTTTGCGAAAAAGAACCTTTTGCTGCTGATATCCTTCGCAGGAGATTCCCCGGTCGACCGGTATATGATGATGTTTTTCATTTGAAGCGGGAGGTGCTGGAGCGTGATGGCATTATCAGTAGAGAGAGAGAGAGAGAGAGGCATCGACATCGTCGCCGGTGGCTTCCCCTGTCAACCTTTCAGCCATGCGGGAAAGCGGACAGGCACGACAGACGACCGCTACCTCTGGCCGGAAATGTGCCGAATCATTGGAGAAATCAGACCCACTTGGGTATTTGCTGAAAATGTTGATGGACTCGTCTCTATGGCTCAGTCCGATTGGGACCTTGTCATGGAAGACGAAACAACAATATGTGAAGAAGCGGAAATGGTCATCGAAACAATCCGGAAAGACCTTGAAAACCTTGGGTATCGATCCATCCCAATTATTATTCCAGCTTGCTCTGTCGGTGCCTCGCACAGAAGATATCGGATTTTCATTCTGGGGCACGCCGAGCGCAGCGGATGCAGTCGGGAGCCACGGAGGCGGGCAGGGGAAGAGCCTTCGGACGGACATCGCGAATTGGAAAGCCAGCCTATGGCCAACTCCACGGGCGAGCGATCCGCTGAAGAGGGGAAACTTCGACCCGGCGGATCAGAGAAACGGACTGCCGGGGGCAGTGCGGATGTGTCCGACACCGAGAGCCAGCGACGGCGAGAAGGGGGGTCCGAACCAACGGGACAGCCGCGGGAATCCAGCCTTGTCGGGGGCGGTTCACTTATGGCCGACACCAACGGCGCAGGACAGCAAGAACGCTACGCTTCCACCATCTCAGATGGAAAGGGATACGATTCCCGGGGCCGTCATCCGCACGGGGCAACTTGGGCAACTCAATCCGGATTGGGTGGAGTGCCTTATGAACTTTCCGATTGGCTGGACGGATGGGGAATGAACCCGTTAGATGCTCTCATCAACTTCATCTCGTCATTCCCGCAGCCGGCACTGATGGGGCAGGACCAGTATAACTGGGAGCCGCCGAGGGTAGCAACCGGCATCAAGAATAGAGCGGCTCGACTTAAGGCACTCGGTAATGCGGTAGATCCGCTTCAAGCCTTGCCGGTACTTTACGGAATCCGAATCATCCATGATTATTTGCGAGGTGAATCTTTATGAACGATCCGGTAAACCACCCGGACCACTATACCCAGGGCGGCATCGAGTGCATCGACGCCATCGAGGCGGCCACGACCGGCCTGCAGGGCGCCGAAGCCTATAATACCGGCCAAGTGATCAAGTACATGTGGCGGTGGAAGTGGAAAAACGGCATCGAGGACTTGGAGAAAGCCCGCTGGTACTTGGACCGGCTGATTAGGGAGGCTGAAGCTGCCGATGAAGCCTAACCCCATAAGCAAAGAGCGGATGGTCACGCCGGACCAGCTCCACGGCTCGATCCAGGAGTGCCGGCGCATCTACGCCGGCATGACCGACGAGCAGTTTGTCGCCTGGTACTCTCGGCGATACCACGTCCTTCCGGATGACGTCCGGTGGGCGATCCGGAAGGAGAACTGACCAATGATAATCGACGACTACGATATCATCACGTCGGAGGAGTACGTCCGCGCCGCGGCGAATGGAATTCCGGCCGAACGTCTCAGGATCCGAATCAGGAACAACGGATGGGACCGTGATCGAGCGATCACAACACCGGTCGCAAAGCGCCATGACCGCCGGAAGTGGGTGGAGCTCGCGGCTCAGAACGGCATACGACAAAACACATTCTTTAACCGCTTGAGCCGGGGAATGTCGGAGGAAGAGGCGGCCACGCAGCCGCTCCGGACGCAGCAGGAAGCCCTTGCCCGCATGCAAGAGGCAAGGCATCGACAATGTGCTTATCCGCAGGAACTGCTTGAGCTCGCCGAGCGCAATGGGGTGAGCCGACAAACATTCTACCACCGGGTCAGGAAGTCAGGATGGGATCTGGAGCGGGCGGCCACTACGCCGCCACTCTCCTATCGGGAGCGGGAGCGGGAGCGGGCGCAGTTGAAGCGTAAGAGGAGGGCGAAGGCAAGATGATCGACTATAACGAGTTTATCAACCAGAAACGAGCGGTGCTGCCTCCGTCCGGATTTGATGTCGCAGCCGACAAATTGCACGAGAGCTTATTCGCCCATCAGCGGGATCTGGTCCGCTGGGCTCTGCGCCGAGGCAAGGCTGCCATCTTTGCCGGTACTGGCTTGGGGAAAACTCGGATGCAAATCGAATGGGCCGCGCATGTGCACCGTTTATCCGGCGGAGACGTTCTCCTTCTCGCTCCGCTTGCGGTAGCGGCGCAAACGGTCGCTGAAGGGGCTGCGCTTGGATATAAGATCACAATGTGCCGGAGTCAAGCTGATGTGCAGCCAGGGCTCAATATCACAAACTACGAAATGATGCATAAATTCGAGCCGGTACTATTCGACGGCATCGTACTGGACGAAAGCAGCATCCTCAAATCATTCACCGGCAAAATCCGGAATGATTTGATCGAGTCATTCACCTTCACGCCTTACCGGTTGGCCTGCACCGCGACGCCAGCTCCAAACGACTACATGGAGATTGGCAATCACGCGGAGTTCCTAGGCGTCATGAGCCGCTCTGAAATGCTGTCCATGTTCTTCGTTCATGACGGCGGGGAAACGCAAAAATGGCGGTTGAAGGGTCATGCGGAAAATGATTTTTGGAGCTGGGTAGCAAGCTGGGGCGTCGTGTTGGAAAAACCATCTGATCTGGGTTACAGCGATGAAGGTTATCTGCTTCCGCCGCTATCTATCCATGACAAGGTCATTGAGGTAAAAGGAGAGTCCGCCAAGACACTGTCTGAACGGCAGCGCGCCCGGCGAGAGACGGTCGAGCCGCGGGTGACCACGGCTGCTGAGATCGTCAACGCCTCGAATCAGCCTTTCCTCGTCTGGTGCGATCTAAATGTCGAGAGCGCAATGCTCACGGCGGCCATCCCTGGCGCTGTCGAGGTCAAGGGCGGCGATAAGCCGGCACACAAGGAGCAAGCAATGCTGGATTTCGCCGCAGGGCGGATTCGGGTTCTCGTGACTAAGCCCAGCATCGCCGGCTTCGGGATGAACTGGCAGCACTGCGCAGACATGGCCTTCGTTGGCCTTTCGGACAGCTTCGAACAGGTCTTCCAGGCGATTCGGAGGTGCTACCGTTTCGGCCAGACGCGCCCCGTCAACGTTCATATGATTACATCCAGTCGTGAAGGCGCAACCGCCGAGAACATCAAGCGAAAAGAAACGGACTTCCGGAAGATGGTCTCGGAGATGGTGCAGTACACCAAGGATATTACGGCAGAATCCATCCGCTCCGCTGAACGGGAGGTCGCCGATTACGCTCCAGCGCGGGTGATCCGAATTCCTGCCTGGTTAAGGAGTGAGAGCTTTGCAAGTTAATGCACTTGATCAGATCATTAATTCCGATTTTGCCTTATACAACGGCGACTGCGTGGAGATCACACGCGGTCTGCCTGACAACAGCATTCATTATTCCATCTTTAGCCCACCGTTTGCTTCATTATATACGTACAGCAATAGCGACCGGGACATGGGAAACTGCCGAAGTGATGATGATTTTTTTGAGCACTTTCGCTTCCTCATTCGTGAGCTATTCCGTGTGATCATGCCTGGGCGCTTAATCAGCTTCCACTGCATGAACCTACCGACCAGCAAAGCGCATCACGGATACATCGGAATCCGGGACTTCCGCGGTGATTTGATCCGCGCGTTTGAAGCTGAAGGGTGGATCTATCACAGCGAGGTCGTGATCTGGAAAGATCCCGTCGTCGCTCAGCAGCGGACCAAGGCTCTTGGCCTGCTGCATAAGCAGATTGTTAAGGATAGCGCGATGAGCCGGCAGGGAATCCCAGATTACCTGGTCACCATGCGCAAGCCTGGCATCAACCCGGAGCCGATCAGCGGCGAGTTCGAGGAGTTTGTCGGTGATGGGTTGGATGTGAGCCGGGAAGCCTACGACAAACACGCTGCCGAAGTCCGTGCTAACGGTCGGGAGCCATGGCCGTTCGAGATGTGGCGCTCTGTGTTCGTCTGGCAGAAGTATGCGTCGCCAGTCTGGATGGATATCAACCCTAGCAACACGCTTCAATACCGATCGGCTCGGGAAGACAAAGACGAGAAGCACATCTGCCCGCTGCAGCTCGATGTCATTGCCCGAGGAGTAGAGCTCTGGAGCAACCCGGGGGACATCGTATTCTCACCTTTTGCGGGTATCGGCAGCGAGGGCTATCAAGCGATAAAAATGGGCCGACGCTTTGTCGGTATCGAATTGAAGCAAAGCTATTTTCAACTGGCCGCGAAGAATCTAACGGCCGCCACGGATGAAGTACTGGACGAAATGCTGAGGTGACCGAGATGCACGAACTGGACATATCGCTCGGCAAACACCGCGCGGACACGAGTTGGAAGCCGGAATACTGGACTTGGGAAGAGTTCGTAGAGCGGCTGCGGAAGGTGCGGCACACGGCGGAGACGATGGCGCAGTATGACAAGATGAGTGTGCCGGCGCGCGGCAAGGCAAAGGACGGCCCGGCGTTCGTCGGTGGCCTGATTCGCGGCGGTCGGCGGAAGAAAGAGAACGTCGACACCCGCAGCCTGATCACCCTGGACGCCGACTTCGCGGATGACGGCTTCCTATTCGCGGTCGAGCTCATCCTAGGTAGCCGGGCATATGCGATCTATTCGACGCACAGTCACCGGCCTGAGAAGCAGAAGTACCGGCTCATCGTCCCGATGGACCGGCCTATGAGCCCCGATGAATACGCCGCCGTCTGCCGGAAGCTCGCCGAGCAGATCGGCATCGCCTACTTCGACAAGACGACATTCGACGTCCATCGGCTCATGTACTGGCCCTCCTGTTCCAAGGATGGGGAGCCTGTACTAGTGGTAGCTGATGGAGAAGCTCTCGCGGTGGACGAGGTGCTGGCGCAGTACAAGGACTGGCAGGACGTGGCCGCCTGGCCACGCCACCCGGAGGAGACTCGAGCTCTGCGGAACGTCGCCACAAAGGCGCAGGACCCGCGCGAGAAGTTGGGCACGATTGGGCTATTCTGCCGGGCGTTCGGCATTGAGGAAGGCATCGAAACCTTCCTCTCGGACGTCTACACGACTGGCACGATGCCGCATCGATACACATATACCCGCGGCTCCAGCGCGAACGGGCTGGAAGTATACCCGGATCAGGACTTGGCCTATTCGCACCAGGATAGTGATCCGGTCAGCGACGGCCGCACGTACAACCTGTTCGATCTGGTCCGCGTCCACAAGTTCGGCCATCTGGATGAGCGGGTGAAGGACTTCACGCCGGACGCCAAAAAGCCGAGCCATGTCGCCATGGAGCATTGGGCGATCCGGCTGCCGGAGGTTACCCGGACGGCGGGCGCCGAACTACAGGCAGACTTCGCCGATGTGGATTTCGACGACGACAGCACCGGCGAAGATGCGGAGGATGACAGTTGGCTTCAAGAGCTCGAACGCCATCACAAGACCGGAAAGCTGCTGCCGACGGCAGGCAACGTGGAGCTGATTCTGTCCCACGGCATATGGCTGGATGCCCTCGCCTACGACGCCTTTGGAAATACGGAGGTCATCCGGCGACCGTTGCCGTGGCGCGATAAGGAGCGCCCGGGGCGATCGTACGAGCCTTGGCTGGGAGCGGACGACAAGCGGCTCCAGCACTGGTTTTCAAAGGCGCATGCGCTCAACGGGGCAAAGACTATCCAGAACGCGTTCACCGAGGTTGTTCACCGGAACACCTTTCACCCGATCAAGGCTTATCTCGAGTCGACAGCATGGGACGGCATCCCGCGGGCGGAGCGGCTATTCCCCATCTACCTGGGCGCAGCCGACACCCACTACGTGCGGCAGACCACGCGCAAGATGCTGCTGGCAGCCGTCACCCGGCTGTATAGGCCAGGGTGTAAGTTCGATCAGATGCTTGTGCTCGTCGGCCCGCAGGGTGCTGGCAAGAGTTCCATTTTAGCCAAGCTGGGCCGAGAGTGGTTCAGCGACAGCCTGCGCACATTCGAGAACAAGGAAGCTGGGGAACACTTGCAGAGCGGATGGATCTTCGAGATCGGCGAATTGAGCGCGATGAAAAAGACGGAGGTCGAGGAGGTCAAGGCATTTCTCTCGAAAACTGAGGACCGCTACCGGGTGGCTTATGATCGCCAGGTGACCGAATTCCCCAGGAAGTGTGTCTTCTTCGGCACAACGAATACGAAGGGCTTCCTTCGGGACACGACCGGCAATCGCCGCTTTTGGCCGGTGGAGGTAGTCCCGGAGCGAGCGGAACGGAGTCACTGGGAGTATTTGACGGATGCGGAAGTGAGCCAAATCTGGGCTGAGGTGCTGTGCTGGTTCAAGGCGGGGGAAACCTTACAGCTGGATGATGACGCCCGCTTAGAAGCTGAGCGCCGGCAGGCCGCGCACATGGAAAGCGATCCGCGCGAAGGGCTGATCCAGGAGTGGCTGGAGTCCGAGGAGCCGGACGAGCTGGACCGGCCATCGGGCCATCTGCGGCAACGCGTGTGTGCGGCCCAGATATGGGTGGAGTGCCTCAGCAAAAAGAAGGGGGACATGAAGCCCTGGGAGGCCAAAGAGGTATGCGACATCATGCGGAAGATGCCGGGATGGAATGAAGGAAAAAGTCGTTTGCGCATTCCGGGCTACGGTCAGCAAACCGTTTTTGAGCGATGCAGTGAGCCGGAAAATTACTGAACATTACTGCATCAACTGCATCAGTAGGTGAAGCAGTTGATGCAGTAAGTGAAGCAGTAAAAATGTCTTCACTGCATCAGCAAAAAGCCAGATGCATCAAGTGCTTGAGCCGTGTTGAAGCAGTTGAAGCAGTAAATCTATATATATAGGTAGGAATATAAAATAACCTATACGTAACCATGCACACATGTAGGTTAAATGGCGTCTGCATACGTATACGCGTAATGAGTGCTTCAACTGCACAGGAGGTGTTTTCCTTGAATAAAAAATTGCTGGATTGGGTGAAGGTCAACTTCAACCCGACCACTCGCATTACGATAAACCCATTTATTCCCGACTTCATGGTCAGACGGCTTTTTGAGGTGGAGACTGGTGTAGCTGTCACCCGGGAGGAATTCGCCGCTGCTATGGACTGTGCAGACTTTATCCAGAAACAGAAGCCAAACGGTGACCTGGTGTTTAATCTTAGCGAGCCTGAGTACAGGGCTGTTTTTCGGAGGCTGGCATGAGAGAATCACAACTGGAACGGAAGGCGCGTCTTGCGGTGGAACGAGTCGGCGGGAAGATGCCGAAGTGGGTCAGCCCGGGGAACCGCGGCGTACCCGACCGCCTGGCTATCCTGCCGAATGGGCTTACGGTTTACGTCGAGATGAAGGCGCCGGGTAAACCGTTGGAGCCCTTGCAACGGAAGTGGCAGAAGGATCTGCTGGCGCTAGGGCATCGACACTACAAGATCGACAGCGAAGCGGACATCGAACAGTTCATCCGGGAGGTGACGGGATGAAATATATCCCGCACCCCTATCAGGATTATGCCGCACAGCGCATATTGGACACGCCCTACCTTGGCCTGTTCCTGGAGATGGGTTTGGGCAAGACGGTCTCAACGCTGACGGCCATTGACCAGCTGCTAAATGACTATTTCGATGCGGATCGGGTCCTGGTCATCGCGCCGTTGCGTGTCGCTGACGACACATGGGCCCGCGAGATTGATAAGTGGGACCACCTGCGGCATCTGCGGATCAGCAAGGTATTGGGCAGTGTTGATCAGCGGCGTCGGGCGCTTAATGCTGACGCTGACATCTGGATCGTCAACCGTGAGAATGTGGAGTGGATTGTCGGCGAATACGGCAGTAAGTGGCCGTTTGACACCGTCGTGATCGATGAGCTGTCCAGCTTTAAGAATCACCAATCCAAGCGCTTCAAAGCGTTGCGGCGCGTCCGCCCCATGATCAAGCGATTGATCGGCCTAACGGGTACGCCAGCACCGAACAGCTTGATGGATCTATGGGCGCCGGTGTACCTGCTGGATCAAGGCGATCGTCTGGGTAAGACCATCACGGCCTACCGGGACCGGTACTTCCTGCCAGGCGAGCGGAGCGGCCATGTGGTCTACAACTGGAAGCAGAAAAAGGAGTCCGAAGAACGGGTCTACGAGGCGATCGGCGATATCGCGGTGTCCATGAAAGCCGAGGATTGGCTGGATCTGCCGGAGCGCATTGACCGTACCATTCCCGTCCGGCTCACCGGCAAAGCGGAGGCGTTATACAAGAAGTTGGAGAAAGAGCTGCTGATCGAATACGCGGATGCCGATGTGGTCGCGC
>Ga0255334_1000210_pt1 | contig 59942 bp, 56 predicted proteins | sample EtOH5_35cm_T3_12_FD_202080 | JGI IMG/M metagenome (GOLD analysis project Ga0255334, IMG submission 202080) | Sandy soil microbial communities from University of British Columbia, Vancouver, Canada - EtOH5_35cm_T3_129 | ecosystem: Engineered > Artificial ecosystem > Sand microcosm > Unclassified ...
TCCCCCATATATCGGATGCCGTGCACGAGGGCAAGGTGTCCTCGCCTCTAGAGACCGCATACATTGACATAGCCACGCATGTTTGCTTTCATCCAAATGGTGCGCGTACCGATGCAAACCTCTTTCCGACGGACGAGGAGGCCGATCGCATCAAGGCCGAGAGCCGTTCCCACATACGGCCCGATGGCACGACCACGCTTGGCTATCTCGTGCAGCGCGGCATAGAGGCGACACGCAGGCCCACCCTGTCACAACGCATATCGACGGGCGACTGGTTGGAAGGTCTGTGGTATCGCGGCAAGTTGCGCAACGGCACCGCGAGGTATCATGACCATGAGCGCGACTTTTACTACGAGGGCCCCATTGTCGAGGGTGTCATGAGCGGCATGGGCAGGTCGCTCGATCACGAGGGCAATGTCTATGTGGGCCACTGGCACATGAACGAGCGCCACGGAAGGGGAACCCTGTTTGCCTCAACGGGCGACTCGTACGAGTGCGAGTGGACCGACGGCGTTTGCGACACCAAGGGCGTAATGCGCAGCGCGAGCGACGGGACCGTCCACGAGGGCGACGTCATGTGCGAGACTGGCTGGGTCAAGGTCACCTTCCCCGGCGGCAAGAGCACAATAGAGGGCGAGTGGGACGGCAGGAACGTGCGCGGGTTTGTTTGTTATACCGAGTCTGATGGGACTGATTACTATGGTCAGTGGGGCGCCAGTGGTGGCGTCATGCAGCCCAACGGGTATGGCATATCGAGGCACCCATCAGGTTTCGCCGACGAGGGGTTCTGGTCCGGTGGTAACGCCCAGGGCGAGAGCGTGCTCTTTTATGGGCCCCTAGCCTATATGCGTTTCTACTCGGTGGGACCCTCGCGCATATTGGTTCGCATCGTGGTCGACGACCTCGACGAACCTTTGCGAGCGGCAACGGCATGGATGACCTCTCACCCGTCTGAATCATCCCACTGCAGCGGTGATAACGATGACCCTGACGGGAGCATGGACGAGTTTGCTCTGGTGCCTCTCGACTCGCGCCCGTGGGAGGATATAGCCATTGACTCGCTCACGTTCTCGATCGTGCCGCGGGATCTCTCTCTGCCTGCTCTGTTTTGCGCCATCGTCGCGGCCTACAGGCTCATCCCCTGAACGACCACCACCGCTGTTGTTTCCGTTTATGCAAAGCAAACGCATTCTCTTGGCGTTCATGCGGTGCGCGGGGTCTGTTTTCTATTGTCCACGCCTGTTTGGACGTATTCAGTGGCCTCTACGGTGACGCTGAGCACGTTGTTCCTGGCGTTGCGTGCGCAGTTGGTCCTTCCGGGTGGGCACAATGTGGTTTCGCAGGGGATCGGGTGTGTCGTATTGTGGCAGTTTAAATAGATGGGTCTCTTCCCACGGATGGTGCGGTCGTTGGCGCTCGAATAGGGGGCGCACACTGCAACAACCCCATGTATCATTATCCTACCAAAAGAGCAAGAGAGGAGAGGCGATGGCAGGAGAGATACCGGAACAGGGGACACAACGCAGGCTCGCGCTCGCGCCACCGTTCAAATAGGGGAGGTATCCAAGCGTGGTTGCTTATCGATGCATTGCCCGTCGTGGCGACCCCATAAGCCATGGTGATCGTGCGGACATCATAAAAGTACCATGTCCCGCAGTTTGTACCAAAGGGTCTACATATATCGTTCAGCCCGCACAGCACACGACTGCGGCGGACCCTCGTCGGCGGTGGACCGTAGCCGGCGGTCGAGATCCAGTCATAGTCTAAATCTGGCCAGTCGAATCGGGGCGTTGTCCCATGTGGTGCACCCTCTGATTGCGGTACAGATGTGGCCAGTTTTTGATGGGATGGTGCTATCCACGCACGAGGGCGACCCAATGCGGCGCCAAAGCGCACGCCATCTACCATCACATGTGCAAGTGCGAGCGGTTCTTTCCTGGCCCACCTCCTGATCAAGAGGGCCAACAAGGTCAGCAGACATCCGTTTGCCCTACCAGCGTCTTCCCAATGATTGCCATCCGATACGCGTTCGGCAACGTCGGCAGCGCAAGACAGCATATCTGACGTGATGCCAAACAGTTGCGCTGTGCGCGTGTCGCCGAGCACGTGCACGGCGAGGGCAGTCGTGATGTCATAGGGGCACCTCATGCGCGCCAAAAACTGCAACAACTTTGAGTCGCCCGCCACGACCGCCGCCGTGATGGTCCATGCCATGTTGCGCCTATCGAGGCATTCGATTCCGTGGTCAGTGCACAGTCGCTCCAGCGTGTCAACTCCCCCAGAGTGGAACGCAATGTTACCCAAGATGCCGCCGTCGAGCAGGTTCAACAGTTTGCGCGTGCCTTTTTGAGTGGCCTCGTGGGCAACGATCGAGCGCACCGTTTCGACAAAGCCGCAGCGTGCGGCGCTCTCTAGGAGCCATGCCGCGTGGGGATAGTTCTGGGTCTGCAGGAGCCACGAGACGAAGCGTGGCTGTGAGAGCACTTGCCTGCTCTCTGCAAAGCAGACAGAGAGACCCAAAGCCTTGCCGATCCGTAATTTCGTCTTCCGCTCCGTTTCGTTCCAGTGGCGCGACCGAGCCAGCACTGCCTCGACTGTGCACCGGCGCCACGTGGTCGACACGCGCGATGCCAAAGGTTGCCACAGGGGCGGCACACGATACAAGAGCATGCAGACAATCTGTCCGGCAGTTTGCTCATATGTACCTACAAAATGGTGGTGCGGCTGTCTGCACTGAGCGTAGGTTACCTACAACTGCACTTTGCTGCCTACGATGCGGTTGTGGTTACAGACACCTGGACATGCGACATTGGCAGCTATCCGAAAAAGCCAAGGTCATGGCAAGTTCCACCCACCTTTTGTTTCCAAGTGCGCACAGCGGCAAAACCAGTGTTGGCATTTCGTACAATGGGAAAGGTGCCCATACAGTTTGTCGTTCAGAGAGTGAACCCGCGCCATGCGAGGCAATATCAGTGACCCCTGCGCCGGCGCTGTGCGCGCTGCTCCTGGCGTTGTGCACGCAGCTGGTCCTTGAGCGTGGGCGCGATATGGTTTTGTTGGTGGGTCAAGAGTCTTTGTTGCCCTTGATCGCGCCCTTGCGCACGGCGCCGTTGCTCGCGTGTGGGCGACCGCTCGATCCTATCGGATACCATGTGAGAGACCATAGATAACTAAAAAAAAAGAAAGGAAAAAGAAAAGGGCACGCACCGAAACAAGAGTTTCAGGCCAGGAACGCGCTGGTGCCAGCGCTGAAAGAGGGGTGGAATCCAAATGGGGTCGGCCACTGAACCGCTCCCTACAGTGTCGGTGTCATAAACACGCATGAAGGCGTCGCTGCCGCAGCACTCCCACGAGGTGCAGCATAGTCCTGGGCACCATGGCGACAATAACGATTCGTGGTTGCATACTGTGCCACCGCACGGTGGATCCAGGGGCCCAATGGAACCGCCCATTATGCAGGGGATCCGCCACATGTTGGCATCACTGCCGATCCCGACAACATCACCCGTAACGAGGGCGTACAGGGACGACATACCAAGGACCTCACTCTGTATGCGGTCCTCTGCCATCCCACATGCTCTATACCACACGATCGGGCAGGACAGTATCGCAGCAAGGTGTTTCCCGTCGAGTAGCGTACGAGTGAGCACCGTCCCTTTGTTTTCGATTTGGAGACGAAGTAGTATGGCGAGCCGCGTCAAGAGGCACCCTCGAGCAGAGTACCAGTTTGGGCACTGTGCGTGCTCTGTTCGCCTAACAATATCTGTCGCGTAACAGAGCATCTCGGGAGCGATGCCAAATAGTCGTGCCGTGTGCGCGTCGTCCATGAGATGCACGGCGAGGGCTGTCGTAATGTCATAGGGGCAACCCATACGCGCCAGGAACCGCAGCACCTGGGTATCGCCAGCGACAGTGGCGACGGTGACGGCCCACGCCATATTGCGCCTATCGAGGCGTCCGATACGGTGCCTAGCGCACAATCTGCGCAGTGTGGGCACTCTGTTGCAGTAGAGCGCGATGTTGGCCAGCACGCCGCCGTCGAGCATATCTAGCAGGCCCATGGTGCCTTTTTGCTCGGCCACGTGGGCGGCAATCAAACACACCGTATCGGCGAGACCATGGCGGGCGGCGGCCTCCACCAGCCACGCCACATGCGGGTACTTGAGGACCTCTAACGTCCATGCGATAAAGGGTGGGCGGGAGAGGGCCTCTCTGCTCTCGATCGTGTCCATCGTCAGGCGGGGCACGTTGCGTTCCGTAGCGCGAATCCACTTTTCGTTGGTGCACTCTTGGGCGAGGTCGATTTCAATGGCGCACCGCCTCCACGCGTGGGACACGCGCAAAGCCAATGGTCGCCACAGCAGGGGGACGTGCCATAGGATTGCGCATATCATTTCGTCAGGCAGGTCGCCTGGATTCTCTCCTTGCATACAAGCAACTCGTGTCAAGACACCACTCTCTCTCTCTCTGGGTCCGTACGTGGCCTCTGTGTCGCACTCGTCGAAAGAGCAATGCTTGTTTGACGGGACGGGGGCCTAGCGTAGGCCGAATATGCGGAGCACTTGTACGGCGACAACGAATCAGATGCAGGTGGGGCCTAAACTCTGGGTTCGTCCGGGACGTTTGAGACACGTAGTGCACTTTTCGTGTCCCCAACCGCGCTCAAAGACTGTGTAAAACATTGTCTGCAATGACCCAGTGGTGGCGCCTTTGAACGGCGTCCCATACAAGATGTATTCAGGCGCATTTGCCAAACAATCTGCAGACTCAATAGCCCCGGCGACGCGATGCACGCTCCTCTTGACGCCGCGCACGCAGTCGGTCCTTGTGCGTCGGCGCTTGTCGCTGTTGATCGCAACCCCTCTGTCCCTGCGGTGCCAGGCGTCGTACGCTGAACACGCGCGCACAATACCAATATCGTAACATATTGATAAGCATTCACAATAGAACATCCACAAACGAGAGCGGTGGGAAAACACAGGGTGGGCATACCGAAACAGAAGCCGCAGGGCTGGTTCGTAATGTTGCCAGCGCTGAAATAGGGGAGGTATCCACATGCCATCGGCCACCGATGCGTTACCGACGGTGTCGATAAGGTACACACTATCGAGGGTCTGGCTTCCATGGCAATGCCATGCCGTACAGTGCGAGCCCATGCATCCCACGATGCCTCGATGCCAAGTATCAGGGTGGTGCTCGCTGTTATTTGCGCAATCGTAAAGCCAGCCCGATAGTCGATCGAAAAAGGTCGCCCAGCAATTAGTGGCATCGTCTGTGCAAAGCAGAGTGGGCTCACAAACCCCCTTCCATGCAGCCCTCCAAGCGCTCGGGTAGGTCATGATTCGGGCGATGCGCCTGCTGTCTGCAAACATGTCGGCGAGCGCAATGGGCATCTCCTTGCCCCAACGTTTGATTAGTACGGTGATCTTGGTCAGGAGACATTCGTGGGTATCGGACAATTCTGGGCAGTGATCGTGGCGTTTGGCAATGTCGGCAGCATACGCGAGCATGTCAGACGCGATGCCAAACAACCGTATGGTGCGCTTATCATCCAACACATGCACGGCGATGGCCGTCGTGATATCATAGGGGCACTGCATGCGCGCTAGAAATCGCAGCAGACATATGTCACCCATAATGACGGCAATGGTGGTGGCCCAAGCCATGTTGCGTCGATCGAGTCGTTTGATTCCATGGTGGGCACACAACTGATGCAGGGTCTGTGCGCCGCCGCAGCGAATAGCGATACCGGCCAGGACGCCTCCATCGAGAAGGCCCAGTAGGCCGCGTTTGCCTCGCCGCCTGATTTGTGAGTCGGTGATCGAATAGACCGCCTTAGCAAGGCCATGGCGTGCTACTGCCTCCACAATAACGACATTGTCTGTCGGACATCCGCACGAAATGATCCAGTCCAAGAGCGCCGATCTGTCAAATGCAACTGCGTTCTTGAGCAGGTTCGCTGAAAGATGGGTTGCGGCACGCACATACCACGCGATTGAATCATTATCGTGGTTTGTGCGCGCCCGTACGTAAGCCACCTCAATGGTGCAGCGCCTCCATGCGGAACACACGCGCGATGCCACAGGTCGCCATAGTGGGGGTACATTGGAAAGGACCAGGCACACCAACTCGTCAGGCAGGTCGCCTCCTTTGGCTGTGGGCGATATCATCACTGCTGCTGCTGCTGCTGCCGCTGCGGTTTCGCGCGTGCGCAAGAGTGTCCCGGAAGGAGGCTTGTTTGATTTCATCAAATGTAACGTCCAATTGGACGGTTTGTCGATAACCCGCACTCTGTGGATTTAGGATTGCAAACGCCACCCTCCTTTCGAGCCACCGCAGGCACCACACATTTCCGAGGTTGCCAACGCTGTGGGACAAGGTTTGGTCCAGATGCGATGCTTGGGCACGGGTCGGACGCCAACCGCACGTGCTCATAGGCCAACGTCTGCGTTTTGGATTCCATGGAAAACACGCGCGTGTATCGCACCCACACCCGTCGACTCATTTATGGCTTTCGATCCTAGTTTGGATGTTTTGCTCCCTCATTCTTGTTATCCCCTCGCTTTGCCAAACAGAACCGGGACCAACAACAAAACTATGACCGCCTGGCCGCTCAAACAGTAATCGGCCCGCTGTTTGGTTGAAAGAAAACATAGGGTGCCACCAAACCTGTGCATTGGACGCAATCTACAGAGGGGGGAAGGAGGGTCAGCACTTGCACTGATGATGGTGATCGCGGCGATGGTGGTGGCGGTCGCGGGGGCAGTGCGGCTTTGGTTCGGGAATGATCTGGTGGGGCCTGAGGGTGATGGCGCCAAAGAGGCCGTCGGCCTCACCGTTGATGCCCGCGGTGAAAAAGAGGGTCGACGTGGGGCCCGCCTGGCCTCCGTTGCCAAACTCGATGGCCCATAGGCCCTCGATCATGAGGGGCTGTCCAAACGCCCCCTCGAGGGTCCCGAGAAGGGTACCTGTGGTGCGGTCGTAGGCATGAATGAGACCGTCGCCAAAGTTGCCCACGAGGAGGGCACCGGCAAAGCGGCACCCAAAACCGCTATGCGGCGCGACGGTCAGGCCCCACGGCGAGTTGAGCACACCGTTGGACACGAGGCGGCGCACAAAGTTTCCGCTGGCGTCAAACACGCTCACAAACCCGTTGCCGAGACCGGCCTGATCGTCGTGCTTGCCGGGCTTTTGCAGGGCATAGGTCACGTATACAAAGTTGCCGATCCTGGCGATGCCAAACGGCGCAAAGCACTGGCCAGGGAGGGGGCAATTTGCGACCAGTCCCGGATCGGTAAAGGTGCGCACCAGGCCAAACGATGCGTTAAACAACTCGACCACGCCGGCGTTAAAGTTGGTCGCATACAGGACCGGCGCGCCGGTCAGGTCGAGGCCCATGGCGAGGCCCTTGTAGACGGCACCTGTCGACGACCGGTCCACGGCGAGAATGGCGTTTGTGGCGTTGACCTGCGGATTCCACCCCGATAGGGTGCCGTCCTCTGTGGCAAAGAGAAACAGACTGGGCCCCGACTGGGTGCCCGACGTGACCACAAACGCCGTTGGGTTGGATGCGTGCGCCGTGTTGAACGCATTGCCCGTCGGCGCCGAGGGTGGGCTCCCGCCGACCGGCGGCGGGATCGTTACCACAAGCGGCTGCGGCGTGCCAGAGCCGTCGTAGAGGGTGGAGAGGCCCTTGCCATTGTCCGAGACCCACCACGGGCCCGTGCCGTTGTTGGATAGGCCCCACGGGTTGACCAGGTTGGGGTCGGTGAACCGCGCCAAACCGGGAATGTCCGACACGAGGTTGGTGACGTCGTACCGGTCGCTCACGCGCACGGGCTCGCGTTTGGTCGGGCACTCGATAAACACGATGCTGAGACGGGGCCGCCTCTTGCGGCAGTGATGCTTTTTCTTTTCCTTCTTTTCCTTCTTGTGGTTGCTATCATGGCACGTTTCCTCTGACATTCTGCTGATGCGTGTCCTGGCGACGTGAAAAGGGCGGGAGATGGGGGGATGTGCAGAGAGGACAGGGGCAAAAATGCGTGGTTTTCTTTTCGCTTATCGTTGGGAGAGACCACAAGTTGGCATTTGATCGACAACAATGAACGTGCCTTTGCAAGGTTATACATATACAGAGGCACTATGCGCGCGGCCGTGGCGGGAATGACCTCGCCATCTGCGCAGGGCCATGATGGACCCGTGCCTTTCGACTGCTCCCCCTCCCCCCCCCTCGAGAAGCAGGCGTGGAAACGAATGGGTTGCGCGTATGCAGTTCCTCACATGTGTGTGTGTCGGCATGGGTTGTGCGGTACGGACCCCAGCATCGAGTCATGCGCGATTCATCCATGGCCCCCACCCGACAGTTTGCATGCCGTCCCGTATAGGTCCATTGCGTGCAAAAGGGGGTGTGGCCGCGACCGACAGTCAATCAAACAGTACGCTTACATGTATGAACGGTGGCATGGGAACGCAATTACTTGGCATATGGCATATATGTGGATGGCACTGCGACGTCCACGATGGTGGATGGTCCCAAAATGCGCATCGCGTTCCACGACGATAGTGGTACGTATGCGCATTGTAGCGGCGGTCGCCTCCCCCGTTCTGCTTATGCTCAATAAACGTGTATGCATTTCATGCACAGTCGCCAACAATGTTTGCTCGGACGCCCCTCTTGATTGAATCTAGTAAAGTGCACTGTGCCGCCAAAGGCGCAGTTGAACATTCTATTTATGCACCATGCGCGTGCGATAGCCGCGCGGATGAGACACTTTTGGAGCAAATGCAACACCACAAGTATCCACCTATGTATGGACTACCCAAGAGGTCATGTACACGTTTGATTCCATGACGGTGCAGTGTGATTCTCATACGACCTTGCGGTTGCCCGAGGGAAAGGGGAGGACGCTGCGCAAACGGGTGCATCGGGGAATCAGCGCGCACACAGATACCACTAACTTTAAAGCGATACAGGCAATGTCTAGAGTAGGAGCATTTGCACTAGGGGTGCGTACGCAATGACATCAACAGAGAGAGAGACAGAGAGACAGAGAGAGATGCATGTGGACCCAGTAAATGCGAAATGGGGACAATAGGAGAGAGGTCGAATTTGCCCTTACATGATTGTCCATGGACACTGGACCGTGGTGTGCTCAGTGTCCCCGACGTTGACGCAATGCGCGCTGTTCCTGACGTTGCGTACGCAAAAGGTCCTTGGGAGTCGGTGGTACATGGTTTCGTCCCTTGTTCTTGTCGTTGCTGGCCTTTTTGGCATGACGCCGCTGCTCTCGCGCCGACAGGCGCCGCACTCTGTCATGTGAGTGATAATGGTAAGAGAGGATGCCTCCCCCCCCACCCAACTCGACCTGGGGGAATAGGGAAGGGTACCGAAACGTGACCTGGAGGGTGGGCTCGTACATGCGCAGACGCTCAAACAATGGTGGTATCCACAGGCCATCGGCCACGGTGGCACTGCCCGTGGTATCAATCGGGTACACGCCAGTGAGTGCCTGGGTGCCACAGCAGGACCACGATGTGCAGGGGCCCGTCGATCCCCATAGCCAGGAGGGCGCAGGACACGAGGCGGCCTGCGCCGCGATGGGTCCCAGATCGTTTCTCTTTACCGCATGAGAGGATCCTCCCAACCGAATGAAACGAAAGGAAAACCTTTTTAGCATCAAGTTTCTCCATGGGTCAAGATCGTCATCTGGTATGTTGGGGCAGAGACTCTGTTGCGTACGCACTGCGTCCCACCTGACATCACAGGCCAATGTACCTGCGAGACGCTTGCTGTCTGTCAGCAGACCGACTAGGGCCAGTGGTGCGCGTTTGGCCCACTCTTTTAGCAGCACGGCGAGCAGCGTCAGCAGGCACCCATGAACGTCGGTGTGCCAACCGCTATAGGTTTCGCGTCTGGCAATGTCGGCGGCATAAGCGAGCATCCCGGGCACGATACCCAACAGCCCCATTGTATGCGTATCATTGAGCACGTGCAGGGCGAGGGCCGTTGTGATGTCATAGGGGCACTCCATTCGCGCGAGAAACTGCAAGAGTGGGGCGTCGCGCGCGACCACCGCCACAGTGGCGGCCCACGCCATATTGCGTCGATTCAGGCGTTTGATTCCGTGACGGTCGCACAGCCGCCGTAGGGTAGATGTGCCACCACAGTAAAGGGCGATGTTGGCCAGCACGTTGCCGTCGAGTAGGTCCAGGAGGCCTCGTGCGCCCCTTTCCCGGACCTCCAAGTCGGCGACAAGATGCACGGAACTAACCAGACCGCAACGTGCCACGCGCTCGGCCACCCGGGCATTGTGCGGGTAGGCCAGCATGGGCATGATCCACGAGAGAAAGGGAGGACGCAAGAGTGCATCACAGTCGAGCATCCGTGAGGAAAGGTACGTCGCACTCTGCATAATGGTGGTATGGTAATCGCGCCATCCGGAACGCGACTTGATGCGGGCCAGTTCAACGACGCATCTGCGCCAGGTAGAGCACACGCGCGATGCCAACGGTCGCCACAGCGGGGGTACATAACAGAGGATCATGCATACGATCTCGTCGGGCAGGTGAAGCGTCTGCGGGTCGCTCATGTTCTTGTCTAGATGTTCCTTTTGACCATTTGCACTCTTGGGTGCGCGTTTCTGTTCCAGTATGCGCGGGCGTTTCTGGGCGAGAATGGGATTGGTTCTAGGAATACGCTCTCGAAAACCATGACACAATGTACGCGTCCCTACCTCAACGAGGCAGAATCACGATTAAATCGGCCTCTCTTGAACCCCGGGTGTGTTTGGCAGCACAAAACACACGATGGCCAAGAGTAGGGAGGGAGGGAGGGAGGATGGAAAAGGAGGGAGGTTATGCAGAGAAGAGGCTCTGGAGAAAGGATAGACAGACCCGACGGCGCTCGTCGCCGCAGCCCTGACGGCAGTGGCCACACTCAAAGCATCGGTCGCAATCGCCGCCCCTAGAGTCGAGCCGCTCGATAACGTCGATGCAACCCTCCCTGTCGATAGGGCATCCGTGCTCGACGGCATACTGGAGGCACGCGAGGCGGCCCGTCTCGGCAGCCGCGCGGCACGTACGCTCGTCCCACGGACAGCCATTGGTGTGCATGTACTCGAGACACTCGAGGTGCCCCGCATGGGCAGCCTGCTCGCACGCTACCTCGTCCCACGGGCAGCCACGCTCGCGCACAAAAGTAAGGCACTCTAGGTGGCCGTGCCACGCGACGAGATGGCACGCATAAGCCGGCAGTGGCGTGCCGTTCTTGACCAAATAATCGAGGCACCTTGTGTGACCCTTTGTGAGGGCGTGTCCACATGCATTTCCCTCGCCACTGATGCATCCCAAACAGTCGGTGGGTCCGTAGGCGCGCAACACATCGATACTGTGGCGCGTTGCGCCGATGCACCCCTGTTCCAGCATATACTCGAGACAGTCGATGCGCCCATGGCGAAACGCTGACGACGCCGTCAAAGGCCCAACCGAATACCCGAGCGCACGCAACAACTCTAGGCAGTGCAGATGACCCCCTTCAGCGGCTGCCTCGCACACGCTCTCACAGTGAACGCGTCCAGCGCGGTGTAGGCGCATTAGGCAGTCGGCGTGCCCAGACTTGCCCATGCGCGCCGTGAGCGCTTTATATGAGGAGCGGCCCTCGTAACAGGAGCGGCCGCCCATGGAAGCGTCGTCCAATGCCAGCGTGCGCCAATGCCAGCACACAAGCGATGCGACGTTTGTGCGCGTCCAGCACCCGACGTGGCGTAAGACATAACAGAGCAACTCGTTTGGCAGATCGTCCATGGTTGCCATTGTCGCTTTTAGGCGCTGTGCGGGCTCTTGTGTGAACACAATCGTGGAGGTGTCTCTGACCGGTAGTCACAGAGAGAAAGAGGCCCAAATGGGGAGCGGGTCAGTACGATGCGGGCACACGTCCTCGCGAGATCAACGAAAACCCTCGTGACGGCCGTGTATTTATTTGATGTATCCTATGAGGCCACATTGAAAAGCCAACGATTCGGGAAATCTTGTCAGCAAGGGTCCGATCGCGCAGAAATGCAATCCCCTCACTGTTGATCGCACTTGCGGGTGCTGTTCGGTCATGTCACTGGCACAAGGAGGAGAGGGAGGGGGGGGGCATGAGTAGTGCATGGGCAGCGTGTGACGGTTCGCATCGATAGAAACATAGAGATTTCACACATCGGCGCAACCATGGAATACGAGTCGCAACCGCGCTGCATCATCGCCTTTCGGCGGCAAGAGTAACCTACCGTAGTTCTCCCATGGGCGAAAGATGGTACGTAGGCGTTGTCATTGATGGACAGAGGTTGCCGATCATGCTGGCAATGCTGGGGCGATCGATTCGCCGCCCTATTCTGCAAGCACAAGAGAGAAACGCGCTCTCGCAACAGACAGGAAAAGGATGGACGACGCCATTGGTGACCATCTGTTGGCAATGGTATTGGGGCATCTCCCGTGCATCATCCTTACCGCCAGGGTGCGCCTCGTGTGCCACCGTTGGAACGCTCTTGTTGACAAGAGCGTATCATTGTCGAGACCAAACGGTCTATGCACGCGCACGATCCGCCCGTGTCACCACCCAACCCTGTGGCTTTTGCCAGACAAGGCGCCCGTCGACGCACCGACCAGGGACACGGCCAAACGGTACGCAAAGAGGACACGGCCCAGTGTGCGCAGCAAGACGGCGGCCAACCCTGTCCGGTCCTCGCTGCGTAAACTTGCCGGACGAACCGAAACGAAACCCCTGGACATTCTCTTGCCCGAGTGCACGTCCACATGGCACGCTGCCGATCGCGCAAACATCGATCCCTCTCAGTGGTGCGATGCTGCCGCCGTCTGCGGCCACATGGGGTGTCTGCGTTTCGTTCATCGACATCTGGGGAGGCCAGTAACGCAGCGGGCACTGCGTCGGGCGGCCGCCGCCAGTCGGGTCGAGTGCGTTGCCTACTTGTGTGCCAACGGCGCCGTATGCGATACGTGGACGTGCGCCCTCGCGGCGCGCGCTGGCAGTCTGGACTGTTTGCGCTTTCTCCACGAAACAGTCGGGTGCGCATGGGACAAGTGGACCCCCGCCTACGCGGCCAGTCGCGGTCAGCTAGAGTGTCTTGCGTACGCCCACGAAATGGGGTGCCCCTGGGACGAGGACACGTGCAGGTGGGCGGCCGCCGGGGGCCACTTGGCCTGCCTCGAGTACGCCCACACTGGTGGATGCCCCTGGGGCGCAGACACGTTCGGTTGGGCGTTTGACGGCGGCCACATGGAGTGCATCCGCTTTGCCCGCCACAACGGTTGTCCGTGGGACAGCCGTCTGTGCCAAGAGGCTGCGCAGTGCCAGCACGCCAAGGTCACCCTCTTTGCCCTCACGTTTGGGTGCCCGTGCGAGCACCATGCGGTCCTCGAGGCGACAGAGGCCATGCAGTCCATGTGGATCCATGAGGAAGATTGATTGTACCTATTGTCTGCGCACTTGCAGAGGAACGATATCCGTGGGGGAAGGTGCGCGCGGCCCTGCAGATGGCGGCTGTACACTGTGTGAATCGCCGGCGATGCCGTTTTGGTAACGAAAAGGACCTGTTTTGCAAACGACGCGTTTTTCTGCGACATTGCCGTCGCGTGTTTATAGCCAGAGACAATGGTGCCCGCTTGTTTGACAGAGCAAATACAAGAGAGATGGATCGCCTGGCACACATCCGCGAGATATTGGGCGAACCCTACTATGAACGCGATGGCTGCCTCGTCTACAATAGAGACTGTATAGAGTCTCTCGACAGGCTAGAGGCCTCGTGCAAAGAGCAGCGGTCCGCCCTATTTGACCTGACGGTCACGAGTCCTCCCTACAACATTGGCAAAGAGTACGAGACGGTAAAGCCCCTGGACGAGTATCTAGACTGGTGCGGTCGCTGGATGCGCGGAATACACGCCCTGACGCGCCCACAGGGGTCCTTTTGGCTCAACGTCGGCTACGTGAGCGTGCCCGGCAAGGGCAACGCCGTGCCGCTGCCCTATCTGCTCTATAATAGATGCCCCTTTTTCCTCCACCAAGAGGTGGTGTGGCACTATGGCGCGGGCGTGGCCTGCAAGAGGCAGTTTTCGCCCAGAAACGAAAAGCTGCTCTGGTACGTCAAGGACGCCACACATTATACCTTTAACCTGGACGATGTCCGCGATCCCAACGTCAAGTACCCGAACCAGCGCAAGAATGGGGTGCTGCGATGCAACCCATTGGGCAAGAACCCGACCGACGTGTGGGACATCCCCAAGGTGACGTCGGGCCGCGGCCGCGCGTCCGCAGAGCGCACGCCGCATCCGGCGCAGTTTCCCGAAGCCGTCATCGAGCGCGTCATCAGGGCGTCGTCCGATCGCGGCGATCTTGTGCTCGACCCTTTTCTCGGTTCGGGCACGACGGCCAAGGTGGCGCTCGAACATGGCCGCCTCGTCGTCGGATTCGAACTCGACAGGGGGTATTGCGACATTATCGTCAAACGCCTCCGGGGATATGCTACAGAATGCGTCCCTGATGGGTCGCCTCTGCAAGACGGCGCAGCCGGCGAATCGAGCGCTGGGTCAGGAGCAGGTTCGGGGCGCAGCAAGCGCAAGAGGCCGTCCAGTGACTCGTCCACGGCATAAACGCGTTTCCTCAATGACACCATTCTCGACCGACACTGCGCTGTCCTGCTTTTCCTGCTCACGCTCTCGTGGATTTCCTCCACCCAACAAACTGTTTCCCCACTCCTTTCCTGAGTGGCCTCTTTTCACAATAATGGGGGAAGAAACGTACACGCATCTTATTGGGCACGATACACTCGGTGGCAACGTGCAAATTGGCAAGGATGCCACCCCAAAGAGACGGACGGTCACGAGATCGTAAAACGTCAGGACACGCATGGGGCCAGACCAAACCACCGACGATAGTGCCGCCAAGGCCGTCGATGTCCTTTCCACGCTCCCCGACGAACTGGTGCTGGCCATCTTTAGGGCGCTGGGGGACGATCCGCGGGCTGTGGCGTCGTGGGCGTCCACATGCAAGAGATACGCCGCCATCGCGGGTGACCCTTTGATTTGGCGCGACATGTATGCAGCGCGCTTTCAGATCGTGCTCCATGAGCGCTTTGCCGACTTTAGCAAGGACCACAGATGGGTCTACCAGGCCCGCAGCCGCGTGGCAACGTGCAAGGAGACGCGGCCCGGTGCCTATGTCATCCGACCATACCACCACAGAAGGGACACTGGGTACGCCGGCGGCGTGCGCCAGTGGCGCTATTACGGCGATCTCGATTGCGGCCACGCCAGCGGCTATGGTGTCGGCCTGCCCATGGCCGCGATAGAAAAGGGCACCATATCGACGTTTGATTCGCGCCCCCTCCTTGCCAGAGGCAGGTACGAGGGAGAGTGGCGTCATGGTGGACCCCATGGGTCCGGGGTCCACGTTTACGCCAACGGCGATCGCTACAGCGGCGAGTGGGTCCATGGGCAAAAAGGTGGCCACGGCACCATGACGTGGGCCGATGGGCGCACCTACAAAGGCCAGTGGACCAAGAACATGAAGGACGGTTCCGGCGTCTATACGATGGCAGACGGGTCGACGTACGACGGCGAGTGGAAGGAGGACGTGCGCCACGGACGCGGCATCTACAGGAGCGCCAAAGGATGGACCTATGACGGCGAATGGAGGGACGATGTACGTTGTGGAAGCGGAATGATGTGGTATACCGATGGCAGTACCTATGACGGCAAATGGTGGGACGACGTACGCTGCGGAACCGGTACCTACAAGAGCGCCGAGGGTTGGACCTATGAAGGAACATGGCTCCGCGACGTGCGCAAGGGATGCGGCGTGATGCGTCACCCCAGTGGGTGGACCTATGATGGAGAGTGGGATCGTGATGTAAGTTGGGGTCGTGGCGTGTTACACTTTGACAACGGAAAGGTCCATGTTGGTCTCTGGCAGAATGATCAGAGACACGGCCATGGTGTGACGACCACACAAAAGGCGGTCATCACGGGCATATGGCAGCTTGGCGTTCTCAGCCAGTGCTCTATCGTCGAGACCAGTGGGCTGCGTTACGAGGGTGGATGGGCAGACGATCGCGGATCACATGGTCATGGCGTGTGTGCCTACCCTGACGGTTCGATCATCGACGGCACATGGAACGGCGTGGACTGTCTCTTGTGTTTTATCGTCGTCCATCCGCCCCAAGACAATGCGGATGAATGCTGCGCGTGCATGGCCTGTGCCGTTTTGGCCAAGCGCTCGCACGCCGACAGTGCTCCCTAAAATGTGGCCTTTCTTTTCCATTTGTTCGACCCATATGTGCTATCTTTGGCTAACACGTGAGCGTTGCCCAAAGTGACGCACAAACGGGATGGAAATGATGCGTTGGGCGGCACTATTCGTACGAATGGGAATGCCGACATGTCGCGTTTGGCAAGTATGGGTCTCTTGTCAGCGTCACCATCGTGAGTGTCTGATCCGACCGCAGCCTCTGCCGTCATTTATGCGTTTGCATATTCTCGCTGACCCACGCGAGTGTATGCCCGAGGCGCTCACCAAATGCGGTTTCGCTTTGCTGCAACGTTTTGCGATTGGCTGCCATCTTGGTCATCTGGTGGAGCAACCGTCAACAACAAAGACGACAAGTGGTGGATCGAGTCTTGCTGTATGCTGCATGCCATGGACGACTTGCCCGACGAGATCCTGGGCCTCATCTTTTGCGCGATGCCGTGCCCTGAGCGCGTGTTGCGAATCGCGCCCGTATGCAAGCGGTGGTACGCCGTGGCGACAGACACCAGCGCCATGGGCCGCCCTCTGTGCACCGACCCTGGCTCGCACCCTGTGGGCAAGGGCAATGGGGCGCGTGCGGGCCTGTGCCTCCGCGCCCTCTGCCTCGAACATGTCGACTGTCTTGCGTGTGTGCACCCGTCAGACGGCAAGCTTGACCCTCTGCTGTGGGAGAGCGCGCCCAAACAGCCGCTCACCACCGAAACTCTGCTCGCCCTCGATGAAATGACAAACGGCGAGTGGCCCCGTGATCAAGTGCTACGTACGGCTCTCTCTTTTGCACGCACCTCGTGCGTGTTGCTGGCCCTCGACCGGGGAGCGTCCTTTGGCAACGTCGATCAGTGCGATTGCACGTGGCACTGCGACCACGTCGTCGAATGCTGGTCGTGTAGCAATACCGACGACACCCACGCACACGCCATGCGTCTCGGCCTACTGCTGGACGACGGACAGCGCGTGGATGATTTTGCGTGCAACGACGCGGTTAGAGCAGGCCACATAGACTGCCTGCGCGTGCTCCTCGAACGTGGCTATACATGCGACGAGGACTGCGTCGGTGACGCTGCCGAGGATGGACGCCTCGACATGCTGCAACTGCTTTATGAGCACAGACAGGCGTGGCACGTCGATATAGCGGCAAAGGCTGCTGCGGGCGGTCATTTCGAGTGCCTGCGCTATCTCTACGAAACCGGTTGCCCCTGGGACGAGTCGACCTGCTATGGCGCTGCAAAGGCGGGGAGCCTTTTGTGCTTGCGGTTTGCGTTTGAGAACGGATGCCCGTGGTCCGGGCGCACGCTCTCGGCGGCTGCCGGCGGTGGCCATCTCCATTGCCTGCGGTACGCCTTCGAAAACGGTTGTCCATGGAACGGCTGGGTTTGCTACCTGGCCGCGGCAAACGGCCACCTTGGCTGCCTGCGATACGCGCATGAAAAGGGATGTCCCTGGGGTGCCAGTGTATGCGCGGTCGCCGCCAAGAATGGACACGTCGACTGCCTGATCTATGCACACAAAAACGGGTGCCCATGGGACCGCCACACCATCGTCGGGGTATCACATTCCTTCAAGCCCTGCGGTTGCTCATCGAGTCGCTCCTGCCGAGAGGAACGTTGCAACAACTTGATCAATGCTGACCGGGTCACCTGTCTCGCCTATGCTCTAAAGAGGGGTTGTCCCACCTCTTGAGGTTCTTGGTGCCGCTTGGGCCAGCCGGCAAAGTATGTGTGGAGAAAGAGGGAAAGTAAAAGTGACACGCAACGCCAGTTGACAGCTTGGGCAGGTCTGAACCGGCCAATCTACAGTTTGAGCCATTTAGGTTGCACCATAATGTGCGCACAAACCAAGTACGAAACATTATTACTTTACCAAGGAAAGCATGTTTAAACTGAGAATCATTTGGACACATTTTGCTGTTCTCGTGTTCCCATGGAAGGAAACACTCTAGTCGACTAAATGGGCGGCTCACAGATGGTGGCCTGCAGGCTAACTGCCGAGATGCCGGCCATTAACAAGCACCATGCGCGACTTGTATTTACTCCCTCTCGACAGCGTGAGGACCGTAGCATTGGCCTGGCGCATTGGCCAATCGACTCTGTTTTTTGTCAGTCATTGGCTCTCACAATCCAAACGCTCCTTTGTCCTTTCTGTTTGGCACCACCTCCCCAACGTTGGCAGAGCAAAAGACAACCCAAACGGCGATGGATACAAAAGCCATCAAAAGAGAGGATGGACGTCGCCTTGTCGATCACATCCTAGAGGCCGGCGGTGCGCTCACAATCGTGCTCGGCATAATCGCTGCGGCAGAGCCATCGCCCCTGTGGACCCGCATCTTTGTCGTCGAGTTGTTTGTGTTTCTGTTTACATGCAATCGCGTCAACGTTGCAACCCATCGCTCCCGTCATGCGGCCGCCGCAGACGCCGCACGCCTTGTTTGCCTCATCGACGATTCTGTTGGGCGCATCGGGGGACCTTTTATGATCGCGTTTGACAAGGTCTCGGTGGCCGCCGATGCCGTCTGTGTCACGGATCGCACCAAACGCGCCGGTCCTATAGCCCTGCCGCTGTTTGCTGTTGCAGATGGTGCGTCGTCGCGCACGGTGGTCTACAGCCGCGATCAGATGCAGGACCTGTGGCCGGGCCTGTTTACATCGCCCGACGGGCTCGATCCTGTAGAGGTGCTCTTTAATACCAGCGTGATTCCCGAGGTCGAGGGTCCCACTACGGGGGCCCTGTCGGTGATCCTGTATCGCACAACAAGGTCGGCATCAGATCTGGACCTCTTTTCGGCTGATCCCGAGAGAAAGAGGGCCGCGCTCGACCGCACCCACACAGTCAATCACACCAACGACCAGTAGCCGACTGTGTGGTTGAGCAACGCCTGCAAACATGTTTTCTTATTGTTTGATCAACACATAAACTACGTCCATATCATAGGGTCCACATCATTGCACTTATAACGGTCGATTGCCTATGGTGAAAAGGTGGATTTTATGCATTGTTTAGCCGCCTTTCGCTTTCGCGTGTGTGAGTCTCGTTAAGCTGCGCGCAAGTAATACGAGTAGTAATCGAGGTTGAGCCACGGGGCAAACTTGCCAGGGTAGATGGTGCCCCCAGACTCATCAGCGCGTCCCTTGTAACAATCGAGCGTGTCCTTGTACACCACAATAAAGGCCTCATCCCACCTTTCGGTCTTTTGCCTCTTTCTCGCCTCCTTCTTTTCATCCGAGTCCGTTGGGTGGGTGCTCCTCTTGGCGCCCACAGAGCCGGTTGCGGCATCGCCCTTATCCTTGGCATCGCCGACGCTGTCGTCGTCAGCATCGTCATCATCGTCGCCGTCATCATCGCATTCATTTTCGAGAGTGTCCTGGGTGTTGTTTTCCGACACGGTCCCTGGAAGCCAGTCTTTGTTCCTTTTGGTCTGCGGAATGATGGCGTTGAGGTGATCAGCCAAAGAGAGCCCACTGGCCTCCCATGCCGCCTTGTCCACGAGATCATCAGCGTTGGCCTCGGCGTAGATGTAGAGCCAACAGTTAAAATCCTGGCCCATTGTCTTCTGTGGTGTGGTATGTATGATAAACAGGAGGACCAACTCAGTGTTAAATAGTCGCCATGCACCAAACGATGCGTCGCTGGCCAATGTGGATCAATGCTTCAAGGTGTCGACCAATGCGCAGCGCTTTTCAAGTCTGTACGGTCGGGTTACCGGCACGCGGGGCTTTCGGCGTGGTCAGGTGCCATGCGGGGGGCTGTTGGGCGCGCACTTGCCAGAGATTCCCACCGAGCCCTTGAATAGCTTGATGTTTTTGGCCCCAAAATGAAAAAGAAACCAGCAGTAGCGGTTGGCTCCTTCAAAGGCAATAACTCTGCACTGATGATGATCAAGGATCGCAGCCTAGGCAGATGTGCTATGCAGGTCACCGTATGATGTATCGGTGTAATTTAATGCCTTGTATGTGAATCTATTTTACACGAACGACATGCTGTTTCCTGGCCCTACGACAATAGCCAATGGTACAGGAAACATTACTTGCTACGTTATCATCGTTTGCACGTTACGATATATGCCGCGACCCGACAGCAAAGTGTGCGCGAAAAGACCATTCGCTCTGTTTCGCCAAAATGGCATATGGTCTCTTGCAGAGTCGATGAGCGACAATGCCACGCATGCACCAAGTTGGTCGATGAGGCCACCTTATGCTGATTCAAACTCGACAGAGGGTGTTGCGACACTATCGCCAAACGTCTCCAAGAGCGCAACACAGAACGTGTCCCTGATGTCTCACTCTCTCAAGACAATGCATTTGACAAGGTAACGAGAGCAGTTTTGATGCGCGGCAAGTGCAAGGGGCCATCCGATGATTGATTCGCACCAATAAACTCGTTTCCTTGTCATTGCCCCCCAACTGGGATCGTGCTGCTCCCCACCTGGCATCGACATCCCTGCAGGGCATGTGCGCCCATGTGGCAGGTTTCCGAATCGACCCGATCCACCCGTTGGGCGCGCGCCACCATTGCACTCTTTTGACTCGCTCCAAGGGCGCTATAAACGCAACCCGCACAAGCAACTATTGTATCAAACCCCACACGGGAGCGGAAAGGACCACGTTACGGCGCGCATGGCCGAGAGAGATCAGAGGATGATGAAAGAACGCAGACAGCTAAAGGGGATCATGAAGCAGCTTATGTTCAAGATGTACGAGGGCATCGCCAAAGGCAGGCCCCACTCGTACTTTCTCCAGCTGACGGACGAGTTGCACGATGTCGTCATGCCCCCATCGGGAGCATGCATGGAGGGTAACGGGGCCACACTGTGGACCAGAGCCGACCCCGACACCTCGATGCAAGATGTCGACGAGAGAAAGCGCACTGCCCACGACAGTACCTTCTTCTACCCCCTCCCCTTGCATACCAGCTTTATCGTTTCTGACCTCGTTTGGGGGGGGGGGAGGGACGGGTGATGCAGACGAAACGAGGAAAAGGACAAACAAGAGAAACGCCCTGGAGCGATCGATCCAAGAGGCCCAAGCTGCATTCGCACCCCTGACCAAGGTCTACAGCGATTACACGCAGAGGGACGAAAAGGGCATATCCACCCACGACGCATAGGGCAAACTGTTGAAAAAGAGTGCCCGAAACAAGGTCGAAAAGGTTTCCGGCGACGCCAAATGGCACACGCCAGGTACCTGGCACGTCTTGAGCAGGACCCGCAGTTTGTGGACAAGATGCGCGCCGGGTTGGCCGAGATCAATGCCTGACTTGGTGATACAGTATATAAAAACAATGATTTACCACTCTGTTCATGTCCTGCGCCATACCCTTGGTCACTGCACACACGTGTGGGTTCCATTTCGGTGCTGCGCGACCAATGGCGTTTGATCGTTGTGGTTGGGCCAACACAGAGTTGGAAAGGAAACGGTCCAGGCTGGGCGCCCTCGGCAGAGATGTTTGTGTGGCATTGCGCCCATCTGTGCCAACAGACACCGCGGGTGGATTTGCGCGCGTGGACAGCATTTTGCAGACTGGGCGTGCGCCATTGGTCTACTCTGGCAATGCAAATATGCGCGTGCAGTGCCTCTGGTCGAGCCTCAAACCCGCGGGAACGGAAACAATGCGCAAAAGCAAGCAGCCACCTGCCAAACGTCCACGGACCAAAACCAGGGGAATGGATCGTGCGCCCATCGACACGCTCCCCGATGAGGTCCTCTGTCACATGCTCCTTTTGGCCGATGCACGCGTGACTGTGGCACTCTTGTTTGTGTCGCGTCGCTTCTACCGGGTGTGCACCGACGAGTCCCTATGGCGCAGGCTGTTTAACCGCGACTATCCGGCGTGCCCGCTCAATCGGGGGTGCCTGGAGCGCATGGGCAACGCCCTCATTGCCTCTGCGACAGACCCCGAACAGACGCCCGCCCGCTCGCTGTCCCTGTTTGCCGACCGCCTGCTGGACCGCGTGCTCGACGAGAACAGGCCCGACGTGCACTCTTCACGCATCCCCAATGGTATAGCCGGCCATTGGGTGCTCAACGACCTACTCACGACGGGCCAAACGTGCGGCGCGTGCGTGCACCACTGGCCGTCTGTCATGCGCGCGAGGGGGCATCGGTGGGCCTACCTGTCCAACGTTGACCGCCCGCTCTCGGCGCCGATCCGCATCCGCGAGCGTGATCGGGCCGACGGTCGTCTAGCGGTCCCTGATCGTATTCATGCCGTCGGGCGCTTTGCCTACAGGGGGGGCCACTACAGGGGCGATTTGTGCTGGGTCACCGCACAGGGCGCGTGGCTATCACAGGGGTACGCGACGTGCACGGGCAGCTACATCGCCGAGCCGTTTCACCCTTTGGCCGGCCACACGGTCCACTGTACCAGCGGTAATCTGGTTTTGAAGCCCGACGATGCCCTGCACACCGCCTCGTGGTACGCGTTTGACGTCTCAAAATCGCAACGCGCCGGGCCCCTGGATGGCTCTGCAGGATTCATGCTCTCTACGGATCGTACATCCATCACCGCGCCGGTCTTTTGCGAGACCTCTTTTGCTCAACCTCGGCAACAGCACGAGTACCCGCTGTGCCCGGCCACCGACGCGTCCTACCTGGTGATTCCGCATGAAGGCGCGTCCGACGCATTACCGTCAGAGCACGAATACTCGGGCGCGACATCGAAACCGACGGATGGCGAGCAGGGGGTTCTGGACCGACCGTCCACGATGGTGCTCCTTGCAGAGTGCCTGTTGTACAAGGGCGATCCCCTCTATGCTGCACACAGGGCAGGAAGCACGTACGCCGAGAATCGAAACGGACGCCTGTGGCAGTGTGGTCACTATTGCTCCAGGAAGCAGAGCGCCATTTATGATGGTATCGGCACTAGTGCGTGGACGTCACGCCTGACGATGGATGTGCTTTGCCATTGGAGCAAGATGCCTTTGTGTGTATCGCGCACGCCCAAAGGCCGTCTTGCGTTTCACGGCGAGGATACGCGCGGACAACTTTTGGAGGGCGTCTTTTACGGCCTGGACGATGAGCCCGTGCTTCGTGGCACGATCAAAGGCGGCGCACTGCTCAGCGGCCGTATATTCTGTCCGAATGGTGCCGCGATTGAAAGCGGCTCTTGGCACCATAGCTGGAACGGTGATATGGCACGTTCGCTGGCCGACAAGTGCACCTACATCTATCCCAATGGCGATCGCCTCATGCTCGAGTGGCCAGCGACCGTGGAAGAGCCCAAGCCAAACATTACGATCGCCGCCTTTGCGTGCGCCCCCTGCAGCAGAGATAACCCCGACCAATCTACCTCTCTGCTCCAGCAATGTCAACAAGTGAATCAAAAGGACAATGGCGACGGAATAAGTAAGCGCAAGACCAAGGCGCTCAAGATACGCCCGCCCCGTGGATGGCACAAACTGGACCTTCCCGCATGGGTCGGCGATGAGAGCCCGACAGACGCATGCGAGACTGCGCGTTTGCCGGGACAAAACATCGCTGACCGCTCCCTGAAAGAGGTCCCTCCCGATAGCCGGCACGTTTGGCTCTTGCAGGACACGCGCTTTGCCACGTCCCCCGGTCCGGTGGTCATGCGCCATCGAATTGACTTTGGCAATCTCTACTTTTGGCCCCAACCGTCGGCCATGTCCGAAGGCCCATACAGCGCCAAATGGGCCCTGGACTTTCTCGACCACATGGTAGAGACCCACGGCGGCACGGTATGGCCCCGAGTGCGCGCCGCCTTTGCTGCCCTGCATGTGCCCCGTTCCTGCTAGGTCCCCTCTTCCAAACATACCCAGTTTCCACCCATATGCGAGCAATGCGCTTGTCTTTTTCGGAGGACAAAGAGTGGCCGTCGCGTGAATCGCACCATAACCATAGGCAACCCTTATGCATGAGTCACAATGTTGTGCAAAGGCTCTGTGAAACATATGCAGAAAGGCCAATTACAAATCGCGCTTTGCCAATGTATAAGCACTCGAGACAGAGTCTGTTGCCGAGTCTGTCGCAACGCGCATCTCGCGATTGCTCATGCAAACATAGGCCGTGGCTTGTGTTCCTTTTGACGTGGTAGCTTTGGTACCCATTTTGTTCCCTTTGATTGGTCCCCGTACGACACCTGGGTGGTGGCGGCCCACAACGAATCTCTGCCAAATCTACGTTTGGCCCCGCTGTTGCGATCGATGAGTAGGTGTGCCCCTCAAGGTGCAACATTGAGCCAGCATGCATTGGGCACAGCGTCGTCGAGAGATGGAACGTTTCCCTTTAGGACGTTCCATTTACAAATGTATCGATGGGTTCTAGCAGGATACTCTGTATGGGCAGAGCAGTAGGTCGCAAAGAGTACAATTCGTGTTGTTGAAAACAAGGTTATGGTTACACATAGAGCCGCGTCGGGCTCGCATCCCTCAGAGAGGCCATGCGCGACCTCTGCCACCACGTGACGCAGTAGCACATGCCGCAGCCGATGACGATGCCCAGCGCGATGCCGCCCACGCATACGCCCACCACGACTCCGATCGTTGCTGCCGTGTCCATTCCTCCCTGTTCCTCTTGGTAATGTACAGGCCCTTGAGAGGTTTCTTTACACTGAGTGGCTCTCACAACAATGTCGCCAACCGTCAACTGTGTGGGTGGGGACTGCGCAGAAGCCTCCCTCCCCTCCCTCTCCTCCAACCGCCGTTACAGGACAGCAGAATTGCATTCACGCTCTCAAAGAGGGCCCACTCTATACAGGCCAATTGCGCACTCTTTTTGATGGATTCGCCATACATGGGCCCCTTTCGAAAACGCTCCATGAAAAGGGTCGTGGCCAAGCGTCTGAACGGATGCTCGCGATGCGAGAATAATTCAACAAAGAACACCGACATCAAGCACGACGACACAAGACACATGCGCATGGCGCCCTGAGATCGTTTGTCTGGTAGTGATACGGGGAAAATGCCACCCTGGCGGCAGCACGCGCGTGGGCGACGCACACGTGGTTAAGATGGGTGCGTATCCAGGCCAGTGCTCCAGTACACAGAGACTGACCCGCTGCCTGATCGACCGCCCACTGGACATCATCGGTGCCAAAGCGACCGCACAGAAACGCAATGTGACCGGCGTCGTGTGCATGGATAATGGCTGCGAGCATAACCCAGCGATCGTATCGGGCTCCGTGCTCTATCAGGGTCTGCAGGTCACTTTCCGAGTGGCACCGTTTGACGATCGTCTCCAAGGCGTTCCACTGATCGAATGTGATGGCACCCGAACGGTGGATCGCGAGCGAGTATTCGAGTGTGTTTTCGGTGAGTGCGACGCGCGCAACACTCGCGGTAAAGTGAGGCAGCACGTCCGGCCGCGCGAGCATCCACTCGAGCGTGGGTAGCGTGTTACTATGGGAGACCACACGATATACAATGTCGATAGGATCCCACGCCTCGATGGGCATGCGCCGCTGTACGAGCGATTGGAAACCGCGAGGTAGTGATAGTCTACTGTGGGCGGTTGCCCTGCCATCTGTAGACGCTCGAGGGAAGGCAGCATCACTGGGCGAGTCTGTCGCACTGCCGGCTGCCCACTCGAGCAGATCGGTGCAGTTGCGTATGGCGGCTTTGCGCAGCATGCCCCGGGTACACGTGCAAAGGTCCACCTCATGCGCCAGCGCAACGATCGACGAGTAGCGACAGCGCGCCGCGTGTTTGACGACTGACTTGGATACCAGAAAGTGCAGCGGCGGTGTGGGACATGACCTGGGATTGGCGCACACGTCGCTGTCCCCAACTGTGGTCATCTGAGTGTTTGAAATGTGTGCAAACGTGTCTTTGGCAGACGCATCGCCCGACGGATGTGATGCACTCAACGTCGAGTGACCTATGTGTACGAGCAACCAGCAGAGAACATCCACGGCACCGTTCGTGATCGCGCACTCGAGTGCAGGTGTGCCAAGTCCGTTCGTACTGGGACACCCATCATCATGGAGCCACTGGAGCACATCGACGCGATTGCGCGCGATCGCGGCATAGACACACCTTTGGCATCTGTGCGGCACGTCAGACTCGCGCATACGCGTGAACGCAGGACTCGGGCAGCGTGGCCTCAAGCAATAGTGCGTGTGCAGGCGCTCAAATGTGGCCAATGACGTGCCGACATCGATGCACGACGCGACCATGCGTTCGATACTTTTGGTGGGCCGCTTGGTCCCCCATGGACAGTCGCACACGAGCCAGGCCAACATGGCGAGGTCCCTGTTGGCCACCGCAGTATGCACGATCGTGTCGTATTTGTCCTGCAGGTCCTTTTCCGATGGACGCAAAACGGCGATCTTCCACCCTATGGGGATGTGTGCAAACACATCGGGCCTCGCTGCCGCGAGAATCGACATGCCTGCCGCAATCGTGTCCCCAAAAGGGGACGACCACGCAGCGTCAAAGCGATCCACGGGCACCATAGATGTTGTCCGTAGGCTTTCGGCGTGTGCATGGTGGTGGTGGGCAAACGCAGCCTGCTCGCTAGACACGCAGTGTGAATGGACGACGCAGCACAACCATTTGGCGATATGGGCGGCACCGTGTTTGACCGCGCTCTCGATAAGAGCGAGCGCATCAACGGGCTCACCGTCGAGCGTGACAAACGCATACAGGTAGTGGAGAGGAACCCTGTGTTCTATCATATGGCAAAGGCCTTTGGACATGTGGGTGTCAAGCACATAGTTGGCCAGCGCGACCCGCGCCGAGCGCGACCCCGTCGCGATGGACCATGCCGCCAGGTTGGCGGGCTTGGTCAGGTAGGACTCGATCAGCGACCAAAGTTCGCCGGGAAAGTCGTGGGCGCCCGCCTCCATCCTCTGTCCGACTCTCACAAAAGAGGTGGTTTTCGGGTCTATGACTTGCGCGCATTTGATTCCATGGTTGGGCCGGCCGTGCATTCTCGCGCAAGGAACAGGGCACCAATCACACGCATTGTTCTTATTGGTACGCTCGTATTCTATTCCGGGCAGCCAGGAATCCGGCGGTTTCGTTCCCGGCGGGGCGGGTGCGTGCTGCAAAGGGGAAATGGCAATGCATTAGGCAACGATTGGATTGTGAGCGCACGATCGATGGGCGCGCATCTGGTCCGTTTCCATTGGTCCTGCCCCATTGATGTTGTGGTGTTGGCAGACGACCTCTTGTCATACATTTCATCAAAAGAGAGCGCGCACTGTGACATGGCAACCCCTGCAGCTGCCGCCCACTGCGAGACGCCGGCCAGTTTCGAGCCGCGTTCGGTCCACCCGGGGGTGTCGCTCGTGGGCAGGCCCAGCAAGGCCAGAAGCCGGCAAGGAGGCAGACCCGTGTGGTTGCCACGGCGCCTCCATTTCGCCTCGGACGTGGTGTTGATCGCCTTGGGCGGTAAGTTTCCCGCGTATGTGGGTCCAACGCCATCAGAGCCGGCTCGCTTTGAATGGCTGCGCCTTGCCGAATACGGCGCAAGCGTGCGCATGGTGGGCCGCATCGACTGCTGGAAGAAGCAACATCAGCAGCAAAGACCGTGTGCCACGGTGGCAGTGTGGCTCGTCGGTGCTCTCGACAACACTGTGCTGGCATCGTTTTGCTCTGATACGCGCCACCCCGCGATGGCCTGGATCGAGTGGACCATGCCGCAGACCGACTTTGTACAGGAAAGTCACCATCAGTATGGAAACACGGTTGGAGCAGAGGGGCGTACATGTCGCGCCGTCTACTCGGGCGACGACGGCCGCCTTACCGAGTGGGAGTGGATCGACAGGGTGGCGCCCGCCAACAACGACTGCCTGCTGGTCAACGACGAGACCAGGGTTGTGGGACCCTAAAGTAATCTTTCCCCTAAAGAAATATGGCGATTTCCTTTTCACTTTCTTGTGTATTTCTTTTCTTACTCTCATTATGGGCGAAACAAATGGACAATATCGGGTGGTGGGATATCTCTCTTCTTGCAAGACAGCATCGATCTTGAACAATCGCCTTTCAGTATGCGACACTGTCAAACATAGGCGCACTGCCGGACGCGGACATGTTACCGTCCAAAAGCATTGACGAGATCGCCCTCTCGGCATTGTCCGACTGACTGACTCCTGCTAGCAATGACAAGACTTTTGGTTCGTGTTTGTGTGATTAAGTCCGCGCGTGCATTGCGCTGGATCTGGCGTGCAAGAGGCTCGCGTTCCGTGCCTAGAATTTGCCGACAATGAGGTAACCTGATGGGGCAATGTGGTTTGTGCCGACGGCGCGGTGATTCCGCTCAGCGCTCATGTTTGAACGGCAGGCGGGCCACCCGCAGAGCGGGACCGTTTGCTTGCTTTTGGTGCGTCTTCGATTCCTTACTCTCTTCCTTATTGACTAATCTTTTCGTCGGATCGATTCACGTCGATCAAGGACCGAATCTCGGCCTAACCGGTCAACGACGGCATCGTCGATCGTCGATTTACGAGTAAACGCCGTCTCTCGTTGGCCACGTGCACATAGAGGATGACCGGGGGGGGGGCGCAACCCGATGAAGGTGGTAGAGTTGATTGAAATAAACTCTTTCCATGCAACTTGCCGCCTTATTATACACATTCCCTTATGTTTCCAGCGTGGGACATAGTGCTAAGCGAGCAATTTCAGATATCATCTGTTATTATGCCATGAATGCAATGAAATCGATCAACTCTACCAACTCCACCAAGTTGCGCCCCCAATCATCTTCCTAGTCATTCTCATGAAAGACATATCGGGGCTCTCTAGACAGTCATATGATCCGAAAAGGATGATGGTGATCAAGAGCAATTTCCTCTGTGTAAACGATGGCAAAGAGGGCATCGTACAATCCCAGCGCGTCACTCGGCCAAGAGGTGATGCGCCCCGAGGTGAGCGATCGCCGCATCGATGGCGGCATCGTTGGCGCCGTTCCAGGAACCGCGGCGCCACAAACGCACCAGATCAGCAGCCGAGATGACCTTGGTAGGACCCGCCCACACGCGCCAGCGCGGCACTGAATCGCACAGGTCGGCCAGTACACATGCTGCGCTTATGTAGCGCGCGATGGTCTCTGCTCTGAACCCAGTGTACCAGAGCATGGACGACCATATGCCCACGTCGATGTGGGCCACACGATGGCCGAGGGCGTCCACGAGCCTCTGGGCCTCTTCCACGCCGACGAAAGCGAGCGCCCTCCACACGGCCCCCGCCCCGTATCGAGCGGCCCACTCGGTGTCGAGCAGTTGGGGCCACCTTTCGAGCACGACCGAGAGCCACAGCGGCACGTTGTGGGGAAACAGGTCGCTCCGTTCCAGCGGCAGCGGGCTCTCCTGGACCATATAGTCGAGAAACGCCACCGCGTCCTCCCTCGTCGGTACCCTGTGGAGCGCACAAACGATCGCGTACTTGACGGCATTGGGGCGGCGATCATGCGAGGCGGCGCGGATGCGCTCGAGGAGGCGATGCATCAGAGTCACATTGCCGTACCGAGCCGCCATGGAGAGGTCACGCGTGTACGGACGCAGGTGCTGGCAGGCATCAAACACCTTGATCTCATTTGAACGGGCTACGTGCCTCAACCATGCGCCGCTATCCCAGTGCTGTTTGATGCTTTCGATCATGGCCACAATGTGGTCATGAGGTGGAGATCCACCATGATCCAAACCTTGGACGAGTCCTACCAATGTTGCCGCTGTCCACACGGCGCCGCGCTCGATGACCCGACGCCACATGACGCTAGTCATGCGGTCGATCGTTGCATAGGGAGTACGCGCCGGCAGATTCGCGCCCCACGGTGGCGGTTCCTTGTCGAGACGCTGGATTGCGTGTTTGGCAAGAGCAACTACCGCATGTGCGCGATCACCGTCGACGGCCTCGAGCGCACACTCGAAAAGGCAACCAGGGGTGGCGCCGTCCCAGAAAAGGGCGGCACGCTCGAGGTCGTTGGCACGTACGGACCGCGTGACCAACGCGTCGGCAACTGTGGTGGCGCAACGCCCCCCGCCGACAGCCGACTGCAAGAGCCAAGCCACAAATTCGGTGCGTTGGCCGGCTTGATTACCCTCAATGCAATCAGAAATTACGCTGGCGCACACGACGCGACCAGAGAGCCACGCACGACAATAACGATGGTGAATGGTCTTGGGCCTGGACGCATCGATGGCATCGTGTTCGTGCGCCAGCGGGTCGGAAATGAACTTGTTCCATGGGTGACAGACCGCGGCGGCAGCAAAACGGTACCGAGCGTCGAGGAAAGGCACCCCGTTGCATGATCCATTGAGTATGCGCGAGACCAACGCGGGGGAGAGGTCGGCTATGGTCGTCATTGTGTTTTGGCCGTAATGTTTTGCCTGTGCCGCGCTCCCGCCCTATTTGGCTCTGTAGGGCGCTTATTGGGCACGCAAAGGCCAGTCGCCTTCTTCCAGGCTCACGTAGCGAATTGCCGACCTGTGGGGGTGAAGAGAGGGTAAGCCATGCCAAAGGTACCGCTACGCAGCATTTGATCCCGCGCTCCTAGTGTCTTTTGACCCCTTCCTTCTCGACCCTCATGATCGTCCGTGCGCGCGCGCATTTACGACCAACCGTTTGGGATTGCGTCTCTCTCCTACTGGCTGACGCTCTCATACAAGAGAGAAAAGAGAGAAAAAGGAATACACTTTTGCCCTGTGCACGATGCGTGGAACGGGTCATATAAAACAAGGGCCGCTCGTGGCCCACCCTGTCCGGACCGCTCTGCTCACTGGAAAACCTTGTATCGCTGTGACTTTTGAAAGAGGCAAAAGAGAAGGAAACCTTTCGACCGCTCTGGCCATGCACATCCTGCAGGGACAAACGGGCAGCCTTTGAACGCGGTGTGCCATGAGCAGCAGGTCCCGTTCCCCTTTCGCCATCACGGCCTTTTATGGAGGCCACTAGGGCCGAGCGACATAGTCGCTGACGCTCAGATTGCGCGGGCCATCGATGCAGTGGTCCGCTGCCCACGCGACGGCCTGGTCGTGCGCACGCCGCGCTTCCTGCTCGAGGTATTTCACCGTGTACGCCATACAGCGCGCGTCCTTGGATGCCAGCCACTCGCATACGGGGCGCCATCCGTACTCGGAGCAAGCGGCCTCGCCAAACATTCTCTGCAGAGCGCTCTCGCCCGGCAGCCCATAAGCGTCGTGGAGGCGCACGGTCATGCCTAGGTCGCACCTGGAGGCGGCCTCTTTCCACGCACGCTCACGTTGAAAGTCGTCAGCGTACCTGAGCAGAGGCACCACGACGCGCGGATCGTGCGTGTCGAGGACCAGTCGGAACGCACCTTTTGTTGTGGGAACGTGTGCGGGCAGATACCGCGAAAGCCGTTCAGCGGACGCAGGCCCGCCGTGAGCCAGGGCCATGTCGAGCGCATGGCGGCGCGGGCCAAACGTAAAGGGATCCTTGTGGAAGCTATTTGGTGCATAGCCTTGCCATATCGGTTCCGTAAACTCCCACAGCATGCCGATGCCGCATTCCTCTCGGCAAAACTGAGCCGTCTCATGGTGGCCATGTACAGCGGCGACGGCCGTGACGAGTCTACTCATGCGAATACCGACAGACAGTGCCCACGTGAGCACATGGGTGTGGCCACTGTGTGCTGCGGCCAACGTGATGGCCTTGTACATTCTCGTCCCACCCCTGTCTTTGACGTGCTTGAGCACATCGAGGTGGCCATGGTGGGCAGCCTCTGCTTGCAACATGCGCATCCCGTAGAACCATCCGTTTTCATCCAGGAGATGCCCGACGGTGTCGACCCGTCCATGCCGAGCCGCTATCATGATCAAAATCATACGTTCGTATGCGTTTCTCGGACATAGTGTCGGAAGCCAGTCTATGACGTGATCGTGGCCTTTTGCCGATGCCCCCAAGCACGCATCCCACTGCGACATCTCGTTCCTTTCGCGCAACCATTCAAGCGCGCCAATGTGTCCGTGCGACGCTGCGTGTGCACTCACACTGCACGTTATGGCGTAGCCGCGGTCGCAGAGCCACCCAAACAGGCCGACGTTCCCGACCGCGGCGGCGCCTTCCCATATCGTCGACACGCAGGTGCGAACGTTTGTTAGAAATAGGTCTAGCACGTCGCGGTGGTCCCCACGAGCCGCCTGGTGGACAGCACGATCCAAGCTGATGCGGCTCGCTTCCTGTGATGCGTCGTACCGTTTCGCCGACTCGTGCCATCTGGGTCGTGGCCTTTCCCGCTGTTGGCGTTGCTCTCGGAGAAACGCGCGCACGATGTCGGTAAGGCCTCCGGTCGCTGCGCCCACGAGGCAGCGGTCGACCGTCCACGGGCAGCCGGCGTCGCAAAGCCATGCAAAGACGTGGGCGTGACCCCCCGCGAGCGCCGCGGCGCAGGCGTCATCGTCCCAGGGACATCCCTCGGCGACGGCCCATTTCAAAAGATCCAGGCGGCCGCGGAGCGAGGCCTCGGCCAGGAACGTCCGCCTTGCCCACGGGCGCGCGCAGGGATCCCACCAATCCGTGGCCCTGTTTAAAGTGGTGTTGGCCTCGATGATTGCCCTCCACGTGGCCGAGACCAGAGCACACACAAACCTATCGACCGGCACAAGGAAACCGAGTATGGCGGCTGTCATTTCGGGCGGCACGTCGTCCATGATTGCGCTGTTCTCCTTTGTCAGTTTTGCGTTTGCTTTTCCTTCCCGAGTCGGCATGTCCCTTGTGTTTTCAACGCCGCATTACCATTGGTTCGTTTGGGCCATAATCTTGCGTTGGAGCAGCGAGGTGCTGCCCAGAGTCACCCCTCTCAAAGGCAGTTACTTATCTTTGCAGGCGAAAACATGTCCTTTTTCGACGGCGACGAGGTGAGTGGACCCTACGGCTACGACATCGCCCTATTACATCCACTGGCAACAACGTCAACCGTAAAATACACGTACCCACCGACCATACGCCAGGCCTACAGACAGCGTTTCAAGCCAGCCCCTGATTACCCGCGCTAGGGACATTACCCCGTAACGTTGTTGCGTTTTCGTTGCAGAAAGGCGAACCACATACACAAGAGAAACATCCTATTCAGGGGAGCCAAAACAGCTGCTGTTGTTGTTGTTGTCGTTATTGGGAAAGGGGAAACGATATCTAAACAAAGCGCGCGAGATTGCGATAGTGTGCGGCATCGAGACGCTCCAAAAGCGCCCTAATCTGCTCTGACGGTAGGCTGCCGTTGGCAACGCAAAACGCATTCCATTTGCCCGCATAGGATAAGAGCACGCTGTCGACGTGGCCGCAGAACCTCGTGTTTACCTCGGCGCGTTCGAGAGCCTCTAGATAGTGGGCGACATGGCCGTTCTCACACAGCCACCTAATGACATTGCATGAACCAGCATCGACCGCGTCAACAAGACATTTGTTAATGTCACTGGAGTCGATCCACGGTTGACGCGCGAGCCACTGGACAGACGCTACGCTTCCGCTGCGGGCAGCCACGGCCAACCACCGACCCGTCGGACGGGAGGGGTCCCCTCCCAGACGGCCACGTTTGTCGGTTCCGATAGCATAGGCGAGGAGGTCATGTTGGGACAACACGTCGGCCACATCCGTGCGCCCTTGTACGATGGCGTGGGTCATGACCTGGGGCACCCATCGCGCGGGATGACACAGTTTGATACCGATTAGCTTTGAAAACATGGTGCAATCGGGAGCGCATGCGGCATTGAGCACAAGAGTCGCACGTGCGCATGTCCTTTTGAGGAACGTGCCGTGCAGGTGCGATCCGGGAGCATGATCTGGCCTGTCCCCGTCGCAGCACGGTGGGCCTTCCTTTAGCGCGCATAGAGGGCGCGTGTCGGGGCGTCCAGCCAAAACATCGACACACTCGGTGGAGCCATTTCGCACGCAAAGGACCCAAAGCGAGATCGCGTCAAACGGAGACGCTGCCGCGCCGGCCAGAGCCCACGCAAGCATGCGCGGCTGATTGGTCTCGACGGCATCGTGTGCCAAGCATATGCGGCAGTGGCGTGCGCTCTGTATCGCAAGCAGTCGACTTGCGGAAGATGCCACCCAACGGTCGGTCGGCACAGGCGGGATAGCAAAGGGAGAATGCACGGTAGGCGAATGCGGCATGGACGCGGTACGATCGACCGACTGAATCTGGAGATGGTACATTGACAGGACCAGTCGGCGCCACCTTTGGCACACGCACGCGAGCAGGTGGGCGCGGTGCGGTCCCCCCAAACATGTAAACGTCAACGCCTCTAAAACAATCTCGTTTGGTAACTGTGACCATAAAGACCCGCCGTACTCGTTGTCCTGCACCACATGCTGGGTGGGGACGCCCTCTTTTAGCAACGCAGTATGGTCTGCGTTTTGCTGTACCCCAGGAGCAGCCCACATAGCAGCCACTCGGCGACGACGGCGATAACAGGTCCATGCCCAATAGGCGGCAACGATAACAAGACCGCCCAACACGACCGCAAGAATGAGCCTCCACGGAACCACGTCCATCTCGCATGCTCTTGTATCTCAAAAGGCCAAACAGCGGTTTGTCTCTTGTGCTTTTCCTCGCGAGCGTGTCTCTCTCGGACAGTCCACACACCAATGGCGCACGCTCGATTTGATTCGTGAATGGTCTGTTTGGGCGCAAAAAGTATGGGCCTAGGTTCAACAAACCACACTCTCATACCGCAGATCAGTTGGGCTCCTATGCATGCATAAAACAGCAACCGGGAGTTTGCACAAGGGAGGATGGATCAAGAATGGAGATAGGCTTTCGTAGATTCAAAGGTGCGCGGCCAAGGACACAACCGAGTTCAAGAGAGCGGCCTGCGCATCGGCCGTATCCGTGCACCCCCCCCCTCCCGGTGTAGCATAAACCAGAGCCTGATGTGCCCATTTCACAGGGCGACACAAACCGAAACGTACCAACTTGAGGAGCGCGGTATGGCCGTGAGCGCGTCCAGTCTCGAGCACGATAGGGGCGCAGGCACGGCTACCGCGCCGCGATACAAACTGCCTTTCCCATGGGAGCGTATGATTGGGTTCATTGGGTGAACCGACGGCGACACCATCGTTGCAGTCGCAGCGCGAGCCGCCCTCGCCAGAGAGGTACACGGGACGCTTGCTGGTGCGCGCGCGATTATAACATCGACGCATTCTCTGGTGTTCTATTGCATGCAAAGGGTACACAAGGATAGTATAGTCTTGGGAGACAGCGTGCCGCTCAGAGCCCAATCTGGCAGGTTATGATGATCGGCCTCGATGGCGTCGCGGGTCAGGCACATGCGGCAGTGTCGCGCACCGGAACGCACGGCGGTTGGCCCGCGGAGCGTGCCACCCATCGGCCGGAAACCGGGTCCCGCTGGCAATGCGCCAAGGGAATGATGTGTAACTGGACCAGCTACGTGCGAGCACGTGCATATAGTCCAGCCGATCAGCTAGACCTTGTCGGGATATGTGTATAGCGCTGGATGGCGCCATCTCTGACACACGCGCGAGAGCAGATAGGCACGATATGGCGCCCTTGAGACTGCGTACTTTGGGACCTCTGTGGCAATCTCGACCAAAGGGGGGTTCATCGCAGCCAACGGATTGCCCCACATGCTGCGCAAAGTGGTCCTCTTCCATGAATCCGCGATGTTTTGCGTTCCCTCGCATCTCGGGAGTGATGCGACTGCTAGCCAACGTCTGTCTCCTTTGGCGCCAAAGGTATGCATGACGGATACGGTCGGTCAGCACAGTTGGCAGGAAGGCCCCGGATTGCGAGCGCTACAACGAGCGCGAACGCATTCACTATTCAGTCCATCTCGCTCGGGTTGTGGTCCGCCGTTTGCCGTCTTTTGATGGAATTCATGTGCATGTCAACTGTTGGGACACTGCGATTCACTGCTCTGCCACATCGCGTGCCCCGATAGGTTGGCACAGACATACCGTAAGCGGTTGCATAGAGGTCGGTGCAAGACAGCAGTCAACATTTGGCCACTTTGTGGTTGGGCCTCTGTTCTGCGAGACAGGATATAAAACTGCCGGCGAGCCATCGTTCGACCTCACTCGACCACTGTCACCTACGACGTCGCGCATCACGAAAGGGCAACAGACGCAACCAACACATGCAATGTACAGAATATGCACATTTAATTGGGAGAACAAGGACGACCTTTTCGGCGACCGCCTCACCGAGCAAGGCATCTACGAATGGATGCTCGACCGCGAGATGCAGGACATCTACGCCTGGGGCGGGTTTGGTGCGTTTTGCATCGAAAGTGGGGGCTCTGCTGGTGGCAGCAGAGGGTCCAAAGAAAAGCCCTTCTTTGATGTCGTACATAGCGTTCTTGGAGTCAGCCGTGACGCACGGGGTGAGGATGTGTACGCCGCCTACAAGCACATCGCGCCCGAGGGCAAGCATCGTTTGGTCGAGACCTATGTGGCGCACTTTGGTGCGGAATACTGGCTTAAAGAGGTCGTCGCGTGGTGCGAGGAAAACAAAAAGGGCACATACGACATGTGTGGCAACGAAACCCTTGTGGGTCGTATTGAACGTATCTAGAGCGCGATCCATCCTTGTACCTACTAAAGATTAGCCCGTTTCCCGTTGTCTATGGCAATGCGCGTTCCCCCGTCCAACACACTGTCCTGCGACGTTGTCGTTTTGTGGGCGGACCGGCCGCAGTCCTCGGTCGGTTTACGGGTCGAAATTCCATGTTGGCGCGAAAACGGGCTCAATTCGGCACCTGCTCGCTGGTCCAGAGGCCCGTGGATTGGCACCACCGCACCGCGCGGGTCCAGAGACTGACGCGCGGCTTTCCATAGGCAATGGCGCGCCTAAAAGTCATTCCCTCGTACTCTGCGTACCTCTCGTTGCTCGGCAGGCAGCCGCACTCGCGCATATAGGCCGCGCACTCGGTGTGGCCGCCGCAGAGCGCTGCGTCATGCGCCCGTCCGTCCCATGGACACCCATGTTCATGCGCGTACTGCAAGCATACTAGATGGCCGGCTTTGGCCGCCGCCTCGCATGTGCGCTCGTCCCAGGGGCACTTGTTTTCGCGCGCATACCGTAGGCACGCCAGATGGCCACCCTTGGCTGCCGCCTCGCACGTGTGTTTGTCCCACTGACAGTGGTGCCTGCGCGCGTAACGCAGACAGTCTAGGTGACCCTTTTCGGCCGCTGCTTCGCACGTCCTCTTGCTCTTTGGAATACCGCGATTTCGGACACTATCCAGGCATATCGCGCGATCGGACGCCGTGGTTGCGTCGCGCAAGACGTGTTCGATCCCGAGTTGGGTCCGCAGTGGGTCGCAGCAGTTTTCGATGTGAACCGCCGATTCGTCCCTCGCCACACAGCACCACTGGCGGCACACTAGAGTTGCTGGGCCCAAACGCACGACGCATGGCACAAACGATAGGATCAGCGCTAGGATTTCATCTGGAAGACCGCCGATGCCGCCCTTGCGGTGGTCGACCTTGCTTTGATTCGCTGTCGTTTCGCCCGCGTTAGCGTCTGCCATCCCCGGCCGCCTGTCGTTGTTTTGTTTTCTGTGTGCGTGGCTTCCATGTGCAATGACCCTGTCTTTTTGCTGAACCCATATCTGTGTGTTGCGCGCTTCTGTCGCCCAACCAACCCGAAATTCGGGCCACAGCCAAGCAAAGTTGCACAAAAAGAGCGCGTTTTGTGCACGCAAAAGAAAAAGGTTCTACGAAAACCGCGTCATGGTGGCGAGAGCCGGCCGTGCGGTCTGCGTACTCTCAAAAGGCACAAGCATGAAGCCACCAAGGCGCACTGGTCAGGTCGACATTGTGCTGTTTTCGCCGCACAGACTTTGCAGACAGTTTGGGAATGACACGTATCTATTGTCGGCAGTCCCCATTCCACTCAAGCAGTGAAAATCGTGTGTTTGTAGACTTTATCGCGGCACCCTGTCGACTATGTATGACTCATTTTCGCCCCGCCCGAGAGTGCGCGATTGCAGTGGGATCAAAGGTCGTGCCCCTTTCCTTTGAAAGACCTTGCCCATATGGATGCCTCTCGCCGCTGACTGAAACAGGAACCGGGCGCACGCTTTTGGTACTCCTTTCCTACAATGAAAACGCTGATCGAGCCTTTGGGATGGCCAACGCCAAAGAACATGTCCTCGTGCGCTCACCCTCGTGAATGTGACAGGGTCAAAGGCTCTCGGTGCACATGTGCACTGCCATCACCAGTTTGGCTATAGACCAGCCGGTCGGTTGGTTTGCGCCCTGCGCGTGTGCACACACATTGCGAATAGATGGGGGTGTAATAAAAGACACATGCGCAGGCACAATTCCACCAGAACTACGCTCACATCGAGGGAAAGGAACGCGCGAAAGGGTCAACCTATTTGCGCGTTTTGTTGTCAATAGGAAACGATCGACTTCAAGAGGGCAGCCTGTGTATCGGTCATCTTGCGGGATTTGATGTGAAACGCGGCCCACTCGTCCAGGGTGTTGCCCATGGACTCTCGCAGAATGGAGGCGTGACGCGCAAAGGGCGCCATCGCGCGTGCCGTTTGGTGGTGCCCTCGCACGATTGCTGTGGCGACGGCCCGCACATAACCCATCAGGTGCCCGCGTTCGCACAGCCACACGACGGCCTTGGTGGCGCCCACCCCTGCCAGATCGGGCACAAGGGCGTCAATCTCCTGGTCGGTGAACCAGGGCTGCGCGACCAGCCACTGCATGGCCCGCAAGTTGCCCTTTTCCGCCGCCGTTTTGAGCCATGTGTTGGCCGGGCGCGACGGGCTCCTGCCGATGCGACCTTCTGAATCGACTCCGACGGCATAGGCCAAAACGCCCAGCTGTGCCAGTGTATCGAGCACCTCTACATTGTCACTGTCTATGGCAGCGGCAAAGGCGGCATGCGCCCAGCGCACGGGATGACACATCCGAGAGCGCGCGAGACGGTCAAGCATCGCGACGCGCCCCTCCCGAGCGGCCTCTCTGTAGGGGATGATCCGCGCACACTTGGCATCGTCTGGAGGGTTCGCGGCGTGAGGACGGACCGACGCCACGGCGATCGCACTCGCTGTGGTAGGATGCCACTCGGGGTCGTCGTTGCACAGACAGCGGGCCTTTGCGTCATCGCCTGCGGCGCATACGACCGTGCGCAGTGGCGTCGTCGAAATGTGGACGCACTTGTGCGAGTCGTGCCGCGCCGCTGCGGCAAACATATCAAACACCTGTTTGGGCGTAAAGGCCCTCGTGCCATTGAGCACCCACCTGAGCATTTTGGGGCGGTCGTGCACGGCAGCCTCCATCATGAGACGCGCATAGCAGGTACGCGCTCCTCCGACGATGGGCGCGCCCGTCCTTGAGCGCGCGACCCACCGTGGCTGGCTGTGCTGTTGTTGTTGTTGTTGTTGTTGCTTTTCGTATGTATCGGGTGTGGCAGCCTCTTTGGTGATGATTTCGACGATGCCGGGTCTCGCCAGTATGGCGCCTCTCCATCGTTTGCACACGCACGCCAGCAGGAGAGCGCGCTCGGGCCTGCCGGCCGTCGCACGTTCCATTACCTTGCACAGCACGTCATTGTCCAGCATGGACCAGGCGGGGCCGTCGTAGGCGTCCAGACAGCCCACGTGTTGGGTGAACACGCCCGCCATGACGCGCACACGATGCTGGCTCGCGATTTCCAAAGGAACCTGTTGTTCCGAGAGCGCCATGCACAGGGTTTGCTTCTCTGCCTCGAGTCCATGGCGCGCTTTGTTGACAAGGGAGGCAATGTAGGCAGGGAAGCGGCACGCGATCAGACGAAACACGCAGTTGATGATGTATGCACCGTGAAAGCCCAACGCCATGCATAAAATGCAACAGACGATGTACAACACCCATTCCAGCACTAGCCCAAACATTCTCCTCTTGTCACTCGTTTCCAATGTCGTCGCTCCCCCCTCGAGACTGTGGTGAACAATGTCTATTTGTAAAGGCTGCGCCTCTTGCGGTGGTCGCTCGCGGTTTTGGCCAATGGGCCGACATTTGAGATTCCCCACCAACGGCTGGACGGTCCGTTTTACCAACGAGTGGGCACATGCCAAATAGGGACGCGGCCGATAGGGCCAACCGGTCACGCCATTTGTCGCGCGCCACCAAACAACCATCTCTCAACATATCACTCTTGGGGTCGACTGTTTGTAGGAGGGCAAGCGCTACCAACGTATGCGATGGCCAGACCTACCCGTGCATATGAGAGCCAACCGTAGCGTTCCATTCATTTATCGGTCCTCGCTGGTTACACCAAACGTGTTTTAAAAGAGGATCGCAACTGTTTGTCTAGAACTGGTGTCGTTTACTCTGGCCATATTACGCAGAACCTGTTTGTCATGTGGCATATCGCACGATTGGATTCGCTCTGCTCTTTGTATATGGTGTGTGTCTCTTCCCAGTACAAGACACAGTAACACACGGGCGATCCCACATAGGATAGGCCATCGTGCGATACATGCAACGAAATCCATCGGGTCGCTTCTCTCGTTATTCTCTTCACCGCGTCCAAATGTACGCGATTGTTTGCTCGCAGCGGACACGTTTTTGCGCACGTGGGCCCGTCTCACGCGATCGTGCTTGTTTCCCGTACGTCTGTATTCAAGGGCGCCAATACCGCCATCGCCATCGCCGGTACGGTCGAGGGCAAAGAAGGCCGGCAAGTCGAGCAGGCGCACCGCGTCGCGCCAAACAGAGGGTGCCATCCCTTGTGCGCGCACGATACCTGAACGTGGGAACAGTCGCTGCCATCGTCATCGTCGGATGCAGCGGTGAACGCGGCGGTTCCGCTTCGCTCTGGCGCGTGATCGGCATCGCGATAAAAGTCTGCCTCAGTATGCGCATGCGCGCGGACCTCCATACCTGGCTTGCGTGCCGACGATCCGCGCATGCCTCTCCTCGCCCTCTTGGCGTAGGCATTTCCAGGACCGTAATCGAGCGCCAGCGTGGCGGCGTACGCGCTGGCGAGGCACACGTGGGCTCGGTTCTTGCGCAGCCAACCAAGGGCGTCCAAGGAATGGGATAGACCGGCGCACGCCCGGAGCGCGTCCTCGACGTTGGCGTCAGTGCACAAGGCTGGCGATGTGCAGATCAGCTGCATGGCACGGTCCGATCCCTTTAGCATTGCTGTACGCATGACAGCTGCCCCATCGACAACCGCGCGATGCTTTCGAACGTACCTGACCAGGAAGCCGAGCACGTCGCCCTCGCGATCGTGGATGGCGGTGCCCACCAACTGTGTCCAATCGATGGCGTCGGGCGGCACGATGCGCGCCCTCACGATGCGCGACAGTATACCCAAATCGCGCGTGGCCATGCGTAACGTGCACTGTCCAAAGATGGTGGGCGCGCACTCGCTTTTGAGCAGCCACTCAACGCACTCGGTGTTTTGCTCCGCGATCGCCCAGTAGAGGATGCGCTCCGGCGCCCACGCCGCGATCGGCCTGTGCTGGTGCTGGCCTGCGAGCCGCCATACGTGGCCCACGGTGTCTACGCACGGACAGGACTCGCCCGATGCCCACCGCAGCAGGTCGGTCACCTTCCTAGGACCAGTGTCGGCGGCCGGCAGGGTATCGCTCATGGCTTGGGACAGATTGTCCGGCGTGCACGGGCAGTGACCCGTCTCGTGGCACCACGCCACCATGGGCGTGTGCAGCGCTGCAACGGCCTTGGTCATTGACTCGCGCGTGACGATCGGCGCGACCCTTTCGCCGCCGTTGGAAAGCGCCTCATTAGCGCACATTGTACTAATCCACTGAGCGACCCGCACGGAACCGCGGCGCACGGCCTTGTTCAGGGTAAACACGTTGGGCGGTATGGCAGCGGTGCACCCTTGGTCGTGCAGCAGGGACACGATATCCGCGCGATCGGCCACCAGGGCGTCGCTGCCCATCGTTGGCGGACATTTGCATGGGGCGCCCTTCCTGCCCTTTGCCTCGTACGACGGATTGCCGACCAGAGTGCACACTCGGTGAATGTGCTCGATGATGGCCACCCGGTCGGCGCCTATGGCCGTTCTCGTGAGGTCGGCCAACGTGTCGTCGGCGAGTTGGCCCCACTGTGCGGCACAGGTCCATAGGAGCCATTCGAATACATTGGCGTGGCCCATGGCCGCCGCCTCGTGCAGGGCGTCGATCATGAAACCGCCCTTGTAGGTGCGCGCGGGCCCGTGCGTTTTGACGCCGTGCTGCGCAAGGCGCGTGCGTACCCTGGGGTCAAGCGCGACCTTTTGGTTCCATTCGCGTTCGCGTTCCTGGAGGGTTTGCTCGTGACGCTTGCAGCACGAGCACCTACAAGAGTGCTCATTGGGCCTTGTTTTGTCCCCGTGTGCACGCGAATACCACGCATCTGACGACAATGACCATGATGATGATGATGATGATGATGACAACGACGGTGATGACGGCCATGACGGTATCGACGGCGCCGAACCAAAGATGGCGCGGTTACCATGATTTTGGCGGTGACCGTGCCCCACATCCACATCGAGATCGGTAGACTCGTCGGTTGACCGCCAGCTAAAAACTTGTTCCTCGTCGCTGTTGCTCTCGTCGCTACCAATGACATCCTCGCTCGTGCTGATACCGTCGCTATCGGACGCGACCAGCGAATCCAACCGCATGCGCGGTCGCGACCTGGCGATGCGCGGAAAGGGGTGACCCACGGCAGGATCGTCGTCCGATCCAGATACCGAGGTCTCGTCGTCGTCCGATGCCCCACCGGCCAAAGTCGTCGCGTTGCGGCAAGCACTCTCTACCGCGCCAACCAAACCTGCGTGCCATTTGTTGCCGCGCACCGGGTGGGCAGCACCTACGGGGTCATTGTCCTCTGGGTCGCTCGACGTCATCTCTGGAGTCATGATCACAGACGATGTACTGCTGCACACCTTTGGGTAGTGCCCTCTACCAAAGAAACGATGGCGGGTCTCGCCGCCCGAAGACGACGGCAGTCGCCGCCTGGCAGAGCGCGCTTCCTCTTTCCTCTCGCGAGATCGGCGGCGGCGGCGGCAAAGCAGCTTGCCGTACCGCTTGACGCGCATATCGCGGGCGTCCTCGAACGTGGTGCGGTCTGCCGTGATTGATGGGCGCCATGCGTCGCACGTTACGGTCATCGACTTTGCCGCTTTGCCCGCAGAAAAGGAAACAGTCTCTTTAACCTGGCCGGTGTCATCGTCCTCGACGGCGCCAACGGACGACAAACGTCGTTGTTGCCTCACGGCGACAATGTGATTGTCGTAGAGCCACTGCACGACGTCGAGCCGCCCCCCATGGGCCGCCATCACCACGAGGATGCGCGGGCGCGCGAGCGCGTACCTGCCCGCCTTTTCAAGCGCATGCTGCACAACATCGAGCGGCGCGCCCGCGCGCACTATGGCATGCACCGTGTGCTTGCGCATCGCGCGGACGGCTATATGATGGCGCACGTCCAGGTGGGTCGCCAGCGACCAGGCGCACAGTACCGAGAGGTTCTTGATGCGCTCGCATATCATATGCATAATCTCGAGGGGCATGTCCATCAGCACCGCCCCGTCCTCCATTTCCGCCGTCGTCTGCGCTCCTCTTGGAAGCGAATGCTACTGTGCATGCTGTACCCGCCGCCGCCACTTTTTGTGCTTCCCCGCGTAAATCCAGGTATGTAAAAAACATTGTTTTTCTCTTTGGTTTGCGTGCTATTTTCCTTTTTTTCTTCGTTTTGGCGTGTGCGTGCTTGGGGAGAACGACCAGGGCCGCAACTCGATGTTGACCTATTTTCGTCGTGTATAATGGGCCACCCCATGTGTGGAATTGGCACTGCGCCCTATGTTATAGACATAGTGGAATTTGTACGACAAACTGGAAAACAGGTTGAAACAGTTTATCTTGATCAATCCCACCGAGTCGTGCCCCTGGTCATTCTCTCGGAAAAAAGGGCGAGGGTCGGCGATCACATGGTCGACACTCCCATGGAGCAGAACGCGGCCGCCATGACGGTGACGGTGGCAATTGTGTAGGCCCACCACCCGACGGCCCATTGGAGAGAGACCAACACGCTCGATCCTACACAGGCTGTTGACGGCGAAAGCGCGCACGTCGCGTGCAACGTCCCATCCCGATCACAGTCGATGCCATTGTCGCGGCGTAATTGCTCGACTTGGTGCATGCACTCGACATAGTAGGGACCCGCGTTTACGAGCGCGTGCACCGCCGCCAAAGGCAGGGACAGCACGAACACGAAAAGGCACGCACAGACACCCGCAAACAGACAGATTCCAATAGGCGACAGTGCCGGTCCCTGCCGGTATTGTCTGCCGTTCGGTTCCATATATTTATGCTCGTCGGCCTTGTTCTTTTACTCCCTATTCCCTATCCCTTTTACGCCGTGACCCACCACCAGTAGGAAACTGGCCCAATCTCGTACGGGCTCTATCATATGTTTTGCGGGTGGATGTTGCTGCTGGAACGTAACCCTGGAGAATGACCGGGGCCGCGACTCGATGGAGTTGCTTGGGATAAACATTTTCCAGTTTATCGTGCGAGTTTCACTCTGTCTTACGGCGCAAGGTACGGCGCCACACAGGCAATTCTATATGGGAGGCGCAGTTGCGTGCAACGATAAACTCTAAAGTCGTGGCCCTGGTCGTTCCCCTCTATTGTGCGCCGACGTAAGACATTCTTTTGCGCAGAGCATTGTTTATGAAAACGGCGATTGTGTACAAGAGACAAGAGGTTTTCGACAGAAAGTGGGGAGCAAGCAAAGGGCGGACGGCCACAGAGGGCAGAGGGGAGAGGGACAAGGATGGGTCTAGTGCAGGACAATGGCAATGACGAGACCCGCGCACACGCCGGCAAGCACACTCAGGACCGGGATGGCGTCCTGGAGCAGCGTGCGTCCATGGTCCCGATCGGACGAGTGTCCGCGCATGGGGAGAACAGAAATGTCAAAGGGCGCGGCCTCCTGGCCATGGTTTAGGGACAGGCAGGGAACGCGCGCCACGGGAGCATGCTGGCGCTTGCACGCGCACGCACAGTCGGCAGCCTCGGGCAGGTACGTGTCCTGGACGCACGAAGACACGAGGAGGGCGCCACGCGGGCACACGCAAGAACACAGCACCGCGACACCGGGGTCCTTGTCGTGGTCGCCGTCGTCACCGGCGGCAAACAGGCTCTTGCGAGCAAACGCACGGTCCTTGGCGCCGACTAGATCACGCTCGTCATAGCCAATCGCCCAGAGCGATCCGGTACGCGCAGCGCCGATGAGAGAGGACGCACACTCAAACGGAGCGTGCTCCTTCAAGATGTCGAGCGTGTCAAAGTAGGCAACGACGGCACAGCGGCCGGTGCCACGCGCAAACTGCGCAATGGGCTTGAATATCATCGTGGTGGTACGCAAAAAGGATGCCACATTAGAGTCGCCATCGGCGTGATGGTGGTGATGGAGGGTCGCGTCGAATACGAGTGGAGACAGCAAGACCCAGCCCAAGAGGGCCACCAGGATGGACCCTATAACGCGCTGGCAACGTCTCTGCCGGGCGCGACGCCTGGCAAGGCTCTGAACGAGTTCAGCAATGTCAACGAGGGAAGCCTTTGCCTCGTCATGGGTGGGTGCTGAAACGGGCTCGCCGTCCTTGGGGGTAAATGCAAACGGTTCGGGAGGCGGTGCTTCCTCTTCAACGTGGTCGGTGTCGGGCACATCCACAGGTTCTGCAGCATTGTCCTCGGCGACTTGGGCATGCTCTGGCTCGGCGACGATATCGGGGCATGCAATCGGCACAGGTTCATTAAGGGCCGCGGCATGTGGGTCCCTGTCGGCAATGTCGGTGGGTGCGGCGGGGGCAGCAGCGCCCTCGACGAGCACAAACGCACCTAGAGGCGTAGAGGCGTTCATGTCGGGGACGGTTTCTGGGGTGTCTGCTGTCGCTTGGGTGGGCGCATCGACGGGAGAAGGCACGGTGGTCTCTTGCTCGGCCGTTGTGGGTGCCTCAACAGTTGGCGTACATACGTGCAAAGGCGCGGGCTCTGCCGCCGCAAGAGCCGATTCAATAGAGTCCTGCCGCTGCTGAGCGGGCTCGCTCATCGCGATGGGCACGTCGGGTGTCGTATCGGCCATTGGGTGTCCTAACGAGACGCAGGGCACGTTGTCAGGAGAAAAGGAGCGACGACGTCACAGGCAGAGAAAGGGGGGAAAGGAGATGGGCACCTAGAGAGGTCTCTTTGTCGGCGAGGTGGTGGTGTTGGCAATGGCATGCCACCCTAGAGTGATCCTTTTTGTACCGGTCATTCGTGCGGACAGGTTGGTTTCGCGCGCCAATCAGGAGCGCTCGTGTTTGGGCGTGGTTTGTCGCGGGTCCGGTCGTCTCGCACACACGCATACCTTTCGTGAACCTCCCAACGGCGTTTTGGTTCGTGGCCGCGCATCCGCCCGAATCATAGGACGCGTCCAATGGCACAAGCGCACATCAATGTGTTCTCTCCATGGTCTCTGGGTTCACCGTCGCAAACGGTATCCTTCCTGGAGGATGCGTCCGGTGCGCGAGTCGCGAGGGAAAGCGAGAGCGTCAATGCAAGGCCACAGCCACAACGCGTACGAGGGAATTAGTCAAGGTGCCGGTCCCGTTGTGCGGTTCGATGTGCGCGGTATGCCCATGGCCACCCTGCGCTCAACTCTGCTCGCGGCCCCTCGTGACAGTCTTGTGGCCCAATGGGTCCGCAGATTCGACGCCCGCAGAACTGCCGCGGCCCAAAAGTCATCCCAGTCGTCACGCAAACGCAAGGCGGGAGTCGCGCTGCTCGGCGACAGCAAACCCGCGAAAGACGGCCGATACCACCATGCGCTCCTTCAGACCGATGAGCCCCTGTTTGTCGATGTCAACCCGAAATGGATGGCGATCATCCTCGACTATCTGGCCCACGGCGTCGTCACGAGCACACGCCTCAATCGCGAAACGCTCACGGGTGTGGGTGCTGCCGCCGAATACCTGGGCCTGCACGAACTCGCCTGCGAGTGCGATTTACGCGTGGCCGATGCCGAGATAGAGGCCACCGATGAGAACGAGCGGATCGACGTGGTCGTGGCCACGGTCGATTCGTTTCGCGCGCACGCCAATGCTCTGGACCATTTTGCCCTTTGGGGCGCGCACGTCACAAAGAACATGCTGCACTTTCAGGTGCTGCCCCGTCACACCTTGCTCACCGTGCGCCGCATGGTTTCGCGCGCCCTGCACGGTCGGCGCTCGGCGCGCGCCTCTCGTCCCGCTAGTCGGGTTGGGTCGCACAACGACGATGACGACGACGACAACTCTGACATCTATTCCTATGATTGCTACAATTTTACCAACTGGGAGTGTGGGACGGTGCGTCCTTCATGCCTCGCACCTGTGACCGTAGAGTCGACGGCCGCCGACCTAAACCGCGTCTTGCGGGGCAGGCTCATTCTCTATGTGCATGAGCGCTCGTCCGTCCAAGAGCAACGCCCGTCAGACACTGGCACCGCGGGTCGGGACGCAAGCCTTTGGACCTTTGATAGGTCCTACGATAGTAACGAATACGTTTTGGTCTTTGTCAAGCTATGGGACAGTGCCGCACAGACGCTAGAGGGCCGCGGCGCGCTGGTCGTGTGCGCGAACCGGCCCCTGGCATCGCTGCTGCCCCAGTTGTGCGCCTGCGCCGGCGTCACGCTCGTAGACTATGCCCGGGCGCGATCCCATGAATCACAAGAGGGTGCGCCTTCCGAGGCGAGCGGCGACTCTCACCCGATGCTGCCCAACGTGCGCGTCTATATGGAAGAGGATGCAGACACGGTCACGTGGATCGATCCGCGGCAGACGTTGGACGAATGCTCCCCTTGGCCGTTTCAGAATGGCGAGATCCTGTGGGTCGAGCACGCACAGCTTGCGCCCCAAGAGGTTGCGTCGCGCTCGCCCACCGACGGGAACCGACCTGTGGTGGACAGATTTTCGCCAAAACTGGATCCGCGCACGGCATCATCCATCATCGTGCCACCGCACATGTCTACAAGAGGCTAGACGTATTTGGCCAGCAGGAGAAGAAAAGGCAGTGCACAAGGGACCGGGACCGGTTGTCGGTCGATAAATGGCACATGTGGTCGAGGACCTCGTTACACAAGCGGCGGGCTCCTCCAACCCATGTATCCCTTTGGCAATGTGCCATGCAAACAAACGCACATTTCTGTTCCCATCGTTCCCATCGTGGGCACCAACATTGTCACAGGAATCAATCCCGCGGATGGCAGGCACCAGCGCATGTGCACAATAAAGCTGTTCGCCCAGCGGTCGAGTGTGACTGAATGGCCACGGCGTCCAGTCGCCCTACAGCAGTAGAGGCAACATTGATCGCGACCCTCTCAGAGGCCCAACGCGCTCGGACCATAGCTTTGTTAGAGTTGCACATGCGCTTATAGTCCCTTGCAGCGGTGCCCACATCGTGACCAAGATGGGACACTTTTTTGCATGATGGGGATTACGCGTCGCCCGATAGAGGTCCAAACAGGTGACATCCCGGCGGGGTGATGAGGCAAGCGCGCGCGCGTGGGCCACCAAGAGTCGCGACAGTTTGGTGGACACGTCCGGTGGCCCAATGCCGTCATCGAGAGTGCTGCTTTCACCGCGTCGTTGCCCCAGGTCCCACTCATACACCACACCACACGCACTCGACTCGCATCTATCCGTAAACTGCCACCTTGTTTGCTTTATATGGTCGAGTAACGCCATTGGTGCGCTTTGCTTCTTTTTCGGCGGGTGCAAGGTTGTCGCAAGTCCCGTGGGCGCCAACAAGGTGGCGTATTTGCGTATGCACACACCTTTGCACGGTTGGCTGGCCGGCATTGGAGAGGCTCAACATTTGCCTTTTCCATTTATCGCCATCTACTGCACCAATTGCTCCGCGCGCCCGTGGACGGAATGGACCTCCCGTTGCTTACCATACAGCACAGGCTGAACCCCTTGTCCATTCCCTCGCGTATGGCCTCGGCCCTTGCTGTCGAAAGATTGATCAGCGCCATCGTAATGATGCGCAGGTCCCTCTGTCGGCCCTCCGTACCGGCAAAGCCCACTACCGGCAGCGAACCCAGCGTGCGGAAGCAATGGTGCTACATCGACAATCCTATGGTGAGCGCTACCGAGGACATGTCCATCGTGCGCTACCTGAGCCTTTATGGGGGCACCCGGTGGCCCCCATTCGCCGCGGGTATCGAAGCACACGAGCGGCCTCTCATGATGACCATGTTGGATGCAACCATGGAAGCGCCAGGCAGAGAGGCCGCCCACGTGTGCCTGCGTCTCTGGTTTGCGTGCCACAGAGACCACGATTCGTGCAAGTGGTTGTGGGACAACCTGAACCAATTCGTGAGCACCGATGATCGGCGCTGGCGCAGTGTATCTTGCCGGGCCCGCCGCGACGCCGCCTATATGGCCTTGGCCTTTGCGCAGGATGACCAACACAAAGACCGCTACCAGTTGGCCCAGTGGATGCGCACCCTGTACGAGCAGGCACATTCACTGTTGTGGGGCAGACACGAGGACACGGGCCTCTGTTGCGTGTGCCTCGACGAGATGGCAGCGCGCGTCTTGGAGCCCTGCGGCCATTTGTGTCTGTGCGCCGCCGACTGCCGCTCGCTGACGGCGACGGGACCCTTTACGCGCCGTCCCCATTGCCCCCTGTGCCGCGCCGAGATCGAGGCCACGTGGGCCTTGCGTCCCCTCGATAGGGCGCAACCATACGACGATGATTCAGAGCCGCCAAGGCATCCACCGATCCCACGACAGCCGAATGTGTCATTGCTTTGGGCTGGCATATATGGGCAGTTTGGTGGTGGCATACCGCTCACCATAAGACCATGGCATATGAGCACACTGTCTCGGTTACCGACTGCTACTCTCGATAGCGATAGCGACTCAGACATACCTCCGTTGGTCGTACCCGGCCATGATGACGACGACAGTTCCGATGACATGACCGACGAAGACGTGCCCGAACTGGAAGAGGCACCGGATGATGATGGCGACGATGATGGAGAACAGGAGAGCGACAGTGACGATGACACCGACAGTGACAGTGACGACCAAGACGATGATGATGGTAGTGAAAGGGAAGAGAGTGAGAGTAATGCACAAGAGGAACACGAGATACACTGGCAAGGTGGGCACGAGCCTGTGCAACGGCCGACAGCCGAGGACGAGCAATTCGTTGTCACGTACACAGGGCAGTCTCCCCTTGAAGAGATACACTTTGTGTCGGACTATGCTCGTGTGTCTTATGAAATCGCCGCACACGCTATCGACAGGAACGGGGGCGATATCGTCAGTGCGATCGTGGTGCGTTTCCGAGTCACCCTCCTTGTCCTTTTCGCACCCCTAGGTGGTCTGACCCACTCGTCTCTAGGAACTCACCACCTGACGGCGGTTCCAGCCACTCGACGTCGAAAGGATGTGGAAATGGGCGGGGGAGGGGCCATGATGACTGTCGGAAACATGAAATGCACATGCGTCCCATTTCCCTCTCTTTCTCTTTCTCTCTCTCTCTCTCTCTCTTTCTTTGGGGGCGCAACACTAGCCTATATCGTTTTGCTGTTGCGCCTCAAAACGAAGATGGCGCCGGCGCAGGGTACCCGGAACGTGTTCTCGAACGTCTGAGATCGTAACGATCGTCAGAGGTTTGCATGCCACCATCGGACGAGGAGGAAGCGGCTCGCCTCTCTTGTACGCCATCAGGGCGGACCTGGCGTATTGGATGATGGCTCCTTCGCTCGGCGATTCGACCCTATGGGGGCGCAAGATCGTTATCAAGTCGTTGTTGCCATTGTCGCCCGCGGCAGCGGCACGCAAAGGATAGGTGAGGAAGAGGGGCGAATGTACCGGCCATTCGGCATCATGCGAATGATGACATGGCGGTCAAAATCGCGCGCGTAGTCGGCGGGCATGTTTTCGACCACTCGAATCGCATGCTCGAGTTTGACACTGTAGGACACGTTTTGGCCTTTTTGCTACTGTGCCATCTCTCTCTCTCTCTCTCTCTCTCTCTCTCTCGTATACTATGCCCTTTTGGTCTATGGACAATATCGATGGAATGCATGTTTAATGCATGGGATGCACTCTTTGGACATGAAATGCGTCTTTGACGCGCGGCATGTTGCCGTACATGGCGCATGTACATGCGCCGGCACATTGCCCACTGGTGTTTAGTGTGACCTGTAATTCGTTCCTTTTTCGATCAGTGCGCGTCCGAGCGGCCGTGTTGCCTGTTGGGCACAATCCAGTGCTGGCCTCTGGCTCGGCGCCGTGCCACACCCTTGCGACAGAGAGAGGTCAAAACGCAGTTGTGGCAGGGAAACCAGCACTGGGTTTGGTGGTGCTGACTGCAACTTATAGAATGGCCGCCTGTCTCTCAACTTCCTTTATTCAAGCAAGATGACGCCAAAAGAACAAGAGGCAAAGGTATCAAGAGAGCACGCACAGGGGCAGCTGTCCGTCCTTTTCGACGTCGATACGGTCGGGCCACTCGTTGCGGATACATGCCGCCGAACGGGCATAGCTGTCGCTCTCCAGAATGTCTTTTGAGGGCGTGTGCTTGGACGCATCATAGAGATAGGTGACCTTGGCCGCCAGAATGCCCGCGCGCACCTCGCGCTCCATGTAATCCATCATGGGCCACACGGGCGAGTCCCATGTCCTTTCGGGTGCATCGCTCAAGGCGGTAGCAGCAAGGCGCAAAAACAGTATGGCGTTCCAGTAGATGGTGTGAGGCCCATGTTTGGCCGTGAACCATTCCAGGACGTGATGGAGGACGAGGCTCGTCTCAAACATGGTGAGCGACGTGTTGCCGACGGGGACGCGCTCCAGGGGATGTCCATCGGCAATCTCTATGCGAGCATGCTGCGATCCATAGTAGCCCGACCAAAAGGGGACGGTGGAGCCTGACATGCCAAAAAGGGCACCGTTGGCGTTGAGGGCCAAACAGTGAAAGTGTCCGTCCTCGTAGATACCCCAGTGTGGCGCCTTGGCATAGTCGCCGGGTGGGTACGAGCGCCTAACGGGGCGTCGCATGACAAGCATGGGATGGCTCACGCTCTTGCGCTCCATGTTCTTTTCCAGGGAATAGGTGACGGCCTCTTGGTTGATCCTGCGTGCCAGTTTGATGGCCTCGTCGTCAGCGAGCGTAATGGCAAACTCGGCGCGCAGGGCGTCGATGGTGTCGGCGTCCCATGCTTCGCCAAAGGGAACAGGCTCGGGTGCAGATGGCAACACCCATGAACGCAGCGCTTGCATGTCCTGCTTTCCTGGTACCGACTGTGTGACGTGATTCCAGGCGAGTGCGCAAAATGGACCTTTTGTTTGGCTCGCTCAAAGCCGATTGGTTCTGTAGGGCAAAATGTTGAGCGCGCGTGCCCGACCGTGTGTTCAAGGCGTGCCTGTAAAGCCCTGATATTGAGCCAGTGGCGGTATTGTCTGCGCCGGCTGGCGACTCGATTCACGGTGGCCAACGTCCCAGCGTCTATGAGCCAATCAGCCCAGACACAAACTTTGCCGCCAGGAGTGCACCATTTTAGATTATGAAAAAGTGTTCCCAAACCTCTCGGATTGTGTAAGCGCAGACGGCAACAGGCATGCTTGGCCAGGTGCATCCCTTGGGCTTTATTTGTATCCAAAACGTTTCACATTTGATTAAAGTGTCATTCCGCCCCGTGCATGTGGACCTAGACATGAACGTAAACTTGCTCACAACGGGCCTCGCCCCGTTTGGCTCGTTGCCAACTGATCTTGTGTAGGCTAGCTGCTGGTCGGTATCAGCCATGCTGGGCGATAGCAGGGACCGGCGCGCCGCCACAAGGTTTGCTTTCCGTACAGTTTGATGATTCGCAACAAAGCAACTGATCCCCATTGTTTCGAGCAATTCTTTTTTTTTATAATTATTTTGAATTATTGACAGTCTGATGGCGCATTGTCGGCAGGAGCGATATCATCAGCACCATTGCTGTCGTCATCGTCGTCGTCATCAGAGGAAGCGCACTCGTCGCAATCGCCGTGGCACCTGTAATCGGCGTCGATCTTGGCATAGAGATAGTCGCGTGCCGGTCCACTATACAGACGCTCGACGAATTCGCGTGCGCACAGTCTGGCATGCTTCCAGACGCGTTTGAATATGTCGAGGTTGCCGAGATGGCCTCCACAACTGACGAGGATGTACTCGAGGTCCTCTTTGTCGTTACACATGTCGGTGACGGCCTCTGCGATAGAGGCCTTGTCGTCTTCGGCGGCCTTTAGCAGTGCGTCCCTCACCCACGAGGTATACTGATCGTGTTTGACCGACATGCTCCTGGCGCAGGCGTCGAGAATGCACTTGACGGCGTCGCCGTCGTCCTTCTCGACGAGACTATCGAGAGCACCATCGACGTCACTGTCGCAGTTTCGGTACCCGACGAGAATGTCCACAGACGCCGAGTTGCCGTCGATGGCGGCCCGTCGCAGAGGGCCCTTTACGCTCGGCATGACGCCTAGGCCCGAAGCGATCGAGCAGATCAATTTGACGGCTGCTGGATCATCGGTGACGCGCTTGAGCACCGACGCCGTCATGCGTTTCGAGCCCTTGGCGATCATGTCAGAGAGGACATCTGTCTGGGCCGATTCGTCCAGGCTCCACTTAGCCACAAGGACCATCAGGCTGCGTCGATACTTGAATGGAATGACGCTTTCGCCACTGCTATCAGAGTGGTCGAATGGCGAAACACCAGCGTCGCCGACGGACGGACCGGGCACATCTAGGTCCGTATCATGACGCGCTCGTTTGGTTGGCAGAGGGGCGGCATCAGTTTCGCTAACGTCGAGGTGGCGCTTGGGTACTATCATATTCCTCGCGCGTGCGTTTGTTTTCGTTTGTGTCTGCTCAAGCGAGAGTTGGTTGGTAATGAGGAAAGAGAACCCATGCTCGTGTTCCCTTTATTGTTACTGAACGCAACCTCCATTGGTCCACATTGCCCAATCATGCGTGTTCAATAACAATAATGATGTCGACGTTGCCAAATTGGACATCACTGAAACACCGCGGTCGACAATATAGACCAACGCCGGCTTGTGGCCCGACATTGTCATTTTGAAAGAGGAGGATCTATCCAGGACGGCGAAAAAGACCGGTATTGATTCTGTAGAGTAACAATCATCTGGCTATTAAGCAATGGGTATAAACAACTGTCTTGATCGGGCCGAGTGTTTGCCATGTTCCCGTTGTTGTTGGCAAACGCACAAAGAGCCTTAATGCTACCATGAATTTCGACTGTGTGAGCGCGAAAACAAACCTCATGTTCTGTGCTATTCAATGCCTTGTCCGTGCAGGCCAATCGACACACAGTCCCTTGGAGGAACAAGGGCGCAAAAGGATCAACGATGCGGTCCATAGTCAAAGTAGGGTTGATGGTGCAGATGGACGATGGGTGGCGGCTCGGGTTCCTTGCTCCCATACATGTAGACGGCAATGGGACCTATGCAAAAGGCGTCCTGATCGGGGTATCCGCCGCCGGCCCGGTATCCCCGCGTGATTCGTGTCACGATGGCGCTCCCTTTGGGCGTCATGATGAGGAACGCATTCTTGTCCGCCTCTGAGTGCCATCCGTACTCGACAATGGCCGTAGGGTCGTGCATGCGTATCTCTTGCTCATAGATCATACAGGCCCAGTCGCTGCGCGCCGCGAGGCCGGCCCTCCACTGTCTGAGATCGGCCTCGAGCGAGTCGATATGGGCCTGCGCCGCCGCCCGGTCAAATGTCTCTGCAACGGCAGTGATTCCACTGCACGTAAGCAACACCAGTAACGTCAACAGATACCGACTCGCCGTTGGCATCCTAGTTGTATCTTGTGACTTGCCGGTGTGCACACCAAGGTTTGTTGTACCCGTCTGCATGCTCGATGAAACAGTGACCTCTTGCCCCATCGTATAGGTGCGTCATTGGCCTAGCAAGGTATACGCAAGCGCCATTGGGCATACTGGGACATAAAAGGCGCGCGGTGTTTTGCCGGCCAAGACGCGAGCAACGGCGAAACGCGCAAGAAACATGCGGGCTCTGTGGGTTAGGCCGGCGGCAGAGGGGAAGTGGAGCGCAAAAGGACAGTAGCCTCGGCTATGTAGACTGTCTCTCACCGCAAGAGGCCGAGGTGCAGATCGTTTAGATGGCAACGTTTGTCGCTAGTCCTACAACTTTCGGTTTAACGATGCTGATAGACTGTTTGAGCGCATACCCGATGCCACGATACTCACCAACAAAACAGGCCAAGTCCTGGAGGTCTCGAGTGCGGCCGTCGCCAAGCGAACGACTCAAGGGTTTATTGCGCATGCACCTGTTTACGAAATGCATTGCAAACGTTTCCTCCTGCCCTTTGCCCGGTCCGTTTGCGCGCGGTTTCATTTTCGCGTACGTCTTGCGGATGCGTGTGTACCTTTTGGCCTCGCCCGTGAGCAGCCCTTTTAGGATCCAGTTACCGACAGCAGGCCAAGGTTCTAGGCGGATATTCCGTTTACGCTCTCGCCATCGGCCGCACCGACTTGATATCGACCGGACCGACCTTTAGACTCTACAACCGCAATTGAATCTATGGGCAGCAAAGTAGACGTTGGACATCGCGCTCAGGCAGATGCGCGCCAACGAAACGCCCGAATGCGATCATGCAGATAAAGGGTCACCTTTTTTTTAATGCACAGGCGGGCTGTCCTCTGCGTTTACTGGGCGTTTTGTACGACAAAGTGCATTCTTTGGGATGTCTTTTTTGAACCGACCGCTGCCTCATGATAGAGCGACCAGCCAACGCGGGGTGCAGATCATCTAGCATCGAGAGTGGCCGACTCTGTGCGCGCACGCGCGGATAAGAGAGGAATCGAAAGAGAAAGGATGGCAACCACCCAGGACGAGGAGAGACACGACAGGGGTGCGATCGGACGACTGCCCCACGAACTGGTGCGTTACATCTTGGTCGCGTTTACCGATCGCCAAGACAGAATCGTTGCGTCCTGCGTCTGTCGTGGCTGGCGACGGCAGTTGTGGATCGGGCGGCGGTACTGCTGGCGTCACGCAAACGGATCCGACAGGGCGTGGCCCCTGTCCATGGCGTGCGCGGCCATCGAGCGCGGCCATCCCCGCGTGGCCTTGTGGCTGCTCGATAATATGCCCACAGTTGCCACCCCGCCATGGACGACCCTCGATCCCCTCTGTAGGGCGTCGCTGGTCGGAGACGCCGATACCGTGCGTAGCCTGAGAGCGCGCGGCCGTCGATGGGAGCCCCGCACGGCGTGCGCAGCCATAGTAAACAACAGGACGGAGAATCTCTACGAGACAATGCGCCAGATCGAGGAGGACGGATGCCTCTCTGCTCAGTTGGTACAGGCGGCGCTGGCATATGTGGGAGCACTGGACCAGCTGCGACGGCTGGTCGATCAGGAGCGTTGCAACTATGACGGTCCTGAAATCGCATTTTACGCCTCGACGGCCGGACGGTGCGACGTGCTCGCATGGTTGGCAACGCGACCCGACGGCGCCAAATGGATTATGGATGCAATCATCAAGGATGTGTCAGTTGTGGCCTTGGGAACGATCGTCTGGGCGACAGAGCATGCCCTCTTTGTGCCCACGGACAATGCCGTGGCAAAGTTTGCGCGCTATGGGAGGTTGGACGTTATCGAATGGATATGCGCACGGACCGGTTCAGCGGTGTCGTCCCGTGCTCTCTACAAGGCCGTGCGCGGCGGGAACGTTGCGCTGATCACATGGCTGCTGGATAAAGGCGTCGGACCCGACGTCGATCGGAACCTGCAGTGTTGCCGCTGGATCATTACGGACAGGGACGCCACCGATTCCGCCATCGTCGGTCTCGTGGAACGCCTCTATGATCTTCACATGATCTGTCTGTGGCGCGCAGACTGCGACCATGCCGTGGCGCGCGGACATCTTGCCACGCTGCAGTGGTTGCTTCCACGCGCGCCCCCTGGGTACCTTATGGAAACTCCGGGAAAGGAGGCAGACACGAGGCTATGGCGGGAATGCCTTGGGGGAGCGCACGCCCATGTCGTCGAGTGGATGCTGCCCGTCTTTGGCCTACCGCCCCCAGACGCCATCACGCGCGCCCTGACATCCCGCGCTCCATGGCCGCCGCGGCTCTGCTGCGCGCGGTTGCTCTCGGAGAATGGGTGCGCGTGGACCGCCGCAGACTGTCGTCGCCTGGCCGAGGGTGGCCATCTGGATCTACTGCGTGACGCCATTGTCCACCGCGGCGCTCCATGGTCCTCGCGCGAGTGCATGACGGCCGCTTTGTGCGGCGATTCGCCAGAGCACCGAGCCACGGCCGCCTGGATTGGCGACTTTGTGGGCGTCGATGTGGGGGCGTTTGAGCGCGATCTCTTGGACGCCTGATCCCATCAGTTTGGAGGGATACGCGCATTATGTATGGTGTTCCCTATTCGTTCATTTGTCCGCAGACTCTTTCTTTAGGACAACGCCAGCAAGTACCCCTTGGGGTGGTCGTCGGTGAGCCGCCATTCCCGGACCTCGACCCATGGAAATCTGTGCTTTGCACCGTAAAAATATCCCTGGGGAACCGCATTTGGCCAAGAGAAAGGGGGAACGCCCCATGCAGCTGCACCACCGTCATGCTCTGTATTTCGCGCCAACGGTGGTATCCAGGCGCCTAAAACTGCAGGCTCTTGAGGGAGAGTTGGGTGCAGAGCCCAATCAGGTTCAAGGTAGGTGACCCTGATCTGATAGGGGTCCATCGTTGGCCGAAATGACCCGAGCCAAACCACGTCATATCGGGGTGTGTTTGTGCCCGCGCACACACAATCCCCCCCCCTCCAACCCCACCAGTGCATGATTTTGGTGCACTCCGACAGTGAGCGCCTTTTCCATTGGGCCGCAAAAGAGGGCAGTCGTTTGGATTGTGCGGTTTGGGCGAGTGGTCTATACTGAATGGAACTTGTGGAGAAAGAGCACGAGATGGACGTCGATGGCTGCCAACACAGGGCGGGTATGATGGACCTTCCCGACGAGATGTTGCTGCACACAATTGGCTTTGTGTTTGGCGCACATGTTTTGATACGCCTGGGCAGCACATGCAAGCGCGTCCATGGCATGGTCGATGATGAGGACATGTGGCGCAAGAGGTGCCTCGGTCTCTGCTCCCTGTACGAGCATCGGCCACAGACATTCTCGTGGCGCCGCTTCTACTGCGCGTGCACGACCACCTATCGTCTGGGCGCCGATGCGGATGTGCGGGCCGTCGAGGCCCATGTGGTCTTTGACAATGGCCTCCACTATGTGGGCCAACTCGTCGGCGGGATGCCCCATGGCCACGGATTTCTGTTCAAGCACCGCACCGTACCCGATGCGCGCACCTCCTCTGGCGGTGACGATGATGGCGACCAGAGAGCGCCCACCATAGTGCCCCTATTGTCGCAGACTGCCCATGATGCGCTCTTTGACGTGTGGCAGCAGCAGCAGGAGCAGCAGCAGCAGCAACAACAACGTCCCCTCCCATGGTGGATGTCGACGTGGCCGCACGCGCAAAAGACGCCCGACGGTTTCGCTTCCTGGCTGTTGTGCGATTTCGTACACACCCAGTTCCCTGTGGCAACGATGGCCGCGGGCGACTGGATAAAGGGGCGCTGGGCCGCTGGCGTGCCCCACGAGGCCGCGGTGTCGGTTCACAACACCGACAAGACAATTCACTATAGGGGCACCGTCATTGCGGGCAAGGCCATGGGTCGGGGCGTGTGGACCGACGGTGAAGGCATTTACGAGGGTGCCCTCGTCGATGGCAAACGCCATGGATTTGGCACGCTCCTCTTCCCCAACGGCGTAACCAAGTACAAGGGCCGCTTTCTCGACGGGAAATGCCACGGTCATGGCACATTATGGCAAAGTGATGGATCGTGCTACGAGGGCGAGTATTATGAGAACAGACGCCATGGCAAGGGTACCTATATCACCCCGAAAGGCCAACGTTGTGAGGGCACCTGGAAGAGAGGACAGCGCAGCGGCCTCTTTGTCACGACGTGCCCCCAAGGTTCGCGCACGATCGAGTCGTACAAGCGTGGTGAGAGCCACGGCCTCTCGGTCACCACGTTTTCAAACGGTGACCGGATGGAGCGCATCCATCGCTATGGCGTGACGTCCACCCACACCATCTGTACGCACGCTTCGGGTTGTACGTACGTGGGCGATATGAAACGAAACAAACCCCACGGACGCGGCGTGCACACTCAACCCGACGGGACAATGTACGATGGCGAGTGGCAGAATGGCATGCGCCAGGGATACGAAGGTACGCTCTGCGGCAAGACCCGCCATCGCTACGAAGGCCAGTGGCACGAGAACAGGTCCGAAGGGCGCGGCGTCCTTACCATGTCTTCTGGTATTGCGTGTGAGGGTACGTGGAAGGCCGGCCAGGCTGACGGTCGCCTGGTCGTCTTTTGTCATGGAATTGCGTGCTTTTCCTGTCTCGTGAGCGAGGGTCGCATCGTCACCCTGGGCGCGCTGCTGCCCATCTCCCTATTGGGTTGCGACTACCCATCGACGGCACGCACGGGCGATACCGCGTTGTTGCGGCAGCACCTTGCGGGCGACACCGAGGGCCTGCCGCGTTTCGAGGACCACGTCTGTGGGAACGTGTACAAGCCCTTGGACGAAACGCTCACCCTCAGAGCCATACTCGACTGGGCCAGTGCACGAGACAGGGTGGTTCGTACCGACAACGACAGGTCCGTCACGCTCTGCCGCACCGTGG
>Ga0255334_1000211_pt1 | contig 59858 bp, 49 predicted proteins | sample EtOH5_35cm_T3_12_FD_202080 | JGI IMG/M metagenome (GOLD analysis project Ga0255334, IMG submission 202080) | Sandy soil microbial communities from University of British Columbia, Vancouver, Canada - EtOH5_35cm_T3_129 | ecosystem: Engineered > Artificial ecosystem > Sand microcosm > Unclassified ...
GTCGCCGTCCAGTTGGTCGCCCGGGGCGAAGCCAACGGAGTGCACGATGCAATCCAGGCCGTCCCACTTCTTGCTCAGCGCTTCGAAGACCTTGGCGATTTCTTCATCGCTGGCCACGTCGCACGGGAAGCACAGGTCAGGGTTGGAACCCCAGCTTTGTGCGAACTCTTCGACACGACCCTTGAGTTTGTCGTTCTGATAAGTGAAGGCAAGCTCAGCGCCCTCGCGATGCATGGCGGCAGCGATGCCGGATGCGATGGACAGCTTGCTGGCGACACCGACGATCAGTACGCGCTTACCGGCGAGAAAACCCATGTGTTGCTCCTCTCTTTCAGGTTATTGCGCAGTGGCTGGTGCCAGAAAAGCGGCTTCCAGCAACTGCTGTGTATACGGATGTTGGGGAGCGGCAAAGATACTTTGCGCGTCTCCCTGTTCGACCACTTGGCCATGCTTGACCACCATCAGCTGGTGGCTCAGCGCTTTGACGACAGCCAGGTCATGGCTGATAAACAGATACGTCAGGTTGTACTTGGTTTGCAGTGAACGCAGCAGCTCCACCACTTGGCGCTGCACTGTCCGGTCGAGGGCCGATGTCGGCTCGTCCAGCAGAATCAGCGCCGGTTTTAGCACTAATGCCCGGGCAATGGCGATTCTCTGCCGCTGCCCGCCGGAAAATTCGTGGGGGTAGCGGTGCCGGGTTTCCGGATCCAGACCTACCTCCTTGAGTGCCGCAATAATCGCTTGTTCCTGTTCCGCCTCGGTGCCCATCTTGTGGATCCGCAGGCCTTCGCCGACGATCTGGCTCACGCACATCCGCGGGCTCAGGCTGCCGAACGGGTCCTGAAACACCACCTGCATCTCCCGACGCAGAGGCCGAACCTGTTGTTGCGTCAGGCAGTCTAGCTGTTTGCCTTCAAAACGGATTGCGCCTTTGCTGCCAATCAGTCGCAAGATCGCCAGACCGAGTGTCGACTTGCCCGAACCGCTTTCCCCCACAATCCCCAGCGTCTGGCCCTGAGGGAGGCTGAAGTTTATCCCGTCCACCGCTTTGATGTGGTCGACGGTCTTTTTCAGCAAGCCTTTCTTGATCGGGAACCAGACTTTCAGGTCCTCGACCTGCAGCAATGGCGGGCCAATTACGTTGGTCGCCGGCTTGCCGCTGGGCTCCGCTGCCAGCAGTTCCCGAGTGTACGGATGCTGCGGCGCGCGGAACAACTCTTCGCACGATGCCTGTTCGACGATGCAACCGCGCTGCATGACACATACGCGATGCGCAATTCTTCGCACAAGGTTCAAATCGTGACTGATCAGTAGCAACGCCATGCCCAGGCGGGCCTGCAATTCCTTGAGCAATTCGAGGATTTTCAGCTGAACGGTCACGTCCAGCGCGGTGGTCGGTTCATCGGCGATCAGCAGTTCCGGCTCGTTGGCCAGGGCCATGGCGATCATCACCCGCTGACGCTGGCCACCGGACAATTCGTGGGGCAGTGCTTTCAGGCGCTTCTCGGGTTCCGGAATGCCGACCATCTCCAGCAGTTCCAGCGTGCGTTTGGTCGCGACTTTGCCGATCAAACCTTTGTGAATGCCGAGGACTTCGTTGATCTGCTTCTCGATCGAGTGCAGCGGATTGAGCGAAGTCATTGGCTCCTGAAAGATCATCGCGATCCGGTTGCCGCGGATGTGGCGGATGGTTTTCTCTTTCAGGCTCAGCAGGTTTTGCCCGGAATACTCGATGGTGCCGGACGGATGCCGGGCGAGCGGGTAGGGCAGCAAGCGCAGGATCGAGTGCGCGGTCACCGATTTGCCGGAACCGCTTTCGCCGACCAGCGCCAGGGTTTCGCCGCGCTTGATGTCGAAACTGACGCCTTCGACCACACGCTGACAGCGATCGCCGACGACGAACTCGACGGACAGGTCGCGCACTTCGATCAGATTGTCCTGATTCATTTCACTTCCTCGGGTCGAAGGCATCGCGAGCGGACTCGCCGATGAACACCAGCAGACTCAACATCAACGCCAGCACCGCAAACGCGCTCATGCCGAGCCATGGCGCTTGCAGGTTGGATTTGCCCTGGGCCACCAGCTCACCCAGCGACGGCGCGCCGGGCGGCAGCCCGAAACCCAGGAAGTCCAGCGCGGTCAGCGTGCCGATGGCGCCGGTCAGGATGAACGGCATGAAGGTCATGGTCGAGACCATGGCGTTGGGCAGGATATGGCGGAACATGATCGCACCATTCTGCATCCCCAGCGCCCGGGCCGCGCGCACATATTCGAGGTTGCGTCCGCGCAGGAATTCGGCGCGGACTACGTCCACCAGGCTCATCCACGAAAACAGCAACATGATCCCCAGCAGCCACCAGAAATTCGGCTGGACGAAGCTGGCCAGAATGATCAGCAGATACAGCACCGGCAACCCGGACCAGATCTCCAGGAAACGCTGCCCGGCCAGATCGACCCAGCCGCCATAGAACCCCTGCAAGGCACCGGCAATCACGCCGATGATCGAGCTGAGAATGGTCAGGGTCAGCGCGAACAGCACCGAAATCCGGAAGCCGTAAATAACCCGCGCCAACACGTCGCGACCCTGATCGTCCGTGCCCAGCAGGTTGTCGGTCGACGGTGGCGCCGGGGCCGGGACTTTCAGGTCGTAGTTGATGCTTTGGTAACTGTAGGGGATCGGCGCCCACAGCACCCAGGCGTCCTTGGCCTTGAGCAGTTCTCGGATGTACGGGCTCTTGTAGTTGGCTTCCAGTGGGAACTCGCCGCCGAACGCGGTTTCCGGGTAACGCTTGAGTGCCGGGAAATACCAGCTGTTGTCGTAATGCACCACCAGCGGTTTGTCGTTGGCGATCAGCTCGGCGCCGAGGCTCAGGCCGAACAGCACGAGAAACAGCCACAGTGACCACCAGCCACGCTTGTTGGCCTTGAACAGTTCGAAACGCCGACGATTGAGAGGGGACAGGTTCATCTCAATGCTCCCGGCTTTCGAAATCGATGCGCGGATCGACAAAGGTGTAGGTGAGATCGCCGATCAGTTTCACTACCAGCCCCAGCAGCGTGAAGATGAACAGGGTGCCGAAAACCACCGGGTAATCACGGTTGATCGCGGCTTCGAAACTCATCAGCCCCAGTCCGTCGAGGGAGAAAATCACCTCGACCAACAACGAGCCGGTGAAGAAAATCCCGATGAAGGCCGACGGGAAACCGGCGATCACCAACAGCATGGCGTTACGGAAAACATGGCCGTAAAGCACGCGGTGATTGGTCAGGCCTTTGGCTTTTGCGGTCACCACGTACTGCTTGTTGATTTCATCGAGGAAGCTGTTTTTGGTGAGCAGGGTCATGGTCGCGAAGTTGCCGATCACCAGTGCGGTCACCGGCAACGCCAGGTGCCAGAAGTAATCGAGCACCTTGCCGCCCATGCTCAACTCATCGAAGTTGTTCGAAGTCAGGCCCCTTAGCGGGAACCAGTCGAAGTAGCTGCCGCCGGCAAACACCACGATCAGCAGGATGGCGAACAGGAACGCCGGGATCGCGTAGCCGACGATGATCGCCGAACTGGTCCAGACATCGAAGTGGCTGCCGTGCCGCGTAGCCTTGGCGATCCCCAGCGGGATCGACACCAGGTACATGATCAGCGTGCTCCACAGCCCCAGGGAAATCGATACGGGCATCTTTTCCTTGATCAGGTCGATGACCTTGGCGTCGCGGAAGAAGCTGTCGCCGAAGTCCAGGGTGGCGTAGTTCTTGACCATGATCCACAAACGCTCCGGCGCCGATTTGTCGAAGCCGTACATGTGCTCGATTTCCTTGACCAGCATCGGGTCCAGGCCCTGCGCACCGCGATAGGCGGAACCGGCCACCGACACTTCGGCACCGCCGCCGGCAATGCGGCTGGTGGCGCCTTCGAAGCCTTCGAGCTTGGCGATCATCTGTTCCACCGGCCCGCCGGGGGCGGCCTGGATGATCACAAAGTTGATCAGCAGGATGCCGAACAAGGTCGGGATGATCAGCAGCAGTCGCCGAAAAATATACGCCAGCATTTATTACTCCGTGCCCGCAGGGTCGGCTTGCAGTTTGGTTTCGACTTCTATCGCCGGTGTCACGTTGGGCTTGATCCACCAGGTGGCCGTACCGATGTCGTACCGGGGCGAGATTTTCGGATGGCCGATGTGGTTCCAGTAAGCCACGCGCCAGGTCTTGATGTGCCAGTTGGGGATCACGTAATAGCCCCATTGCAGCACGCGGTCCAGCGCGCGGGCGTGGGCCACCAGGCTGTTGCGCGAGTCGGCGTTGATCAGTTGCTCGACCAGTTGGTCCACCGCCGGGTCTTTCAAACCCATGGAGTTGCGGCTGCCGGGTTTATCGGCGGCGGCAGACATCCAGAATTCACGCTGTTCGTTACCCGGCGAGTTGGACTGCGGGAAGCTGCCGACGATCATGTCGAAGTCCCGTGAACGCACGCGGTTGATGTACTGCGAAACGTCGACCCGGCGGATCACCAGGTCGATGCCCAGATCGCTTAGGTTGCGCTTGAACGGCAGCAGCACCCGCTCGAATTCGGTCTGCGCCAGCAGGAATTCGATGGTCACCGGTTTGCCGTTGGCGTCGACCATTTTGTCGTCGACGATCCGCCAGCTTGCTTCTTGCAGCAATTGGTAAGCCTTGCGCTGCTGCGTGCGGATCATGCCGCTGGCATCGGTCACCGGGTTCTGGAACGCCTCGGTGAACACTTGCTCGGGGATCTTGCCGCGGAACGGGTCGAGAATGGCCAGTTGGTCGGCATCCGGCAAACCGGTGGCGGCCATTTCCGAGTTTTCGAAGTAACTGCGGGTGCGCACATAGGCACCGTTGAACAGTTGCTTGTTGGTCCATTCGAAGTCCAGCAACAGCGTCAGGGCCTGACGCACGCGCACGTCCTGGAACACCGGGCGGCGCAGGTTGAAAACAAAGCCCTGCATGCCGGTGGGGTTGCCGTTGGGGATCTGTTCCTTGTTCAGCCGACCTTCGGTGACTGCCGGGATGTTGTAGGCGTTGGCCCAGTTCTTCGCGCTCATTTCCAGCCAGAAATCGAACTGACCGGCCTTGAGTGCTTCCAGGGCCACGGTGTTGTCGCGGTAGTAATCGGTGGTCATCACGTCGAAGTTGTAGAAACCACGGTTGGCCGGCAGGTCCTTGCCCCAGTAATCCTTGACCCGCTCGTAGCGAATCGAGCGTCCGGCCTTCACTTCGCTGACCTTGTACGGACCGCTGCCCAATGGCATTTCCAGGTTGCCCTTGTTGAAATCCCGGGTCGCCCACCAGTGTTTGGGCAGTACCGGCAACTGGCCGAGGATCAGCGGCAGTTCGCGGTTGTTGTTGTGTTTGAACTTGAACAGGACTGTGAGCGGGTCTTCGGCGACGGCTTCTTCGACATCGCTGTAGTAACCGCGGTACAGCGGGGCGCCGTCCTTGATCAGGGTCTGGAAGCTGAACACCACGTCTTCGGCACGGATCGGATGACCATCGTGGAAGCGCGCTTCAGGGCGCAGGTAGAACCGCACCCAGCTGTTGTCCGGGGCCTTTTCGATCTTGCCGGCGACCAGTCCGTATTCGGTGAACGGCTCATCGAGGCCCTGTTTGGCCAGGGTGTCGTAGATGAGGCTGATATCGTCGGCCGGTACGCCTTTGCTGATGAATGGATTGAGGCTGTCGAAGCCACCGAACCCGGCCTGGCGAAAGATTCCGCCCTTGGGCGCATCCGGGTTCACATAGTCGAAATGCTTGAAATCGGCAGGGTATTTCGGCGGCTCGTTGTACAAGGTCAGGGCGTGTTGCGGGGCGGCACAGGCCAGCCCGGCGAACAACAGGCCGCTGGCCTGCAAGAGCAGGGCGCGTACGGGTTTCATCGATCTTTCTCCGAAGACTTCAGCCACCACGCACTCAGGCCCAGGGTATAGGGCGGCGTGGTGACAAAGGCGAACCGGTTGCGGTAGGCCAGGCGGTGATAATTGAGGTACCAGTTGGGAATGATGTAGTGCTGCCACAACAGCACGCGGTCCAGGGCTTTGCCGGCGGCAACCTGTTCATCGCGTGTCTGGGCGGCGAGTAATTGTTCAAGTAGATGATCGACCACCGGATTGGCGATGCCCGCGTAGTTTTTGCTGCCCTTGACCCCGACCTGGCTGGAATGGAAATACTGCCATTGCTCCAGGCCGGGGCTGAGGGTCTGGTTGAGGGTCATCAGGATCATGTCGAAATCGAACTGGTCGAGGCGCTGTTTGTACTGGGCGCGGTCCACCGTGCGCAGCCGGGCGTCGATGCCGATGCTGGCGAGGTTCTCGACATAAGGCTGGAGGATGCGTTCCAGGTTCGGGTTGACCAGCAGGATTTCCAGGCGCAGCGGCTGTTTGGCAGCGTTCTGTACGCGTTGGCCTTCAAGCTTCCAGCCAGCTTCAGCGAGCAGGCTCAGGGCCTTGCGCATGTTTTCCCTTGGAATGCCGCGCCCTTGGGTCTGCGGCAGGCTGAACGGCTCGGTGAGCAGCTTGGCGGGCAACTGTTCGCGGTACGGCTTGAGCATCAACCATTCATGACCGACCGGAAGACCGGTGGCCGAGAACTCGCTGTTGGGGTAATAACTCATGGCGCGTTTGTAGGCGCCGCTGAACAGCGTGCGATTGGTCCACTCGAAGTCGAACATCAGCCCCAGCGCTTCACGGACCCTGGCGTCGGAAAACGCCGCTCGCCGGGTGTTCATGAACAGGCCCTGGCTCTGGGTCGGGATCTGATGCGGGATCTGCGCCTTGATGACATCGCCACGTCGCACGGCCGGGAAGTTGTAACCGTTTTCCCAGTTCTTCGCCTGATGCTCGATGTAGATATCGAACTCGCCGGCCTTGAAGGCTTCGAACGCGACGTCGCTGTCGCGGTAGAACTCGACTTCCATGCGGTCGACGTTGTACTTGCCGCGATTGACCGGCAGGTCTTTGCCCCAGTAATCCTTGACCCGTTCGAACACGATCTGGCGTCCGGGCGTGACCGAGGTGATGCGGTACGGCCCGCTGCCCAGCGGCGGCTCGAAGGTGGTGGCCTTGAAGTCGCGACCTTTCCAGTAATGTTGCGGCAACACCGGCAACTCGCCCAGGCGCAGGATCAGCAGCGGATTACCGGCACGCTTGAAAACAAAACGAATGCGCTGCGGGTTGAGTACATCCACCCGCAACACTTCCTGAAGATTGGTGCGGTATTGCGGATGGCCTTCCTTGAGCAGCAACCGGTAAGAGAACGCGACGTCGTACGCGGTGATCGGCGTGCCATCGTGAAATCGTGCTTCGGGGCGCAGGTTGAACACTACCCAACTGCGGTCTTCGCTGTATTCCACCGATTGGGCGATCAAGCCATAACTGGACGTTGGCTCGTCGCCGGACGGTGCGTACTGGCCAGTGCCGACCATCAGCGGTTCGTTCAGCTCGTTGATGCCGTATTGCAGGAAATTCGCGGTGGAGACCGGGCTCGAGCCCTTGAATGTGTAGGGATTGAGCGTATCGAAGGTGCCAAACGCCATCACCCGCAACGTACCGCCCTTGGGCGCTTGCGGGTTGACCCAATCGAAGTGGGTAAATCTGGCCGGGTACTTGAGCGTACCGAACTGCGCATAACCATGGCTTTCGCTGATCGTCGCACTTGCGGAGGAGCTCAAGGCCAGGCTGATCAGGAGCAGGAGGAGGGGACGCTTCAAGTCAGAGATCCGATCCAGGCGGCTTGGGCTTTGTGGGCCGTACAGTAACAGCTTGTATGGACAGGAAAAAGACGGGGATTTAACGACCCCCTAATTGTCTATGTTGATACCTGTGGCGCCTTGGAGGCCGATTTGATCCAAACCCTTTAGGAGCCGGCTTGCTGGCGATGGCCGTTAACGATAACGCGTGAAATCGGGTTAAATGCGGCGCACTTCAGCTCATCGCCAGCAAGCCGGCTCCTACAGGGTTAGCGTGAACCTGTTTAACGGTGTTTCGACAAAAAAAAGCCCCTGAAGTCAGGGGCTCTTTTTTTAGTGTGGCGAAGCAACCGTCAGCATCTGCCCCGGCTTCAACGCTTGGCCGACACGCGGATTCCAGCGCTTGAGGTGCTGCATTTCAACGTTGAAACGCTTGGCCACGATGTACAGTGAATCACCTTGCTGGACCTTGTATTGGGTCTGCGGCGTCTTGGTCTTCGTCTTGGTATTGGCCGCCACGACGGTGTTGACGCGTCCGGTGTTGCCTTTGGACTTGTCCTGCATCACCAGCGTCTGGCCGACCTTGAGGTTCTTGCCGGTCATTTTGTTCCAGCGCTGCAGGTCCTTGACGTCGACCTTGTTGGCCTTGGCGATGGCGGCCAGGTTATCGCCGCGTTTTACACGGTAGGCGCGTTTCAGGCTGGCAATTTCGGATTCATCGGCGCCTTCGAAAACCGGCTTGAGCGGCTTCTTGCTGATCAACTCTTCGGGACGCATGGTCGACAGGCTGGCGGTCAGCAACTGCGCCTTGGACGTCGGCACCAGCAAATGCTGAGGGCCGTCGATAGTGGTGCGCTGCTTGAAGGCAGGGTTGAGCTGGAACAGTTCGTCTTCGTCGATATTGGCCACCGCGGCTACCTTGGACAGGTCCATGCGCTGGTTGATTTCGACGACCTGGAAATACGGCTCGTTGGCGATCGGGTTCAGGTTCACGCCGTAGGCTTCCGGCGCCAGCACCACTTGCGACAGGGCCAGCAACTTCGGCACATAGGCCTGGGTTTCGGACGGCAGCGGCAGGTTCCAGTAATCGGTTGGCAGGCCGAGCCTTTCGTTGCGCTCGATAGCCCGGCTGACCGTGCCTTCACCGGCGTTGTAGGCCGCCAGGGCCAGCAGCCAGTCGCCGTTGAACATGTCGTGCAGGCGGGTCAGGTAATCCATTGCGGCGGTGGTCGAAGCGGTGATGTCGCGACGGCCATCATAGAAACGGGTCTGACGCAGGTTGAAATAACGCCCGGTGGAGGGAATGAATTGCCACAAGCCAACCGCATCGGCCCGGGAATAGGCCATTGGGTTGTAGGCGCTTTCAATCACTGGCAGCAGCGCCAGTTCCAGCGGCATGTTGCGTTCTTCCAGGCGTTCGACGATGTAGTGAATGTAGAGGCTGCCGCGTTCGCCGGCGTTTTCGAGGAAAGAAGGATTACTGGCGAACCACAGGCGCTGTTGCTCGATGCGCGGGTTGACGCCCAGGCCTTCCTGCAACTGGAAGCCCTGGCGCATGCGCTCCCAGACGTCCTGTGGAATTTGCGGGGTCGGCTTTTCGCTGAGCCAGATAGGCTTCTGTTTGGCTCGAGCGGCGATATTGGGAGTGTGGGCCGCTTCGGTCTGCGGCACATGGCTGGAACAGCCCGCCAATGTGGCGGACACAGCCACCGCTATGGCTTGAGCCAGGCGGGTCAATGCGTCTGAATTGATGGCTTTACGAATAGATGACGACATTGGCTGGAAGTAAGTTCCGGGCAAAAATGTCGGGCGATTCTAGAAAGCGCACCCCCTGCGGTCAACCATTCAGATTTTTCGCGCCCTCGACAAGCCCTGTCAGAACTTATCTTTCCAGGCACGCAAGGCAGCAAAAACCGCACTCGGAGCCCGGTTATCGGGTCCATTCCGTTCGTCCACTTTTTCTTTAACGGATGTTTCGCCGGTACGCAAAAACGGGTTTGTCAGCTTTTCGAGGCCTAGCGTAGAGGGCAGCGTGATGATTCCGGCTTCCCGTTGTTCGGTGACTTTGGCCAGGCGATCGGCGGTATGCAGGTTGCCTGGCTCGACTGCTACGGCGAAGCGCAGGTTGCTCAAGGTGTATTCATGGGTGCAATAGACCCGCGTATCCTCTGGATACGAAGCCAGACGCGTCAGCGAAGTATGCATTTGCTCGGGCGTGCCTTCGAACAGGCGCCCGCAACCAGCGGCGAACAGGGTGTCACCGCAAAACAGCGCTCCCTCATGGTAGAAGGCGATGTGCCCCAGGGTATGACCGGGAACGGCGATCACATCGAAGTCCCAACCCAGTACGTTGATGCGATCGTTGTCCTTGAGCGCGACGTCCCGCGCCGGGATGGTTTCGCTGGCCGGGCCGTAGACCCTCGCGTCTGTCGCTTTTTTCAGCTGTTCGACACCGCCGACATGGTCGTGATGATGGTGAGTGATCAGAATATCACTCAGCACCCAACCCGGATGGGCCGCAAGCCAGGCCTGTACCGGCGCGGCATCGCCCGGATCGACTACGGCGCAGCGCCGGGAGTCAGGGTCTTGTAACAACCAGATGTAGTTGTCGGTGAAGGCGGGCAGGGCTGTGATCTGTATCATCGTCGGATTCGCCAAGCGGAAAACAATGGCGCATCTTAGAACTTCCTGGCGCGTTGGAGAATGCAATGACCGATAAAGCGTTCGCTCAGGCTGATCCTGACTGGCTGGCCTTGATCAGCGCAGCCCGTGAATGGCTGTCCGGCCCCCTCGGGCAATTTCTGCTGGACGAAGAGCGCCGCATGCTCGAAGACGAGTTGGGGCGCTTCTTCGGCGGCTATCTGGTGCATTACGGCCCTTCGGCCGAGACTCCGCCGTCGGCACCGCAGGTCCAGCGCAATGTGCGTCTCGGCGCGCCGTTGCCGGGTGTCGAAATCGTCTGTGAAGAACAAGCCTGGCCGTTGAGCGAGCATGCCGCCGATGTGGTGGTGCTGCAGCATGGTCTGGATTTCTGCCTCTCGCCTCACGGTTTGCTGCGTGAAGCGGCGAGCAGCGTTCGCCCCGGCGGGCACTTGCTGATTGTCGGGATCAACCCCTGGAGCACCTGGGGTTTGCGTCATGTGTTCGCCCATGACGCCTTGCGCAAGGCCCGGTGCATTTCACCTTCACGGGTCGGCGACTGGCTGAATCTGCTGGGCTTCGCGCTGGAGAAACGCCGCTTCGGGTGCTATCGTCCGCCGCTTGCGTCCCCCGCCTGGCAAGCCCGCCTGGCCGGCTGGGAGCGCAAGGCCGGTGATTGGCAATTGTCTGGCGGCGGCTTCTATTTATTGGTGGCGCGCAAGATTGTGGTGGGCCTGCGTCCGCTTCGTCAGGAACGTCGCGAACCGATGGGCAAGCTGATTCCCCTGCCCATGGCCAAGGTCAACCGACGTAATATCGAACCGTAATACCTGTTTTTATTCCCGGCCGGGTTTGCCCCGGCCTCGGGCATCGTCGATCGCAGATCGGCGAGCCACCGCATTTTCTGGATAGATTGGCATGAGCGATAGCGTAGAACTCTTCACCGATGGCGCCTGCAAAGGCAACCCTGGCCCAGGCGGCTGGGGCGCATTGCTGGTGTGCAAAGGCGTTGAAAAAGAACTCTGGGGTGGCGAAGCCAACACCACCAACAACCGCATGGAACTGATGGGCGCGATCCGCGGCCTCGAAGAACTCAAGCGTTCCTGCAACGTGCTGCTGGTGACCGACTCCCAGTACGTGATGAAAGGCATCAACGAGTGGATGGACAACTGGAAGAAACGCGGCTGGAAAACGGCGGCGAAAGAACCGGTGAAGAATGCTGACCTGTGGAAGTTGCTGGATGAGCAGGTCAACCGTCACAACGTCACCTGGAAATGGGTGCGCGGGCACATCGGGCATCACGGCAACGAACGGGCGGACCAGTTGGCTAACCGTGGTGTGGACGAAGTCCGGGGCTACAAACAGGCCTGACCCACCCCGAACCCTGTGGGCGCCGTCTTGCTGGCGATAACGTTCCCGAGATCGATGCAGGGCTCAGGACCGTATCGCCAGCAAGCCGGCTCCTGCAAAATCGGGGTTCACAGCATCAAGATGGCGGTGGCCAGTTGTTGGTCCGAGTATTGATCGCTCAGTCCCCCACGAATGCTCTCGAAGGCCGCTTCAATCCGCGCTCCACGGATTTCCCCTTCGCTCGCCACAAACGCTGCCGCGTCATCCTTGGCTGCCAGCACGATTTTGTCGTCCTTGAACGATCCGCTGGTGCCTTGGGTTGAGCTCAAGGTCAGGCTCAGCGTGATATCTGTGCTGATGACAAAACTGGTGGCCTGAGCGCCCGAGCTCAACAGGCCGGTAATCAACACGATAAACCGTGTACTTTTCATGACAATTCAAACCCTTGGGAATCAAGGGGGACACGCTATCAAGCCGTTCTGCGCCAAACTTTATGATCATTGCTAGTGAATGTTAAAAACTGCATGAGCATCAGTCATTTGTCTGTGTGCGCTGCGGATCCTGTGAGCGTGTTAACATCGCCGTTTTTGCACGATTGACCCGTTGAGAGCTGAGCACTGATGGCCACCAGATCCGTTGTACTCGATACCGAAACCACCGGCATGCCGGTGACCGACGGCCACCGGATTATCGAAATCGGTTGTGTCGAGTTGATTGGTCGGCGCCTGACGGGCCGGCATTTCCACGTTTACCTGCAACCGGATCGCGAAAGTGACGAAGGCGCCATCGGCGTCCACGGCATTACCAACGAATTCCTGGTGGGCAAGCCGCGCTTCACTGAAGTGGCCGATGAGTTTTTCGAGTTCATCAAGGGCGCGCAGCTGATCATCCACAACGCGGCGTTCGACGTTGGGTTCATCAACAACGAATTCGCCCTGATGGGTCAGCACGATCGTGCCGACATCACGCAACACTGCTCGATTCTCGACACCCTGATGATGGCCCGGGAACGTCACCCTGGGCAGCGCAACAGCCTCGACGCCTTGTGCAAACGTTATGGCGTCGACAACTCCGGCCGTGAACTTCACGGCGCTTTGCTCGACTCCGAGATCCTCGCCGACGTCTACCTGACCATGACCGGTGGCCAGACCAGCCTGTCGCTGGCCGGCAACGCGTCCGATGGCAATGGCTCCGGCGAAGGCGCAGACAACTCTGCCACCGAAATCCGTCGCTTGCCGGCCGACCGTCAGCCGACGCGGATCATTCGCGCCAGCGAAGACGATCTGGCCCGGCACGCGGCGCGGATGGAAGCCATCGCCAAATCTGCCGGCGCTCCGGCGCTGTGGGTGCAGCTCGCCGAGGCTGAAGCTCAGGCGTAAGTCCTTCAAAAAGATCGCAGCCTCGTTTCACTCGACAGCTCCTACAGGGTCACGCGTTGCATCGTAGGAGCTGTCGAGCGAAACGAGGCTGCGATCTTTTGATCTCAATAAAGCCTACCGCCCCCCAATGACCCATTTCGGGGCATTGCACTCGCCACATGCGCCTCAACCCTCTAATCTGAGGTTATTGGCAAGCCAAGGCCTGCCGCCTCAGGACACTGAGCCCCATGTACAAAGATTTGAAATTCCCGGTCCTGATCGTCCATCGCGACATCAAGGCCGACACTGTCGCCGGTGATCGCGTGCGTGGCATCGCCCGGGAGCTGGAGCAGGAAGGCTTCAGCATTGTCTCTGCAGTGGATTACACCGAGGGGCGGCTGGTCGCGTCGACCCATCATGGCCTCTCGTGCATGTTGATCGCGGCCGAAGACCCCAGCGCCAACTCCCATCTGCTGCAAAACATGGCCGAACTGATCGGCCTGGCGCGGGTGCGTGCGCCTGACTTGCCGATCTTCGCCCTGGGTGAGCAAGTGACGCTGGAAAACGCCCCGGCCGATGCCATGGACGAACTCAATCAGCTACGCGGCATTCTCTATTTGTTCGAAGACACCGTGCCGTTTCTGGCGCGGCAGGTCGCGCGAGCCGCGCGCAAATACCTGGATGGCTTGCTGCCACCGTTCTTCAAGGCGTTGGTGCAACACACTGCCGACTCTAATTATTCCTGGCACACGCCCGGCCATGGCGGCGGTGTGGCGTATCACAAGAGCCCGGTGGGGCAGGCGTTCCACCAGTTTTTCGGGGAAAACACCCTGCGTTCGGATTTGTCGGTGTCGGTGCCCGAACTGGGGTCACTGCTCGATCACACCGGCCCGTTGGCCGAGGCGGAAGCACGAGCGGCGCGCAACTTCGGCGCCGATCACACTTTTTTCGTGATCAACGGCACCTCGACTGCGAACAAAATCGTCTGGCATTCCATGGTTGCCCGCGATGACCTGGTGCTGGTGGACCGTAATTGCCACAAGTCGGTGCTGCACTCGATCATCATGACCGGCGCGATTCCGCTGTATCTGTGCCCGGAACGTAACGAACTGGGGATCATCGGCCCGATTCCGCTGAGCGAATTCAGTCGCCAGTCGATCCAGGCCAAGATCGACGCCAGCCCGTTGACCAAGGGGCGCGCACCCAAGGTCAAACTGGCGGTGGTGACCAATTCCACCTACGACGGCCTCTGTTACAACGCCGAACTGATCAAGCAAAGCCTGGGCAACAGCGTCGAAGTGCTGCATTTCGATGAGGCCTGGTATGCCTACGCGGCGTTTCACGAATTCTTCGCCGGGCGCTACGGCATGGGCACTTCCCGCAGCGAAGATAGCCCGCTGGTGTTCACCACCCATTCCACGCACAAGCTGTTGGCGGCGTTCAGTCAGGCCTCGATGATTCACGTTCAGGATGGCGGCGCGCGGCAACTGGACCGCGACCGTTTCAACGAAGCGTTCATGATGCATATTTCCACGTCGCCGCAATACAGCATCATTGCGTCGCTGGACGTGGCATCGGCCATGATGGAAGGCCCGGCCGGTCGTTCCTTGTTACAGGAAATGTTCGACGAGGCCTTGAGTTTTCGCCGGGCGCTGGCGAACCTGCGACAGCACATTGCTGCCGACGATTGGTGGTTTTCGATCTGGCAACCGCCGTCGGTGGAAGGCATCGAGCGCGTGGTCACCGAAGACTGGCTGCTGCAACCGGAGGCCGACTGGCACGGCTTTGGCGGCGTGACTGACGACTATGTGTTGCTCGATCCGATCAAAGTCACGCTGGTGATGCCGGGTCTCACCGCAGGTGGCGCCTTGAGTGAGCGCGGGATTCCGGCGGCGGTGGTCAGCAAGTTCCTCTGGGAGCGCGGGCTGGTCGTCGAGAAGACCGGTTTGTATTCGTTCCTGGTGCTGTTCTCCATGGGCATCACCAAGGGCAAGTGGAGCACGCTGTTGACCGAGTTGCTGGAGTTCAAGCGCAGCTATGATGGCAATGTCAGCCTGGCGACTTGCCTGCCGTGCGTGGCGCAGCAGGACGGCGCTCGCTACAAGGGCATGGGGTTGCGCGATCTCTGCGATCAACTGCATGCCTGTTATCGCAGCAATGCCACGGCCAAACATCTCAAGCGTATGTACACGGTGCTACCCGAAATCGCCATGAAACCGGCCGACGCCTATGATCAACTGGTCCGTGGTGAGGTGGAGGCGGTGTCGATCGATGCGCTGGACGGCCGCATCGCCGCCGTCATGCTGGTGCCGTACCCGCCGGGGATCCCGTTGATCATGCCCGGCGAACGCTTTACCGAGTCAACCCGTTCGATTATCGATTACCTGGCGTTTGCCCGCACGTTCGACAGTAGTTTTCCGGGGTTTGTCGCCGATGTGCACGGCTTGCAACACGAAGACGAGGGCAATGGGCGGCATTACACCGTCGATTGCATCAAGGAGTGAGGACCTTTCCCAGTATGCAACCGGTCATGAATCCGAAATACCCAGGGCTGTCGGTGCGCGTCGCCGACGATGGTTTCGCCGCTTATATCTGGGGCAGTGATTTCAGTTTTGAAGTCGCGGCCTATGGTGCAGCCGAAATCGGCAAAACGGTGGAGCAGTGGCCTGTGACGCCGATCACCCCTTACCGCAAGTGCTACGGTATTGATCCCGAGGAATTCAGCAGTTTCCGCGACGCCGCCGACAGTGCGATTTTCATGGCTTATCTCGACGATGAGCCGGTGGGGCATTTGGTGATCAGCACCAACTGGAACGGCTTTGCCCACATCGACGAGTTGGCGGTACATGCGCCGGCACGCCGGCATGGGGTGGCCAAGGCGCTGCTGGATGTGGCGCAGTTCTGGAGTCGCAAGAAGAAACTGCCGGGCATCATGCTTGAAACCCAGAACAACAACCTGGGTGCCTGCCGGCTCTATGAGCGCTGCGGGTATGTAATTGGCGGTGTCGATCACCTGCGCTATCGCGGCATCGACCCTAATACCGCCGAGATTGCGTTGTTCTGGTATCGATTGTTCGGTAACCCGCTGGAAAACCCGATCAGCTCGCCAACATCGCCACGGCTTGTTCCGTGACGATATCCAGCAATGCCTGGGCGGCCGGGGAAGGCTCGCCGTTCTTCAAGGTCAGGGCATAAACGCTGATCGGCACGGCAGGCGCCAACGGGCAGGCGTCCAGGCCGGCGGATTTGGCCCCGAGCGCGGTGAACGGGTCGACAATCGCCAAACCTTCACCGGCCTCGACCATGCTGCGCATCATCTGGTGCGTTTGAACCCGGGTGTGGACGACGGGGGCAGGGCGCAGCCCGTGCAGTTTGTTGTCGAGCGCCGGGCTCAGCGGATCATGACCTTCCAGGCCGACCATCGACTGGCCCGCCAGGTCTTGCAGTGAAATGTATTTCTGCTTTGGTTGCAGCCAGCCGTGGGGCGCCAACAGTTGCAGTTTGCCTTGGGCAATGACCTGGCAATGAATATCCGCATGATCGGGGTCGTGCAGGCTCAGGCCCAGATCGCTTTCGCGCAGCAGCAGGCTGCGGACGATGTCGCGAGTGGGTTGGCTCAGAAGGCTGCAAGGCACATCGGGGAGACGCCGGCGCAGGGCGGCGATGCTCTGGGGCAACAACTGTTGAGCCAGGGGCGGCGTGCAAATGATGCGAAGGGGGGGCGCCTGATATTGCTTAAGGCTGTTGGCCAGACGCTGGACCGGTTCGAGCGCCTCGTAGACATGGGCGATTTCGACCTGCAATTCCCGCGCCTCGCGCGTGGCCTGCAAGCGTCCACGCACGCTGGAAAACAACATGAAACCCAACTGACTCTCGGCGTCACGCAGAATGCTTTCGACCTCGGCCACTGGCAGCTGCAACCATTCGGCGGCGGTGCCCAGGTGACCGGTCTGCAGAAGCGCGTGTATCACTTCGATATGACGTAAACGCATGCGTGAAGTCCATGTTCAGCAGGTGAGGGAGTCAGTGGCTGAATCCTAACCCAAGTCCGCGCATAAGACTTCTGCTCATAACGCGAGGTTATGAGGCGACGTTGGCTTCGGGTTCACGAATGAGGGTGACGCCCGATTGCACCAGCAGAAACTCGTTCTCATCAAGCTTGTTGACGCGATCGCCAATGGCCAGCTTGTAAGTGGTGACAGCGGTGAGGCCGTCTGCCGAAGGGGTGGATTCCTGGAACTCATGCACGGAATAGACACGGCCTTCCGCGTCTCTTGCATGGAACTGACTGACGAGTACTGCTGCCATCTGCTTAGAACCTCTGGAGATAAATCACTCAATTTGCGGTTCTGTAGACCGTGGTTGGGCGAGGTAAGTTTTCCTACAGGAAAAAAATAGTCAGGGGCGGCATTTTTCGGTCGCCCACTGCTTGAATCGTCATCTATAACTACAAGCTCTTTCCATCGGACAGTCGAGAATCTTCCATGAGCAATGTCTACACGATCGCCGTTCTGGTCGGCAGCTTGAGAAAGGAATCGATCAACCGCAAGGTGGCGTTGGCCCTGGCCGATCTGGCACCTGCAAATCTCAAGCTCAATATCGTCGAAATTGGCGACTTGCCGCTCTACAACGAAGACATCGATGGCGAATCACCGCCGGCAGCCTACAGCACTTTCCGGCAACAAGTGAGTTCATCCGACGCGTTGCTATTCGTGACCCCGGAATACAACCGTTCGGTACCGGCGCCCCTGAAAAATGCGATTGACGTCGGTTCGCGGCCCTATGGCAGGAGCGCCTGGGGTGGCAAGCCTGGGGCGGTGATCAGCGTTTCACCCGGGGCGGTTGGCGGATTTGGTGCCAACCATCACCTGCGCCAGTCCATGGTGTTTCTCGATGTGCCGTGCATGCAGCAACCGGAAGCGTACATCAGCGGCGCCGGTACAGCGTTCGACGAGGCGGGCAAGTTGTCCGAGTCGCTCAAGCCGTTCCTGCAAAAATTCATCGATGCTTATGGGCAGTGGGTCGAACAGTACAAAAAAGTGTGAACAGCCCTGTAGGAGCCGAGCCTGCTTGCGATGGCGGTGTAACAGCCAGCATCGATATTGAAGGGGATGGCCCCATCGCGAGCAAGCTCGGCTCCTACAGTCGGCTACAGATCATCATTTCCATTTCCGACAGCCACGCGGCGGTTTGCTCTGCCGTCGCTTGCGCGGTGATGCAATAACGACGTCCGCCCCAGGCCATGATTACCCAGGCGTCGATGGTTGTTTCTGCCGGTTGTGTGGGCAAGTCGCTACAGGCTGCAAAGGCCTCACGCCATTTTTGCGACAACTCCTGGAATACCCGTCGATGATGTTTCGATTCGGCGATCTGGTGTTCCAAAGCCAGCATTTCATGGCTAAACAATGGCTGCCCGGCTTCGCTCGGATTGCAGGTCAGGCTTACGAGGCGTTTGATCCGGGCTGGCCAGGCCAGGTCATTCGCTCGTATGACGTGTTCATCCAGGTGCTGTAACACGGTATCCAGACAATGGCGGATGTATCCCGACAGCAAGGCTTCCTTGCTCGGGAAATAGTCATAGAGCGTGCCAATCGCAACGCCGGCTTCCAGCGCCACTTCGCGAGTGGTCAACCGCGACCAGCCGTCCCGCAGCCAAATCCGAACAAACGCCTCGTAAATCGCCTCGACGGTGAAAATCGCCCGAGCCTGACTCGGCCGTTTCAACGGCTTGGCGCGGGGATTGAGGGTGGGGGGGCGGCCCCTGGAGTTTCCGAACCCGTTCTTCATCGGCTGCCACTACTCTGGTGCTACCCGCCATTCACTCGCAGCAGGAGTTGGAAAGATGCAAAGTCCGAGCACGGTAACACGGCTGATCACCCGCAAAAACGCCCTCGACCAGAGTCGAATCGAACAGGAGCAACGTAGTCTGATTCCGGCTGACGGGGAGGTGATCCTGAAGATCGACCGCTGTGCACTGACCACCAACAACATTACCTACGCCGCGTATGGCGATTCGATGAATTACTGGGGGTTCTTTCCTACGGGGCTGGCTGAATGGGGCCACATACCGGCCTGGGGTTTTGCCGATGTGATTGCTTCGACGGTCGAGGGCGTAACGGTAGGAGAGCGCTTCTACGGTTATTTTCCGATTGCCAGCCATCTCTGGATGCGCCCGGAGCGCGTTACCGAGCGTGGTTTCTATGATGCTGCGCAACATCGGCAGGCGCTGACTTCGGCCTACAACCAATACACCCGTTGCAGCTGGGATTCGTACTACAGTCCCGAAACGGAAAACCTGCAGATTTTGCTCAAGCCGCTGTTTCTGACCTCATCGATGCTGGCAGATTTCCTGCAGGACAATCAGCTGTTCGGTGCGACCCGATTGGTGTTCTCCAGTGCCTCGAGCAAAACCGCCTACGGAACGGCGGTGTGCCTGGACAATCAGCCCGGTCTGGAACGAGTGGCGCTGACGTCTGCCGGTAACAAGGCGTTTGTCGAAAAGCTCGGTTGTTATGGGCGAACGGTGTCCTACGCAGAACTGGCGAGCCTGGCCAATGACCGTCCAACGCTCTATGTGGATTTTTCCGGCGACCTGGATTTACGTGACCAGGTGCACCAGCAGTTTGCCGGGCAGTTGGTTTACAGCTGTTTCGCCGGGTCTGCACAGAGCACCGAAGAGGCACGGTTGACGGCCATCGAGGGGCCGAAGCCAGTGTTCTTCTTTGCACCGATCCAGATCCGCAAGCGCAATGCCGAGTGGGGGCCGGAAGGCGTCAGTCGACATATTGGTGAGGGCTTGCAGCGTTTTTATCGGCAAGTGACTGCAGTGGAAAATCCGTTGCTGGAAGTGGTTGAGAGTGAGGGTTATGAAGCGGCGCAAAATGTCATTTCCCGGTTGTTTCATGGACAGGTCGCACCGGTGGAGGGGCATGTGATCCGGTTGTAAGTTCAGCGCCGTCCTTGTAGCGGCGGCTCGGCAGCTGCTACAGGGCAGGCGGTTCAAGTCTTCACTTTACTGAATATTCGTAATTCCATATATTTCACGCCTCGTTTGTCTGGAGGCGTGTTCCCTGATGTCCGATTCCCGTGGTCCCGTCGATGTTTTCAAGGCCCTTGCCGATGACACACGAAGTCGTATCGCCATGCTGATCGCCCGCGAAGGCGAGTTGTGCGTGTGTGAGTTGACTGCCGGGCTGGACCTCAGCCAACCCAAGATCTCTCGTCACCTGGCGCTCTTGCGCAGCAATGGCCTGTTGGCGGACCGGCGCCAGGGGCAGTGGGTGTTTTATCGCCTGCACCCGGAGTTGGCACCTTGGGTCGTCACACTGTTGCAGGGTGCGCTGGCAGATCATGGCGAATGGCTCGCTGCTGACGTCGCCCGTTTGCAGGCCATGGCTGATCGCCCGGTACGTTGCTGTTAACCCCTGATTCATATTGAAGGCTGCCTTGCATGCTGATTGCGTCACTGATTTTTCTCCTGACAATTACCCTGGTGATCTGGCAACCCAAAGGCCTCGGTGTCGGCTGGAGTGCGGTACTCGGTGCCGTGCTGGCGCTGGTTTTCGGGGTGGTGCACCTGAGCGATATTCCGCTGGTGTGGCAGATCATCTGGAACGCCACCGGCACCTTTGTCGCGCTGATCATCATCAGCCTGTTGCTGGACGAGGCGGGTTTCTTTGCCTGGGCGGCGTTGCATGTCGCGCGTTGGGGGCGTGGCAGCGGGCGCCGGTTGTTTGCCTACATGGTGCTGCTCGGCGCGCTGGTTTCGGCGTTGTTCGCCAATGACGGCGCGGCGCTGATCCTCACGCCCATCGTGATTTCCATGCTGCTGGCGTTGCGGTTTTCGCCGGCGGCGACCCTGGCGTTCGTGATGGGCGCCGGGTTTATCGCCGACACCGCAAGCCTGCCACTGGTGGTGTCGAACCTGGTGAACATCGTTTCCGCCGACTTCTTCCACATCAGCTTCAATCGCTACGCGGCGGTGATGATCCCGGTCAACCTGGTGAGCGTCGCGGCGACGCTGGCGGTGCTGATGTGGTTCTTTCGGCGCGACATTCCCAAGGATTACGATCCGGAGCAACTGGCGCATCCGGCCAGCGCCATCCACGACAAGGCGACATTTTTCGCGGGTTGGGCGGTCTTGGTGATCCTGTTGCTCGGCTGTTTTGCCCTGGAACCGCTAGGCATTCCCATCAGTGCCATTTCCGCGGTGTGCGCGGCGTTGCTGCTGGCCATTGCGGCCCGGGGGCACAAGATTTCCACGCGCAAAGTGATGAAAGAAGCGCCGTGGCAGATCGTGATTTTCTCGCTGGGCATGTATCTGGTGGTCTACGGGCTGCGCAACGCCGGGCTCACCGGGTATCTGGCGGGGTGGCTGGACGGTTTTGCCGGTTATGGCGTCTGGGGCGCAGCGATGGGCACCGGTGTGCTGACTGCGCTGCTGTCGTCGATGATGAACAACCTGCCGACGGTGCTGATCGGTTTGCTGTCGATTGATGCCAGCCAGGCAACAGGCGTGGTGAAGGAGGCGATGATCTACGCCAACGTCATCGGCAGTGACCTGGGGCCGAAGATTACACCGATCGGCAGCCTGGCGACGTTGTTGTGGCTGCATGTGCTGGAGCGCAAGAGTATCCGGATCGGATGGGGGTATTACTTCAAGGTCGGGATTGTGTTGACGGTGCCGGTGTTGCTGGTGACGTTGGCGGCGTTGGCGGTGCGGTTGTCCGTTTAGACCGGGTTGGCCCTATCGCCAGCAAGCCGGCTCCTACAGGTTTTATGTCGTTCGCCGATGCTGTAGGAGCCGGCTTGCTGGCGATGACGTCCTCCCCGACGCCGTAAAACTCAACCCGTACCCGGCACGTTCGGCCAAAGATCCGCCACCAGAAACAACCGCTCTGCCTCTTCCCAATCCCCATCGGCATTCTCGATCAACCGCACCAGCGACTGCGTCGGCGGTCCCAGATCGCTGAGCTCGCTGATCGGCAGCCTGGCGACGTTGTTGTGGCTGCATGTGTTGGAGTGATGGGGGTATTACTTCAAGGTCGGGATTGTGTTGACGGTGCCGGTGTTGCTGGTGACGCTGGCGGCGTTGGCGGTGCGGTTGTCCGTTTAGACCGGGTTGGCCCTATCGCCAGCAAGCCGGCTCCTACAGGTTTTATGTCGTTCGCCGATGCTGTAGGAGCCGGCTTGCTGGCGATGACGTCCTCCCCGACGCCGTAAAACTCAACCCGTACCCGGCACGTTCGGCCAAAGATCCGCCACCAGAAACAACCGCTCTGCCTCTTCCCAATCCCCATCGGCATTCTCGATCAACCGCACCAGCGACTGCGTCGGCGGTCCCAGATCGCTGAGCTCGCTGATCGGCAGCCTGGCGACGTTGTTGTGGCTGCATGTGTTGGAGTGATGGGGGTATTACTTCAAGGTCGGGATTGTGTTGACGGTGCCGGTGTTGCTGGTGACGCTGGCGGCGTTGGCGGTGCGGTTGTCCGTTTAGACCGGGTTGGCCCTATCGCCAGCAAGCCGGCTCCTACAGGTTTTATGTCGTTCGCCGATGCTGTAGGAGCCGGCTTGCTGGCGATGACGTCCTCCCCGACGCCGTAAAACTCAACCCGTACCCGGCACGTTCGGCCAAAGATCCGCCACCAGAAACAACCGCTCTGCCTCTTCCCAATCCCCATCGGCATTCTCGATCAACCGCACCAGCAACTGCGCCGGCGCCAGCGGTTCCAGATCGCTGAGCCACGACTCCAGCTGTTCGGCGTTCCAGGTCTGCTCCACTGGATAATGCGCCGGCGCCAGCCAGGCATGGCGGGGCAGGGGTTGCCAGCGCCCGAACGGACGCTGTGCGACAAAATCCTTCCAGTCCTTTTGATGCAGCCAGCTTCCACGTAAATGTTGCGGGTGCGCGCCGTCCGGTGATTGGGACTGTCCCGGCCACGGATACAGCAGATAACCGCCCAGCCACAAATGCGCACTGAACTGTTGAATGTCCAGCGCCGCCAGCACTTCACGGCTCTCCGGCCGGGCGGAAATCGGCAACTGATGCTGACTCAAGTGCGCCAGTTTGCGGTCCAGCCGATCGTGGCAACCCGGGCCCAGCCAGTGCGCCGTGTTGTGTCCGTCGCCCACTTGGGGGCCGAGGTAAAGCTTGATGGCCAGTTCCAGGTGATGCACGCCGTCGCGATCACGCAGCAGCATGTCCAGCTCGCCCAGCGTGTGGCCTTCACGGCGGATCGGCATATTGGCGGCAATCAGATCAATGCCCGGTGCATGCCGCACGGCGTATTGCCACAGCCGCTCATAGTACAGGCCCAAACGCCGGGTCCGGGCCTGGGCCAGCCAGTGCAGCAGGTCATAACTGTCGCGATCCAGTTGCCGCAGCCAAAGCTCCAGCCGCTCCGGTGCCTGGACCCAGTCACTGCCGGCCAGCGGATGGCGTTGCGGCCACGGCGTGACCTCGAGCATCGGCGGCGCGAGGATGACCCACGCCAGGTCACGCACCTCCGGGTGACGCAACTGGTGGGGTAACTGCAGCAAATCGGGAAATAGGATCATCTTGCGAGCATAGCCCTAAACATGAGTACACCCTTGTGGCTGAAAGGATTTTGTCTATCCCGCGCTTTCGCCCATAATCGTGTTTTTCGTCACCGCAGACCCCCGCAGGAGCCCCATGGAGCAATTTCGTAATATCGGCATCATCGGTCGCCTGGGCAGTTCGCAGGTGCTGGATACCGTCCGCCGACTGAAACGGTTTCTGCTCGATCGTCACCTGCACGTGATCCTCGAAGACACCATCGCCGAAGTGCTGCCGGGTCATGGCCTGCAAACCTCGTCACGCAAGATGCTCGGTGAAGTATGTGACATGGTGATTGTGGTCGGTGGTGACGGCAGCCTGCTCGGCGCCGCGCGCGCACTGGCCCGACACAATATTCCGGTGCTCGGGATCAACCGGGGCAGCCTGGGTTTTCTCACCGATATTCGCCCGGACGAGCTCGAAGTCAAAGTCGCCGAAGTGCTCGACGGTCACTACCTGGTGGAAAACCGCTTCCTGCTGCAGGCCGAAGTCCGACGCCACGCCGAGGCCATTGGCCAGGGCGATGCACTGAACGATGTGGTGCTGCACCCCGGCAAATCGACGCGGATGATCGAGTTCGAGCTGTACATCGACGGCCAGTTCGTCTGCAGTCAGAAGGCCGATGGCCTGATCGTCGCCACCCCGACCGGTTCGACCGCTTACGCGCTGTCGGCGGGTGGCCCGATCATGCACCCCAAGCTTGACGCTATTGTGATTGTGCCGATGTACCCCCATACCTTGTCGGGCAGGCCAATTGTGGTCGATGGCAACAGTGAGCTGAAAATCGTCGTGTCCAAGGATATGCAGATCTACCCACAAGTCTCCTGTGACGGGCAGAACCACTTCACCTGTGCGCCGGGTGACACCATCACTGTCAGCAAGAAAGCGCAGAAGCTGCGGCTTATCCATCCGCTCGACCACAACTACTACGAGGTCTGCCGAACCAAGCTCGGCTGGGGCAGCAAGTTGGGGGGTGGAGGCGACTGATGCTTGATCCCGCGCGAAGTTACGACCTGATCGGTGACGTGCACGGATGCGCTCTGACCCTTGAGCACTTGCTCGACCGGCTCGGTTATCACAAACAAGGTGGTGTCTGGCGGCATGCGTCGCGCATGGCGGTGTTCGTCGGTGACATCATCGACCGCGGTCCGCGTATTCGCGAGGCGCTGCACATCGTCCACGACATGGTCGAAGCTGGCCAGGCGCTGTGCATCATGGGCAACCACGAATTCAACGCTCTGGGCTGGAGCACACCGGCGCCTCCGGGCAGCGGCAAGCAGTTCGTCCGTGAGCACACCCCGCGCCATGCGCGCCTGCTGGGCGAAACCCTGACCCAGTTTGAAGATCACCCCGGCGACTGGCATGACTTCCAGCAATGGTTCTACGAATTGCCCCTGTTTCTGGATGCAGGACGTTTCCGCGTGGTGCACGCCTGCTGGGATTCGGGCCTGATCGAGCCGTTGCGCGCGCTGTTTCCCGATGGCTGCGTCGATGAACATTTCCTCCAGGCTTCGGCCGTTCCGGGCAGTTTTGCCTGCACCGTGTTCGATCGCTTGCTGCGTGGCACCGACATGCGGTTGCCCCACGGTTTGACCATGACCAGCGGCGATGGCCTGACGCGCTCGTTCTTCCGCACCAAGTTCTGGGAAGACGACCCGCAGACCTACGGCGACATCGTGTTCCAGCCGGACGCCTTGCCGGAACCCGTGGCCCGGACGCCGTTGTCCTCCACCGAAAAAGACACCTTGCTGCGCTATGGCATTGACGAGCCCCTGTTGTTCGTCGGCCACTACTGGCGCAGCGGTAAACCGGCGCCCATCCGCCCGAACCTCGCTTGCCTGGATTACAGCGCGGTGCTCTACGGCAAACTGGTTGCCTATCGCCTGGACCAGGAAACCCGACTCGATCCGCACAAATTTGTCTGGGTCGATGTCGAACGGCCCGAGGCTCTGCGATGAGTGCCGTTGCCGTATTGCGCCTGCCACTGGCAGTTGATCTGAGCGGGTTCGTCAAACTGCTGGAACGCATGCAGGTGCCGCATCGGGTCAGCGAAGAACACGGCGAGCAGGTGCTTTGGGTGCCCGCCAGTATCAGTGAAGACGTGCGCGTACTTTACGAGCGTTTCCCGGCGGGCGATCCCGATCAGCAACTGGACATCCCGGTGGCGAAAACCAGTAAGCGTCCCGGTTTTGCCGAGCAATTGCGCCACGCCAAAGCGACGGCACTGGTGCTGTTGCTGAGCCTGATCGTCGGCGCGGTGACGCTGCTGGGCGAAAACCTCGACACGATGCGCTGGTTCACCTTCCTCGATTTCCGGGTGATCGGCGAGTACATCCATTTCACGCCACTGGCCGACAGCCTGGCGGCGGGGCAGTGGTGGCGTCTGGTGACGCCGATGCTGATCCACTTCGGTTTCCTGCACCTGGCCATGAACGGCATGTGGTACTGGGAGCTGGGGCGACGCATCGAGTCGCGCCAGGGCGGCATCAACCTGATCGGCCTGACCCTGCTGTTCGCCCTGGTGTCCAATTATGCCCAGTTCATTTTCAGCGGTCCGACCCTGTTTGGCGGGTTGTCCGGCGTGCTGTACGGCCTGCTCGGGCATTGCTGGATCTTCCAGCTTCTGTCGCCGAACCGGGCTTATCGCCTGCCGCGTGGCGTACTGGTGATGATGCTGATATGGCTGCTGCTATGCCTGTCCGGGCTGGTCTCTTTGATCGGCTTCGGTGAAATTGCCAACGCCGCCCACGTCGGCGGGTTGCTCGTCGGATGCTTGACCGGTTTGTTGGGCGGTTTGTACAACCGCCGTAAACTGGCCATCCAGAATCGTATGTGAATCAAAGAGCACGGAGACCTTGATGTCCTCTTTTAACGAAATGATCAAAAACATCACCCCGGATATCTACCAGAGCCTGAAACTGGCGGTGGAAATCGGCAAATGGTCGGACGGTGGCAAACTCACCGCCGAGCAACGCGAACTGTCGCTGCAAGCGATGATCGCCTGGGAAATCCAGAACCTGCCGGAAGAAGAGCGCACTGGCTACATGGGCCCGCAGGAGTGCAGCTCCAAGTCGATCACCGTACCGAATATCCTGTTCAAGTCGGATGCCATCCATTGATCGAGATTGGCCGCGGTGCAATCAGTAAAATGTCGGCTCGCCTGGACGGGTCCGACGTGCAGTACGCGTTTCGTCTGGGCGAGGTCGAGGTGCCGGTCAATCCATTGATCGGCAGCACGGTTCGCCTGGAATACCTGGGGGCAATCTTCTGCTCCCATTGCGGACGCAAGACCAAAACCAGCTTCAGCCAGGGTTACTGCTACCCGTGCATGACCAAACTGGCGCAGTGCGATATCTGCATCATGAGCCCGGAGCGTTGCCACTATGACGCCGGCACCTGCCGTGAACCGGAGTGGGGACGGACGTTCTGCATGACCGATCACATTGTGTATCTGTCGAACTCGTCCGGGGTCAAAGTCGGGATTACCCGCGCCACCCAGCTGCCAACCCGCTGGATCGATCAGGGCGCCCGTCAGGCGTTGCCGATCATGCGCGTGTCGACCCGCCAGCAATCGGGCTTCGTCGAAGACCTGTTCCGCAGTCAGGTGGCGGACAAGACCAACTGGCGTGCTTTACTCAAGGGCGAAGCGGTTTCGGTGGACCTGGCCGAGGTTCGCGATCAGCTGTTTGATAGCTGCGCCGAAGGTTTGCAAGGTTTGCAGGAGCGATTCGGCCTACAGGCAATCCAGACTATTGCCGATGTGGAACCGCTCGAAATCCGCTACCCGGTCGAGCAATACCCGGCCAAAATCGTCAGCTTCAACCTGGACAAGAACCCGATTGCCGAAGGCACGCTGCTGGGGATCAAGGGCCAGTACCTGATTTTCGACACCGGCGTGATCAATATTCGTAAATACACGGCTTATCAGCTCGCCGTGCATCAGTAAGGACTCCAGCATGCGCACCGAACAACCGAAGATGATCTATTTGAAAGACTATCAGGCACCCGAGTACCTGATCGACGAGACGCACCTGACCTTCGAGTTGTTCGAGGACCACAGCCTGGTCCATGCGCAACTGGTGATGCGCCGCAACCCTGAACGAGGCCCGGGCCTGCCGCCGCTGGTGCTCGATGGTCAGCAGCTCGAATTGCTGTCGGTGACCTTGGCTGATCGTGAGCTGAGCGCAGCCGATTACCAATTGACGGAAAATCACCTGACCCTGCAGCCGACCAGCACCACGTTCACCGTCGACACCAGCGTCATGATCCACCCGGAAACCAACACCGCGCTGGAAGGCCTGTACAAGTCCGGCACGATGTTCTGCACCCAGTGCGAAGCCGAAGGTTTCCGCAAGATCACCTATTACCTCGACCGCCCGGACGTGATGAGCAAGTTCACCACCACGGTGGTGGCCGAGCAGCACAGCTATCCGGTGCTGCTGTCCAACGGCAACCCGATTGCCAGCGGTCCGGGCGAAGACGGCCGTCATTGGGCGACGTGGGAAGATCCGTTCATGAAACCGGCGTACCTGTTTGCGCTGGTGGCCGGTGACTTGTGGTGCGTCGAAGACACCTTCACCACCATGACCGAGCGCTCCGTGGCGCTGCGCATTTATGTCGAGCCGGAAAACATCGACAAGTGCCAGCACGCCATGAACAGCTTGAAGAAGTCCATGCGTTGGGACGAAGAAGTCTATGGTCGCGAGTACGACCTGGACATCTTCATGATCGTCGCGGTCAACGACTTCAACATGGGCGCGATGGAGAACAAGGGCCTCAACATCTTCAACTCCAGCGCCGTGCTGGCTCGTGCCGAAACCGCGACCGACGCCGCGCACCAGCGCGTGGAAGCGATCGTGGCCCACGAGTACTTCCACAACTGGTCGGGCAACCGCGTGACCTGCCGCGACTGGTTCCAGTTGTCGCTGAAGGAAGGCTTCACCGTGTTCCGTGACTCCGGTTTCTCTGCCGACATGAACTCGGCAACCGTGAAACGCATTCAAGACGTGGCTTACCTGCGCACCCACCAGTTCGCCGAAGACGCTGGGCCGATGGCGCATGCCGTGCGCCCGGACAGCTTCATCGAGATCTCCAACTTCTACACCCTGACCGTGTACGAAAAGGGTTCGGAAGTGGTCGGCATGATCCATACCTTGCTCGGTGCCGAAGGCTTCCGCAAAGGCAGCGACCTGTACTTCGAGCGCCATGACGGCCAGGCCGTGACCTGCGACGACTTCATCAAGGCGATGGAAGATGCCAACGGTGTCGACCTGACCCAGTTCAAGCGCTGGTACAGCCAGGCCGGTACACCGCGCCTGGCAGTGAGCGAGTCCTACGACGCCGCCGCGAAAACCTACAGCCTGACCTTCCGGCAGAGCTGCCCGGCCACCCCGGACAAGGTTGAAAAACTGCCGTTCGTGATTCCTGTCGAGTTGGGCCTGCTGGACTCCAAAGGCGCTGCCATTGCGTTGCGTCTTTCCGGCGAAGCCAGCGCCCAGGGTACTTCGCGGGTCATTTCGGTGACTGAAGCCGAGCAGACCTTCACCTTTGTCGACATTGCTGAACAGCCTTTGCCTTCGTTGCTGCGCGGCTTCTCGGCACCGGTGAAACTGAGCTTCCCGTACAACCGTGATCAGCTGATGTTCCTGATGCAGCACGACAGCGACGGCTTCAATCGCTGGGATGCCGGTCAGCAACTGTCGGTGCAAGTGCTGCAGGAGCTGATCGCTCAGCAGCAGAAGGGCGAGAAGCTGGTCATGGATCAGCGTCTGGTTTCTGCGTTGCGCACCGTGCTGTCGGACGAGACGCTGGATCAGGCGATGGTTGCCGAAATGCTGTCGCTGCCGGGTGAGGCGTATCTGACCGAGATCAGCGAAGTGGCTGACGTCGATGCCATCCACATCGCGCGCGAGTTTGCCCGCAAGCAACTGGCGGACGGCTTGTTCGAGGCGTTGTGGCTGCGTTACCAGGCCAACCGCAATCTGTCGAAACAAACCCCGTACGTGGCCGAAGCCGAGCACTTTGCCCGTCGTGCATTGCAGAACATTGCGCTGTCTTACCTGATGTTGAGCGGCAAACCTGAAGTCCTGGCGGCGACGCTTGAGCAGTTCGAGACCAGCGACAACATGACCGAGCGCCTGACGGCGTTGGCCGTGCTGGTCAACTCGTCGTTCGAAGAAGACAAGGCGCGGGCGCTGGCGAGTTTTGCCGAACACTTCAAGGACAACCCGCTGGTCATGGATCAGTGGTTCAGCGTTCAGGCGGGCAGCACGTTGCCGGGTGGTCTGGAGCGGGTCAAGGCGTTGATGCAGCATCCGGCGTTCAACCTCAAGAACCCGAACAAGGTGCGGGCACTGGTCGGCGCGTTTGCGGGGCAGAACCTGATCAACTTCCATGCGGCGGATGGGTCCGGGTATCGCTTCCTTGCGGATCTGGTGATCGAGCTGAACGCCTTCAACCCGCAGATCGCTTCGCGCCAATTGGCGCCGCTGACGCGCTGGCGCAAGTATGACGATTCTCGTCAGGCATTGATGAAAGGTGAGCTGGAGCGGATTCGTGCTTCGGGTCAGCTGTCCAGCGATGTGTTTGAAGTGGTCAGCAAAAGCTTGGCTTGATTTGGCTTCGCTCCCGCAGGTGTTCACTTGGACCCTGTGGGAGCGGCGATCCGACTTGCTCGCGAAGGCGGCCTGACAGACGACCTCTGTTCTCACGGATGTACCCGGACCCCTTGTAGGCGCTGGCTTGCTAGCGATGGCTGAGTGTCAGGCGGCTTGTTTTTTGAGGGTGTACATATCCATTCCTACGGTAACGGCTGCTATGGGTTCCGCTCTTACAGCGGGTTACTTGGAAAAGCGCCAAGTAACCAGGCGCCTGCGCCCCTGACGTACGGTGGCTCGCTAAGGCTCGCCATGCCCTCGCTCCGGTCCTGCTCCGTGGGCCCGCCGCCATCGGCCATCCATGGCCGGGGGCGGCTAACCCGGCATCCCTGCCGGGTTGCCCACTGCGCAGAACCTGCGCTTGGCCTTCCGACGGGGCAGATCAAGATCAAAAGCCAGATCAATAGCCAAAGCGAGGCGGCCTGGTAGCCGACCTGATATCCGTCAAGGCCATCGGCGTTAAACACCAACCCACCAGAAATCCCCTGTGGGAGCGGCGGTGCGGCGATCCGACTTGCTCGCGAAGACGACCTGACAGCCGACCTCTGTTCTCACGGATGTACCCGCACCCCCTGTAGGAGCTGGCTTGCTAGCGATGGCTGAGTGTCAGGCGGCTTGTTTTTTGAGGGTGTACATATCCATTCCTACGGTAACGGCTGCTATGGGTTCCGCTCTTACAGCGGGTTACTTGGCGCTTCTCCAAGTAACCCGCTGTAAGAGCGGAACCCATAGCAGCCATTACCGCAGCAACGGATATGTACACCAACCACCAACCACCAACCACCAACCACCAACCACCAACCACCAAACCCAAATCACCCCACCTGATACCCCACCATTCAGAAAACCCCCCATCCCCTCCAGGTTAACAAAACATAACGTGGCGTCGATTGTCAGACCTTTCCAAACACCGATAGGATAAGCCAGCTTCCGAAGGGGCTCTGGATTGCGGGTTTCAGGACTATGCTCCTAACCATCCAATCCCGATGAGCACCCCTAACGGCGCCCTGAAAGGTTGAACGACCTAACAATAATAATGGGGGAAGGTCTATGAGTGAGCCTGTCATGGGTGTGGGTACCTGCCGCCCGCCGGCACTGCGCAAATTCGCGTTGCTGGCTACAGCGCTCTCGCTGTTGGGCTGTGCCGTGTTGTCGGCACCTGTGCTGGCCGCCGCGGCGCCAGCATCTGACGTTGTCTATTCCGTTGAATCCGCCAAGGCCAGCAAAAGCCTGATGCTCGATGTCGTGCACGCCGGCAAGCGCCTGGTGGCGGTCGGCGATCGCGGGCACATTCTGTATTCCGATGACCAGGGCGCGACCTGGACCCAGGCCAAGGTGCCGACCCGGCAACTGCTGACCTCGGTTTATTTTGTCGACGACAAGCACGGCTGGGCCGTCGGTCATGATGCACAGATCCTCGCCAGCGAGGACGGCGGCGTCACATGGACCAAGCAATTTGAAGATCTGAAACGCGAATCGCCGCTGCTCGACGTCTGGTTCCAGGACGCCAACAGCGGCTTTGCCGTGGGCGCTTACGGCGCGCTGCTGGCCACCACCGATGGCGGCAAAAACTGGGAAGACGCCAGCGATCGCCTCGACAACGAAGACCAGTACCACCTCAACGGCATAGCCGCGATCAAGGATGCCGGGCTGTTCATCGTCGGCGAGCAGGGCAGCATGTTCCGCTCCGCAGACTGGGGCCAGACCTGGGAAAAGCTGGAAGGCCCATACGAAGGTTCGCTGTTCGGCGTGATCGGCACCGCTCAACCCAACACGCTGCTGGTCTACGGTCTGCGCGGCAACCTGTTTCGCTCCACCGATTTCGGCAGCACCTGGGAACCGGTCGAGCTGAAAGCGGCCCGCGGTGCTCTGGAGTTTGGTCTGTCCGGTGCAACGTTGCTCGACGACGGCTCCATCGTGATCGTCGGCAACGGTGGCAGCGTCATCCGCAGCGACGATAATGGCGAAACCTTCAGCGTGTTCAACCGCCCGGACCGTATTTCCGTCGCGGCGGTCACCGATGCAGGCAACGGCAATCTGATCCTGGCAGGACAGGGCGGCGTTCGCGTCACCTCGCCAACCGGTGCCGGCGCAGAGAATGGAAAAAACGGGTCGTCCAAATGAGCCGGGCAAATAATAAGAAGGCGGGTCTATGACATCCTTGAGCAGCCATCACCAAGACAAGGCGACGTTTCTTGAGCGTCTGATCTTCAACAACCGACCGGCAGTGATTGTGATCTGCCTGCTGGTGAGTATTTTCCTGTTCTGGCAGGCGACACTGATCCGCCCGTCCACCAGTTTCGAAAAAATGATCCCGCTCGAGCATCCGTTCATTCAGAAGATGATGGAGCACCGCAACGATCTGGCGAACCTGGGCAACACCGTGCGGATCTCGGTGGAAGCCACCGATGGCGACATCTTCTCCAAGGAGTACATGGAGACCCTGCGCCAGATCAACGACGAGGTGTTCTATATCTCCGGCGTCGATCGTTCCGGCCTCAAGTCGCTGTGGAGTCCGAGCGTCCGCTGGACCGAGGTCACGGAGGAGGGCTTCGCGGGTGGTGAAGTGATCCCGCAGAGCTACAACGGTTCCCAGCAAAGCCTCGATCTGCTGCGCAACAACGTACTCAAGTCCGGACAGGTCGGGCGCCTGGTGGCCAACGACTTCAAGTCGAGCATCGTCGATATCCCGCTGCTGGAGTCCTACCCGGACCCGCAGGACCAGGGCAAGCTGCTGGCCCTCGACTACCGCAAGTTCTCCCACGAGCTGGAAGAAAAGATCCGCGACAAGTTTGAAAAACAAAACCCCAACGTGCAGATCCACATCGTCGGTTTCGCCAAGAAAGTCGGCGACCTGATCGATGGTCTGGTCATGGTGGTGATGTTCTTCGGCGTCGCCTTCGTCATCACGCTGATCCTGCTGTACTGGTTCACCAACTGCATGCGCAGCACCGTGGCGGTGTTGAGCACGACGTTGGTGGCGGTGGTCTGGCAGCTCGGTTTGATGCACTTCTTCGGCTTCGGGCTTGATCCGTACTCGATGCTGGTGCCGTTCCTGATCTTCGCCATCGGTATTTCCCACGGCGTGCAGAAGATCAACGGCATCGCGTTGCAGTCCAGTGAAGCCGACAACGCGCTGACCGCCGCGCGACGCACCTTCCGCCAGTTGTTCCTGCCGGGGATGATCGCGATCCTTGCGGATGCGGTGGGTTTCATCACGTTGCTGATCATCGATATCGGTGTGATCCGCGAACTGGCCATCGGCGCTTCCATCGGCGTGGCGGTGATCGTGTTCACCAACCTGATCCTGCTCCCAGTCGCCATTTCCTACGTCGGCATCAGCAAACGCGCCGTCGAGCGCAGCAAGAAAGACGCACACCGTGAACACCCGTTCTGGCGCCTGTTGTCGAACTTTGCCAGCCCGAAAGTCGCACCGGTGTCGATCATCCTGGCTTTGCTGGCCTTCGGTGGCGGCCTCTGGTACAGCCAGAACCTGAAGATCGGCGACCTCGACCAGGGTGCTCCTGAGTTGCGTCCGGACTCGCGCTACAACAAGGACAACAACTTCATCATCAGTAACTACTCCACCAGCTCCGATGTATTGGTGGTGATGGTCAAGACCAAGTCCGAAGGTTGCTCGCGCTACGAAGCCATGGCGCCGATCGACGAGCTGATGTGGAAGATGCAGAACACCGAGGACGTGCAGTCGGCGATCTCGCTGGTGACCGTGTCCAAGCAGATGATCAAGGGCATGAACGAGGGCAACCTGAAATGGGAAACCCTGTCGCGCAACCCGGACGTGCTGAACAACTCCATTGCCCGGGCTGATGGTTTGTACAACAACAGTTGCTCCCTGGCACCGGTGCTGGTGTTCCTCAACGATCACAAGGCTGCAACGCTTGATCGCGCAGTCCATGCCGTGCAGGACTTCGCCAAGGAGAACAACAAGGAAGGCCTGGAATTCATCCTTGCCGCCGGTAATGCCGGCATCGAGGCGGCCACCAACGAGGTGATCAAGGAATCCGAGCTGACCATCCTGATCCTCGTCTACATCTGCGTTGCGACCATGTGCATGATCACCTTCCGTTCCTGGGCGGCGACCTTGTGCATCGTGTTGCCACTGGTGCTGACCTCGGTGCTCGGTAACGCCCTGATGGCCTTCATGGGCATCGGCGTGAAAGTCGCGACCTTGCCGGTGGTGGCTCTGGGTGTGGGGATTGGCGTGGACTACGGGATCTACATCTACAGCCGCCTGGAAAGTTTCCTGCGTGCTGGCCTGCCGTTGCAGGAAGCCTATTACCAGACCTTGAAATCCACGGGTAAAGCCGTGTTGTTCACCGGTCTGTGCCTGGCCATCGGCGTGTGCACCTGGATCTTCTCGGCCATCAAGTTCCAGGCCGACATGGGCCTGATGCTGACCTTCATGCTGCTCTGGAACATGTTCGGCGCGCTGTGGCTGTTGCCGGCGCTTGCACGGTTCCTGATCAAGCCGGAGAAGCTGGCGGGGCAGAAGGGCAACTCGTTGTTTGCTCACTGATCTTTGGCTGAAATAAAAAAGCCGCAACCCCGGGGTTGCGGCTTTTTTGCATCTGATGCTTCACACAACCCTTTGCAGGAGACGGCTTGCTGGCGATGGTGTGTCAGTCGACATCAATGTGGCTGACACACCATCGCCAGCAAGCCGGCTCCTACAGGGGGGGGTTACGAAGGATCGGTTCCGAGCACGACATTCAGCGCACTGCGCGCATCATCCAGCTGCACCAGCGTCGCATGCCGCGCACCCAGTGCGTCGCGGTTCTCGATTGCGGTGAGAATCGCCTTGTGCCGTGGTAACGCCAATTCATGCAGGTTCGGCCGCTGGTTGGAATGCTTCAACGCTTCGGCAATCGCTACCGACAACATGTTGCACAGGTTCGCCAGCAAGTCATTGTGCGTCGCATCGGCGATTCGGCTGTGGAAATCCAGGTCTGGTTGCAACAGCGCTTCAGGCGTCGGCGCGGCTTCCATGCGTTGGTAGGCTTCGCCGATGGAGGCGATGTCCGCGTCGGTGGCAAACTGCGCGGCGAGGGCCGCCGCTGCCGGTTCGATGATACTGCGCACACTGGTCAGCAAATCGAAGAACTGATTCTGCGGGCTGCTTTGCATCAGCCAGTGCAGCACATCCGGGTCGAGCATGTGCCATTCCTTGCGCTGCTTGACCACTGTGCCCACTCGCGGACGGGAATACACCAAGCCTTTGGCGACCAACACACGAGTGGCTTCGCGCAGCACCGGCCGGCTGACCGCGTATTCCTCGCACAACAGGGCTTCGGCGGGCAGCTTGTCGTCCGGTTTGAAGCGTCCCGAAACGATCTGCATGCCCAGTTCCTGGACAATGCGCGAGTGCATGCTTTTGCGGTCGGAGGGTTTGCGGTAATCCATGGGGAACGGCGCGATCCTGTGCGGGGGAGGTGCTGCGCATGATAGCAGGCGCGGCGAGGACGGTCGCCAGAGCAAGCAATCCTGAACTCTATGAAGATCAATTGTAGGAGCCGGCTGGCTGGCGATGGCGTCCTTTTAGGCGATAGATGTGTCGACTGACCCACCGCTATCGCCAGCAAGCCGGCTCCTGCAGAGGTTGCGGGGTCAGTGAGAGTGGCGCGGTACTTCGGAGCCGCGGCAACCGACCAGGAAGTCGAAATCGCAGCCTTGGTCCGCCTGCAATACATGGTCGATATACAGCTGGCGATAGCCGCCGACGATCAGGTTTTGCGGCGGTTGCAGATCGGCCATGCGCGCTGCCAGTTCCGCATCCGGAATGTCCAGGTGCAAGCGCCCGTTAGCGCAATCGAGCTCGATCCAGTCCCCTTCCTTCACGGTCGCCAAAGGACCGCCGGCCGCCGCTTCCGGTGCGACATGCAACACCACGGTGCCATAGGCCGTGCCGCTCATGCGCGCATCGGAAATCCGCACCATATCAGTCACGCCTTGCGCCAGCAGTTTGGCCGGCAAGCCCATGTTGCCGACTTCGGCCATGCCCGGATAACCCTTCGGCCCACAGTTCTTCATCACCAGAATCGAGTTGGCATCGACGTCCAGTTCGGGATCATTGATCCGCGCCTTGTACATGTCGAAGTTTTCGAACACCACTGCACGACCGCGGTGCTGCATCAATTCGGCACTGGCGGCGGATGGTTTGAGCACGGCACCGAGCGGCGCCAGGTTGCCGCGCAACACGCAGATTCCGCCGTCGGCGCGGATCGGATTATCGAGGGTGCGGATCACTTCGTCCTGGCCGTAGATCGGCGCGTCCTTGGTGTTTTCGCCGAGGGTCTTGCCGTTGACGGTCAAGGCATTCGGATTGGGAATCAGGTTGGCTTCGCCGAGGCGACGCAGCACCGCAGGCAGGCCGCCGGCGTAGTAGAACTCTTCCATCAGGAAACGTCCGGAGGGTTGCAGGTCGACGATGGTCGGCATGCCGCGACCGATGCGGGTCCAGTCGTCCAGGTCCAGTTCGACACCGATACGCCCGGCGATGGCTTTCAAATGGATCACAGCATTGGTCGAACCGCCAATGGCTGCGTTCACCCGAATGGCGTTTTCGAACGCTTCTTTAGTCAGGATCTTCGACAGTCGCAAGTCTTCGCGAACCATCTCTACCGCGCGCATGCCGGACATGTGCGCCAACACATAACGACGCGCATCCACGGCTGGGATCGCCGCGTTATGGGGCAGGGAAGTGCCGAGTGCTTCGGCCATGCACGCCATGGTCGATGCGGTGCCCATGGTGTTGCAAGTGCCGGCGGAACGGGACATGCCGCCCTCGGCCGCGAGGAAGTCATCGATGGAAATGGTGCCCGCTTTCACTTGTTCGCTGAGCTGCCAGACCACGGTGCCCGAGCCAATGTCCTGGCCCTTGTGTTTGCCATTGAGCATCGGTCCGCCGGTGACAACGATCGCCGGCACGTCGCAACTGGCAGCGCCCATCAACAAGGCCGGGGTGGTTTTGTCGCAACCGGTCAGCAGCACCACGCCATCTATCGGGTTGCCGCGGATGGCTTCTTCAACGTCCATGCTCGCCAGGTTGCGGGTGAGCATGGCGGTCGGGCGCAGGTTCGACTCACCGTTGGAGAACACCGGGAATTCCACCGGGAAACCACCGGCCTCGATCACGCCGCGTTTGACGTGCTCGGCAATCTGGCGGAAATGCGCGTTGCACGGGGTGAGTTCCGACCAGGTGTTGCAGATACCGATGATCGGCTTGCCGTGGAACTGGTGGTCGGCGATGCCCTGATTCTTCATCCAGCTGCGATACATGAAGCCGTTCTTGTCGGCCGTGCCAAACCATTGGGCGGAGCGCAGGGTGGGTTTCTTATCAGACATGATCGATTCTCTTATTGTATGACTATTGTGTGCGAGCTGAGGTGTAACATAAGCGCAAATTCGCCGCTTTGGAAGTGTTGCTTGCTTAAATAGTATTACTATATAGTCGTGTCCAACGGAGGGATGGCCCTGGCGGTTTTCCGCGAGAGGCGTCCCCCGAGGTTCTATAACAACAACAATCGGAGACCGATCTCATGAGCCAGGAACTGCGGCTTATACGTCGCATCACGCTGAAACTGATTCCCTTCCTGATCCTGCTATACCTCATCGCCTATGTGGATCGCTCCGCCGTAGGCTTCGCCAAGCTGCACATGGGCGCCGACATCGGTATCGGCGATGCGGCTTACGGCCTCGGTGCCGGGCTGTTCTTCATTGGTTACTTCCTGCTGGAAATCCCCAGCAACCTGATGCTCGAACGCTTCGGCGCGCGACGCTGGTTCGCGCGGATCATGGTCACCTGGGGCGCCATCACGATCGGCATGGCGTTCGTGCAGGGGCCGCACAGCTTTTACGTGATGCGCTTTCTGCTGGGTGCCGCCGAAGCCGGGTTCTTCCCGGGCGTTCTGTACTACATCACCCAATGGTTCCCGGTTCGCCATCGCGGCAAGATCCTTGGCCTGTTTATCCTTTCCCAACCGATCGCCATGCTGATCACCGGCCCGGTGTCCGGCGGTCTGCTGGGCATGGACGGCATTCTGGGTCTGCATGGCTGGCAGTGGCTGTTCATCGTCATTGGCGCCCCGGCGATCCTGCTGACATGGCCGGTGCTGCGTTGGCTGCCGGATGGACCGCAACAGGTGAAATGGATGGATCAGCCCGAGAAGGACTGGCTGGCCGGCGAGCTGAAAAAAGATCTGGAGGAGTACGGCCAGACCCGACACGGCAATCCATTGCATGCGCTCAAGGACAAGCGCGTATTGCTGCTGGCGCTGTTTTATCTGCCAGTGACCCTGAGCATCTATGGTCTGGGCCTTTGGTTGCCGACGCTGATCAAACAGTTCGGCGGCACCGACCTGGTGACCGGTTTCGTGTCATCGGTGCCGTACATTTTCGGCATCATCGGCTTGCTGATCATCCCGCGCAGTTCCGACCGCTTGAATGATCGCTATGGCCACCTGGCGGTGCTGTATGTGCTGGGTGCCATCGGCCTGTTCCTCAGCGCGTGGCTGACGGTGCCGGTGCTGCAACTGGCGGCCTTGTGTCTGGTGGCGTTCGCATTGTTCTCCTGCACGGCGGTGTTCTGGACCTTGCCGGGCCGGTTCTTCGCCGGCGCGAGCGCGGCGGCGGGGATTGCGCTGATCAACTCGGTGGGCAACCTCGGCGGCTACATCGGGCCGTTCGTGATTGGTGCGTTGAAGGAATACACCGGGAACCTGGCGTCGGGGTTGTATTTCCTGTCGGGGGTGATGGTGTTCGGGCTGATTTTGACGGGTGTGGTTTATCGGTTGCTGGAGCGCAAGCATGTGCTGCCGGCCGATCAGTTTGCGTCCAGTGCGCGTGGCGCCACCCGCACCTGAAGACTTACCGCCGATCGAGTGTGGGAGCGGGCTTGCTCGCGAAAGCGGTGGGTCAGTCACCACAGATATTGAATGTCAGGCCGCCTTCGCGAGCAAGCCCGCTCCCACACGTGATCGGCGGTGTTTTCGAATTTTGTTTACAGGAGAAAATCCATGCGTCTGGTTCAGTTTGAATTGATTAGCGGCGAGCGTCGGGTTGGCGTGGTCGAAAACGGTCTGGTGCACGAAGTACAGGATGCACGCACGGTGCGCGATCTGGCGTTGGCGGCGATCGAGGCGGGCGTCAATCTTGAGCAACAGGTGCAAACCCTCGGCCTGGGCATCAGCCATGACTATGCAGAACTGCTGGCCCAACTGCGCATCCTGCCGCCGCTGGACCATCCGGACCCGGCGCACATGCTTGTCAGCGGCACCGGCCTGACCCATTTGGGCAGCGCTTCGGCGCGGGACAAGATGCATCAGCAAGCCGGCGACGAAGCGGCGATGACCGACACCATGCGCATTTTCAAATGGGGCGTGGAGGGTGGTAAACCGGCAGCGGGGCAGGCCGGCGTACAGCCAGAGTGGTTCTATAAAGGTGACGGTAGCATCGTCGTGCGCCCTGGCCATCCGTTCCCGCTGCCACCCTTTGCCGAAGACGCCGGTGAAGAGCCCGAGCTCAGCGGCCTCTACGTCATCGGTCACGACGGCAAGCCGTACCGCCTCGGTTTTGCAGTGGGCAACGAGTTCTCCGACCACGTCATGGAACGCAAGAATTACCTGTACCTGGCTCACTCGAAATTGCGCAGCTGCAGTTATGGCCCGGAACTTCGGGTCGGTGAACTACCGGAGCATCTGGCAGGCACCAGTCGCATTTTGCGTAACGGTGAAGTGCTGTGGCAGAACGAGTTTCTCAGCGGCGAGGCCAACATGTGCCACAGCCTTGAAAACCTCGAATACCACCATTTCAAGTACAGCCAGTTCCTGCGTCCGGGGGACGTGCACATTCACTTCTTCGGCACCGCGACCCTGTCCTTTGCCGACGGCATTCGCACCCAGCCGGGTGACGTGTTCGAGATCAGTCAGGCCGAGTTCGGTGCACCGTTGATCAACGGTATCGCACCGGTCGACGCGGTGTTCGAGCCCGGCACCATCGGCACTCTTTGAAGGAAAAAACCATGACCCGAATTCTCGGTCACAACTACATCGGCGGCCAGCGCAGTGCGGCCGGCACCGTCAAACTCCAGAGCATCGACGCCAGCACCGGCGAAGCGTTGCCTCACGATTTCCTCCAGGCCACACCTGAAGAGGTCGATGCTGCGGCCAAGGCCGCTGCTGTCGCTTACCCGGCCTATCGCAGTCTGAGCGCCGAACGCCGCGCGCAATTTCTCGATGCCATTGCCGATGAACTGGACGCGTTGGGCGATGACTTTGTCGCCGTGGTCTGCCGCGAAACTGCATTGCCGGCCGCACGCATTCAAGGCGAACGCGGTCGCACCAGCGGTCAGATGCGCCTGTTCGCCAAGGTCCTGCGTCGCGGTGATTTCCATGGTGCGCGGATCGATCAGGCGTTACCGGATCGCAAGCCGTTGCCGCGTCCCGATTTGCGTCAGTACCGCATCGGGCTCGGACCGGTCGCGGTGTTTGGCGCCAGCAACTTTCCATTGGCGTTTTCCACGGCGGGTGGCGACACCGCTTCAGCCCTGGCCGCCGGTTGCCCGGTGGTGTTCAAGGCCCATAGTGGTCACATGGCGACGGCGGAGCAGGTTGCCGATGCGATCATCCGTGCCGCCGAAAAAACCGGCATGCCGGCCGGTGTGTTCAACATGATTTACGGCGGCGGGGTCGGTGAAGCGCTGGTCAAGCATCCGGCAATCCGGGCAGTCGGTTTTACCGGTTCGCTCAAGGGCGGCCGAGCGCTGTGCGACATGGCCGCAGCCCGTGCGCAGCCGATCCCGGTGTTCGCCGAGATGTCGAGCATCAACCCGGTGATCGTCTTGCCGCAGGCGCTTGAAGCTCGCGCTGAAACCGTGGCCCGTGACCTGACGGCGTCGGTGGTCCAAGGCTGTGGCCAGTTCTGCACCAACCCCGGCCTGGTGATGGGCATTCGCTCGCCGCAATTCAGTGCCTTCGTGCAGCAGGTGGCGGGGTTGATCAACGATCAGCCGGCGCAAACCATGCTCAATGCCGGGACGCTGAGCAGCTATGGCAAAGGTCTGCAAAAACTCCTCGCGCACCCGGGCGTGACGCACCTGGCGGGTAGTCCACAGCAAGGGAATCAGGCCCGGCCGCAGTTGTTCAAGGCGGATGTCAGCCTGTTGATCGAGGGCGATGAAGTCCTGCAGGAAGAAGTGTTCGGCCCGACCACGGTGTTTGTCGAAGTGGCGGATCAGGCGCAACTCAGCACCGCGTTGAATGGACTGCACGGGCAACTGACGGCGACCATCATTGGTGAGCCGGACGACTTCACACAGTTCGGCGAGTTGACGGCGTTGCTGGAACAGAAGGTCGGCCGGATCCTGCTCAACGGGTATCCGACCGGTGTGGAAGTCTGCGATTCGATGGTCCATGGCGGCCCGTACCCGGCGACGTCCGATGCGCGTGGTACCTCGGTGGGCACGCTGGCGATTGACCGGTTCCTGCGGCCGGTGTGCTTCCAGAACTACCCCGACAGCCTGTTGCCGGATGCGTTGAAGAATGGCAATCCGCTGCGCATTCAGCGATTGGTTGATGGGCAGCCTTCGCGTGAGGCCCTCTAACTAATGTGGGAGCGGGCTTGCTCGCGAAAGCGGTGTGTCAGCCAACATCACTGTTGAATGACACACCGCTTTCGCGAGCAAGCGCGCTCCCACATTTGTTCTGTGTTGGCTTCGGGTTTTGTGACCGGCACTGGATCGCTCTCTCATTGAGCTATCATTGCGTCTTTCCCCTTCAAAGATTGACTGCCATGACTGCCTCAACCGACACCCTGCTCAGCACCCTCGAACACTGCGACATGGTGGAAATCGACGGGCTGCACGCCTTTGAATTCTCTCTCGATGAAGACGACAACCTGCACATCGAATGCATCGACGGTCGTGTGTCCAAGCACTGGGAGTTCACCCCGGCCGAGGTCGAGGCCGCAACCTTCGATCCAACCCTGCAAAGCTGGCTGATCACTGGTGATTCCGGTGAACACCGGTTGGTGTGCATGACCGCATTCCGCGGTGAAAACGACGATGACGAAGAAAAAAAGGATGCGTAATTTCTGGCCGCTGTTGATCGCCGGCAGCATCGGCGCCATGGGCGTTCAGGCCGCGCCGGTCGATCATTATCAGTTGCTGGTGGGGTCGTATACCGCCGGCCAGAGCCAGGGCATTTACCGCCTGAATTTCGACAGCGCCACCGGGCAGATCGACGCCAAACCCCTGCAAGTGGTCAACAGTGAAAACCCGTCCTGGCTGACCCCGTCCCGGGATCAACGTCACCTGTTCGTGGTCAACGAAAATGGCCCGGGTCAGAAAGACCCGGTCGGGCGCGTCAGCAGTTATGCGATCGATCCCAAGACCCAAGAGTTGAGCCTGGTCAGTCAGGTGCAAAGCCTGGGCAACGAGCCGACCCATTCGAGCCTCAGCGTCGATGCCAGCCATTTGTTCGTCAGCAACTACTCGGTGGCTGAAGATCCGGGCGGCACGTTGGCGGTGTTGCCGGTGGGCGCCGATGGCAAGCTCAAAACTGTCGTGCAGATGAGCAGTCATCCTTCCAGCCGGGTCAATCCCGAGCGGCAGATGTCGGCGCATGTGCATTCGACGGTGTCCTCGCCAGACGGCAAATTTGTGTTCTCCAATGACCTTGGCGCGGACAGGATTTTTGTCTACCGTTTCGATCCCAAGGCCAATCCGGAACTGCCATTGACGGCCGCGACACCGGCCTCGGTCCAGTTGCCGCCCGGCAGCGGACCGCGGCATTTGCTGTTCAGCGCGGATGGCAAGCACGCCTGGCTGACCATGGAAATGAGTGCGCAGGTTGCGGTGTTCGACTACCAGAACGGCAAGCTTGAGCAAACACAAATGGTCGATCTGGCAGCCGGCCAACCGACGTCGGACAAAGCGGCCGCGGCGTTGCATGCATCGAAGGATGGCAAGTTCCTCTATGTCAGCAATCGCGGAACGGCCAATCAGCTGCTGGTATTTGCCATCGATCCGGCCACCGGTCACCTCAAGGAGCTGCAACGCCGGTCGGTGGACGGTGATCACCCACGCGAGTTCAGCCTCGACCCGAGTGGCAAGTTCGTGCTGATCGCCAATCAGAAGAGCAACCAGATTGTCGTCGTCGAACGCGACGCCAAGAGCGGTCTGCTGGGTAAAACCGTGCAGAAACTGCCGATGGATGCCCCGAGCGATCTGAAATTCCTGGTGCGTCAATAGGCCGCAGGCCCCGGTTGATGGGGCCTGCATCCTTCTATTAATGACGCTGATATCTGCTAATGCTACAAAAGATTTCAAGGCGCCTGCCTCGACAGTTAAGTTTGCTTCACGGCCCCACCGGGCAAGCAAGCCAACTGAATCCGAGGAATACCGCCATGAACTTCAATCTCTTCTCTGTCATCGCCGCATCCGCCATCTCTGCCACCGTTGCTCTGCCAGCCGCCGCCAACGTTGAAATCAGCGACAAAAAATCCCACACCCAGAGCTACACCCAGAAATACCTGCAACAGAGCGCCAATTTCTACGCAGCCCTGGATCACAAAACCCAAGCCTGAAAGCTAAGCCCTGCACCCTTTATGCAGGAGCGAAGTCACTTGCGCGGATCAAGCTGAAAAGCTTCGAGAAAGCCTGAGTGATGTCGCTCCTGCATAACGCGTTTACGACAGCATCATATTGCTATCAATGCATTGCTTGATATCACATGGCCATGAGTTTAAATTTGACGCTGACTTATTGACTCCTTCTCTAATAAAAAGGATCGACAGCATGGCGATGCGTCTGGCCGTGGTACTTCTGTTCCTCTATTCGACCCCCATTTTATCGGCAGCTACGCCCGTTCCCGGCGAGCCCGACGCTGCGCGCGAGCGCATGATGAGTTTTATCGAAGGCTGAAATAGACTGGCTTAATGATCAATGAAGCTGATGCTTACTATGGATAACCTTGAGTGGTTGTCACGGCTTTTTTGATCGATTCTGTGGGCACTGAAACATGCCCACGGAGAACACCATGGCCAGCTCAATCCTCACTTCTGCCAAATACGGCGCCTACCTGGCCATCGGTTTTTACGTGGCCCTGGTGGCGGTCGTCAGCATTACCGCGCAATCGCAACACGAGTTCGAAGCACCGATCCAGGTCGCTTATCCCGCCATCCAGTTCGAGCACCGCGCACAAAACGCCGTGGTCGATCACGCAGACGTGGCGGGAGTGGCAGGGGCATGAAAGGGGCCAGACTCTGGGTCATCGCCTTCCTGGCGTTCATGACCAATGGATCTTCACTGTTGGGAATCGGGCAAGCCTCGGCAGGTTCTGTCGCGCGGTCGATTGAAGCCAACCACAACCTCGCTCGCAGCATCCAGACCGAAAAGGCCATGGGCTTGCTGGCTGGTAATCCGCCGATGAAACGCCAAGGCGATTTCTTCGGGCCGTTCCAGGTTGATTGCTCGGTGTTGCAGATGTGTGAGGTGTTTGCGTGAATCCTCGACACGCTGTAGGAGCCGGCTTGCTGGCGATGGTGTGTCAGTTAACGCATCAGTGTCTGACACTCCATCGCCAGCAAGCCGGCTCCTACAGAGGGGCGGTTATTTTTTCATGATTGATGTGAACAGGTCTGATTCTAAAAACCGCTGTAGCCAAGCCTGCAGCCGCACATAGGGCGTCTGCCCGAACCACTCGCGATCGACATGGGCGAATTGCCGAATAAACGGCATCAGCGCCACATCCGCCAGGCTCGGATGGTCCGCCAACACGTAATCGCGCCCCTCCAGCAACCCATCCAGCCTGCGCAAAAACACCTCGCCCTCAGCGCGATAAAATTCCATCGGCCGCTCGGGATAACGCTCGGCGTACTTGTAGCGATTCAAATGCACCTTGAACGCCTGATCGTTCTCTTCAATCAGCGCAGCGATTTGCACTTGCCCGGCGGGATCATCCTTGAGCAACCAATCCTGCGGATCATGCTGCGCCAGCGCCCAGCGCATGATCGACAGGCTTTCATCGATCACTTCACCGTTCACACTCAACACCGGCACCGTGCCTTTGCTCGACAGCGCGAGCATTTCGGCAGGCTTGGCCTTCAGGCTGACCTCGACGATGTTCACCGCAACCCCCGAGTAACGCAGGGCCATGCGCGCCCGCATGGCGTACGGGCAGCGGCGGAAGGAGTACAGCGTATTCATTTCACCTCCAGCGTACTCAAACCGTTGCCCTGGCGGTGGACCTGAATCTGCACCGGTATCCGTTCGTGCATTTCCTGAACGTGGGAAATCACCGCGACCTTGCGCCCCTGCGCCTGCAAGCCGTCGAGGGCATCCATGGCCAGTTGCAGGGATTCCGGATCGAGACTGCCGAAACCTTCGTCGATGAACAGCGATTCGATTTTCAGCGTGCTCGACGCCATCGACGCCAGGCCCAACGCGAGTGCGAGGGAGACGAGGAAGGTTTCGCCGCCGGACAACGAATGCACCGAGCGCAGTTCGTCGCCCATCTCGGTGTCCATCACCAACAACCCGAGCATGCTGCCGCCACGCTTCAAGCGATAACGCCGCACCAGTTGCCGTAGCTGCACGTTGGCGTGATGCACCAGCAGGTCGAGGTTGTAGGCCTGGGCGATCTTGCGGAAGGTGTCGCCGCTGGCGGAACCGATCAACGCATTCAGGCGCGCCCAGCGCTGATACTCGGTGTAGGCGTCGGCGATCTGTTGGGCCAACGCCTGATTGGCATTTTGCCGGCGTTGATCCTCGGCTTGTTCGGCGCGCAGTTCGGCGCAACGGTGCTCGCTGGCAGCGAACTGGCTTTGCAGTTCGGCCAGGGCGGTTGCGAGTTGCTCGGCATCGAGGATGCCATTGTGTTGCGCCTGATGACTGGCCAGGCGCTTATCGCGCTCGTGCAGCAACACTTTGGCTTGTTCGATGGCTTTTTCGTTGAGCTGCAACCGTTGGCGCAATTCACTGACCTGCTGGTCGTCGACGCTGAGCAACTGCTCGAGGCCGCCGTCGTCCAGTTCGGGATGCAAGGCACGCCATTCGGCGATCCTCGTGTTCAGTTCGCGGTCTTCGGTTTCCAGGGCGATCAGGCGGTCTTGCTGCGCTTTCAGTTCCGCGGCCAGTTGCACCAGCTGCGTGCGTACCGATTGCAGTTCCTGATTCGCAGCCGTTTCGGCATTGCGCGCCTGTTCGACAGCCTGATCCAGTTGCTGCTGCCACTCTTCGGCGCTGGTGTGTGAGCCGAGCAGTTGCGTCAGTTGCTGCTGGCAAGCCTGTTGTTGGTCGGCGAGGGCGGTGAATTGCTGCTGAGCCGCTTCCAGCTGTTGGACGCGGGTCAGTTGACGATCCTGTTCCTTTTCCAGCGTCTGCTGGCGTTGTTGCTGTTCGCTGAGTTCATCCCGTTGCTGGTCGAGCTGTTCCAGGCGCTGGGCGATCTGTCGGTCGAGTTGCATGAAGGTCGCGGCAGGCTCGTTGCGCAAGGCGTCCAGCGTGTCGGCCGGGAGCAGGGTGCTGAACGCGGTCAGCTCTTCGTCCAGACGCTGGCGATCATTGCTCAGCTCGCGTTGCTGGCTGGCCAGCTGCTGGGTCGCCTGCAGGCTCGCGGTCTCGGCGCTACGCACTTGCTGTTGCAAGCGCGCCGCGTCCTGTTGCAGGGTGAGCAGCGCGGTTTGCCGCTGTTCGTCCTGCGTGATGCTTTGGTTCAACTGGCTGTTTTGCTGGTTCAGCCAGGCATCGCGTTTGGCGTTGTCCTGATTGAAAAGCTGCGCCGATAACGGGTGCGCATCGAGGCTCGGTGTCAGGCTTTGTTGCTGAGCGACCAGTTGTTCCTGCTGTTGCAGCAATTCCTTCTGTTGCGCGATCACACCGCCGACTTCGGTACGCAGGTCGGTGAGTTTTTCCTTGAGTAAATCCACCGCTTTCTGCGCGTTTGCCTGTTCGCTTTCATCGTGGCGGCCGAGGCTTTGCAGCAGCGCTTCGGGCTGGTGATAAGGGTGGTCAGGGCTGCCGCAAACCGGGCACGGCTGATCATCCTGCAACTGCTCGCGCAGTTCTTCGACGCTGGCGCTGCGGGCCAGGCGCTGACGCTCCAGCAGTTCGCGGGTGACCGTCAGGGTCTGTTCAGCGACGGTCAATTCGTATTTGGTTTTTACCCCGTCCTGGGTCAAACGGTCGCGTTCGACCTGGGCAGCGGTTTGACGTTGCTGCAGGTCGGCGATGCGCTTGTCCAGTTCCTGCTGGCTGGCCCACAGACGCGTCAGTTCCTCAAAGCTGCGCAGTTGCTTGCGATTGTCCTGCAACAGATTGCCCAGCAACCGGATCTGTTCGGCCACCGCCTCAGGCTCGGCGCCGGCCTCTTTGTAGAGTACTTCCAGGTTCTGTTTTTGTGCCGCCCATTCTTCGGCGGCACGGCTGGCGTTCTGCTCCAGAGACGTCAGTTCCGCCTGACCCTTGTTCAGGCGATTGCCGATCAGCATCAACTGCTGCAGGCGATCGCGGTAGGCGTTCCAGGCGTCGCTGAGCGGCGCAAGATGGGTGCTTTGCTCAAGCTCGGCGGCAATCCTTTGCAGACGCTCGGTCACCCGATTCTGCTGATCGAGCAAACCTTGAATCGTGTTCTGGCCTTCGGTACAAGCCTGTTCCGCTTGCTGCTTTAGGTCGGCACTGAGGCCGGCGTCCTTGATCAGGCGGGCGAGGGTACTTTGCGCCTCAAAGGCCTGACGCAGCAGCGGTGCGCTTGAAGTGTGTTGGCTTTGCGCCTCGATCAGCGCGGTTTGCGCCGCGCTGAGGCTGTGTTCGAGTTGCGTCTGACGTGTCTGCAGTTCCTGTTCTTGCCGGGTGTGTTGCTGAATCTGCTCTGCCAGCGGCGTGAGTAGGGCGCTCAGTTCGGCCTGACGGGCGAACTGGTGCCGTTGTGGTGCCAGTTGCTCCAGACGAGTCAGCTTCAAGCGTTCGCCGGCCAGGCTTTGCCAGTCTTGCTGAGCGCTGGTCAGTTGTTCGGTGGCGCTGAGCTGCTCGTCCTGCAACTGGCGCAGTTCTTTCAGCCACGTGTGTTGCAGCTCTAATTGTTTGAGTTGCGCTTGGTGGGACTTGAGTAGCTGCTGCGCCTCATTGAAGCGTTCATCCAGTTCCGCGCGGACTTCGGGCGACAAGGGTGTAACGCCGGTGGCTTGGTCCTGCAACAGCTTGTGGGTTTCGCGGGCTTCTTTGGTCTTGTCGAACGCGCGACGACCCAGGCGCGTGTAGAGCGCGGTGTCGGTGAGTTTTTCCAGCAGCTCGCTGCGCTCGTTGTCGTTGGCCTTGAGGAACGCACTGAACTCGCTCTGGGCCAGCAACACGGCGCGGGTGAACTGCTCGAAGTTCAGGCCCAGGACAGCTTCGAGCTGGACCTTGAACTCGACTTTCTGACTGGCGAGCAACTGATCCAGATCGATGTCGCGCAAGCTCTGACGGCTATGTTGCAGCTTGCCGCCAGCCTTCTCCCGGGCGCGATTGGCTTCCCAGCGCGCGCGGTAGCGGCGGCCATCGATGCCGACAAAATCGACTTCGGCATAGCCTTCACCGGTGCCGCGACGCAGCAGCGTGCGAGGGTCGCCGGTGCTGATCTCACCATCGGCGTCCGGCGCTTTGGCTGACACTTGAGCGTTGCTCAATCGAGGCACGGCGCCGAACAGCGCCAGGCACAAGGCGTCGAGCAAGGTGCTTTTGCCGGCGCCGGTCGGCCCGGTGATCGCGAACAATCCGGCGCTGGCCAACGGTTCGGCGGTGAAGTCGATTTCAAATGGCCCGGCCAGGGAGGCGAGGTTTTTCAGGCGGATCGCGAGAATTTTCATGGCTGTTCGCTCTCCATCTGCACGTCCTGCAACAGCTCGGCAAAGTCCTTCAGGGTTTGCTCGTCAACCTCGCTGCCGTAGTTGTCCTGCCAGGCGCGGCTGAACAGTTCCTGAGGGGTGAGTTGGTCCAGTTCGATCAGGGTCGTGCCGTCATCGACGCCATCGCGGTTGCCGTTGCCGGCGTATTCAGCGGCGATGCGCACCAGGCGTACGGCTTTGCCTTGCAGGGCGGTTTCAACCTGGTTGCGCAAGTCGGGTTGCGGTTCGTCGAGGCGAACCCGGACTTCCAGCCACGGCTGACGCTGAATATCCGCCAGCAGATCAATGTTTGGCAGGTCGGCCAGTAGCAGGAGAATTTCGGCCAATGGCGCTGGGCCGATGCGTTGCAGGTTCACGGCGCGGGGAATCAGTTTCGGCTCCACGCTGACCAGGGTTTCACCGTCTATCTGGATATCGAGAATCTGATGCTGATAACCGATTTCGGAGAACGACAACGGAATCGGCGAGCCGCTGTAGCGAATGCGCTCTTCACCGTTGACCTTCTGCGGTTTGTGCAAATGACCGAGGGCGACGTAGCTGATGCTCGGGCCGAACAGGCTGGCGGGCAGTGCTTCGGCGTTGCCGATGATCAGGCTGCGCTCGGAGTCTTCCGACACCGAACCGCCGGCCATGTGCGCATGACTGATGGCAATCAATGCCTGACCTTTCTTGCGCTTGGCGTTGGCGGCTTCGATCAGCCACTCGTGAACCTGGCCGATCCCGCGCAAGTAGTTGTCGCCCAGGTGTGCGCCAGTCACTTCGGCAGGACGCAGGAATGGCAGCGCCAGGCACCATGCGACGGTTTTGCCCTTGGCGTCCGGCAGTGGCAGCAGCAAACGCTCGGCATCGAGCTGCCCGTCATCCAGCCAAAGCACGCGACCCAGCGCATGGGTGCGCAAACGGCGCATCAGCGGTGCGGGCAGTTCGATGCGCGAACCGGAATCGTGGTTGCCGGCGATCATCACGATGGTCAGTTTCGGTTGTTGTTCGTGAGCGCTGACGATGAAGTCGTAGAGGCGCTCCTGAGCTTTGACCGGTGGATTGACCGTGTCGAAAATGTCGCCGGCGATCAGCAGCACATCGGGCTGGTCCAGCTTCAGCTGGCGCAGCAGCCACTCGAGGAAACAACCGTGCTCGAAATCACGGTCCTGGCCGTGCAGGTTCTGCCCAAGGTGCCAGTCGGAGGTGTGAAACAGACGCAAGGCGAGCTCCGTAGGGAATGAGGTAATGGCCGCGAGGTAAATGACAGCGCGAAAGGGGGAGAGTTTACGGGTAAAGCGACACCAAACCTACCGCAGGAATTGGCCGTCAGCGATGGCCGCCTCAAATCCAACCGCTTGAGGATAGCGCGGGGGCTCTGGATCGTTTCGCCAGCAAGCCGGCTCCTACAGGGGGGCGCGTCACCTAGGCTTTGTAGCAGCGAGGCTTGCCCGCGAAGGGGCCCTTGAGGATGGGGTTATTTGGGGTAGAGCGGCGGCAACCCACTGTCGCCCACCGGATCATGAACCCGCTCGGCAATCGGGATCGCCTTGATCGCTCGCCACAATTCTTCACCCTGCCAATGCTGGCCGGTTTCGCTGTACAGCGCGCCATTCAAACCATCCAACGCATCGGACAGCGGCACAAATCGCGCCGCCATGTCGGCCAGGGTTTCCGGTTGTTGTCGGGCCCAGGCGTCGAGGGCCTGGCGGGTGGCGTGGGGGTCGTTGGCCTGGCAAGCGCGTTTGAGATCATCGAGCACGGTGCGCGGGCTCGGGCCGGTCTGGGCTGCGCGCAGAATTGCCGGTTGCCAGCGGGCGCGCCACCAGAGACCGAAGCCCAGCAGGGTGGTGCAGGCCAGAATCACGGTGCTGAGTTTCCACCACCAGAGGGCTTCGTTGTCAGCAGCGGAAATGACCGCCGGCATACCCGTCGGGCTATCGACCAGCATGCCAGGGTTATGCGCCACTTGCAGGGTCCGGGCCGGCAGGCTGGTGTGTTCCAGATGATCTTCGAACGTGTTCCACCAGACCACCTCCACCGCCGGCAACTCGACGTCACCGTTGCGAACAGGCACCAGCGCCTCACGGTCTTCACGGCTGCCGATCAGGCCGCGCTCGCTGTTCTGGTTGACCAGCACGGGCTGATCCGGGTAGCGGCGCAAGCCGTTGACGTCGGTTGCCGGCAACGGTGGCAGTTGTGAACTGGCCAGGCCTTCGGCCTTCAAGGTCAGGCTTCGGGTCAGCGAATCGCCCACCTGCGCGTGATCCGGTTCAGGGTTCCAGCTCTCGCTCAGACTCAGGCTGCGGGCCGGCAACCAAGGCACGTCAGCGGGATAACTGGCGGGTTTGGCCTTGACCGTCAACGGTAGCGCGGCAGAGCTGACGCGCATCAATTTGCCGGACTTCGGCAATTGGGATTCGACGTCCTGGGCTGGTTGCGCGTCCACCAGCGTGGCGCTGAAGATCTGCGCCGGAATGATCAACTGGCCGCTGTGTTGCGGGTAGATCGCATAGCGCAGTTCGATCACGCCGTGGCGCAGGCCGTTGATGTCTTTTTCGTAAGTGCGCGACTCACCCAGTTGCTCGATGCGCGCATCGGGAATCTGCAGCGGGGTCAGGCTGCTGTCGTCGTACAGCGAAACGGAATGGTAGATGCGCAAGGTCAGGATCGCCTGGGCCTGCACGTACACGCTGCTCTGATCGAGGCTGGCATCGATGAACACCGGGGCCAGTTTGTTCTTGCTGTCCTGGGTTTCGCTTTCCACCACTTGCAGGGTGATCGGCTGGCTCTGCACGTCGCCCAGTTGCAGCGGGGGAATCACCACGCTGCCGTTCTGGCGAGGCAGCAGGGTGATGATCCAGCGGGTGGTGGCGCGGTTGTCGCCATTAATGGTGGTCAACTGGTTGACCTGGCGGGTGCCGCGCACGTCGAACAGCGGCTCCAGCGCCGTCAGGTCTGGCTTGCCGAACTGCGTCACGTCGTTGGATTCCAGGGTCAGCTCGACCGTCTCGCCGGAGTTCAGGCGACTGCGATCGACACTGGCGACCAGCCCCGCAGCCTGGGCCTGTACAGTCCAGAGAAACATGGCAAGCAAGAAAGCGGTGAAGCGGGTCATCGAGTTTTTTCCTGATCCTGATGTTGTTGCTGTTCGTACCAGAATTTGCGCCTGAGCAATTCTCCCGGGTCATCCGGGATCTTGCGTAGCCATTGCTCCAGCGCCTGGCGCTGCTCGCCATCAATGGCATCGCTGGCCGGGCGCAACGGCGGGGTGGTGCTCTGTTCGTCGCCCAACTCGCTGCCGGGCACCTCATTGGTTCCGGGTCGGGCCGGGGTCGTATCCGACTGTTCCGCATCGGGTGTAGCCGTCTGGGTGTCGGACTTCGGTTCTCCACTGTTCGACGGTTGGGTGGCGGCGCCGGGCGGCGGTTCCTGCGGGGTCCCGGTTTCGTCGCCTGCGGTTTTGTCCGGCTCGACGGGGGCCGGTGTGTTTTTCTGTTTGATCAAGCTTTCCACCAAGGCCTTGTTGGTCAGCGCCGGGCGCAGGTCCGGCTGACGTTCCAGCGCCTGTTCGTAAGCATCCAGCGCGGCTTCCAGCTCACCGCTTTTGGCCAGGGCGTTGCCACGATTGTAGTGGGCGTGGGCGTCATTGCCCTCGGCGAACCGCTGGGCGGCGCCACTGTAGTCGCCGGCCTCATAGAGCGCCACGCCTTGCCATTGTCGATCTTCGAAGTGTTGCGCAGCTTCGGCGGGGCGCTTCTTCTTGAGCAGGTGCAGACCCTGTTGATCCGGACGCAGCCACAAGTCTTCGACGTCGAAGGCGTAGCTCGGTTGTGGAAAAAGGAACAGCAGCGGCAAGCAAAACAGCCAGCCGCGACGCCCGGCGCAGGCCGCCAACAGCAACAGCGGCAACAACAGCCAGTAACCCTGATCGGCCCAGGTATCGAGGCGCAAGGACTGGCCGTCGTTGCGCAGATGGCGTGGGCTGTCGAGCAGGCCGAGGCCGCGCAGGTCGGCGTCGTCCAGCCGCGCATGCCGATAACGCCCGTCGAGGCCGTTGGCGAACGCTTTCAGGCTTGGCTCGTCCAGGTGCGGTACCAGAATCGCGCCCTGATCATCCTTGAGGAAACTGCCGTCTTCCTGCGTGATCGGCGCGCCTTCGGCGGTGCCGATGCCGAGCATCAGGAACTCTGTCGACTTGCCGTCCAGCACTTGCTGAATCCCTTCGCGTTCCAGCTCGGTCAGGGACGAGCCGATCAGCAGGATTCGGCCGTCACCCAGCGCGCTCTGATTCAGCAGCGCAAGAGCCTTGGTCACTGCGAGATCGGCGCGATGGCCGGACTGCGGCATCAGCGACGGTTTGAGCGCATCCAGCAGATTACGACTGGTGGAGAGGTCATCCGACAGGGGCACCAGCGTGTGCGCGCTGCCGGCGTAGACAACGATGGCGGTCTGGGCATCGCTGCGATTCTGCAGCAGGTCGAACAGCTTGCGCCGGGCCTGTTCCAGCCGGTTTGGCGTGACGTCGGTGGCGAGCATTTCCGGGGTCAGCTCCAGAATCACCACCAGCGGGTCGGCCGGTTTTTGACTGGCTTGTTCGACACGCTCCCAGCTCGGTCCGAGCAGCGCCAGTATCGTCAACAGCCACGCCACGCCGAGCGCGACCCACGGCAGTTTGCTGTCGCGACCGCTGCCGCCGCTGAGTAACGCGGAATGGAAGGCCGGCGGCAAAATCATCTGCCAGCGCCCGGCGCGCTTCTGTCGATGCCAGAGCTGCCAGAGCAACCAGCCGAGCAGCGGCAACAGCAGCAGCCACCAAGGGCGGAACCAGTAAGGCCACAGCGCACTCATCGGCGCCTCCGCAGGCGCAGGCGCTTGAGCCGTTGGCGCCAGTCAGGCAGTGGCGTCTGCAAGAACAGGTCTTTGGTAAACAGGCGCTGAAACGGGTTGTCCGGCCAGCGTTCGCGCACGACCAACAGCACGCTCAACAGCAGCGCCATCGCCAGTGGCCAGTGATACAGCGTCTGCGCCGGGCGGGCCTGAGTCGGTTGCTGAGTCACAGGCTCCAGTTGATCGAGGGTTTCCTTGATCGCTTGCAACTCCTTGCCGTCGCGAGCGCGAAAATACTGGCCACCCGTGGCGGCGGCGATGGCCTTCAGCGCAGGCTCGTCGAGGTCCAGGCTCGGGTTGATCCCGAGGAATCCCGCGGTGCCGCTTTCCTCGGGATCGGCGCCGATGCCGATCGGGTAGATTTTCACGCCTTCCTTGGCCGCCAGCCGCGCCGCCGTCAACGGATCGATTTCGCCGCCGTTATTGGCGCCGTCCGTGACCAGAATCAACACACGGCTTTGCGCGGGGCGCATGCGCAGGCGTTTGAGCGCGAGGCCGATGGCGTCGCCGATGGCAGTGTTCTTGCCGGCGATTCCGATGCGCGCTTCGTCGAGCCAGACACGCACGGTGCGTCGGTCAAACGTCAGGGGGGCCTGCAGGTACGCCCGACTGCCGAACAGGATCAGGCCGACACGGTCGCCTTCGCGACTCTCCAGAAAATCGCCGAGCAAATGTTGAACCAGCGTCAGGCGGCTGACCTCATCGTCCTGCCACTGCATATCGGGAAAATCCATGGAGCCGGAAACGTCCACCGCCACCAGCAGGTCACGGCCGCTGGCGGCAATCGGCAACGGTTCGCCGAGCCACTGCGGACGCGCCGCGGCGATCAGCAAAAACAGCCATAGCAGCAGGAACGGCGCTTGCTGGCGCCAGGCCGGCAGATTGGCGCGAGCGCGGCGCCGGGCCAGGCCTTCGAGGTCGCTGAGGAAGCTGACTTTGAGCGCCGGTTCGCCGCTGTCGGCCACTGGCAGCACAATGCGCATCAGCCAGGGCAGCGGCAGCAGGGCGAAGATCCACGGCCAGGCGAACTCAAACATGTTTGCGAATCCACGTGTCGACGGCTTGCGTCAGGCCGGCGATGGCTTTGTCGTCGAGTTTGCATTCGGGTTTGTAGGCGCCTTCGACCAGCACCATCCAGCGCGTCAGGCCAGCGGCCGGGCAGCGGTTGTCGAGGAAGGCCAGCCATTTGCGCCCGTTGAGGATGTGGCTCTGGCTGTAAGGGTAATGGTTGCGGCACAGGCGTTTGAGCAGGCCGTTGAGTTGCTGCAGCCAGGCGCCGGCCGGTGCGCCGTCGTACGGTTTGGGCATCAGCGCCAGTTCGGCCAGTGCGGCGAGGCGTACCGGGTCCAATGGTTGTTCGGCGCGCACGATGGGGCGCTTGCTCGGCAGGAAACGCCGCGCTTTCCACAGGCCGAAGCCGATCAGCGGCAGCAACAACAGCAATAACCACCAGCCCGGTGCGGGTGGCCAGAAGCCGATCGGAGGAGGGGAAATCAGCGGTTGAAGTTGATCGAGGCTGCTCATCGATGTTTCCCCGGTTTCTGCGGGTTCAGGTACTCGCGCAGTTGTTCGACCATTTCGCTCTGGGTGCTCAGGGGCATCAACAACACCCGCAGTTTTTGCGCGAGCAATTCCCAGTGGGCGATGCGCGCTTCTGCCTGGGCGCGGTAGGTCTGGCGCAGGTCGAAATTCAGCGTGTCGAGCTCCAGTTGCGCACCGCGTTCGATAAAGCGCAAAAGGCCGGCAGCGGGCAGGGCGTGGTCCAGTGGATCGGACAGCGGCAGCAGCAACAGGTCGCAATGGCGGGACAGCAGGCTCAGTTGCTGCTCGGAGCCCTCGGTCAACGCGCGTTCGTCGCAGATCACGATCACCAGGCTGCCAGGGCGCAGCACCTCCCGGGCACGACGCAGGGCCAGGTTAAGGGCGTCGCGGTCCTGTTCGCCTTCGGTGTGCAACGACTGATTGACACGCACCAGTCGGTTGAGAAATTGCAGCAGACTTTGTTTGCTGCGCCGGGGCTTGATTTCGTAGTGTTCGTTATCGCCGAACACCAGCCCGCCGACTCGATCGTTATGGCCGAGGGCGGCCCAGCCAATCAGGCTCGCGGCCTGGGCGGCGAGCACCGATTTGAACATCAGCCCTGAACCGAAAAACAGCCGTCGGCTTTGCTCGACCATGATGAAAATCGGTCGCTCGCGTTCTTCGTGGAACAGCTTGGTGTGCGGCTCCTGTGTGCGAGCAGTGACGCGCCAGTCGATGCTGCGCACGTCGTCGCCGGCCTGATAGACCCGCACCTGATCGAAGTCGACGCCACGGCCACGCAATTTGGAGTGGTGCAGGCCGATCAGCGGGCTGCGCTGGCTCGGCGTGGAAAACAGCTGCACTTCACGCACACGATGGCGCATCTCGATCAGCTCGGCGAGGCTGACCCGGATGCCCGGCTCGGGCGGCAGCGTGGCGTTCATCGGGGTCAAGCGACGGCTACGACGTCGAGAATCCGCTGGACGACCCGATCCTGGTCGATGCCCGCGGCTTCGGCTTCAAAGGAAAGAATGATGCGGTGACGCAGCACATCGAACAGCACCGCCTGAATGTCTTCCGGGCTGACGAAGTCGCGACCGGCCAGCCAGGCGTGAGCCCGGGCGCAGCGATCGAGGGCAATCGAGCCACGCGGGCTGGCGCCGTAGGCGATCCACTCGGCCATCTCCGGGTCGAACTTGGCCGGGGTGCGCGTGGCCATGACCAGCTGCACCAGGTATTCCTCCACGGCGTCGGCCATGTACAGACCGAGGATTTCCTTGCGTGCGGCGAAAATGGCCTGCTGGCTGACCCGGCGCTCGGGTTTGGTCTCGCCGTTCAAGGCTTCGCCACGGGCCTGCTGCAGGATGCGCCGTTCTACGGCCGCGTCCGGGAAACCGATTTTCACGTGCATCAGGAAGCGATCGAGCTGGGCTTCAGGCAATGGGTAAGTGCCTTCCTGCTCGATCGGGTTTTGCGTGGCCATCACCAGGAACAGCGGCGAAAGTTCATAGGTGCTGCGCCCGACACTGACCTGACGCTCGCCCATGGCTTCGAGCAGCGCTGACTGGACCTTGGCCGGGGCACGGTTGATTTCGTCCGCCAGCACCAGGTTGTGGAAGATCGGGCCTTGCTGGAACACGAAACTGCCGGTTTCCGGGCGATAGATCTCCGTGCCGGTGATGTCGGCAGGCAACAGGTCAGGGGTGAACTGGATGCGATGGAACTGGGCTTCGATACCTTCGGCGAGTTCTTTGATGGCCTTGGTCTTGGCCAGGCCCGGCGCGCCCTCGACCAGCATGTGGCCGTCGGCAAGCAAGGCGATGAGCAAGCGCTCGATGAGTTTTTCCTGGCCGAGAATCTGCGTTGAAAGAAAGGTTCGCAGCGCAAGCAGCGCTTCACGATGTTCCATCGATGACTGTTCCTGGAAAGGGTGACCGAAGACGTTCGAATAACGCCAGGGCTGGGGGCGTTACTTTAATCCATCGCGGGGGGCGGCGACTAACGGCATTTTGTGCAAAGTGCGGGAATAGATGGGTGAAAGTGTTGGAAATTTGTGCCGGTTGCAGAGCCGTGCTGTTCTCTCGGGCCTCTTCGCGAGCAAGCCCGCTCCCACAGTTGACCGGATTGCCTGATCGAAATGCGGTCAACTGTGGGAGCGGGCTTGCTCGCGAAGGAGCCCGCTCAAACCCCATCAAAGCTCGCTGATGTAAGTCCCGATCCCCTTGAGGATGTTCTGCAAAGTCTCTTCCACTTCCGCCAGATCACTCACATCCGTGTTGTGCGTGATCTCCAGCGAATCATCCCCATTCAACGCATCCGCATCCGCGGCGGCGATTTCGATCTTCAGCAGCGTAGGGCTCAGCGTCACTTTCACGCCGTCCAGCGTTGAAGGCTCGCCATCAAGGGTGATCTCCAGTTCATCCTCGTCGGGATAGCGGGCCATCAGGAACATGTCGCCCTGTTCGCTATGGCAGCAGAGCATGGCCATGTTGTCTTCTTCCTCGTCACACGGGTTGACGATCAACAGGGAGGTGGTCATTTGCATGGGAAAATCCTGGCTCGGCGAGCGTTGTGAACACAACAAAAGGCGATTCTGCCAGCCCCCGGGAATTTCTGCTCGGCTGACTGTCAGAGAATGTGTCGTGAACATTCGGGGGGCTGCTGGTCATTTCTGGCACGAATGCGCCGTAAATCCGGGCATAAAACGCCCAATTTCCTACACGACTGCTAGTGTTGTTCGATGCACGGGCCTTGAGCTGCGTGCCGATGACCGAATATGTCGCAGCGCTGCAAGCACGGGCCTTGCCGCACTCGTTAAGCTGCGCAACGGATGAGCACCTGTAAAGACATTGCGCTATCGGTTCGCCAGTCGTTTTTGCAGATGCCCATTCATGGAAGGTGAATGTGACCTGAGTGTCTCGTCCAGCTTCACCCACCTGTCACCCTGTTTCCTCTGCCCGAGAATCAGGAACAGGGTGACGGATCGCCCCGAAAGGGGTTTTGCACGCGACGCTTCCATCAATAACAAGCCCAAGCGGAGTACCACAGATGGCGTTCTTCACCGCAGCCAGCAAAGCCGACTTCCAGCACCAACTGCAAGCGGCACTGGCGCAGCACATCAGTGAACAGGCACTGCCACAAGTGGCGCTGTTCGCTGAACAATTCTTCGGCATCATTTCCCTTGACGAGCTGACCCAGCGTCGGCTGTCCGACCTCGCCGGCTGCACCCTTTCTGCGTGGCGCCTGCTTGAGCGCTTCGATCACGCGCAACCGCAGGTTCGCGTCTTCAACCCTGATTACGAACGCCACGGCTGGCAGTCGACCCACACCGCGGTCGAAGTGCTGCACCACGACCTGCCTTTCCTGGTGGACTCGGTGCGCACCGAGCTGAACCGTCGCGGCTACAGCATTCATACCCTGCAAACCACTGTGCTGAGCGTGCGTCGCGGCAGCAAAGGCGAGTTGCTGGAAATCCTGCCTAAAGGCACCCAGGGCGAAGGGATCCTGCAAGAATCCCTGATGTACCTGGAAATCGACCGTTGCGCGAACACCGCAGAGCTGAATGTCCTGAGCAAAGAGCTGGAACAGGTTCTCGGTGAAGTCCGTGTCGCGGTTGCCGATTTCGAGCCGATGAAAGCCAAGGTCCAGGAAATCCTGACTGGCCTCGACAACAGCAAATTTGCGGTCGACGGCGAAGAAAAAGCTGAAATCAAAAGCTTCCTGGAATGGCTGGTGGGCAACCACTTCACCTTCCTCGGCTACGAAGAATTCGTGGTTCAGGATGAAACCGATGGCGGCCACATCGTTTACGACCAGAATTCCTTCCTCGGCCTGACCAAGCTGCTGCGCACCGGCCTGACCTACGATGACCTGCGCATCGAAGACTACGCCGTGAACTACCTGCGCGAACCGACCCTGCTGTCGTTCGCCAAGGCTGCGCACCCAAGCCGTGTACACCGTCCTGCTTACCCGGACTACGTGTCGATCCGCGAGATCGACGCCGACGGCAAGGTCATCAAGGAATGCCGTTTCATGGGCCTGTACACCTCGTCGGTGTATGGCGAGAGCGTGCGGGTCATTCCGTACATCCGCCGCAAGGTCGAAGAGATCGAACGTCGTTCCGGCTTCCAGGCCAAGGCTCACCTGGGCAAGGAACTGGCGCAGGTGGTCGAAGTGCTGCCGCGTGATGACCTGTTCCAGACCCCGGTCGACGAGCTGTTCAGCACCGTGATGTCGATCGTGCAGATCCAGGAACGCAACAAGATTCGCGTGTTCCTGCGCAAAGACCCGTACGG
>Ga0255334_1000212_pt1 | contig 59765 bp, 64 predicted proteins | sample EtOH5_35cm_T3_12_FD_202080 | JGI IMG/M metagenome (GOLD analysis project Ga0255334, IMG submission 202080) | Sandy soil microbial communities from University of British Columbia, Vancouver, Canada - EtOH5_35cm_T3_129 | ecosystem: Engineered > Artificial ecosystem > Sand microcosm > Unclassified ...
CAGTGTCCTGCGGCGTGGCCCAATGCCAGGAGACCCTGCGCACCGCCATGGCCATTGGCGCCGACCGCGCCATCCTGGTGGAAACCGACGCCGAACTGCAGCCCCTGGCCGTCGCCAAGCTCCTCAAAGCCCTGGTGGACAAGGAACAACCGGCCCTCATCATCCTGGGCAAGCAAGCCATCGACGACGACGCCAACCAGACCGGCCAGATGCTGGCCGCATTGGCCGACCTGCCCCAGGCCACCTTTGCCAGCAAGGTCGAGCTCTCGGCCGACAGCGTCAGCGTCACCCGCGAAGTCGACGGCGGCCTGGAAACCCTGGCATTGAGCCTGCCCGCCGTCATCACCACCGACCTGCGCCTGAACGAGCCCCGCTACGTCACCTTGCCCAACATCATGAAGGCCAAGAAAAAGCAGCTCGACATCCTCAAGCCTGCAGACCTCGGAGTGGACGTCACCCCGCGCCTGAAGACCCTCAAGGTCACCGAACCCGCCAAACGCGGCGCCGGCATCAAGGTGGCCGACGTCGCCGCCCTGGTCGAGAAACTCAAGAACGAAGCCAAAGTGATTTGACCCCCTGAGCCGCTTCGCGTCTTCCCCCAAGGGGGACGACACCCTCGGTGCGGGGCGGCCCTTCCTCGGTGTCCCGCGCATCGGCCTCGGTTGATCGATGGCCCACGATGGATACCGACACCACTAAAGATTCAAGAGAAAGACGACTGTCATGACATCTCTCGTTATTGCTGAACACGACAACGCCACCATCAAGGGCGCCACCCTCAACACCGTCACCGCCGCAGCCGCCTGCGGCGGCGACGTCCACGTCCTGATCGCCGGCCACAACGCCAGCGCCGCCGCCCAGGCCGCAGCCCAAATCGCCGGCGTCGCCAAGGTCATCCACGCCGAAGCCCCCGGCCTCGAACACGGCCTCGCTGAAAACGTCGCCGCGCAAGTCCTGGCCATTGCGCAGAACTACAGCCACATCCTGTTCCCGGCCACCGCCAGCGGCAAGAACGTTGCCCCCCGCGTCGCCGCCAAGCTCGACGTCGCCCAGATCAGCGACATCACCAAGGTGATCGCAGCGGACACCTTCGAGCGCCCCATCTACGCCGGCAACGCCATCGCCACCGTGCAAAGCGCAGACAGCGTCAAGATCATCACCGTGCGCACCACCGGCTTTGACGCCGCAGCCACCACGGGAGGCAGCGCAACGGTTGAAACCACAGCCGCCACCGCCGACACCGGCAAAAGCAAGTTTGTCGGAAGCGAAATCGCCAAGAGCGACCGGCCCGAGCTCACCGCCGCCAAGATCATCGTCTCCGGCGGCCGGGCCTTGGGCAGCAAGGAAAAGTTCGACGAAGTCATGACCCCGCTGGCCGACAAGCTCGGAGCGGCCCTGGGCGCCAGCCGCGCCGCGGTCGATGCGGGCTACGCCCCCAACGACTGGCAAGTGGGCCAGACCGGCAAGATCGTGGCGCCGCAGCTGTACATCGCGGCGGGCATCTCGGGTGCCATCCAGCATCTGGCGGGCATGAAGGACTCCAAGGTGATCGTGGCGATCAACAAGGACCCCGAGGCCCCGATCTTCAGCGTGGCCGACTATGGGCTGGAGGCTGATTTGTTCACGGCCGTGCCGGAACTGGTCAAGGCGCTGTAAAGCCTGGTCGCCCGCAAAAAGGCATCGCTTGCGGTGCCTTTTTTTTGACATTCATATCCCTCGGAGATCCCCATGAGCTACACCGCCCCTGTCAAGGACATGCTGTTCAACATGCAGCACCTGGCCAATATTGAACAGATCGCACAAATCCCCGGCTTTGAAGACGCAGGCATTGATACCGCGCAGGCCGTGCTCGAAGAGTGCGCCAAGTTCACCGAGGGCGTGCTGGCTCCGCTCAATTTCGAGGGTGACAAGAACCCGTCGTCGTGGAAGGACGGCGTGGTCACGGCCACGCCCGGTTTCAAGGACGCCTTTCGCCAGCTTGCCGAAAGTGGCTGGCAGGGCCTGCAGCACCCGGCCGACTTTGGCGGCCAGGGCCTGCCCAAGACCATTGGCGCGGCCTGCATGGAGATGCTCAACAGCGCCAACATGAGCTTCGCGCTGTGCCCGCTGCTGACCGACGGCGCCATCGAGGCACTGCTGACCGCCGGCAGCGACGAGCTCAAGGCCATCTACCTCGAAAAGCTGATTTCCGGCCAGTGGACCGGCACCATGAACCTGACCGAGCCGCAGGCCGGTTCCGACCTGGCGCTGGTGCGCACCAAGGCCGATCCGCAGCCCGATGGCACGTACAAGATTTTCGGCACCAAGATTTTCATCACCTGGGGTGAGCACGACATGGCCGAGAACATTGTCCACCTGGTGCTGGCCCGCGTGGCGGGCGCGCCCGAGGGCGTCAAGGGCATCAGCCTGTTTGTGGTGCCCAAGTTCCTCGTGAACAAGGACGGCAGCCTGGGTGCGCGCAACGACGCGCATTGCGTGAGCATCGAGCACAAGCTGGGCATCAAGGCCAGCCCCACGGCCGTGCTGCAGTTCGGCGACCACGGCGGCGCCGTGGGCTACCTCGTGGGCCAGGAAAACCGGGGCCTGGAATACATGTTCATCATGATGAACGCCGCGCGTTATGGCGTTGGCATCCAGGGCATTGCGATTGCCGAGCGCGCCTACCAAAAGGCCGTGCAGTACGCCAAGGACCGCGTGCAAAGCCGCCCGGTGGACGGCAGCATCAACGCCAGCGCCGCCATCATCCACCATCCCGACGTGCGCCGCATGCTCATGACCATGCGCGCCTTCACCGAGGGCTGCCGCGCAATGGCCGCCGTGGTGGCCGCCGCCTATGACGCCGCCCACCACCACCCGGATGCAGACACGCGCAAGCAGAACGCCACCTTCTATGAATTCATGATGCCGCTGGTCAAGGGCTACAGCACCGAAATGAGCCAGGAAGTCACGGGTCTGGGCGTGCAGGTGCATGGTGGCATGGGCTTTATCGAGGAAACCGGTGCGGCGCAGTACTACCGCGACGCCAAGATCCTGACCATCTACGAAGGCACCACCGCCATCCAGGCCAACGACCTGGTGGGCCGCAAGACCGCGCGCGATGGCGGCCAGACGGCCAGGGCGATTGCGGCGCAGATCGAGACAACCGAAGGCGAACTGCGGGCCAGCGGCACCCCCGCCGCCAAGGCCGTGGCGCGCCGGCTGGCTGTGGCGCGCCAGGCCTTCCTGGATGTGGTGGACTTCGTTGCCGGTGGTGCCAAGGCCAGCCCCAATGCCGTTTTTGCGGGCAGCGTGCCTTACCTCATGCTGGCTGGCAACCTGGTGGCCGGCTGGCAACTGGCGCGCAGCCTGTTGGTGGCCGAGGCGCTGTTGCACAAGGGACAGGATGGAGCCTTCCTGCGCGCAAAAATCACCACGGCGCAGTTCTATGCCGAGCATATCCTGGTCAAGGCGCCGGGCCTGCGCGACAGCATCGTCGAAGGCGCTGGCAGCGTGACCGACCTGGCGCTGGAGTCGTTCTGAGTCTGTGACCGGGCCGCCTGCGCTGCGGCGCAGGGACTCACTGATATAAAAATGATAGCTACTAGCGCTTTGTGAATAAGCGCTAGGGGCATATTTCACCTGATTGGCGACTTGTCTCGGATGTCTCACCCCAACCGTTCGGGCTGAGCCCTTCGGCAGGCTCAGGGCGAACGGGGTCCGGGATATGTCGCCAATCAGGATATTTCATCCCTATTCTTGTTCAGGAAGTTGTTGCCATGTCCAAACTGCCTCCCGTGTTGCAGAACCTGTCGCTGCCCGTCATCGGCTCGCCGCTGTTCATCATCAGCAACCCCAAGCTCGTGATCGAGCAGTGCAAGGCCGGTGTGGTGGGCTCGATGCCCGCGCTCAATGCCCGCCCGGCCGAGTTGCTGGACGAGTGGCTGGCCGAGATCACCGAAGCGCTGGCTGCCTACAACAAGGCCCACCCCGACAGGCCGGCTGCACCTTTTGCCATCAACCAGATCGTGCACAAGAGCAACGACCGGCTGGAGCACGACATGCAGGTCTGCGCCAAGTACAAGGTGCCGATCATCATCACGTCCCTGGGTGCGCGCGAAGATGTGAACCAGGCCGTGCACGCCTGGGGCGGCATCGTGCTGCACGACATCATCAACAACAAGTTTGCGCACAAGGCGATTGAAAAAGGCGCCGACGGCCTGATCGCCGTGGCCGCAGGCGCTGGCGGCCATGCCGGTGTGAAGAGCCCGTTTGCGCTGATCCAGGAAATCCGCCAGTGGTTTGACGGCCCCATCGCGCTCAGTGGCTCCATCGCCAGCGGCGATGCCGTGCTGGCCGCGCAGGCCATGGGCGCGGACTTTGGCTACATTGGCTCGGCCTTCATCGCCACGCACGAGGCGCGGGCCTCCGATGCCTACAAGCAGGCCATTGTGGAGGGCAGCTCGGACGACATCGTTTACAGCAACCTGTTCACCGGCGTGCACGGCAACTACCTGGCGCCGTCGATCCGTGCCGCGGGCATGGACCCGGACAACCTGCCCGAGTCCGATCCGAGCAAGATGAACTTTGGCGGCGATGCGAAGAAGGCGTGGAAGGATATCTGGGGCTGTGGGCAGGGCATTGGGGCGATCAATGCGGTGACGAGCACGGCGGAGCTGGTGGCCAAACTGCGTGGCGAGTACGAGGCGGCGCGGGCGCGGTTGAAGCTGTAGGTTTTGGTCTTTTGTGGCTGTAGTGCTTGTTGGTTGAGCGCTGGTAGCTATTGTTTTGATAGTTTGCGGCGTGCCTGTGGAGAGGGTGAGGCCGGGATTTCGCCCCGGCGGACGACTCACTTTCTTTTGCCTCGCCAAAAGAAAGTAAGCCAAGAAAAAGCGACCCCACACGCTGCGTCCCTGCGCTTCGCTGCGGGCAACCTGCGGTGCTCGCGCCCAGCGGGGTCTTGCTCGAACTCGCTTCGCTCAGACAATCGCGAGCCCTGATCCGCTGGCCGCTGCGGCCGGTGTGCCGCGCGTTGCGCTGTGGCGCAGCCGGAAGAACACCAGAAACCAGCACAGCGCGATCGTGATGGTGGGAGGCAGGATGTGAAAACTGATGTTGGCGGCAAATTGCAGCCGCGACAGCATGAAGGCGTCCATGGTCAAACTCCTTTGTCCCTGGCGGCGCCACCCTTGCCGGTCAGTCGGTCCTTGAGTTCGAGCACGCGGGTGACGGCCGTGCCCATGCCCATGAGCTGCATGGCCGTCTCGGGCGCCAGGCGCTGCACATCGTCAAACCAGGTCATGAGCCGGTCGATCAGCTCGTGCATGTCGCGCATGCGCTGCTGGGCGTGGCGCTCTTCATCCGAGGTGGGCTCTTCGAGCAGCGCCATGCGCAGCATCGACAAGGTGGGCTCGATCTCACGGCGGCGGCGCTCCTCGGCCAGCACGCGAGAGATCTCACACACATCCCTGGGCGCCTCGAAGTATTCGCGCCGGTCGCCGGGTTGGTGGCTGGGCTTGACGAGGCGCCAGGCCTGCAGTTCCTTGAGGCCCATGCTCACGTTGGAGCGCGAGAACTCCAGCGTTTCGGCAATCTCGTCGGCATTGAGCGGGCGGGGCGACAGGAAGATGAGGGCATACATCTGGCCCACGGTGCGGTTGATGCCCCAGCGGCTGCCCATTTCGCCGAAATGGGCCACGAACTGGCGGTTCAAAGGCGGCAAATGATTGACGGAGGTCAGAAAACGGATTGCGCCTGCGGTTTATCGAATTTTCAGTAATTACTGAAAATTCGATAACGGCGAAGGGCCATCGCGGGTTTGCCCAGCCTGCCCTGCGAGCGCGCTGTGGCGCGCGCGTCAGCAGACATTGCGTTGTCCGGCGACAATAGAAGGTTTAGCGGCCCCGCCGCCTGCCGGACATTCAGCCGCCGCTTCATTTTTCCGCATGACATCTCCTCATTCCCGCACGCCGCTGATCGACATGGTCAAGGGCATTGCCTGCGCCACCATCGTGTGGCACCACCTCGCTTTTTATGGCCCGATGTCGGACATCGCGCAGCCGCTGGCGCCCGGGCTGATGGCCTGGCTTTACGACTATGGGCGCATGGCCGTGCAGGTGTTTCTGGTGCTGGGCGGCTATCTCGCGGCGAGCAGCCTGGCGCCGCAGGGGCTGGCGCGTTTTGACAGCGCCAGCCAGCAGATCGCACGGCGCTTCGTGCGGCTGGTGGTGCCTTATGCCGTGGCGCTGGTGCTGGCCGTGGTGGTGGCTGCACTGGTGCGCAGCTGGATGGATCACCCCTCGGTGCCCGGTGCGCCCGGTCTGGCCCAGCTGGTGGCCAATGCGCTGCTGCTGCAGGACATCGTGGGCGAAGAGGCCCTGTCGGCGGGCGTATGGTATGTCGCCATCGATTTCCAGCTCTTCGTTTGCGCGGTGCTGCTGCTGACGCTGGTGCGGTCGGTTTGCGGCGAGGGACGTGCGCGCCATGCTGCCTGGCTGGGGCGTGCGCTGGTGGTTGCCGGCACGGCGGTGTCGCTGCTGGTGTTCAACCGCGAGCCGCAACTCGATATGTGGGCCCTGTATTTCCTGGGGTCCTATGGGCTCGGCATGATGGCCTGCTGGGCCGTGCAGGCGCCGCGTGGCGGCGTGTGGATGGCCGCTATCGCCGTGCTGGGCGCAGCCGCCCTGGCGCTGGATTTTCGGGAGCGCATTGCCGTGGCGCTGGTGACGGCGCTGGCGCTGGCCTGGGCGCTGCGGTCACCCCGCTGGCGGCGTTGGCAGGGGTTCGCGCCCGTGGTGCGGCTCGGTCAGATGTCGTATTCGGTGTTTCTGGTGCACTTTCCGGTGTGCCTGCTGGTCAATGCGGTGGTCAGCCACCTCTGGCCGCAAGCGCCCGTGTGGAATGCGCTGGGCATGCTGGCAGCCTTTGCCCTGTCGCTGATGGCAGGGCGGCTGCTGTATGAGCGCGTGGAGCGCCACGTTCCGTCATGGACCACGGCGCTGCGCTGGCAGGCCGGGCTGGTCGGCACCGGCATGCTGGTGGCGGTGACCACCAGCCATTGGGCCTGAGAGGCTGAGAGTCTTTTGTTGACACCCGCCTATCACCCCAAAACACGCCCACTCTTCGTTGCAAATGCGCACCATAGCCCGAGCTATGGCTGTGCTTCGCGTCTCGATTGGAGGCGTTTTGGCGCGCTATTCGGGCGCAACCAAAAAACGCTCAGCCTCTGACGCCAGACGCCTTGGCCTCGGTGTGGCGCAGGTGGCTGCGCGTCCGTCGGGCGGGTCAGCGGTGCAGTTCGCCCGCGCTTTCGGGTTGGTAGATGATGCTTTTGACCCGCACCGTCATCGACTTGCCGCCAGGCCCGGGCCAGGCCAGTTCATCGCCCACCGACAGGCCGAGCAAGGCACTGCCCACGGGGGCGAAGATCGAGATGCGGTCGGCGCTGCCGTCCATGTCGCGCGGGTACACCAGCGTCAGGCAGAACTCCTTGCCGGTCTCCTGGATCGTGAACTGCACGGTGGAGTTCATGGTCACCACATTGGGCGGAATTTCCTCGGGCGCCACCACGTCGGCGCGGTCCAGCTCTGCCTGCAGGTCGGCCTTGCCCGGAAAGACGCTGGCCGGAATCGCCGCCAGCAGTGCTTCAATGCGGTCCAGGTCCAGGGAGGACAGGGTGATCTGGGGTTTGCGCGCCATGGCGTACCTCGAAAGCTGGTTGTAAAGGCCGGGACTGTAGTGGATCGCGAATCTCGCACTGCGCCGCGTGGTCAAAAGGGGCTCAGTTTTTTTAGGCAGGCTAATTCGAAAAACTGTATATTCATACAGTCATGAAAAACGATCCCGATCCTGCCGATCCGCCCTGCGACCCGCCGCCCGAGGCGCGAATCCCCATCCATGCCATTCGCGGGCGGGGTGCCGCCACCGCCATGCCACACCGGTTCATGCACGAGACCCGCACGGTGGTCGATGATGGCTGGGATTTTGCGCCGGATGGAGAGGGCCATGCCGCGCTGCCACCCACCCGCGTGCACCTGGAAACCGCCCGCAGCGCGCTGTGCGCCAACGATTCCCCCGACATCTTTTTTGAACATTCGGTGAACCCCTACCGGGGTTGCGAGCATGGCTGCGTCTATTGCTATGCCCGGCCCACGCACAGCTATCTGAACCTGTCGCCGGGGCTTGATTTCGAGACACAGATCATCGCCAAGCACAACATCGCCGAGGTGTTGCGCGCCGAGCTGGCCCGCCCCGGCCATGTGCCGCGCCTGCTGAACATCGGCTCGGCCACCGACTGCTACCAGCCCGTGGAGCGCGAGTTGCACCTCACGCGCGGCGTGATCGAGGTGCTGCGCGATGCGCGGCATCCGTTCTCGCTCATCAGCAAAAGCAGCGGGGTAGAGCGTGACCTTGACCTGCTGGCGCCGCTGGCGGCGCAGCGCCTGGTGGCGGTGTATGTGACCATCACCACGCTGGATGCGGCGCTGGCCCGGCGCATGGAGCCGCGCGCGGCTGCGCCGCACCGGCGGCTGCGCACCATCCGCGCGCTGGCCGGGGCGGGCGTGCCCGTGGGCGTGAGCGTGGCGCCGCAGATTCCCTTCATCACCGAAGACATGGAAAAGGTGCTGGAGGCCGCGCACGAGGCCGGTGCGCGCAGCGCGTTCTACACGGTGATCCGGCTGCCGTGGGAGCTGGATGCGCTGTTTCGGGAATGGCTGGCCCTGCATTACCCCGAGCGCGCGGCGCGCGTGATGGCACGCATCCAGGACCTGCACCACCTGGGTCCAGCGGCCTGTGCCGCGGGCAAGACCTACGACAGCAGCTACGTGGCGCGCATGAAGGGGGCTGGCCTGTGGGCCGATCTGTTGCGCCAGCGGTTTGCCTCGTCGTGCCGGCGGCTGGGGCTCAACCGCGAGCGGGTGGAGCTGGACCTGGGCCAGTTCCGCCCCGCGCTGGCACGGGGGCAGGGGTGTCTTTTCTAGTGTCCTGGGTTGGAAGTTCGTTGAAAAAGTAAAGAGGTCGGAATCGTCGTCAGGCAAGGCGCAAACCACAGTGATAGCCGTAGCTATCGCGCGGATTTGCAACGCGGCATGGTGGCGATTTTCGGCATCTTCATGAAACGAATTTGCAACTCAGGACACTAGCTGTCAGCCGCTGTGGCTGCGGCAGGGCGCGTAAATGTCCTGGCCCGGCTGGTAGGCCGTGGTCTGCACGTCCATCAGGCCCAGCACCGAGTGAAAGTAGCCATCGTGCGTGATGCGCCGCTCGGCCAGGTCTTTTTGCAGGCAGGGGGTGGAGACGCCGCTGCGCGCCTGCATGGCGGGAGACAGCCAGGTGATCCAGGGCACATGTTTTTGCACGTCGGGCGCGATGGAATAGGGCAGGCCATGCAGGTAGATGTTGTTCTCGCCCAGTGATTCGCCATGATCTGCTACATAAATCATAGCTGTTTGCGCTTTCTCTGATTGGGCTGAGAGCCAATTTATCACTGAATCGAGGAACTGGTCGGTTTGCACGATGCTGTTGTCGTAGGCGTTCACCACCTGCGCTTGCGTGCATTCCTGCAGGGCTGTGGAGGTGCATTCGGGCTGGAACTTCTTGATGGCCGGCGCCGAGCGCTTGAAGTAGGCGGGGCCATGGCTGCCCATCTGGTGCATCACCACCACGGTGCCGCGGCTGCGCTGCTCGGCGGGCAGGTCGGCCAGGCGCTGGTCCAGGTCCTTGAGCATGATGGGATCGAGGCACTCACCGTCGGCACACAGCGCCGGGTCTTGCAGTGCCGTGGTGTGTACTTGCCCGACGCGCTCGCACACGCCCTTGCAGCCGGCCTGGTTATCCAACCACAGCACGGCCAGCCCCGCGTGGTGCAGCACATCGATCAGGCTTTCGTGGTTGGCCTTGCGCGCCTCGAAACCATCGCGCCCCAGGTGCGAAAACATGCAGGGCACCGACGCGGCCGTGCTGGTGCCGCACGACCATGCATTGCGCGCCGTGGCCAGGTCGGTGCGGGCCGACAGCAGGGGCGTGGTGGGCCGGTCATAGCCATTGAGCCCGAAGTTCACGCTGCGCCCGGTTTCGCCCAGCACCAGCACCAGCAGGGGCGGCTTTTGCTGGCCCGCATAGCTGGCGCCCAGCTGGGCATCGCGGCCCAGCGGCATGAGCGTGCTGGTGTCCAGCCGCAGCGGCTTGGTGGCGATGTTGCCCAGGGCATATACGCTGTTGAGGGGGTTGATCAGGTAGCGCAGCTTGGTGTGGTTGCGCATGATGGAGGCGAAGTCCTGGAACACCAGCAGCAGGCAGACCACGATGACTACGATAGCGCCCACCAGCAGCGCGCCGTTGTGGGCCATGTGGCGAAAGGCATGCATGCGGCGCACCGGGCGGCGGTATAGCCACAGCAACGGCGGGGCCGTGAGCGCCAGCACCGTGGCCAGCATGCGCCAGTTGAGCAGATCACCGGCCTCTTTCACATCGGTCTGCATGACGTTGACCAGCATGCTCGCGTCGATGGCGATGCCATAGGCGAGCATGAAATAGGCGCCGAAAGCGGCCATGAGCAGCATCACGGTGATGGCGGGCTTGAGCGTCCAGCGCCAGGCCAGCACACTGAGCAGGGCGGCATTGCCCGCCGCCACGATCACCGCAAAAGCCAGCGCAAAACCCCAGCCGCGCAGCGTGCCGTGGCCCGGCAGCGCCGCCACTTCACGCCACAGCGGGACGTTGCAGGCGGTGGCCAGCCAGGCGCTGGCCAGCACCACGACCCATGCGGGGTGGATGTCGCGGGAAGGGTGGGGGGGGTGGGACACGGCGCGACGGCCAAGCACAAGGCGCTGCAAGCGCTGCAAAAACAAAGGCATGGGACGATTGTCTGTAGAGCTGCTTAACTGGGCATTAATGTTCAGGCCAGCGCGGTAGCGTGGTGCTGCAGGTGGTCGGCCAGGAAGGTCTGGATGAAATAGTAGCCATGGTCGTAACCGGCATGGCGGCGCAGCGTGAGCGGCTGCCCGACCTGGGCGCAGGCGCTCTCGAACAGGTGCGGGTGCAACTGCGTGGCGAGAAACGGGTCGGCCAGGCCCTGGTCGATCAGGATGCCCTGGGGATAGGGCGCGCTGCCTTGCTGGCCCATCAGCACACTCGCGTCATGTGTGCCCCAGGTGCTTTCATCCTGGCCCAGATACCCGGTGAAGGCGTTGTGCCCCCACGGGCACTGGGTGGGTGCGCAAATGGGCGCAAAGGCCGAGACGCTGCGGAACACACCGGGGTGCCGCAAGGCGAGCGTGAGCGCGCCGTGGCCACCCATCGAATGCCCGAACAGTCCCAGGCGCTGGTCGTCGAGGGAAAACTGCGCCGCCACGTTGGGCAGCAACTCCTTGATGAGGTAGCTCTCCATGCACCAGTGGCCGGCCCAGGGCGCCTCGGTAGCGTCCAGATAGAAGCCGGCGCCCACGCCGAACTCCCAGTGGTTGCTTTCGCCCACAATGCCCGCGCCGCGCGGACTGGTGTCGGGGGTGAGGAGGGCCAGCCCCAGCTGTGCGGCCAGGCGCTGTGCACCGCCCTTGATCGCAAAGGTTTCTTCCGTGCATGTCAGGCCGGCCAGGTAGGTGAGCAACGGCAGCTTCTGTCCGGCCAGGGCCTGGGGTGGCAGATACAGGCCAAAGCGCATCGGCAGGCCGATTTCGGACGAGCTGTGCTTGTAAAAGCGCTGCACGCCGCCAAAGCAGGCGTGTTCGCTGGTCAGTTCCAGGGAAGTGAATGTCATGAATATCAAATTTGATAGCTGCTTGCGCTTATGAATAAAGCGCTGTGGCCCAATTTCATCAATAGATGACCACGCCGCGGATGGATTCGCCGCGCTTCATCAGGTCGAACCCCTTGTTGATGTCTTCGAGCGGCATGGTGTGGGTGATCAGGTCGTCGATGTTGATCTTGCCCTCCATGTACCAGTCCACGATTTTGGGCACATCGGTGCGGCCGCGCGCGCCGCCGAAGGCCGAGCCTTCCCACTTGCGGCCAGTGACCAGCTGGAACGGCCGGGTGCTGATCTCGGCGCCGGCCTCGGCCACGCCGATGATGATGCTGCGGCCCCAGCCCTTGTGCGTGCATTCGAGCGCCTGGCGCATCACGGTGGTGTTGCCGATGCACTCGAAGCTGTAGTCGGCGCCGCCGTCGGTGAGCTGCACGATGGCATCCACCACGTTCTCCACCTCCTTGGGGTTGATGAAGTGCGTCATGCCGAACTTGCGCGCCATCTCCTGGCGCGCGGGGTTGATGTCCACGCCGATGATCTTGTCGGCGCCCACCATCTTGGCGCCCTGGATCACGTTCAGGCCGATGCCGCCCAGGCCGAACACCACCACGTTGGCACCGGCCTCGACCTTGGCGGTGAAGATCACCGCGCCGATGCCGGTGGTCACGCCGCAGCCTATGTAGCAGACCTTGTCGAAGGGCGCATCCTCGCGGATCTTGGCCAGCGAGATTTCAGGCGCCACCGTGTAGTTGCTGAAGGTGCTGGTGCCCATGTAGTGAAAGATGGGCTTGCCATCGAGGCTGAAGCGGCTGGTGGCGTCGGGCATCAGGCCCTTGCCCTGCGTGCCGCGGATCAGCTGGCACAGGTTGGTCTTGCGCGAGAGGCAGAACTTGCACTGGCGGCATTCGGGCGTGTACAGCGGAATGACGTGGTCGCCCTTCTTGAGCGTGGTGACACCCGGCCCCACGTCCACCACGATGCCCGCGCCTTCATGGCCCAGGATGGCCGGAAAGATGCCTTCCGGGTCGGCGCCCGAGAGCGTGTAGTAGTCGGTGTGGCAGATGCCGGTGGCCTTGATCTCGACCAGCACTTCGCCGAATCTGGGGCCGTCGAGGTCCACGGTTTCAATGGTCAGGGGCTGGCCTGCTTGCCAGGCGACGGCGGCTTTGGTTTTCATGGGGTTCCTGAGGTAACGGTGTCGCAGCACTATACGGGCACCGGCGCGCGTTGGTGACAGGCACAAAAAAGCCCGCCGGGGTGCGGCGGGCTTTGGGGCTGCTGGGTGCGCGTGGACGCGCGACCCATCAACGGGCCGTCAGGGGCGGCACATCGCGGCGCACCGAGCCGGTGAAAAGCTGGCGTGGACGGCCAATCTTGTACTCGGGGTCGCTGATCATTTCGTTCAGTTGGGCAATCCAGCCGACGGTGCGGGCCAGTGCAAAGATGCCGGTGAACAGGTTGACCGGAATGCCCATGGCGCGCTGCACGATGCCGGAGTAGAAGTCCACGTTCGGATAGAGCTTGCGCGAGACGAAGTAGTCGTCTTCGAGGGCGATCTTTTCCAGTTCCTTGGCCAGCTTGAACAGCGGATCGTTTTCCAGCCCCAGCTCCTTGAGCACTTCGTTGCAGGTTTCCTGCATGAGCTTGGCGCGGGGGTCGTAGTTCTTGTAGACGCGGTGGCCAAAGCCCATCAGCTTCACGCCGGAGTTCTTGTCCTTGACCTTCTCCATGAACTCGCCCACCTTGGCCACGCCACCCTGGCGCTGGATGTCTTCGAGCATGTTCAGGCAGGCTTCGTTGGCGCCACCGTGGGCCGGGCCCCACAGGCAGGCCACGCCAGCGGAGATGGCTGCAAACGGGTTGGTGCCCGACGAGCCGCACAGGCGCACCGTGGAGGTGGAGGCGTTTTGCTCGTGGTCGGCGTGCAGGATGAAGATGCGGTCCAGGGCGCGCTCGAGCACCGGGTTGACCTTGTAGTCCTCGCAGGGCGTGCCGAACATCATCCGCAGGAAGTTGCCGGAGTACGACAGATCGTTGCGCGGGTACATGTAGGGCTGGCCGACGCCGTACTTGTAGGCCATGGCGACCAGCGTGGGCATCTTGGCGATCAGGCGGATGGCGGCGATGTCGCGGTGCTGCGGGTTGTTGATGTCGGTGCTGTCATGGTAGAAGGCCGACATGGCACCCACCAGGCCCGTGAGCACCGCCATGGGGTGGGCGTCACGGCGGAAACCGCGCAGGAAGAACTGCATCTGCTCGTTGACCATGGTGTGTTCGAGCACCAGCTTGTGAAAGTCAGAGCGCTGGGCGGCGTTGGGCAGCTCACCCTTGAGCAGCAGGTAGCAGGTGTCCAGGTAATCGCACTGCGTGGCCAGTTGTTCGATGGGGTAGCCGCGGTACAGCAACTCGCCCTTGTCGCCATCGATGTAGGTGATCGCGGACTGGCATGACGCCGTGGACAGGAAACCGGGGTCATAGGTGAACATGCCGGTTTGAGCGTACAGCTTGCGAATGTCGATGACGTCCGGGCCGATGCTGCCCTGGTAGACCGGCATTTCCACGTTGGGGCTGCCGTTACTGAACGACAGGGTGGCTTTGTTGTCAGCTAGCTTCATTGTTACTTTCCTTTGGGGTTTCCGAGATCCGGTCTGGGGGTATCGATTCAGTGTCGGGGCACTATGGCGCGGCGGTGCTGCCACCTTGCCGCAGCATGCCCAGCACTTCGTGCACTTCTGGTGTGTCCAGCGGGGCCTGTGGCTCGCGCCGGCGCAGCAACAGGTCCAGAAGGTCGTTGTCCGCCAGGTCCATCAGGGCCATCAGGCCATCGGCGTGGCGTTGGGTCAGCTGGGGCTCGAAGCGGGTGAAAAACTGCTCGATGAACAGGTCGTTTTCCAGCAGCCCCCTCCTGCAGCGCCAGTGCAGCTTGCTCAGTGCGCGCTCGTCCAGCAGCGGCGAGGCCGCCGGGCTGGCGATGGTGGAAGTTTCACCCATGGCTTTGAACTCGCTTCAGATGGCGCGACGCACCATCAGTTCCTTGATCTTGCCGATGGCGCGCGTGGGGTTCAGGCCCTTCGGGCACACGTCCACGCAGTTCATGATGGTGTGGCAACGGAACAGGCGGTAGGGGTCTTCGAGGTTATCCAGGCGGGCACCCGTGGCATCGTCGCGGCTGTCGGCGATGAAGCGGTAGGCCTGCAGCAAGCCTGCGGGGCCCACGAACTTGTCGGGGTTCCACCAGAAGCTGGGGCAGGATGTGGAGCAGCTGGCGCACAGGATGCACTCGTACAGGCCGTTGAGCTCTTCGCGTTCTTCGGGCGATTGCAGGCGTTCGCGGTCGGGAGCCAGTTCTTCGTTGATCAGGTAGGGCTTGATCGAGTTGTATTGCTTGAAGAACTGCGTCATGTCCACGATCAGGTCGCGGATCACGGGCAGGCCCGGCAGCGGCTTGAGCACGATGGTGCCCTTGAGCGTGTTCATGTTGGTCAGGCACGCCAGGCCGTTCTTGCCATTGATGTTCATGGCGTCCGAGCCGCAGACGCCTTCACGGCAGGAGCGGCGGAATGACAGCGTGGGGTCCTGTTCCTTGAGCTTGATCAGCGCGTCCAGCAGCATGCGCTCGTGACCGTCGAGTTCGATCTCGATGGTCTGCATGTAGGGCTTGGCATCCTTGTCCGGATCGTAGCGGTAGATTTGGAATGTGCGTTTTTGCATGTTTCTTCTCTCGTGACGATTTAGAACGTACGGACCTTCGGAGGAACGCTGTCCACCGTCAAAGGCTTGAGGTTGACGGGCTTGTAGTCGAGGCGGCTGCCTTCGCTGTACCACAGCGTGTGCTTGAGCCATTCCTTGTCGTTGCGGCCCAGCGGGAAGTCGGCGTGGTCGGCGGGGTGCTCGTAGTCGTACACGGTGTGCGCGCCACGGCATTCCTTGCGGGCTGCGGCCGACACCATGGTGGCCTGGGCCACTTCGATCAGGTTGTCCACTTCCAGCGCCTCGATGCGCGCGGTGTTGAACACCTTGGACTTGTCCTTGAGCGTGACACCGGCCACGCGGGTGCGGATTTCAGCGATCTTCTTGACGCCTTCGTCCATGCTGGACTGGGTGCGGAAGACGCCGGCGTGCTGCTGCATGGTGGTGCGGATGTCGCCGGCCAGGTTTTGGGCGTAGATGCCGTCGCTGGACTTGTCGAGCTGGTTCAGGCGTTCCAGGGTGCGGTCGGCCGCATCCTTGGGCAGGGGCTTGTGCTCCTTGTTCTTGTTGTTGAACTCGACGATGTGGCGGCCAGCGGCCTTGCCGAACACCAGCAGGTCCAGCAGCGAGTTGGTGCCCAGGCGGTTGGCGCCGTGCACGCTCACGCAGGCGCATTCGCCCACGGCATACAGGCCGTTCACCACGGCGTTGTTGATGCCATTGGCCTGGGTGATCACCTGGCCATTGATGTTGGTGGGCACGCCACCCATCTGGTAGTGGATGGTGGGCACCACGGGAATGTCTTCCTTGGTGATGTCCACGTTGGCGAAGTTGACGCCAATTTCATACACCGAAGGCAGGCGCTTGTGGATGGTGTCCGCACCCAGGTGGCTGAGCTTGAGCATCACATAGTCCTTGTTCGGACCACAGCCACGGCCTTCCTTGATTTCCTGGTCCATCGAACGCGAGACGAAGTCGCGCGGCGCCAGGTCTTTCAGGGTGGGCGCATAGCGCTCCATGAAGCGCTCGCCATTGCTGTTGAGCAAGATGGCGCCTTCGCCGCGGCAGCCTTCGGTCAGCAGCACGCCGGCACCGGCCACGCCGGTGGGGTGGAACTGCCAGAACTCCATGTCCTGCAGCGCAATGCCGGCGCGGGCCGCCATGCCCAGGCCGTCACCGGTGTTGATGAAGGCGTTGGTGGAGGCCGCGAAGATGCGCCCGGCGCCACCGGTGGCCAGCAGCACGGTCTTGGCTTCCAGGATGTACAGGTCGCCGGTTTCCATTTCCAGCGCCGTCACGCCCACCACGTCGCCATCGGCATCGCGGATCAGGTCCAGGGCCATCCACTCGACGAAGAAGTTGGTCTTGGCCTTGACGTTCTGCTGGTACAGCGTGTGCAGCATGGCGTGGCCGGTGCGGTCGGCGGCGGCGCAGGCGCGCTGCACGGGCTTTTCGCCGTAGTTGGCGGTGTGGCCGCCAAACGGGCGCTGGTAGATCGTGCCGTCGGGGTTGCGGTCGAACGGCATGCCGAAGTGTTCCAGCTCGTACACCACCTTGGGTGCTTCGCGGCACATGAACTCGATCGCATCCTGGTCGCCGAGCCAGTCGGAGCCCTTGATGGTGTCGTAGAAGTGGTAGTGCCAGTTGTCCTCGCTCATGTTGCCCAGCGAGGCCGAAACGCCGCCTTGTGCCGCCACGGTGTGGCTGCGGGTGGGGAACACCTTGGACAGCGAGGCCACGTTCAGGCCTGCGCGGGAGAGTTCAAGCGCGGCGCGCATGCCGGAGCCGCCGGCGCCGATGATGACGACGTCAAATTTGCGCTTGGTGATGTTAGCGTTGGTGTAGCTCATTGTTTTTTGCCTTCAGTCGCGGAAATCAGAGACGCCACAGAACCTGGATGCCCCAGCCGGCACAGCCGACCAGCCAGACGATGGTGAAAATCTGCAGCACCAGGCGCAGGCCCACCGGCTTGACGTAATCCATCCAGATGTTGCGTACGCCAACCCAGACGTGCCAGGCCAGCGCAACGATCACGGCGAACGTCAGCACCTTCATCCACTGGCTGGAAAAAATGGAGGCCCAGCGGTCATAGCCGATGGGGCCTTTGGTCAGGACCAGCTGGGCGAGCACGATCACGGTGAACAGTGCCATCAGGGCGGCGGTAACGCGCTGGCTCAGCCAGTCGCGCAGGCCATAGTGGGCACCTACGACGGTGCGCTTGTAACCGTAGTTGTCGGACATGGTGGTTTTCCTCTTAGTCGTGGCGCGGCGCGCCGAACCCGGCGCCGCCGCGGGGTGAATCAATACAGACCGAACAGCTTGGCTGCCAGCACCAGCGTCAGTGCAACGCTGATGACCAGCGTTGCCAGCGCAGACGTCTTGCCGAACTGCTTGTTGACGGCCTCATGGCTCACATCCATCCACAAATGGCGCAGGCCGGCAATCAGGTGGTGCAGGTAGGCCCAGATCAGCGCCAGGGCCACGAGCTTGATGAACCAGCCTGGGGCAAACCCCAGGCCGGAATTGAAGGCGGCCTTGAAGGTGCCAAACGAGATTTCAGAGGATACCGAGGTGTCGAACATCCATAGCACGAACGGCAGCAGCAGGAACATGACCGCACCGCTGGCGCGGTGCAGGATCGAAACCCAGGCAGCCGGCGTCATGCGGTAAGTGGTGAGGTCCCTGAAGGCGTTGATGTTGCGGAATTCAGGCCGTTTTTTTGCAAGCTCTGTCATGGCGGGTGCTTTCGTGGATGTAACTGCTTTGTAATTTGAAGATGCAAAGAACGCAAAATTCTATTGCAACGCAACAAGTGGGGTTTTCCATTGGTGCAATATTTTGACGTTTCTGCTCAAGTGCCAGCGTGCTGTCAGCTCAATTCGTTGTGGTAATGGTGGGTGTCGGTGCGGTAAAGACCCCGCCGTAACTCCATGGGAACATCGTTGTAGGTGTAGGCGATGCGCTCCACGCTCAGCAGGGGCGTGCCAGCTGGGGTGTGCAATAGCTGCGCCTGCTCGCTGTCGGGCAGCACGGCACGGATTTTTTCTTCGGCCCGCACCATGCGAACGCCAAAGTCGAGTTCAAACATGGCGTAGGTCGGGCCCTGGTAGCGGGCCATTTGCTCGGCCGTCAGGCCCTTGAAGGCCTGGCCCGGAAGCCAGATGTCTTCGAGAATGGTGGGCTCGCCGGCAAACGACAGGATGCGACGCGCCTGCATGACCGGGTCACCGCTGCGCAGCGCCAGGGCGCGCGCCACATCGGCACTGGCGCGCACGCGCCGGCATTCCAGCACGGTGCGTTGTGCCGGTCCCTCCACGCGGGCGTCGCCGGTGTCGGGCAGCAGCTTCAGGAAGCGGTATTGCACATGGTGCTCGGCATGGGTGGCGACGAAAGTGCCTTTGCCCTGGCGCCGCATCACGAGGTTTTCGGCCGCCAGTTCGTCAATGGCCTTGCGCACCGTGCCCTGGCTCACGCGAAACCGCGCGGCCAGCTCCATCTCGCTGGGAATGGCTTCGCCGGGCTTCCATTCGCCCTGCTGCAGGCTCTGCAGGATCAGCGCCTTGATCTGCTGGTAAAGCGGGCTGAACGCCGGTGTCACTGCGCCCGCACCACCGGGGGGCGGCGCTGCTGCGTCAACGTTGAACGGAAGCGAGGACATGGCGGGAATGGGGTGGGGCGGCTGTGCGAGGCGGCCTCGCGGGCGGGTAACCGGGCTCGATCATATCTTATATAAGACATAAGACAAATTGACCTTGCGCAGCAATCAGCGGTACACTCCAAGGCTGTTTTGCGGAGCACGGGCTGCTGGTGACAGGCGCTGGTGCAACGTGCACCAATACCTGTTTTTTTCCCACTTCCTGGAGTTTTCACCATGAGCAAGAAGCCCGTCCGTGTTGCCGTTACCGGCGCTGCTGGTCAAATCGGTTACGCCCTGCTGTTCCGCATCGCCTCTGGCGAAATGCTGGGCAAGGACCAGCCCGTCATCCTGCAACTGCTCGAAGTGCCCGTGGAAGGCCCGCAAAAGGCGCTCAAGGGCGTGATGATGGAACTCGACGACTGCGCTTTCCCGCTGCTCGTGGAAATGACCGCCCACAGCGACCCGATGACTGCCTTCAAGGATGCCGACTACGCCCTGCTGGTGGGGTCGCGCCCCCGCGGTCCTGGCATGGAACGCGCCGAGCTGCTGGCCGTCAACGGTGCCATCTTCACCGCACAGGGCAAGGCCCTGAACGCCGTGGCCAGCCGCAACGTGAAGGTGCTGGTGGTGGGCAACCCCGCCAACACCAACGCCTACATCGCCATGAAGAGCGCGCCTGACCTGCCACGCAAGAACTTCACCGCCATGCTGCGCCTGGACCACAACCGCGCTGCCAGCCAGATCGCCGCCAAGACCGGCAAGGCCGTGGCCGACATCGAAAAGCTGACCGTCTGGGGCAACCACTCGCCCACCATGTACGCCGACTACCGTTTCGCCACCATCAACGGCGAAAGCGTCGCCAAGTTGATCAACGACCAGGAATGGAACGCCAACACCTTCCTGCCCACCGTGGGCAAGCGTGGCGCGGCCATCATCGAGGCGCGCGGCCTGTCTTCGGCTGCCTCGGCCGCCAACGCCGCCATCGACCACATGCGTGACTGGGCCCTGGGCACCAACGGCAAGTGGGTCACCATGGGCATTCCTTCGGACGGCCAGTACGGCATTCCCAAGGACACCATGTTCGGCTTCCCCGTGACGTGCGAAAACGGCGAGTACAAGATCGTCGAAGGTCTGGCAATCGACGCGTTCTCGCAAGAGCGCATCAACACCACGCTGGCCGAGCTGCAAGGCGAGCAAGACGGCGTCAAGCACCTGCTCTGACCCCATGAGCGTTGTTGTGCGCCGCGCAGACCCACCCCCAGGCATCGCCCCCCTTCCCGAGGGCGGCGCAGCCTGTGGCGTGAACAGCGTGGGCGGGCGTGCCCACCCGCGCGATGTGCTGCTTGGCGCACAGGCGGCTTCGGCCACCTTGCCGGTGTGCGATCACTACAGTGGGGCTCCGGCGCGCATGCACAAGAGCCTGCAATTGCAGGCCCAGATGACCGAGGAGTTCGGCGCCTGCGTCTTCGACGTGACGCTGGACTGCGAAGACGGGGCGCCGGTGGGTGACGAAGCGGCGCACGCGGCCCTGGTGGCCGCCCTGGCGCGCGATGCCGCCCCGGCTGCGCGCGTGGGTGCGCGGGTACACCCCGTGGACCACCCCGCATTTGCCAACGATGTGGCCACCATTGCCGGTGAGGCCGGTCATCGGCTCACCCACATCATGCTGCCCAAGGTCGAGTCGGTGGACGACGTGGTGCGGGCAGAAAACGCCCTGCAGCGCGCATCGGCCGGACACCTGCCCCTGCAGGTCCTGATTGAATCCCCGGCCGCTGTGCACCGGGCCTTCGAGATCGCGGCGCACCCGCTGGTGCAAAGCCTCAGCTTCGGGCTGATGGACTTTGTGTCGGCCCATGGCGGCGCCATTCCCGCATCGGCCATGAGTTCGTCGGGGCAATTCACGCACCCGCTGGTGGTGCGTGCCAAGCTGGAAATCGCCTCGGCCTGCCATGCCCATGGCAAGGTGCCATCGCACTGCGTGGTGACCGAGTTCAGCGATATGGCGGCCATGCAGGCCGCAGCCAGCCGCGCTGCCCGCGAGTTTGGCTACACGCGCATGTGGAGCATCCACCCGGCGCAGATCCGACCCATCCTCGAGGCCTTTGCGCCCACGCAGGATGACATTGAAGTTGCATCAAAAATAATAGCTGCTGCCGCAGACGCTGATTGGGCTCCCATCAGTTTTGACAGCACATTGCATGACCGTGCCAGTTTCCGTTACTACTGGCAGGTTCTTGAACGCGCGCACAGCACCGGGCGCACTTTGCCTGCCGCCGTGTGTTCGTGGTTTGCTCCGTCCGTCCCCCTCTGTCCCTGAACCTTTACTTGCAGGATCTCTGATGAAAACCTTTATCGCTTCTGCCCTCATGCTGCTGGCGCCCGCCTTTGCGCTGGCCCAGGCACCCGCCCAGCCTGCAGCCAAACCGGCTGCCAAGGCAACCGCCAAGGCCCCTGCCAACACCACCCCCGCCAAGGCAGCCAAGACTGCCAAGGCAGAGCCCCCAAGCAGCCGGACCCAACTCAGGTCCGCCACCGGTCAGGTGGCAGCGGGCATCATTGCCGCCGAAGCCGCCCTGTCGCCTGCCGAACTGGCCATTGCCGAACGCGTGCATGTCGGCCGGATTGCCTGCGAACTGGGCGCACATGTCACCCTGAAGGCCGACCCCGCCTCGCCTGGTCACTTCGACGTGGAAGGCAAGGGGTTCAAGTACCGCATGACCCCTGTCGCAACCACCACCGGTGCCGTGCGCCTGGAAGACCAGAAGGGCGGCGCTGTCTGGCTGCAGATTGCCAACAAGTCCATGCTCATGGACCAAAAGCGCGGCCAGCGCCTGGCTGACGAATGCATGAGCCCCGAGCAAAACCTGGTTGCCGAAGCCATCAAGAAGAACCCGCCCCCCAGCGTGCTCGAGCCTCTGCCTGTCGCCAAAAATTAACGATTGCGGTGCGCCCGGTCTCCGGCACGCACCCGCCCCACTTTAGAACGCAACCGGAGAAAATTGATGTTGAAAGCCTACCGTGACCATGTGGCCGAACGCGCCGCATTGGGCATTCCGCCACTGCCCTTGAGCGCCAAGCAGACCAGCGAACTGATCGAGTTGCTGAAGAACCCGCCCGCCGGCGAGGAAGCGACGCTGGTCGACCTGATCACGCACCGCGTGCCCGCGGGTGTGGACGATGCCGCCAAGGTCAAGGCCAGCTACCTGGCCGCCGTGGCCCATGGCACGGAAGTCTGCAGCCTCATCGGCCGCGAGAAGGCCACGCAACTGCTGGGCACCATGCTGGGCGGCTACAACCTCACGCCGCTGATCGACCTGCTTGACGACGCTGCCGTGGCCTCCGTGGCTGCCGAGGGCCTGAAGAAGACCCTGCTGATGTTCGACCAGTTCCATGACGTCAAGGAAAAGGCCGACAAGGGCAACACCTTCGCCAAGGCCGTGCTGCAAAGCTGGGCCGATGCCGAGTGGTTCACCAGCCGCCCCGAAGTGCCGCAAAGCATCAAGCTCACGGTGCTCAAGGTCACGGGCGAAACCAATACCGACGACCTGTCGCCCGCGCCCGACGCCTGGAGCCGCCCCGACATTCCGCTGCATGCCCTGGCCATGCTCAAGAACAAGCGCGACGGCATCACCCCTGAAGAAGACGGCAAGCGCGGCCCGGTGAAGTTCATCGAAGACCTGCGCGCCAAGGGCAACCTCGTGGCCTATGTGGGCGACGTGGTGGGCACGGGTTCGAGCCGCAAGTCGGCCACCAACAGCGTGCTGTGGTTCACGGGCGAAGACATTCCCTTCGTGCCCAACAAGCGTTTCGGCGGCGTGTGCCTGGGCAGCAAGATCGCTCCCATCTTCTACAACACCATGGAAGACGCGGGCGCGCTGCCCATCGAGCTGGACGTGAGCCAGATGAACATGGGTGACACCATTGAGCTGCGCCCCTACGAGGGCAAGGCCTTCAAGGATGGCAAGGTCATTGCCGAGTTCACCGTCAAGAGCGATGTGCTGTTTGACGAAGTGCGCGCCGGCGGCCGCATTCCGCTGATCATCGGCCGTGGTCTCACCACCAAGGCGCGTGAGGCGCTGGGCCTGCCTGTGAGCACGCTGTTCCGCCTGCCGCAGGTGCCTGCCGCCACCGGCAAGGGCTTCACGCTGGCGCAGAAGATGGTCGGCCGCGCCTGCGGACTGCCCGAAGGACAGGGCGTGCTGCCCGGCACGTACTGCGAGCCGCGCATGACCTCGGTCGGCTCGCAGGACACCACCGGCCCCATGACCCGCGACGAACTGAAAGACCTGGCCTGCCTGGGCTTCAGCTCCGACCTCGTCATGCAATCGTTCTGCCACACGGCCGCTTATCCCAAGCCCGTGGACGTGAAGATGCACCACGAGCTGCCCGAGTTCATCAGCAACCGCGGCGGTATCTCGCTCAAGCCCGGCGACGGCATCATCCACAGCTGGCTCAACCGCATGCTGCTGCCCGACACCGTGGGCACCGGTGGCGATTCGCACACCCGTTTCCCCATCGGCATCAGCTTCCCCGCCGGCTCGGGCCTGGTGGCGTTCGCCGCTGCCACGGGCGTGATGCCGCTCGACATGCCCGAATCGGTGCTGGTGCGCTTCAAGGGCCAGATGCAACCGGGCGTCACGCTGCGCGACCTGGTGCACGCGATTCCGCTGTATGCCATCAAGGCCGGCTTGCTGACGGTGGCCAAGCAAGGCAAAGTCAACATCTTCTCGGGCCGCATCCTCGAAATCGAAGGGCTGCCCGACATGAAGGTCGAGCAGGCATTCGAGCTGTCCGACGCCTCGGCCGAACGTTCTGCCGCCGGTTGCACCGTGCGCCTGAACAAGGAGCCGATCATCGAGTACATCAACTCGAACATCGTGCTGCTCAAGAACATGATCGCCCAGGGCTATGCCGACGCGCGCACCATCGGCCGCCGCATCCAGGCCATGGAAGCCTGGCTGGCCAAGCCGGAGCTGCTGGCACCCGATGCCGACGCCGAATACGCCGCCGTGATCGAAATCGACCTGGCCGAGATCACCGAGCCCATCGTCTGCTGCCCCAACGACCCCGATGACGCCAAGACGCTGTCTCAAGTCTCCGGCGCCAAGATCGACGAAGTGTTCATCGGCTCGTGCATGACCAACATCGGCCACTTCCGCGCGGCTTCCAAGCTGCTTGAAGGCAAGAAGGACATCCCCGTCAAGCTGTGGATGGCGCCGCCCACCAAGATGGACGCGCACCAGCTCACCGAAGAAGGCCACTACGGCGTGTTCGGCGCGGCCGGTGCCCGCATGGAAATGCCCGGCTGCTCGCTGTGCATGGGCAACCAGGCGCAGGTGAAGGAAGGCGCCACCGTGATGTCCACCAGCACGCGCAACTTCCCCAACCGCCTGGGCAAGAACACCAATGTGTACCTGGGTTCTGCCGAGCTGTCGGCCATCGCCTCCAAACTGGGCCGCATCCCGAGCAAGGCCGAATACCTGGCCGACATGGGCGTGCTCAGCGCCAATGGCGACACGATCTACAAGTACATGAACTTCGACCAGATCGCCGAGTACCAGGACGTGGCCGACGGCGTAGCTGCCTGAACGATGCACGCCCTCCAGGGCTGATAAAAAAAGCCCGGTGCTCGCAGGAGTACCGGGCTTTTTGCTATTAACTTAATAGCTACTGGCGCTTTCTGCATGAGCGCCAGAGGCTGATTTGATCTAAATTTTTTCGGTCTCGAACACCCGCGCCAGCAATGCGCCGTCGGCCGGCCCTGCCAGTGGAATGCGCACGCGCAGCGGGCTGCCTGCGGCCACCTGCAGTGGCGCACCGTCCAGGCCCCGCATCTGCTCCAGCCGCAGCGTGCGGTTGCCGCTGGGGTGGATGATTTCCAGCGTGTCGCCCACGGCAAAGCGGTTCTTGGTCTCCACCTCCGCCCAGCCGCCCTGCACGGCCTTGACCTCGCCCACGAACTGGCTGCGCTGGTTTTCGGAGCTGCCGGTCTCGTAGTTCTGGTAGTCGTTGACGGGGCGGCGCTCCAGAAATCCGGCGGTGTAGCCCCGGTTGGACAGGCCTTCCAGCTCGGTGATGAGTGCGGGGTTGAAGGGGCGTCCCGCCACGGCATCGTCGATGGCGCGGCGGTAGATCTGCGCCGTGCGCGAGACGTAGTACTGGCTCTTGGTGCGGCCCTCGATCTTGAGCGAATCGACGCCGATCTCCACCAGCCGCTGCACATGCTCGACGGCGCGCAGGTCCTTGCTGTTCATGATGTAGGTGCCGTGCTCGTCTTCCATGATGGGCATGAGCTGGCCTGGGCGTTCTTTTTCTTCCAGCAGATAGACCTGGTCCGCCAGCGGGTGGCGCGCGCCGCCGCCGCAGGCGGCAAAGGCCGAGTTGTCGTCTTCCTGTGCCTTGGCAAAGTCGAAGTCGCTCTCCATGCGCACGGCCATGGCCTCGCCGGTGTTGGGGTCCACCGCCGCGGGTTGCGTGGCATAGTTCCAGCGGCAGGCATTGGTGCAGGTGCCCTGGTTGCTGTCGCGCCGGTTGAAGTAGCCCGAAAGCAGGCAGCGGCCCGAATAGGCGATGCACAGCGCGCCGTGCACGAACACCTCCAGCTCCATGTCGGGGCATTCCTGGCGGATCTTGGCGATCTCTTCCAGGCTCAACTCGCGCGAAAGGATGATGCGCGTCAAACCCACCTTCTGCCAGAACTTCACGGCCATGAAGTTGACGGTGTTGGCCTGCACCGAAAGGTGAATGGACACGTCGGGCCACTTCTCGCGCACCATCATGATCAGGCCCGGGTCGGCCATGATGAGGGCGTCCGGGCGCATGGCGATGATGGGCTCGATGTCGCGCAGGTAGGTGCGCACCTTGTCGTTGTGCGGCAGCAGGTTGCTGGTGAGGAAGAACTTCTTGCCGCGCGCATGGGCTTCCTGGATGCCCTGCTGGATCTGCTCCAGCCGGAATTCGTTGTTGCGCGCGCGCAGGGAGTAGCGCGGCTGGCCGGCATAGACGGCGTCTGCGCCGAAGTCGTAGGCGGCGCGCATCTTGTCGAGCGAGCCGGCGGGCAGCAGCAGTTCGGGGCTTTTCAGGGTCATGATGGATTGTGGCCGGGGCCATGAAAACCGCTCTGCGCCACCTCAGCAAACCGGCAGGTCGAGGCATCGCCGCAGCGTTTGGAAGTGGGGCGGTTGCCCCGTGTTGGTATTTTCAATCCTGCGGGCGAAAGCCGATTTCCAGCGTGGGCGGAACGCGCCCGTCCACGTCGCGGGGCAGCGACTCGGTCTTGTCCAGCGCGCGCAGCACGGCGTCGTCCCAGGCCTTGTTGCCGCTGGACTGGATCAGCTTCGTGCCGACGATGGTGCCATCGGGCGCAGCGCGCACCTGCACCACCGCGCGCGGATTGCCTGCGATGGCATCGGGGTACACGATGTTGGGCCGTACCTTGGCCGCCACCTTGCCGCCATAGCTGCCCGAGGGGCCGGAGCTCTGCTTTGCGTTGCCCGTGGCGGTTTCGCCGCCCGTGGCGCCGGCCAGGCCCTGCATGCGGCGGATGTTTTCCTGCCGGCGGGCTTCGGCGGCCTGGGTGCTGGCCTTGTCCAGGGCATCCTGCTTGCGCTTGTCTTCCTGCGCCTGGCGCCTCTTGTCTTCGGCCAACTGCTTTTGCTTGTCCAGCTTGTCCAGGCGTTCCTTTTCGCGCTCGGCCTTTTGCTGTTCGGCTTTTTCCTTTTGCAGGCGTTCCTTCTTCTCCTGCTCCAGTCGTTCGCGCCGTTCTTCTTCCTTGCGCTCACGCTCGCGCTTCTCGCGTTCCAGCAGTTGCTGGCGGTCTTTCTTTTCTTTCTCCAGGCGCTTTTTCTCGCGCTCGATGGCGATGTCGGCTTCGCGGGCGTCCGGCTCTGCCTGCCGCGGAGGGGGCGGGGCCGGGGTGGGCCTGGGCGGCTCGGGCGCCGGTGGGGGCGGGGGCGCCGGGGGCTCGACAGCCATGGGGGCCGTCTGTTGCGGTACGGCCGACCACAGTTCGGCCTGCACGGCCGGCATGTCGGCGCTGCTTTTCCAGTTCACACCCCAGGTCAGGGCGGCAATCAGGATGGCGTGCGCCAGCACGGCCAGCGCAATGGCGCGCAGGCGTGCCGGCGGGCGGGGCGGGGCAAACTGGTCGCGGTCGTCGTGGGCGTGCATGCGGTGATGGCGGGGGCGCAACGGCGGTCAGCCGCCCTGCTTGACGGAAAGGGCCACGCGCTGCACGCCGGCCTTTTGCAGGGCGTCCATCGCCTTGACGACGGTTTCATAGGTCACAGTCTTGTCCGCACTGATGAGGATGGGGGTGTCCGGGGGCTGGCCGGCCTGCCAGGTTCTTGCCGCACTGCCCAGTTCCTGCAAGGTCATGGGGCGTTCGGTGCCCTCGGTCTTGAGCTTCAGGCTGCCGTCCTTGTTGACAACCACCTGGCCAAACGTCTTGGGTGGCTTGCTGCCTTTGCCCACCGAGGGCACGTTGATGGCGCTCGGCGTGAGCATGGGCGCCGTCACCATGAAGATGATGAGCAGCACCAGCATCACGTCGATGAAGGGCACCATGTTGATTTCGTTCATGGAGCGGCGGCGGCTGCCTGTGCGCGAGGCCATTGCGGGCATGGGGAGCTCCTGGGTCAGTGGCCCGAGGGCGAGCCGGGGTGGGCGCCCAGGTTGCGCTGCAGGATGTTGGTGAACTCTTCGATGAAGGTCTCCTGGTGGCTGGCCACGCGGTCAATGTCGCGCGCAAAACGGTTGTAGGCGATCACGGCCGGGATGGCGGCGAACAGGCCGAGGGCGGTGGCCACCAGCGCTTCGGCGATGCCGGGCGCCACGGTGGCCAGCGTGACCTGCTCCATGCCGGCAAAGCCCGTGAAGGCGTGCATGATGCCCCACACCGTGCCGAACAGGCCCACGTAGGGGCTCACCGAGGCCACCGAACCCAGGAACGACAGGCTGGATTCGATCACGTCCATCTCGCGCTGGAAACTGGCGCGCATGGCGCGGCGGGCGCCGTCGAGCAGCGTGCCGGGGTCGGTGATGCGGCGTTCGCGCAGCTTCTGGTGTTCGCGCATGCCGCTGGCGAAGATGCGTTCCATCGGTCCGGCGTTCTTGGCGTTCTGCGCGGCGCTGGCATACAGGTCGTTGAGGCTGGTGCCCGACCAGAAGTCGCGCTCGAAATCCTCGTTGAGCGTCTTGACGCGCTTCAGGGCGAACAGCTTGCGAAAGATGGCGGCCCAGCTTGCGACGGAGACGACCAGCAGCAGCAGCATGACGAGTTGCACCACCCAGCTGGCGTGCAGCACCAGGGAGAGGATGGACATGTCTTGGGAATTCATGAAAGTTGTTCCAGAAGGGTGCTCGGGATTCTTGCGGGGCGCATGCTGGCGGCGTCCACCCAGCCGATACGGATGGTGCCTTCGCTCAGCAAATCGCGCGGTCGATGGGTCAATTGCTCATTATTTAATAGCGCCTGCTGCACGATTGTCAAGGACGCGCGGCCTGTTTCCTGCAAATGGGCGGTAACAATGAGTTCATCGTCCAGGCGTGCCGGGCGCAGGTAGCGCAGGCGGGCATCGGTTACGACGAACATTCCGCCGGTTTGTTCCCGCAACCGCTGCTGGCCAATGCCCAGCGAGCGCAGCCACTCGGTGCGGGCGCGTTCAAAGAACTTCAGGTAGTTGGCGTAAAACACGATGCCGCCGGCATCGGTGTCTTCCCAGTAAATACGGATGGGGAACTCGAACGCCATGACGTCACTTCAGCCCAGCAGAGCGCGCAGGCGCGCCACCGATTCCTGCAACTGCGCCATCGAATTGGCGGTGGAGAACCGCACGAAGCGCTGCGGATCAAAGGTGCCGAAGTCGCGCCCCGGCGTGACCGCCACATGGGCGCGGCGCATCACCTCGTAGGCAAAGTCCCAACTGCCCTGCACGCCGAGTTGTTCGCAGGCGCTGGTGCAATCGGCCCAGGCGTAGAAGGCGCCGTCGGGCATCACGGGCACCGCAAGGCCCAGCGCCTGCAGTTCGGGGATGAAGTAATCGCGCCGGGCCTTGAACTCGGCGCGCCGGCGTTCGTATTCAGCGATGCTCTCGGGCTCGAAGCAGGCCATGGCGGCCAGTTGCGAGACGGTGCTGGCGCAGATGAACAGGTTTTGCGCGAGTCGCTCGACCACGGGCACCATGGCATCGGGCACCACCATCCAGCCCAGGCGCCAGCCCGTCATGTTGAAGTATTTGCTGAAGCTGTTGATGCTGATGACGTTGTCGTCGATGGCCAGCGCGGTCTGGCTGTACGCATCGTCGTACGACAGACCCAGATAGATCTCGTCGATCATCGTCACGCCGCCCCGGTCCTGCACCACGCCGTGGATGCGGCGCAGCTCGCCCTGCGCAATGGACGTGCCCGTGGGGTTGGAGGGCGAGGCGAGCAGGACACCGCGTGTCTTGCTGTTCCAGGCCGCCTGCACCTTGTCGGCGCTCAGCTGGTAGCGCTCGGCGGCCGTGGTGGGGATCAGCACTGCGTTGCCTTCTGCGGCACTCACAAAATGCCGGTTGCACGGGTAGCTGGGGTCGGGCATCAGCACCTCGTCGCCGGCCTCGATCAGCGCCAGGCAGGCCAGGTGCAGCGCCGCCGAGGCGCCCGCCGTCACCACGATGCGGCGCGCCGGCACGTTGACGCCAAAACGCTGCTGGTACCAGCCGCTGATGCGCTCGCGCAGAGGCTCGTGGCCCAGCGACTGCGTGTACTGCGTGGCGCCGTCATGCACGGCGCGTGCGGCGGCCTCCTGCACCAGCGGGGGCGCCGTGAAATCGGGCTCGCCAATGTTCAGAAAGATCATGGGCTGGCTGCTGCCGGCCACCTCGCGTGCCATGGCCTGTGCGGCCTTGGCCACTTCCATCACATAAAACGGTTCAATGCGCTCGGCGCGCCTGGAAAACTTCATGGGGCGGGGTCCTGCCCGCGCGGGGCGGAGGGGTGGCGAAAAAGGCAGGCCGAAGTGCGGCCCGTAGCGCCGGGTCAGGCGCTGGCGTCGGTGTTGGCCGGTGCGGCGGCGGGCACTGCGCCCTTGTCGGCTGCCACCTCGGCCGCGCGCAGGCGGGGCGCCAGGCCGTTGAGCACGGCATTCACATACTTGTGGCCGTCGGTGCCGCCAAATTCCTTGGCCAGTTCGATGCACTCGTTGAGCACCACGCGCCAGGGCACATCGAGGCAGTGCTGGAACTCGTACACGCCGATCCACATGGTGGCGTGCTCGATGGGCGAGATCTCGGCCATCTTGCGGTCGAGCAGCGGCGTGATCAGGGCATCGAGCTCGGTGGCCGCGTTGATGCAGCCATGCAGCACGGCGTTGTAGTGCGCGGCGTCGGCCTTGTGAAAGCCGGCCAGATCGCGCGTGAACGAATCAATGGCCGTGGCCTCGTTGCGACCCACGATGTGCTGGTACAGCGCCTGCAGCACAAACTCGCGCGCGCGGCTGCGGTTCGATTTGGAGGCCGCCTTGCGCACGCCGGTGCTCTTGAGCCCGGTGCGGGCCTGTTTCGGCGGGTGTGCAGATGGGGGCGAGGCTGGCGCGGTGGGATCGGTCATGACAATTCTTCCAGCAGATTGGCCATTTCCACCGCCACGCGGGCGGCATCGCGGCCCTTGTCGGTCTGGCGTGCAATGGCCTGTTCCAGGTTTTCGGTGGTGATGATGGCGTTGGCAATGGGCAGCTGGTAGTCGAGCGCCAGCCGGGTCACGCCGGCGCCCGATTCGTTGGCCACCAGTTCGAAATGGTAGGTTTCGCCGCGGATGATGCAGCCCAGGGCGATCAGTGCGTCGAAATTGTCGCTTTCGGCCATGGCCTGCAGGGCCACGGGCACTTCGAGGGCGCCCGGCACCAGCACATGCTGGATGTGCTTTTCGGGCACGCCCAGGGCCAGCAATTCGTCGAGGCAGGCCTTGGCCAGCGCGTTGGTGATGCCTTCGTTGAAGCGGGCCTGGACGATGCCGATGTGCAGTTTCTTGCCATCGAGCTTGTCCGCTGTTCCTTTGTCTGCGCCAAACATGGGTGTTCTTCCTATTCTTTTGGAATGTAGCCGGTGATTTCGAGGCCATAGCCGGCCATGCTGGGCATGCGCCGCGGCTGGCCCATGAGCTGCATCTTGTGCACGCCGCATTCGCGCAGGATCTGCGCGCCCACGCCGTAGGTGCGCAGGTCCATGCGGCCGCGCTCGGGCGCCTGCGCGGCACGCGCCGTGCCTTCGAACTGCTCGAGCAGCTGTGCGGCGCTTTCGCCGCAGTTGAGCAGCACGGCCACACCCTGGCCCTGGCTGGCGATGTAGTGCAGGCTGGTGTCCAGGCCCCATGAGTGCATGGAGCGGTTGACCTCCAGCGCATCGAGCACCGACAGCGGCTCGTGCACGCGCACCGGCACCACGTCGTCGGCGCTCCACTGGCCCTTGACCAGGGCCAGGTGCACGGCCCGGCTGGGCTTGTCGCGAAAGGCGTGGGCCGTGAACTCGCCATAGGCCGTCTGCAGCGTGCGCTGGCCCATCTTCTCGACCAGCGATTCGGTGCGGCTGCGGTGCTCGATCAGGTCGGCGATGGTGCCGATCTTGATGCCGTGTTCGGCGGCAAAAATCTGCAGGTCGGGCAGGCGCGCCATGGTGCCGTCGTCCTTCATGATCTCGCAGATCACGGCAGCGGGGCTGCAGCCGGCGATGGCCGACAGGTCGCAACCGGCCTCGGTGTGGCCGGCGCGCATGAGCACGCCGCCGTCCACCGCCTGCAGCGGGAAGATGTGGCCGGGCTGCACCAGGTCGCTGGCCTGGCTGCCCTTGGCCACGGCCACCTGGATGGTGCGCGCGCGGTCGGCGGCCGAGATGCCGGTGGTCACGCCCTCGGCGGCCTCGATGGACACCGTGAAGGCCGTGCTGTACACGGTGCCGTTGCGCGTGGCCATGGGCGGCAGCTTGAGGTGTTCGCAGCGTTCGCGTGTGAGCGTCAGGCAGATCAGGCCGCGGCCAAAGCGCGCCATGAAGTTGATGGCCTCGGGCGTGACATGGTCGGCCGCCAGAACCAGGTCGCCTTCGTTTTCACGGTCTTCTTCGTCCACCAGGATGACCATGCGCCCGGCGCGCATCTCGGCCACGATGTCTTGCACCGGCGAGATGGGCGCGGGGGTGAGGGGGGTGTTCATGGGAGGGCTTTCGTTGGGGGGGGGCGCAGTGAGCGGTCGGGCTGCAGCGCAGGTTCCCGAGGCCAGACGGCTGTGCAGGCCTGCAAGGCCCGCCCCAAAGAACATGCGATGCGGCGCGGCCGCACGGTGCAGAGATCGGCGCGGTGCGCAGAACTCCAAAGCCGATGATTTTAGTTCAGACCGGACCGGCCTGCCGTCGGCCAGGCAAGTTCAGGCTTGCAGCTCGACATCGCTCACGGGATAGGCCACGCAGGGCAGCACGCAGCCCTCGGCCATTTCTTCGGACGACAGCCCCGGCCACTCGATCTCGTAGCGCACGCTGCCCTGGCGCAGCTGCGCCAGGCAGGTGCGGCAGGTGCCGTTGCGGCACGAGCTGGGCCAGTCGATGCCGCCTTGTTCCAGCGAGACCAGCAGCGGCTGGTCGGGCCAGGCATCGCACTGCGCACCGTCGGGTGCGACGCGGGCGATGAAAAACGGCGCTGTCATGGGGGAATGGGAAAAGTCGCTCATGGTTCCAAGGTGGGTCAGTGGCTGGGAGCGGTGCGTTGCCACACCAGCAGCAGATTGTTGGCGGGCAGCGCGTGGCGTGCGGCCAGGCGCAGGCCGGCGTGCTGCGCTTCGCGTGCCACATCGCTCAGCGCACGAATGCCCCAGTCCGGGTTCTGTGCGCGCAGGCTGGCATCGAACGTCAGGTTGCCCGGGGCCGTGGGCACGTCGTCTTCGAGGTAGGGCCCGTAGGTGACGAGGTGCCCCGTGGGCGCGAGGTGCCTTGCGGCGCCCCGCATCAGGCCGGCGCAGCACGCCCAGGGCGCGATGTGCAGCATGTTGGCGCAGTAGATGAGGTCAAACGGGTGATTGAAGGGAGCGGTCAAAGCGGTGCCCGCGCCCGGCCAGCTGTCTGCAAGCACATTCAGCAGCAGCGGCGCCCGCACGTTGCTGGCGCCCGCGTCGGCGCTCCAGGCGGCAATCGAGGCGAAGCCCTGGGGCGCTGCATCGGTGGGCTGCCAGGTCCAGCCGGGCAAGGCGGCGGCAAAGCAGGCCGCATGCTGGCCCGTGCCGCTGGCAATCTCCAGCGCCGCACCGCGCTCGGGCAGCAAGGCCTGCAGCACCGCCAGGATGGGGCCGCTGTTGCGCGCGGCGGCAGGGCTGTGTTCACGGGCATCGAAAGGCATGATTTGGATAAAAAAGGGTGCTAGTGCTTACTGGTAAAGCGCTAATAGCTATTAAATAAGGAGCGCTGCGTGCCGCCGTGTCTGTGCCTGGATGTTGCCTAAAAAATGGGCGTTGCGATAGATTTCTTTACAAATCAAGGGCTTGGCGACGCCATACAGGACTTGTCGAAAGTTATCCACAAGATTGTCCAGTGCGGGCTGGGATAAGCCGGTGCCGATGCCGCCGGCACTGCCCAAAAAACAGGCGGCGCAGGGGATTTCTTTATGAATCAACCACTTGGCGCTGCCATACAGGGCTTGTCAAAACTTATCCACATGATTGTCCAGCGCTGGCAGGGATAACCGGCGCGGCTTTGGTGCCACCTCGATTTGCCGCCGGTGTGGCTCAGGCGGCCACCTTGACGCCTTTCCAGAAGGCGATGCGGCCGCGGATTTCCTCGGCCTCGGGCTTGGGGTCGGCATAGAACCAGGCCGCGTCGGTGTTCATCTCGCCATCGACCAGCAGCGACAGGTAGCTTGCCTGTCCTTTCCAAGCGCAGGTGGTCTTGTGGTTGCTGAAGGTGAAGTACTCGCGCCTGAGCGCACTCTCGGGAAAGTAATGGTTGCCTTCGACCACCACGGTGTCGTCGCTCTCGGCAACCACCACGCCGTTCCAGCTGGCTTTCATGGGAATCCTTTTTGCAATAAAAATGGGTTGTAGCGCTTGTGGAATAAGCGCTTGAAGCTATCAATTCAATAGTGTGGCCAGAAAGGGCGCAACGCGCATTCAAGGCGGTTGCGCAACCGTTGCGCCACCGACGCATTTTCGCGCGTCAGCCAAACAGTGCGTCAAACCCCTCTTCGGGGGTGAAGCGGCGCTCGCGGTAGTGCAGCCGCGTGGGGCCGGGCAGGGCGCGCTCGCGCACCGGGTGCATGGCATCGCCGGGGTAGCAGATCACGCGCACGCCGTCGTGGTCGAACGGCTCGGGCAGGATGAGGGGCGGGCGCTGGCTGCGCGCGGCGTCCAGCACGCTGGCCACGCTGGCGTGGCGCGCCAGATGGGCCAGGCTCATGATCTGCGGCGGGGCCAGGTCGATGCGGCCATCGCGGTATTGCTCCAGCGCCGTGCGCGGCGCCAGCCACACGCTGTCGGTGGTTTCCTCGTCGTCGTGCCGTGCGGTCTGGCCGGCGGGCGCCTGGGCGACAAAAAAGCGCGTGTCAAAGCGGCGGGTGCCCATGGTGGGCGCCAGCGGCGTGATCCAGCGCGACCAGGGCGCAATCAGGCGGGTTTGCAGGCGCAACTGCAGTGCCGCCAGCACCTGCGCAAACGGCTGGCCTTCGCGCAGCATGGCGCGGGCGCGGGTGGCATCCACCGCGGTGGCGCCGCCCAGGGGCTCGGCCAGCAGCAGGCCGCATTCTTCCAGTGCTTCGCGCAGCGCGGCCACATGCAGGCCGGCGGCGGTGGCGCTGTCGGTGCCGGGCTCGTTCAGGCGCTCGTGCAGCGCGGCGTGCGCCTGGTCGAGGTGGGCGGCGGGGTTCAACGTGGCGTCGTCGGCATCGAGCTTGCCGCCGGGAAACACATACACCCCCGCCATGTTCGATGCCTTGGCGTGGCGGCGCAGCAGCAGCACCTCGGGGCCGGTGGCGGCCTGGCGCAGCAGCACCACGGTGGCGGCTGCGCGGGGCGTGTCGGAATCAACGGGTGCGGCAGGCTGCATGGGGGCTTTCAGGGGGGGCGGGCAGTCACGCGATGGACTGGCGGGGCGCTCGTTGTGGCGTAGAGTGCTGCACTATTTTCCACATTCATCACAACACAGGGGAGTGACTCCAGCATGGCGATTGATTTCAAAGGCCGCGTGGCCATCGTGACGGGCGCCGGTGGCGGCCTGGGCCGTCAGCATGCACTGGCGCTGGCGGCGCGCGGCGCCAAGGTGCTGGTCAACGACCTGGGCAGCGGCGTGCACGGCGAGGGCGGCTCGGTCAGCCCGGCGCAGGCGGTGGCCGATGAAATCCGCGCCGCCGGCGGCGAGGCGCTGGCCAATGGCGCCTCGGTCACCGACCTGGCTGCGGTGCAAGCCATGGTGCAGCAGGCCATCGACGCCTGGGGCCGGGTGGATATTCTGGTGAACAACGCCGGCATCCTGCGCGACAAGAGCTTTGCCAAGATGGACATGGTGGACTTCCGCCTGGTGGTGGAGGTGCACCTGATGGGCGCCGCCAACTGCTGCAAGGCCGTGTGGCCGCACATGGTGGTGCAGGAATATGGCCGCATCGTCATGACCACCTCGTCCACGGGCCTGTATGGCAACTTTGGCCAGGCCAACTACGGCGCGGCCAAGCTGGCGCAGGTGGGCCTCATGCAGACGCTGGCCATCGAGGGCGCCAGGCACCACATCCATGTGAACGCCCTGGCGCCCACGGCCGCCACGCGCATGACCGAGGGCGTGATGCCCGAGGAGGTGCTGGCCGCCCTCAAGCCCGAGGCCGTGGTGCCCGCCATGCTGGTGCTGGCGCACGAGAGCGCGCCCACGCGCACCATCCTGTGCGCGGGCGCCGGCACCTTCGAGGCGGCGCACATCACGCTCACGCAGGGCATCCACCTGGGCCTGGGCGCCGACGTGCCCGAGCAACTGGCCGCGCGCCTGGCCGAGGTGACCGACCGCGCCGGTGACCAGATCCCGCAAAGCGGCGCAGCCCAGGGCACCAACGAAGTGGGCAAGGCGCTGGCCGCAAGGAGGCTGCCGGACTTGGAGCGCCGATAGCGGGAATGGGCCCCAGCGAGGACGGTTTTTGCCGGATTTGCAGCCCCATGGCCCAGCTATGGGGCAACAAGACGGAAAAAAATGGACCGCTGCGGTCCATTTGCAGCCGACGACTTTCAAGTCCGATAGCTTCCTGGGGTTTGATGCCGCGTCAGGCGGGAGTCGCTGCTCCGTGCTAAGTTCCGTGCCGACCCCGAAGATCGGTAATAAAGATATGAGCAACTTGCAGCAAAAAATAACCGCCTGCCCCCCCGATGCCCTGGCTGGCATCCGCCGTGGCATCGAAAAAGAAGGCCTGCGCGTGCTGCCCACGGGCGATCTGGCCCTCACGCCGCACCCGGCGGCGCTGGGCTCTGCGCTCACCCATCCGCACATCACCACCGACTACAGCGAGTCGCAGATCGAACTCGTCACCGGTGCGCACCGGGGCGTGCAGCAGTGCCTGGATGAGCTCACCGAGATCCACCAGTTCGCCCTGCGCACGCTGCACGGGCACGGCGACGAGATGCTGTGGGTGTCGAGCATGCCGTGCCGCCTGCCCACCGACGAAACCATTCCGCTGGCGCGCTACGGCAGCTCCAACGTCGGGCGCGCGAAAAGCGTGTACCGCATGGGCCTGGGCCACCGCTATGGCCGGCGCATGCAGACCATTTGCGGCATCCACTACAACTGGTCGATGCCGGGGGTGACGAGTGAGCAGTATTTCGCCCTCATCCGCAACTTTCGCCGCCACGCCTTCGTGTTGCTGTACCTGTTTGGCGCCTCGCCCGCGCTGTGCCCATGCTTCGCACAGGGGCGCCCGCACGCCCTGCAGCGCCTGAGCGACCAGGCGCTTTACCTGCCGCACGCCACCTCGCTGCGCATGGGCCGACTGGGTTACCAAAGCGACGCGCAGGCCACGCTGGCCGTGAGCTACAACGGCCTCGATGGCTATGCCGACTCGTTGCACGAGGCGCTCACGCAGCCTTATCCCGCCTATGAGGCCGTGGGCATCCGCAACCCGGGTGGCGATTACAACCAGCTGGGCACCAGCCTGCTGCAGATCGAAAACGAGTTCTACGGCACCATCCGCCCCAAGCGCGTGATCCAGCCCGGCGAACGCCCGCTGCATGCGCTGCGCGAGCGCGGGGTGGAATATGTCGAGGTGCGCCTGATGGACCTGGACCCGTTCGTGCCCGTGGGCATCACGGCCGAAACCATGCGGCTGCTCGATGTGTTTTTGCTGCACTGCCTGCTGTCCGACAGCCCGCCCGACACGCCGCAGGAGATCACCGAACTCAAGCGCAACCAGCACCTCACGGCCGAGCGCGGGCGCGAACCGGGCCTGTGCCTGCTGCGCAACGGGCGCAGCGTGCCGCTGGTGGACTGGGCCGCGCAGGTGCTGCAAGAATGCGCGCCGCTGGCCGCCGCGCTGGACGCCACACACCACAGCGCCGACTACACCGCCGCGCTGGCCAGTGCCCGCGCCACCCTGGCCCACCCGGCGCAAACGCCCTCGGCCCGCGTGCTGGAGCACATGGCGCGCGAGCATCGCAACAGCTTCACCGGCTTCGCCACCCGCCAGTCGGCCCTGGCGCGCGATGCGCTGCTGGCCTTGCCCTGGAGCGACGCCCAGCACGCGCGGTTTGCCGCACTGGCCGACGAATCCGTGGCCACGCAAAAGGCCATCGAGGCGGCCGACACGCTGCCCTTTGAAGAGTGGCGCCAGCACTACATGGCGACGCAGGGGCTGGGCTGAGCCCTTCTACGGAGTCAGGGCAGGGCAGGCTCAGGGTGGATGGCCTCTGACGGGGGTCGGTGCGGAACTGGTGCACTTGTGGGCATTCATCCTCAAGATCGTCAGCCCGGCATGGCCTGATTTGGCCGCTACCAATGACGGGCTGGTTGCGACCAGAAGGCGACATTGGGCATAACATCCCAAAGCGGTCTGTGGTGCACGCTTCTCAGCTAGCCCATAGCTCGGGAGTTGCCCGTCGAGCTCACAAGTTACACCGATTCGCAAGCTATAGTTTGCTCTGATGCCCAACCCATCATTCAATCGGACTTGCGCGAAAAGCAGCGCAGGCCGGTGAATTCAAATATTAGACCTCACCAAATGCCCTCCTTCTCCTACACCCGCGCGCTTCTCCAGCACTGGGGTGTCCATGTCGACGAGATTCCTACGTCGGACTTAGAAGAGAAGAAGGAGGCAGACTTCCTGGCAACGTTTGGGTCTACGCGCGTTCTCATCGAAGAGAAGACGAAAGAAGACGATCCGGACTACTTAGTGGACAGAGCGAGTGAGCTTGAACGCGGCGACGTTCATGGCCTCACGCTTCCAATCAGTCGTGATGAAACCATCTCCGGAATAGTTCGCAGCGCATCGAAGCAATTGAAGTCCTCATCGAATCTCCCGCACAACGTTCGGCTGATGTGGTTCACCGCCACAGGCGTAACTGCACGAGGAAAGTATGAGCAGTTCATGGCCACGCTCTACGGCCGCACAAACATCCTTGAAATGAATACCTCGGGTTACCGGCGCTGCTACTTTTTTCGAAACGCTGACTTCTTCCGCCGGGCCTCAGTCATAGACGGCGCTGTGGCGGCTTATACCGATGGAACCTCGATCTCAACGAAGCTGTGCTTGAACCCACTGTCACCCAGATATGAGAAGCTGAAAACCTCTGAGGTTTTGAAGCCGTTTAATGAAGCCGTTGAAGACCCCATCGAAATGGAGCAATCAGAGTTTGCCTTCATACTCGATGCGGCAATTGACCGAAAGAACGAGGCCGCACTACTTGCATTCCTGCAACAGAAGTACCAAACGGGCCCACTCATGAGGTTTGACCTTGGATACACAAGCGCCTCAATACTTCTGCCGCGAGATGAGGGCTAGCTCAAGCGCTGAGCGACAGCTTCTTCCTGCCGCCACCGGCAACTCATGGCCAATAGCAGCCGACCAGATACAGCCGGGTGGATCGTGCGACTGCCCTTGAAGCGGTCACATTGATGCAGCGGTCTGGCTATGCGCCATCAAACAATTGGCCATTTCCATCGGCATCCACCGCGTATCGCCAGGCAGTCAAAAATGATAGCTGCTCGCGCTTATGCGGCAAGCGCTACGGGTATATTTCACCCAAAATTGAGAGGGGCGATCTGCAGCAGCGCTTCCTGTCGCCAGTATTCGGCCGCATCCAGATACCCCTCCCACACGCAGCCATTGCAGCCCCGCCCGCAGCAGGTGGTGGGCTCGGGCGGGGGTGTCCGCAGCGCCAGGCCCTGGGCCCGGGCCTGTTGCTGCAGCACCTCGAACATGGCGCGGGCCGAGGGGCCGTCGGTGGCGCGGGCGGGCCACTGCGCCTGAAGCTCTGCCGTCACGACCGGTCGCGGGCCTTGGCTGCCGCTGCCCGGCGCATGGCGTAGCGCACCAGAAACCCGCCCCCCAGCACCAGTGCGAACCAGCCCACCAGCGCCGACTGCGCCATGATGTCCTGCACGCTGGGCGAGCGCGCCACATAGGGGGCGATCAGCACCACCAGCCCGATCAGCGCGCAGGTGACGCCCTTGAACAAAAGCTCTTTGTCGGCCTTGTCGGCGGGGCTGGCGGGGCGGTTGGCGGGTGAGGGCATGGCAGGGGTGCAACGGTGGGGAACGGGACGCGATTATCCTTGCCACCCTCAGCCCGCACCGAATCAACAAGAAAGTACCCCTTCGCATGGCCATCCAGTGGTTCCCCGGTCACATGCACCTGACCAAGAAAGCCATCACCGAACGCATCAAGGACATTGACGTGGTGATCGAGGTGCTGGACGCGCGCCTGCCCGGCTCCAGCGCCAACCCGCTGCTGGCCGAGCTCACGGGCCACAAGCCCACGCTCAAGGTGCTCAACAAGCAGGACGTGGCCGACCCCGGGCGCACCGCGCTGTGGCTGGACTGGTACAACGCCCAGACCGCCACGCGCGCCGTGGCGCTCGACGCGTCAGACCCCGCGCCCGCCCGCAAGCTGATTGACGCCTGCCACCTGCTGGCGCCCAACCGTGGCGGCATGGCCAAGCCCATGCGCGTGCTGATCTGCGGCGTGCCCAACGTGGGCAAGTCCACGCTCATCAACACCCTCACCAACAAGCGCCAGGCCAAGACGGGCGACGAGGCCGGCATCACCAAGCTGGAGCAGCGCATCACGCTGGCCGATGATTTTTACCTGTGGGACACGCCCGGCATGCTGTGGCCGCGCATCGTGGTGGTGGAGAGCGGCTACAACCTGGCCGCCAGCGGCGCCATTGGCCGCAATGCGTACGACGAAGAACTGGTGGCGCTGGAACTGCTGCGCCGCCTGCAAACGCACTATGCGCCCCTGCTGGAGGCACGCTACAAGCTGGGCCTGCCGGCCGGCGCCATGGCCAGCATGCACGATGAAGATTTGCTCGCCGCCATTGGCAAAAAGCGCGGCGCCATGCTGGGCGGCGGGCGCGTGAACCTGCAAAAAACGGCCGAGATCGTGATGACCGATTTCCGCACCGCCATCCTGGGCCGCGTCACGCTGGAAACGCCTTCCGAGTTCGAGGCCTGGCGGGCCGCCGGTGCGCTGGCGGACGCCGAGCGCGAGGCCAGGAAGCAGGCCCGCGAGAACCGGAAAAAGAAGGGCAGCGGCACACGCGAGCCTTGAGTTCTGCGGATGGGCCCGGCCCTTTGGTATCTCAAACTTCCTCGCCCAATCGCAAAAACCGGTGTCGCCTATTTGTTCTTGTCCTTGCCGCGTGGAATCACCGTGGTCATGGGGGGCATGGGGCGGTCAGAGCCGTGGCCTTCCTTGGGGGGCGACGTGTCTTTCTTGGGCTTTTTTGCCATCTTGTTGTTGTGCATTTGTCCTTTGGCCATAGATCCTCCTTGATGGGTCTCGGGATGGGACCACTCGGGGTGGGATGGTACGTCACAATCCGGGCAGGCTCGCCCATCGTGGGCCGCGAGGCGGTTTACCTTGCGCGGCCCCTGTGAGGACCAGCGGCCGGGGCTTCAGAAGGAAGAACCCGGCTGGGCCAGAAATGCCAGCTCGCCGGGCGTGGACACGCGCCCCAGCGCGGCATTGCGGTGCGGATAGCGGCCAAACCGCGCAATGATGTCGCGGTGGAGCACTTCAAACCGCAGGTTGTTCTCCAGTCCCGGCTGGTCAAACAACACCATGGCCTGGGCGTGGATGGCGGCTGATTCGCTGTGCATGTAGGGCAGGTAGGCAAAGGCCCGCTGCGCCGAGGGCAAGGCGGCATCGTGGCCGCCGGCCACCAGTTCCTGGGCCAGCACCAGGGCCTGGGCATCCTGTGCAAACGCCTGCGGCGTGCCGCGATGGATGTTGCGCGAAAACTGGTCGAGCACCACGATCTCGGCCAGGCGGCCCTGCGGCGTTGCACGCCATCCCCACAGCTCGCAGCGCTGCGCCGCCTGCCAGACGGAGCCGAAGCGCACGCGGATCATGGCGTCGATCGCGTCTTCCTGGGCAAAGTGCTGCGCGGGCGAGAGTTCTTCGAACCAGAAATGAAGGATGTCTTCGGCTTGCATGGAAATGGATTCTGTATCAAATAGGCTTCTGGCGCTTGATGATAAAGCGCGGTGTGCTATTAAAAACATAGTGATTGTGCTGCATCGCCCCGGGCAGGCACCCTGCAACCGGGCGAACCGGCTAGCGTGCACCGGGCGAGGCTTGCCAGGGCAGCCGTGCCAGCAGCCGTTGCCAGTCTGCCGTGGGGGCCTCGGTGCCGTTGTCGGCCTGCAGGGCATTCGCGGCACTGGCGATGGGGGTGGTCCACGCGGGCCACTGCAAGCCGCTGTCCAGCGCCAGGGCAACGCCCGTCAGGGGGTGCGGCACGGTCAGCTGCCAGGCGTGCAGCCACAGCCTTTGCTGGCCCAGGCGCTCGGCCCACCAGCGGTTGAGGGGGCCTTTGCCATGGGTGGCATCGCCAATGATGGGGTGCGCCAGATGCTTGAGGTGGCGCCGGATCTGGTGGCGCCGGCCCGTGGTGGGCACGGCCTCGACCAGCGACACGCGCGTGGTGGCAAAGCGGGCGTCACAGGCCTCGGGCAGCGTGAGCTGCGCCAGGCGGCGAAAGCGCGTGTGGGCGTCCTGCACGGCGGCGTCAGCCGGTGCGTCGTCGGGCTTGAGGGCGTGGTCCACTTCAATGGATTCAGGCGCCCAGCCGCGCACCATGGCCAGATAGCGCTTGCTGGTGGCCTGGTGCTCGAAGGCCTGCGACAGCGCGCGCGCCGCAGCGCTGTGCAGCGCCATCACCAGCACGCCGCAGGTGCCCTTGTCGAGACGGTGCACGGGGTACACATGCTGGCCCAATTGGTCGCGCAGGGTCTGCATCACAAAGCGTGTCTCGCCCGCATCCAGCCCCGTGCGGTGCACCAGCCAGCCAGCGGGCTTGTAAACGGCCACGAGATGCTCGTCGCGCCAGAGGATGTGCAAGGGGGGCATGGGCGTGGGTGCTTGGGCGAAGATGCAGTGGAGCACGGAAGGCGCGCATTGTGCAGCAAGTGATGGCTTGCGCACTGGCTTCGATGGGTTACAACCCATGCCTGCAGCAGGGGGCTGTGCGCGCGACAATCGGGGCCATGACGAAGAAAACCATCCTCCCTCTGCAACTGCTGATTGCGCCCGACAAGAACGACCCCGCCCCGCTCATCCTTTATCACGGGCGCAATTGCCCCGACGGCTTCGGTTCTGCGCTGGCCGCGTGGCTTTACTACGGCGACAGCGCGCAATACCTGGGGCTGGACCACGGCGATGTGAAGACGGTGGATGACCTGCCGCCCGTGGCCGGCCGCACGGTTTATGTTCTCGATTTTTCGTTCACTGCCGACATCCTGCAGGCCATCGACCAGAGCGCGGCCAAGCTGGTGATGCTGGACCACCACAAAAGCGCCGCTGAAAAGCTCACCGGCTTTGCCTGCCGCTGCGGCGTGGTGCACTTTGACATGAACAAATCGGGCGCGCGCCTGGCGTGGGAGTTCTTCCATCCCGAGCAGCCCGTTCCGGCCCTGCTCCAATACATCGAGGACCGCGACATCTGGAAATGGGAGTTCCCCGAGAGCGCGGGCTTTTTGTCGGCCCTCGACATGGAACCCCAGGAATTCGCGCGCTGGCAGGAGATCGCGGCCTTCACGCCCGGGCAGCTCACGGCCTTCATGGCGCGCGGCGCGGCCATGGATGAAAAATACCGCAAGCTGGCCGCCGACATCGCCGAAGGGGCGCAGCCCCTGGTGTTCAACGGCATCGAGGGCCTGATGGTGAACGCGCCCGGCATGTTCCACAGCCTGGTGGGCGATCTGCTCTCGGCCAAGACCGGCACCTTTGCGCTGATGTGGAGCGCAGGCGCCAAGGGCGTGAAAGCAGGCCTGCGCGCGCAGCGCAATTTCGACTGCATCGCGCTGGCCGAAAGCATGGGCGGCGGCGGCCATGCCCAGGCCTGCGGCTTCAAGATGGGTGTGGAGCGCCTGCCCGAGCTGCTGACCGGCAGCTTCAACGCCACGGCGCCGCGACAGGACTGAGGCGCGGCGGGCACGCCGGGCTCAATGCGCGTTGGCCGCCTCTTCAAAGCGGTCCACCTTGCGCAGCTGCTGGAACGCCAGCATCCAACCGCCCACCACGCCCAGCGTGCACAGGCCGCCCACCACGGCGGCCGGCACCACGCCCAGCCACGATGCGCTGGTGCCGGCGCGGAACTCGCCCAGTTCGTTCGATGAGCCGATGAACAGCATGTTCACCGCGTTCACGCGCCCGCGCATGCTGTCGGGGGTGGAGAACTGCACCAGCGCGCCGCGGATGTACACGCTCACCATGTCGGCAGCGCCCGCCACCGCCAGCGCCGCAAGCGACAGCCAGAACAGCGAAGACAGCGCAAACACCAGGTTGGCCACCCCAAACACCGCCACGGCGATGAACATCGTGCGGCCCACATGGCGGTTGAAGGGTCGCATGCTCAGGACCAGCCCGGCGCTCACCTCGCCCACCGCCATGGCGCTGCGCAGCGCGCCCAGCCCCGCCGGGCCCACGTGCAGCACCTCTTGGGCATAGATGGGCAGCAGCGCCACCACGCCGCCCAGCAGCACGGCAAACAGGTCCAGCGAAATGGTTCCCAGGATGATGGGCCGCGAGCGGATGAACGCAATGCCCGCGCCAAAGCGCTGCCACATCGTGCCCTGCGCGGGGCCGGGCGCCGTGGCATGGGCCACCACCACGCGCAAGAGCAGCGCCACGCCCAGCACAAAGCAGGCGCAGCACACGGCATAGGTCAGCTCGCCACCGCCCAGGGCATACAGCAGCCCACCCAGCAGCGGCCCGCCAATGCTGGCCACGCGCAGCAGCATGCTGTTGGCCGCAATGGCCTGCGCCAGCTGGGCGCGCGGCACGATCTGCGGCAGCAGGCTTTGCATGGCCGGGCCCGAGAACGCGCGCGAGCAGCCATACAACACCAGCACCGCATAAATGCCCGCCACGCCGCTGGCCCCGTGGCCCGCCAGCCACCACAGCAGGGCGCTGCACAGGGCGCCCACAGCCCAGCTCAGCGCCAGGATGCGCCGGCGGTCAAAGCGGTCGATCAGGTCGCCCGCTGGCAGCAGCAGGCCCAGCATGGGCAGAAACTGCGCCAGCCCCACATAGGCCAGCGCCAGCGGCTGGCGCGTGAGGTCGTACACCTGCCAGGCCACCACCACGGCCTGCACCTGGGTGGCCACCACGGCGACCACGCGGGCGATCAGAAAGGAAACAAAGCCGGCATGGCGGTAAACGCTTTCTGGTGCGTTTGCGGGTAGGGAGGAAGAAGCGGTCACGGTGTGCAAGGGCGGCTGGTGGCGCAAAAGGCAAGCCGGTGATGCTATCTGTTTTGCAGCGTTCTCGCTGGCTGCGCCGGGTGCGCGTGCCGCCTGCGGTAGTCCCAGGGTGCCAGCGGCCGCTTTTGCGACCACAGGCCCACGCCGTTGCTGCGCGCCTGTCGCTGCAGGGGCTCCAGGCCGGGGTGGCTGCTGGCATAGGGCGTGTACACCCACGCCAGGCCTGCGCGCACCTGGGCGGTGGCGACATCGGTGCCGCCGCAGCGCACGTGGGCCACCGTGCGGCCATAGTGGTCTTCGTCCACCGGGTGCAGCGTGGCGCGCTGCCTGAAACACCGTTGCGCCAGATGCTGCCGCGCCCGCTGGCCGAACGCCTGCTTGCGCTCAGGGGCGTCGATGGCCGCGATGCGCACCTTCACTTGCTGGTAGGCGCCGGGTGTGCCGCAGCGGGCGGTCAGGGTATCGCCGTCGCTGATGGCGACGACCAGGCAGAGCAGGGCAGAGACAGGCACGGGTGCGGTAGATGGAAGAATTCAGGCCCGTTGCCATGGGCACAGGGCCGGTGGCACGCAACGCCGCTCGCGGGAGCGGGCGGCGCAGGTGCGATGCGATGCGATGCGATGCGAAGGGGGCGACTATAAGCCCCGCGCCAGCGCCGGTTGGCTTGACGGCCCCGCTGCGGGGCGTGGTGCCCGCAGCGAATCCGGGTGCGTTTGCGCTGGTTCTGACGGGGCGCTACCGTGGTGGCGATGCCTGCGCCGCCGGCTGTGTCGGCACGCCGATCAGGCGCCGGGGGCGCCAGGCCAGGGCGCTTCCCGCCGCCAGGCCCACGGCATCGGCCAGCCAGTCGCTCCATTCGCCATGGCGCCAGCCGGTGGCGGCCTGCGCCAGTTCAATGGCGCCGCCAAAAGCCAGCAGCCCGATGGCCACGCGCCACGGCTGGCGGGGGTAGGCCAGCAGGCCCAGTGTGGCCAGCGCGGTGAAGGCCAGGGCGTGCTGGGCCTTGTCCCACAGGCTGAAGATCTGTGCGGGCAGATAGCTGGCGGGCATCAGCGACAGCACCGCAACGCCCAGCAACAAGGCCCAGAACCCCCACACCAGCCCAGGGTGCGACCACCGCAGCATGCGCACGGCGGCCGTCATGCGGCACCGTCTTGTTGTGCGGGCAGGTTTTTTTCCAGCAGCCGCACCAGCGTGTACAGCAGCCGGTTGACTGGCGTGGCAATGCCCAGCGCCTCGCCGCGGTGCACGATGAAGCCATTGAGGTGGTCGATCTCGCTGCGCTTGCCACGCGCCAGGTCTTGCGCGGTGGAGGACATCTGCGCGGGCATGGTGGCCGCGAGGCGCAGCACGGAATCCAGGGTGTCCGCGGGCAGTGCGATGCCGCTGGCCTGCGCCACCCGCAGGCATTCGTGCACGATGTCCTGCATCACCTGGGGCACGGCCAGGCCCGGGCTGTTCATGATCTCGCCATAGGGCAGCCGGGTGATGGCCGACAAGGCGTTGTAGGCGCAGTTGAGCACCAGCTTGGCCCACAGCGCGCCCGCCACGTTGTCGGACACCTGCACGGGCACGCCCGCTGCGCCCAGGGTGGCGGCGATGTCCGCGCTGGCGGGCGAGGGTGCAATCACCAGCTCGCCGCGCCCGTGGTGCCGCACATGGCCTGGTCCGGCCATTTCGGTGGCCACGTACACCACGGCCGGGATGACCGGGCGACCCATGACTGCCTGCAGGCGCTCGGCGTTGTCCACGCCGTTTTGCAGGCTGAGCACCACAGCGCCCCCGGCCAGGTGCGGGGCCAGCGCGCGGCCCGCGCTTTCGGTGTCGGTGGACTTCACGCAAAAAAGCACCCACTGCGCGCCACGCACGGCGCTGGCATCGGTGCTGGCCGCCATGCGCACCCGCTGAGAAAACGCCTGCGTTTCGAGCAGCAGGCCGTTGGCGCTGACGGCCTGGGCATGGTGCGCGCGGGCAATCAAGGTGACCTCGTGGCCTGCGCGCGCCAGCATGCCGCCGTAGTAGCAGCCCACGGCACCCGCGCCCATCACGGCAATCTTCATGGAACAACCTTTGTCTCAAGCCCGCCTTCGGGCGAAGGCGCCATTGTGCGATGCCAGCGGCAAGCGCCGAAAATCCGGGGAACCGGCCACCCGCTTTGCTGTCAGACACCGGGTGGCATGATTTGGCGATGCCCGCGAGAATGTCCACACCAAGGAGTGCACGGTTTTGAGCTTTTCCTGGATGCCCCAGCGCACCCCTTTTCACGCCTGCGTCCCCGCGCCCGCTGGGCGCGGGGCTTTGCGGATGGTTATTTGCCTGTTGGCTGTTGCGGCCCTGCTGGCCGGGTGCGCCGCGCCAGCCAGGGTGTATTCGCCGCAGGAAGATTTCGGTTCGGTGGCCACGTATTCGCGCCTGTTCGATGCCGCGCCCGCCCAAACCTGCGAGGCCGCCCGGCGTGCGCTGCTGAGCCAGGGTTACATCATCAACACCCATCTGGCCGAGATGGTGGAGGGCCGCAAGAGCTTTCAGCCCGAGGCCAGCGCGCACCTGCAGATGATGATCCGCGTGGTGTGCGTGCCCGAAAGCGCCAATGGCAAGGTCAGCCTGGGCTTTGTGACCGCCCTGCAAGACCGCTACACCCTCAAGAAGACCAACAACTCCGCCAGCCTGGGCGTGGGCGGCGTGGGCTCGGTGTCGCTGCCCTTCCTGGCCACGGACGAAGCCCTGATCAAGGTGGGCAGCGAGACCATCTCGAATGACGCGTTCTACGAGAGTTTTTTTGACCTGGTCAAACGCTACCTGGTGATCGATCAGGTGCTGGCCGACTGATCTGCCTGCGTGGCGCTGGTGGTGCCACGAGGCCCTGCCATTCCACCGTGCAGGCCGCACATTTTTCTCCTATGCTCCGCGCCAGCGCTGCACCCAGGCCCAGCCTTCCGGCCAGTCGCCCAGGCCGCTGTCGGCATTGAGGTGCCCCCGGGGCCCCAGGTCCCACTGATCGGCACCCCATGCGGCGGCACACCGTGCTGAAAAGGCGGGTGTTGAATACAGGTCGTTGGAGCTGCTCACCAGCAGGGCCGGGCGGGCCGGTTGCCCTGGCGCCGCCAGCGTGGCGGGCACGGGCGCAAAACCCCTGGCGTCCGGCGGAAAGTGGCTTGCCTGCGGGTCGGGCACCGCCACCAGCAGCAGCGCATGCACCGCACGCGTTGACCGCGCGGCCCAGTGGGCCAACGCCAGGCAGCCCAGGCTGTGTGCCACCACAACCGGCGGCTGCGGCGCGCGGGCAATGGCGGCATCCAGCGCCAGCACCCAGGTTTCGCACTGCGGGTGGTCCCAGTCGGCCTGCTCCACACGTGCCACGCCCGCGTGCTGGTTTTGCCACAATGACTGCCAGTGTTGTGGGCCCGAGTTGTAGATGCCGGGGATCAGCAAAATAGGTCGCATCGTCAAGATTCCTTGGGGTAAAAAAGGCAGTTCCATCACTGCCCACCCACGATAGGAGCCACGCCCCTTGCCGGCCAGGGTGCATCATCGGAAAGTGGCCCCCCAAACCTTGAAGTCATCACAAAGGAACCCTTGCACCGTGGAGCTGGACAAAAAAGACCGCCAGATACTGATGGCCCTGCAGGCCGACGCGCGCCAGAGTCTGTCGGCACTGGGCAAGCAGATCGGTCTGTCGCAGCCAGCGATGAGCGAGCGCGTGAAGAAACTCGAAGACGCGGGCGTGATCCAGGGCTATGCCGCCCGCATCGACCTGGCTGCCGTGGGCCTGGGCCTGCAGGCCGTGGTGCGTGTGCGCACCACGCACGAGCATATCCAGCGTTATGTGCAGCTCTTCAATACGCTGCCCGAGGTGCTCGACGCGGTGCGCGTGACCGGCGAAGACTGCTTTGTGGTGCGCTGCGCTTTTGGTCAACCCGCTGACCTGGAGCGGGTGGTGGATGCGCTGGCCGCATTTGGCAGCGTGTCTACCGCGCTGGTGCTTTCGCACCCGGTGCGCAAGGCGGTGCCGCTCGTGTGAAGGGTCCCTGTGCAGGGTTTTGGCGGCCCGTGCATGGTCAAACGGGCGCTGGGCGCGGCACCGCGTACCGCAGTTCGGCAAATAGGCCGCCCGGCGTGGTGACCGACTGCAGGTGCCGTGGCGGCTGCGTGAGCGGGCGCGGGCGCGGGAACACGGGTCGACCCGCGCCCAGCGTGACCGGGGCGATCTGGAGGATGAGTTCATCGAGCAGGCCCGCATCGTGGAACTGCCCCGCCAGGTCATCCCCAGATCGCCGCCGCCCACGATCCCCACATTGCGCCCCCCGGCTGCTTTCACCATGGCCGGGTGCACAGCCCGCACATCGCCCGCCACGAAGCGGATATCCGCCCTGGGCATTGCAGGCAGCGTGCGGTGGCGAACACCCAGGTGGGTTGCGCGTACGGCCAGGGCTCGCCGGTGTCGAAGGCGTGTTCCAGCATCCACGCGCAAGTGTGAGGCCCCATGGCCAGCCAGCGCACCCTCATCGCGGACCAAGGCTGGTTAGCTGGAGCCCTCGACCGCGCCAGACTGCAGCAACAACCAGCCCAGTTATTGATCCGGCAGGATTTATTCGTAAACCCCGTTCGGGCCGAGCTTGTCGAAGCCCTTGGACAAGCCTGTCCTGAGCCCGCCGAAGGGCTCAGGGTGAAGGGGAATCGGTCTCCGCAATAAACCGTGCCGGATCAATGGTAATGGTCCCTGGAGGCTGTCGGACCTGGAAATCGTCGGCTGCAAATCCGGCAAAAACTGTCCTCGCTGGGGTCCATTTTGGTGAAACCTTCGGTTTTCGCTGGTCGATGCTCCAACTTGCACAGCCTTCAGCCCTGCCACTGCCCCGGCGCCAGCCCCTCCAGCGTATAGGGGCCGATGGCTGCGCGAACCAGCCGCAGCGTCGGGTGACCCACGGCGGCCGTCATGCGCCGCACCTGGCGGTTGCGGCCCTCGCGGATGATGAGCTCGATCCACGCCGTGGGGATGGCCTTGCGTTCGCGGATGGGCGGGTTGCGCTCCCACACCGCTGGCGCGGGCTCCATCAGGCGCGCGCGGGCGGGCAGCGTGGGGCCGTCGTTGAGCTGCACGCCGCTGCGCAGCGCGGCCAGCGCGGCTTCATCCGGAACGCCCTCCACCTGCACCCAGTAGGTTTTCTCCATCTTGAAGCGCGGGTCGGCAATGCGGGCCTGCAGCTTGCCGTCGTTGGTGAGCAGCAGCAGTCCTTCGCTGTCGGCATCCAGCCGCCCGGCCACGTACACGCCGGGCAGGTCGATGTAGTCCTTCAGGCCCTGCCACTTGCCCTCGGCCGTGAACTGGCTCAGCACGCCATAGGGCTTGTTGAAGCGGATCAGGCGCGACGTGTTGGATGGCGACGAGGTGGGCGGCGCCACCGGGCTGCGTGACGACGGGCCTGCCAGGGTGGGGCGGCGGGGGGCAAGGTTCATGGCAAGGCAAGCAGCATAGCGGGCGGCGTGGCCGCTGCCCCGGTGCTCATTCGTCGTCGCTGCCCGCCACGGCCCGCACGCCGGCGGCGCCCACATCCACCGCCGCACCCACCACCGTGGCTCCGACCTTCACGGTGGTGGCTGCGACCGTGATGGCCGCATCGGCCACTGCCACCACGGCGCAGCCTGTGCATGCCAGCGATATGCACAGCAGTGCCAGGCGCCACGCTGTGCCGCCGCGTTGATTGGAGGGGGTTGCTACGGACATGGCCGAATCCTCGGTTGCGGGGGCGCGGCCCTTGTGAGCGCTCATGCGGGCACGAACAGCGCCGGGTCCACCATGGCGCGGTTCAGCATCACGCCCCAGTGCAGGTGCGGGCCCGTCACGCGGCCGGTGGCGCCCACCTTGCAGAACGCCTCGCCCGCCTTCAGCACATCGCCCACGCGCACGTCCACGCTGCTCAGGTGGCAGACCATGCTGAGCAGGCCCTGGCCATGGTCCAGCCACACGGTGCCGCCGTTGAAAAAGTAGTCGCCCGTGTCGATCACGCGGGCTGGCAGCGGCGCCACGATGGGCGTACCCGCGGCGGCGGCAATGTCCATGCCGCTGTGCGGATTGCGCGGCTGGCCGTTGAACACGCGCCGCAGCCCGAACGAGCTGGAGCGCCGCCCCGGCACCGGCACCTGCATGCGCAGCGACTGCGGCGCGCCGCCTGGGGGCAGCTCGGTGAACGTGGCCATCACCTGCGCCTGGTGGTCGCGCTCGCGCTCATGGCGGGCCTGGTCTTCGGGCGACAGGTCCACCGTGCGCGGCGACACCTTCAGGTGCTGCTCCTTGTACTGCTTGGGCGCCACGGTGTAGGCCACCTGCCGCGCGCCGCCGCCATCGGCCTGCACAACGCTGATGGTCGCATCGCCCAGCGCCGCCGCCAGCGGTATGCCGACCACGGCCGTCCACTCGATGGCATCGCCCACCACCAGCACGGGCACATCGGCATCGCCCTGGCGCACATGCGCCCGTGGGCGCGTGGCCGCCGGGCCCAGCGACAGGCGCGCCACGCCACCGGGCACCGCCAGTGCATGGGGCCACAGAGTGGGGGCTGCGGGTTGCGGCTTTGCATTGCGGGCCATGGCAGGCAGCGCAAGCAGGCTGCCCGCGCCGAGCAATGCAGCGCGGCGGGTGAAAAGGGGCGGGGCGGTGTGGTGAGGGGCAGTGGCGGACACGGCAGTGGCAGACATCGGTGAAGCGAACAACAGAAACAGGCGGAACCAGGCAGCGCGGGCGCAAGGCGGCTGCGCAGTGCAGCGGCAGCTCGCCATTGTGCCGCTGCTGCGGGCCCACCTGCGGCACCACCCACTTTCGTTCTTTCGTTGACGGCGTTCGCCTACATCGCGCCGCACGGGCGGCATCCACAATCGCGCCATGCACAAAGCACCAGGTCGCCGCCGCTCCCCCGTGCCCACCGTTGTGCTGACCGCCGTGGCCACGGGCGCCCTTGTGCTGCTGGCGCTCAACTTCACCGCGGGCGAGAAGAAGGTGCAGCAGCAACTGCCACGCCTGTACAACACCGCCAGCCCGCATTTCGAGCGCGCGCTGGGCAGCCTGCTGGGGCCCGGCATCGTGGGCGGCAACGCGGTGACCGAGCTGCTCAACGGCGACCAGATTTTTCCGCCCATGCTCGCCGCCATCCAGGGCGCGCAAAAAAGCATCACCTTTGAAACCTACATCTACTGGTCGGGCGACATCGGCAAGCAGTTTGCCGACGCCCTGAGCGAGCGCGCCCGCGCCGGTGTGCGCGTGCATGTGCTGCTGGACTGGGTGGGCAGCGCCAAGATGGAGGAAAGCTACCTCACCGAGATGCAGCAGGCGGGCGTGCAGATCGAAAAATTCCACAAACCCCACTGGTACAACCTGGCCCGCCTGAACAACCGCACCCACCGCAAGCTGCTGGTGGTGGACGGGCAGGTGGGCTTTACCGGCGGCGTGGGCATTGCGCCGCAATGGACGGGCAACGCGCAAGACCCCGGCCACTGGCGCGACTCGCACTACCTGGTGCGCGGCCCTGTTGTGGCGCAGATGCAGGCCACTTTTCTGGACAACTGGCTCAAGGTCACCGGCAAGGTGCTGCATGGCGAGCTGTATTTCCCGCCCATCGCGCCCGCCGGTGCGCAGAAGGCGCAGATGTTCTCCAGCTCGCCATCGAGCGGCAGCGAGAGCATGCAGCTCATGGTCCACCTGGCCATCACGGCGGCCGAGCGCAGCCTTGACCTGTCGGTGGCGTATTTCGTGCCCGACGAACTCACCCGCAAGCTCTTGATGGACGCCCTGGCGCGCGGCGTGCGCGTGCGCTTCATCACCCCCGGCGAGCACACCGACACCGACACCGTGAAAGCCGCATCCCGCGCCACCTGGGGCCCGCTGCTGCAGGCGGGCGCCGAGATTCATGAATACCAGCCCACCATGTACCACTGCAAGGTCATGATCGTGGACCAGTTGCTGGTGTCGGTGGGCTCCACCAACTTCGACAACCGCTCGTTCCGCCTGAACGACGAGGCGAATCTGAACGTGTACGACGCTGCGTTTGCAAAACGGCAGACGGAGGTGTTTGAAGACGACCTCAAAAGATCGCGCCGCGTAACCTATGAACAATGGCTGAACCGGCCGCTGCGTGAAAAGATGGCCGAGACGCTGACCGGCTGGCTGCGGTCGCAACTTTGAATCAAATCGGGCGATGGCGCAGGCTGGATAAGCGCCATGTGCTATCAAAAGTATATTTTTTGATGCGCCTGCGTGCGGCCTGAAACGCTTGCGCCACAGCGCCCGCATTGCTTGTCACTGCACGGCCATGGGTACTTGAGCAGCCATGACCACCACCTCGGCACCCTCAGTGCGTGATGAACTCGTAAGTCACCGCCTCGCTCTCCACCATGTCCAGAATGTCGTTGAGCACATCGTCGTCATCGGTGCTGCTCCAGGTTTCCTCGGGGTTGCTGGCAAACAGCGGCTCGATGGCAACGTCCATGAACACGCCATTGGGCAGCTTGAGCACGGGCGTGCCTTCGGACGTTCCCACCAGTTCCCAGTCGTCCGGCACGGACATTTCAAGCTGGATGGTGACGTTGAGTTTTTTCATGGCGGGTTCCTTGGGGATAAGGCGGCGAGGGTAACCGAATTTGATGGCAAACGGGCACTTTGCGCAGGAGGGATAAGCGCTGGTAGCTATGAAAAAAATAGCTGCAGAGGCTGGCCAGCGCTCGCGATGGTGCGTTGTGCCAGTCTGCCGCACCCACCGCGCCCGCGCAAGGCTACAGATGCTGCGCGCCCTGCGCGCGACCCGGCCGCAGCGGGTGTCAGCCCGGAATTTCCGCCTCGACCAGCAGCGCCAGCAACTGCAGCGACGCCTGCCAGCCCAGATAGCACGCCTCGGTGGGGATGACAGCCGGAATGCCCGCCTGCACCACCGCCAGCTCGGTGCCCACCGACACGGCCTTGAACGTGACGGTGGTGCGCATCTCGCCCGGCAGGTTGGGGTCGTCAAACCGGTCGGTGTTGACGATGCGCTCGCCCGGCACCAGCTCCAGATATTCGCCACCAAACGCCAGCGTGGTGCCGCTGCCCAGGTTGGTGAACTGCATGCGGTAACTGCCGCCCACGCGCGCATCCAGGCTCAGCACGCGCCCCGTAAACCCGTGCGGCGGCAGCCACTTGGCCATGGCGTCGGGGTCGAGAAAGGCGCGGTACACCCGCTCGGGCGGCGCGCGCAGCACGCGGTGCAGGGTGACGGTGCCCGTGGTGGTGCCGGTGGCGGTCATGGTCGGTCTCCTTTCAGTCGGAAAGCGATGGGCGAACCCATGCGCGGCGATAAACCGCCCACCTTTTTACGACGAACGGGCCGTGGCGTGTTCGACACCCTGTAACCAAAAGAGAAACCCCGGCCGCCGAGCCCTCATGCTGCGACGGGCTGGGCGCGGTAGCTCTCGGTGCCCTGCGCCCAGGCCAGCAGCCGGTCGATGTTGGGGTGCTTGCCGGGGAACGCCCGCGCATCCGCCACATGCTCGGCATACCACTCCAGCCCCAGGCTGGCCGCCGCCGGCGTGATGCTGCCGCCATACAGCGCCGCCAGCGCGGCATAGACCACCAGCGAACCCGTCTGGCCGGGCTTGTTCTCGATGGTGGCGAGCACCTGGCTGTCGGCGCCCAGCAGGTGCAGGGCGGCGAGGTGGCTGGCGGAGGGGAGTTGCTTGAGGCGGTCTGCGAAGTTCATGACGATGGTATTGAAAGTTTGAATGAAATTGGCCTCTAGCGCTTTATGGATAAGCGCTAACAGCTATGAAAAAATGAGTGAGCCTTGATGTTAAAGGATGAGAGGGGTGAATGCATCACGCCTGCCACACCCCAAACCCCGCCGAGCGCAGATCGATGCCAATCTCGATCTCCCGGTCCACCGCCTCTTCGTAGCCCATGGGGTTGAAGCCTTCATACAAATCAGGCAGCAGGCGCAGGCCATATTGCGTCACAAACCGGTTCGCCTGAATGCCCGCCTTGTGCTTGTCAAACCGCACATCCGGGTCCAGGCCCGTCATGCCGACGTACACGCAGGGCTTGCCGTCGATATAGCCGGGGTTGTTCTTGCGAAAGCGCGGCTCGTCCAGCACGTCTTTGGAGAGTTCGACCACGTAGACGTGGTGGTGGGGCTTGCGGCGGCGCATGGGGCGGTTGTAGGCAAAAAATGGCGCTGCCGTAAGTGCAACAAGCGCAAGTAGCTGCGAAAAATATAGCGTGGCACACGCATCGAACAGCGCGAGGGGCCCGGCGCACTCATCAACGCCGCCCATCGGCTTGGAACGGTGGCTCTTATTCCATTTCCAAATCATTCGTGCCAAGGCGCGAGGCCGCAGGCAGTGCTGTAGCACGACAAGGCGAAGCAACAACGACACGGATGATTTTGAAATGGAATTACAGCGCGCTCCCCAGCGCTCCCAGTAGCCGGGCGCTCACCTCGGTGGCATCAGGGGTGGCGAACTGCATGTTGTGCTGCTCCGTCAGCGGGCCGTGGCCGGGCTCCATGCCTCCGGCAGCGCCGTATCCCATGGCCTTGAACTTCCAGACCCCGCCCACTTTTTTGAGCGAGCCCACATGCGCGCCATCGGCCGTGTGCACCGCCACCACCGCGGCGTTGACCGGCAACAACCGCAAGGGGCCCGCCAGCGGGCCGGGCGGCACGTGGGCGAAGGTGGTTGTGAAGGCAGGCGGCAGGGGTAGGGTCAGGGGCATGGCGGTGTTTGTATCTCAAAAGCGCGGCGCCCACCGCCACGTGGGCAGCCTTGGCCCTGCAATGAAAGATGACGCGCCGTGGGCCACAGGTGCCGCACGCACCCGTTGGGCCGCATGGGCTGGGGTGTGGCAGGCGGGCTACGGTTGAGCATTAAATCGGGCCTTGGCGCTTATGGTAAAAGCGCTGGAAGCTACTAAAAATGTAGCAAAACCGGCTTGAAGCGCTAGAAGGAAGACCCCGGCTCACTCAAAAACGCCAGCGCCTCCGGCGTGGCGCTGCGGCCCAGCACGGCGTTGCGGTTGGGGGCCTTAACCCTGCTCGTCCAGCAGAGTTTGTACCGCCTGCAGCAATGCGGGCAGGGCAGTCTGGGTGATGTTCCACACGGGTACCCACGTTCACCGTGGCATAGCCGTGAATGGGTTGGTTGCGGAACGCCACGATATGCGCCAGGTCAGGGATGCGGGCCGCCATGGCCGCATCCAGCTTTGACAGCTGGTTGAGCGCTTCGCCAATGATTTCAAACTTGCGCTCCACTGCTGCCTGTGCCATCGGGTTGGCCTCGTAGGCTGCTGCGTCCATGCCTTTGGTGAACGACTCGATCGCCAACGCCGACTCGCGCACGTCCCACAAAAAGGCGCGCGGGTCACGCTGCATAAACGGCCTCGCGGTGGCGGTTGATGCTGGCCAATACGTATGGGTTGCGCACCGCACCCGGCTCCACCAGATCCACGCCCCGGCCTAGCAGGGCTTCCAGTGCCGCTTTTGCACCAAAAAAAGTATCCAGGCCGGGCTGCACGCCGGGCGCGAACTCCACCAGAAAGTCCGCATCGCTGTGCTCGGGGTCGAAATCATCGGCCCGCGCGGCCGAGCCAAACACTTCCAGGCGACGAATGCCGAAGCGCTGGCAGATGGCGGAGATGCCTGAGCGGTGTTGGGCGATGGCGGGGTGCATTGGGCTAAGTGTACCGGTGGGGTTTTCCGTGTGCAGCGGCCTTGGCAGTATGCGTGGTGGAATATGCGGATGGAGGTGGTTAGTTGGAGTCTGACCCCATTTTTTGGTTGTTGTGCCTGCTTGGATCATTCGCAGCGTGCGAACGATGCGCGTTGTGATTTCTGCAACGCGCATGCCGCGTGGGTTTCATTGGGGCTGGAAAATTTGGATGGTTCGGGGCGTGGCTTGTAAAAACCTTATTTGATTATTAGCCTCGCCGCCTAGGAATTGGGATGGGTTTCCGTGTTTCGTATGCTTTTAAGCCTTCATCCCCAGTAAGAATTTCGACCTCATACCCGGCTTTTGAATAATGTTCAGCAACGTGCTTGATGGTCGCATCACCAATACTGGTACCCCCAACTGCCAAGCGAGGCCACGTATTGGCCAGTTGTTGAAGATTTGAAGATTCCCATAGCATTGATTGATCCGTAAATGCAGCCCAAGGTGATGATGCATCGACTGTGTTTTGCAGATGGTTCGTCAATGAAGTTGCTAAATTAAATCGATCCCCAGTGCATTGAGCAATGTGATTTCCAGTTTCTATCAAGCTTGCTATTGGTAGAACGAAGGTACTACCCTGATCGCGTTCGACGGTCAGTAAATCATTAATTCGTTTGTAGTCCCAACGGTCATGGGCACTTCCAGCTGTATCTTTGCCGGGTACGCGCAACCAACAGCATAGAATGGAGGTATCGAGAATAAGGATTTTTCTAGACATTTTCTAGCGCACCAATGTCTCCGAAATCTAGAGATTGTTGGAGGGATTTTTCAATCAATCCTCTGCTCGACAAGCGCCCAATGGTTCCCTGTGCTAAGAGTTTTGGAAGTTGCTTAATGTCTTCAAGTAATACTAAAACGCTATGACCCGTTTTTCGATCTCTATGTGCAACGGTAATAAATGGAACCATATCTGTTCCCATTGCGTCCAGCAGTGCTGGATTATGAGTTGTCGCGAGTATGTCAACGCCGCGTTGTTTGCCAATCGTACGCAGCATGTCCAACAACATACTTGCACGCGAAGGATGCAGCCCATTGTCGATTTCTTCAATAACCAAGAGGCTTTTTTCAGGTCGTGTGAGCAGGGCAGTCAGAATGGCGAGAAATCGTAGGGTTCCGTCTGACATGCCGCGCGCGTCAATAGTGTGCGAATCGCCAGCTCCGATCCAATCTTCCTCGCAATAGAGCATTGCGTCCGATTTGAACTTCCCAACAGTTTCTGCATAAACGTTCCGAATGTCTCTTTCGGGCAATTTGCTTGCATATTTGGTAAGGACGGCTTCAATATCCTTCTGCTTTGATTCGGGCAGCGCAGCAATGACGCCGGCGATATTTTTCGCGTCTGAATCTAGCTTGTCCGCAAGCGGTGAGTACGCGCGCATGTGCGAAGGAATTGGATCCAGATAAAAGATATCTTTACAGGATTCAATAACGATACTTACCCCGTCCTGGATTTCCTGGCGCAGTTTTTGGCCTACTAACTGAAATAACACTGAGTGAGAGCGACCAAGCGTTCTGGGTGTCCCTTGTTTTTCATTGTACAAACGTGCAACTATATTCGGCGCAGTGTCGACGCAGGGATCGGTTCTAAAAAGCTTGACTGTACCTGCGACCGATGTTCTTTGCCCGAACTTGTTTGTGCGATATTTTTTGCGAAATAGTTGCTCTGCAATAACATCACACCGGTTTTCTGAAACGCGACATTCGATGCGGTATTCATAATCTGTCAATTCATCGGCGCGGCAAACTGCACCAATAGCAAATGTTGATCCGGGTCTTTGCGCTGCCCAGTCAACGCCACCGCGCATCGGGGTGAGTGCCCCGTCGCCTTGTAAGGCGGAAGTAAGCATTGCCCCAGAAGCAATTCGATTCAAGAGGATGAATGCATCTAAAGCGTTTGATTTTCCGCTGGCATTGGTGCCAATAAGTATAGTCAAGGGGTCAACATGCAAAGAAGAGCGCTCGTAGCTCTTCCAGCTTTCAAGCTGAAGTTTTGTAATCACTTGTTCTCCTTAGGCATGCCGTTGTGACGGAGCTATTTCCCCCAACTATCCTTCAACCCCACCGCCAAGTTAAACACCGGCTTGTTAACTTGCACGTGGTCCACCCGATCCGCCACAAAGTACCCATGGCGTTCAAACTGAAACTTGTCGTCCGGCTTGGCATTCGCCAATGACGGCTCCACGATGGCCGTCACCACCTTCAGGCTGTTCGGGTTCAGGCTTTCGATGAAATCCTTGCCGCCCGCGTCGGGGTGGGCATCGAGGAACAGGCGGTCGTACATGCGCACTTCGGCGTTCACGCCGTCGGCCACGCCCACCCAGGTGATGGCGGCTTTGACCTTCACGCTGTCGGCGCCGGGGGTGCCGCTCTTGGTGTCGGGCACCACGGTGGCCAGCACTTCGGTGATGGTGCCGTCGGCATCCTTTTTGGCGCCGGTGCATTCGATGACGTAGCCGCCCTTCAGGCGCACCTTGTTGCCTGGGAAGAGGCGCTTGTAGCCCTTGGGGGGCACTTCTTCAAAGTCTTCGCGTTCGATCCAGACTTCTTTGCCGATGGTGAAGTGACGGGTGGGGCTCTCGGTTCCTTCTGCCGGGTGTGGCAGGGCGGGCAGGGTGCAGGGCTCCTGGTGGCCGGCGCCCATCACCTCGTCCCAGTTGGTTAGCACCAGCTTGACGGGGTTGATCACGGCCATGCCGCGATGGGCCCTGAGTTCCAGGTCTTCGCGCAGGCAGCCTTCCAGGGTGCTGTAGTCGATCCAGCTGTCGCTCTTGGTCACGCCAATGCGTTCGGCAAACATTTGCAGCGCGGCGGGTGTGTAGCCACGGCGGCGCAGGCCGACGATGGTGGGCATGCGGGGGTCGTCCCAGCCGCTGACCTTGTGGTCGTACACCAGCTGGGCCAGCTTCCGCTTGCTGGTGATCACATAGGTGAGGTTCAGGCGCGCAAATTCGTACTGGCGTGGGGGCGGGCTGGCCAGCAGGCCGCCTTCGGTCAAACGCTCCAGCAGCCAGTCGTAGAACGGGCGCTGGTCTTCAAACTCCAGCGTGCACAGGCTGTGGGTGATTTGCTCCAGCGCGTCCTCGATGGGGTGCGC
>Ga0255334_1000213_pt1 | contig 59522 bp, 60 predicted proteins | sample EtOH5_35cm_T3_12_FD_202080 | JGI IMG/M metagenome (GOLD analysis project Ga0255334, IMG submission 202080) | Sandy soil microbial communities from University of British Columbia, Vancouver, Canada - EtOH5_35cm_T3_129 | ecosystem: Engineered > Artificial ecosystem > Sand microcosm > Unclassified ...
CGCCTCCATCTCATAGCCCCAGAAAAGGAATCGATCACCAGAATGAGACAACAAAAAGTAATGCTCTTGAATTTACAGATACATGATGTATCGGAATGGTCAGTTATTTATTTGAGCGTGCCTTAAAACCAGGCGGATATATTCGGTGTGCGGTGCCTGATGCCTATTTTCGAAACGAATGGTATCAGAATATGGTAAAAATCGGTGGTCCGGGACCCAAAGATCATCCCGCTGCGGGTCACAAGATCGTCCATAACTATAAGAGCATTGCTTCCATGTTCGAACAAGCAGGCTTTATAGTTAAGCTTTTGGAATTTTGTGACGAGGATGGACAATTTCATTACGACTACTGGGATGAAAAAGAAGGGTTTATTTATCGTTCCAAACGTTTTGACCACCGAAACCAAAATGATAACCTTGGTTTTGTCTCCCTCATCGTTGATGCAGTGAAGCCACATCTGTAACAAGAACAATTGCAACAGCCATAAAAAATCAAAAGACAGCGATTGTTCGCTGTCTTTTTTGGCTCAACACGCTAATCGGTGTTTGACACGCCTGAGGATCATCGTAAAGGGGATTCAACTCCGTTACGGAAAATTTTACGTTATGGGATAACGCTATTCTCGCGAGAAGGGTGATTTGCGTGGAAACAGTGCTTTCCCATATCGTTATTTCGTGAAATCTACCCCGTTTTCGCCTGTGAGACCGGATTCAGTGATATGACGTATCGTTAATTTTCTTGTAGAGGCTGATTCTCTGGAAATAGTGCTATCTCATAACGTTATTTATTTTGAGGCATTTCCGGCAAACACGTTGGTTTCCTTACGCGGTTCATGGTCAAGCACCGATTTTGTTTTGAGCCTCTTTTTTCGTATACAAATCCGTTCGGGTGGGAAAAAGCCCCGATCCATCAGGCGCGCCAGCGTTTCAGCTTGGGGAACAGGTCCCGCATGGCCGCCCGCGCCGAATCGGCATCGGGATAGGGGCTGTCGCCGATCACGTGGGGGACGCAAATCTCGATCATCTGCTCCATGGTTGTGTCGGAAGTGAATTTTCCCTCGCTCCAGCAGTATTGGCAATAGTCTTCGTTGTGGCTGCCGTCTGCATTCGAACCGTGATCTTCCGGTTGAACCAGAGGCATGGCGCAGCTTTGGCAGTAAAGCGTTTCACTCATGAATTCTTCACTCTCCTTAACGGGTATGTCCCTATCTTACTGCAGTGAAGAGGACATAAGGATGTCCGGTTTCCGTGGCGTCCGGTCATAACTTCAACCAAAATCGCTGCGCTAAGTTTGAAGCCGTGCAAGAATGCCGTTGTTGTTTGAATGGAATCCGATACTGCATCGGATATTTTCCGGCTTAAAATCTCCACTATTCTCCGCTAGCTGCCAGACTGCATGTTGGGTGTCGGTTTGGTGCAAAGCCGGGGGGCTCCGCCTCCGTCGCACCTTACGAATACCTGGCGGCGACAGGGAATATCCGTCTATCAGCCGGATTCCGCCTCCCGTGCCCTGGGAGGTGTAGACGGGAATGCCGGCCATGGACAGGTCCTCCATGTCGTGCCGTATGGTCCGGGAGGAGACCTCGAAGCGTTCGGCCAGCTCCCGGGCGGTTGTTTTGTCATGGGACAGCAGGTGCATCAGGATGCCGAACTGCCGGTTCAGCTTCATGCGATGAGCCTCCTTCGATTTGCGCCCGGTACCCGCCTGGCGGAACCGCGAGGCGAGGCCAGGAAAGCCGCGAGGCGAGGCCGAGGAAGCACGGCCAGAGGGCTGACTGCGATCCCGCTTAGCGCAGAGGCAGCTTGACCACAAAGCTGGTCCCCCGGCCTTCCATACTGCTCGCTTCCAGCTTGCCGCCGTGATCCTGAATGATCTTCTGCGAGATCGCGAGGCCGAGGCCGGTACCAGACGGCTTGGTGGTGAAGAACGGATCGAAGATTTTTTTGAGATCGGCCTGCTTGATGCCCTTGCCCGTGTCCGTGAGAACGACGTTGACCCAGCTCTTGCTCTTGTACAGCCGAATGGTGACTTTGCCCGGTTCCGCCATCGCTTCCAGGGCGTTCTTGATCACGTTGACGAAGACCTGAACGATCTTGTCGGTGTCCATATAGACGCGAAGCTCGGGGGAAAACTCTGTGTACTGCAGCTGATGGCCGCGGACGCGGGCTTCCGATTCGGTGAGCGAGACGACCTTCAGCAAGCATTCGTGCATGGAAGCGACCTGATAATTGGTGATCCGCGGCTTGGAGAACTCGAGGAATTCTCCGGTCAGCTCCGTCATCCGCTCCACCTCGTCCGTGAGCAGCTCGTACCACGGCTTGATGTTATAGTCCTGCGTTTTCGACAGTTGCAAAAAGCCCTTGATGGTCGTCAGCGGATTGCGGATTTCGTGCGCCATGCCGGCGGACAGCTCGCCGATGACCTTGAGCTTCTCCGACTGGTAAAAGGTGCTTTCGCGCTCAATCTGCTCGATGAGCTGGTTCTTTTCCCGCTCGGTCTTGACGATGTACTGGATGATGAACACCACGGCCAGCGAGGTCAGAAAGTCGGAGATCACGGCGAGGCTGTTGTATTTGGTAGGGTCCATATACGTGATCCGGGCTGCCGTATAGAGCGCCATTGAGGCGAAGCCGACGAAGATGGATAAGGACATGCGCCGGATCGGATAGAGCACTTTGCTCAGCAGGATGATGTAGAGCGAATAGCACCAGTTCAGCTGAGAGGTGTAATGAAACCCGAAGAGCAGCAAGAACTGAATGAAGGAAAAGAGCCCGAACCGGTTCGGAAAAGGAATGTCGGAAAACATGCTGAGAATGAGCAGGAGACCCAGAACGATAAGCAGGATGTCATTCAGATCGTTCCCCAGGGAGAGGGAAGAATAGATGACGAAGATCACATAGAGTGGAAACACAACATAATAGATAGTCCGAGAGATCATCGTAGCAACTCCATGTGAAAAATTTTGCAAGTCATAGTCAACTTCCGCTTAATTCGACATTTTTCTCGCTTGTTCCTTCTTTTTTGTCGTATTTTTTTGGTAAATGCGTCATAGAGGCCATTTCTCTCGGTAAAGAGGCGTTCATAAGGAAAAAGAAGTCTTCTTCCATTCGGCGATGCTGAACAGCAGGTCGAAGGCTTCCAGACGATCCTCCCAATCCCGGCGGAAGCCGTCTGCCACAGATCGCACCTCGGTTTCGCAATGCCCGTGAATCATCGCATACAGATTGTAGGGCCAGTCAGGGTAAGCCTTGCGCCGGTAGCAGTGGCTCACCTCGGCGCGGGCGGCGAGCTGTTCGCCGGCTGCGGCGATCCAATCGAGCGGCAGCCGGCAGACCAGCATGCCGCCGGCGGCATACCCAGCGCGCTGATGGCGGAGCACGGCGCCGATCCGCTTGAGCGCCCCGGCTGCGCCCAAAGCCCTAAGCCGGGCGAGCGCCTCCTCGCGGCCGCACCCGGCCTGGCGCGCCAGCTCGCCGAAGGGATCGCGGCAGAGCGGAAGCTGATGAGCCAATCGGAGCAGGGTCGCATCAAGCTCGTCGACTGCCGGGGATAAGCTGCCGCCGGCAGCGCCGGCCGGCACCGGAGAGTCAGCGGCCATGTCCGGTTCCTCCTTCCATGTCCAGATAGACCTGCAGCTTGAACACTTGCTCGGAAGGAAAGTCGTACACTTGCTTCGCTTGGGAAATCTGCAGAATCCGCTCCAGAATGCGGGCTTTTTCCTCGTCCGTGGAGACGGACAAGGTGAACCACAGGTTGAGCCGGCCGGTCCTGCGGTAATTATGGGTGACGCCGGGATAGGAATTGACCACGCGGACCGTTTCCGCGTAGCGCTCCTCGGCGACCTCGAGCGCGTACAGCCCGCAGGTAAATCCGAGCCTGGACGGATTCAGCACGGCGCCGATGCGGCGGACGTAACCGTCCTGTTGGAGCCGCCGGAGCCGGTCAAGGACTTCGTCCGGATCAAGCCCAAGCGAGAGCGCGATCTGTCCGTAGGGGTCCTCCGCGAGCGGCAGCCCCTTTTGCATGAGATTCAGCAGCCGGCGGTCGACCGCATCCATTCGATCTTCCATAGATTAAACTCCTGTTCTCGGCGTTTTGTAGCACCAAGGCTCCTCGGCCATGTAATTTCCTTCATGGTAAGCGTAAGCGCGAGCCCGGCAGCCGCCGCACAGCCCGATGTCGGAGCAGGCTCCGCAAGCGCCTCCGTAGCGGGAGTAGTCGCGCAGCTCGCCGAACACGGCGCTGGTCCGCCAGATTTCATCGAACGGAGCTTCGCGGACGCTGCCCGCCTTCACGGGGAGATACGGGCAGATGTGGACGTCTCCGTCGGGAAGAACGCAGCAATAGGCTGTCCCGGCGAGACAGCCGCGGGTAAACCGCATCTTCAGTTCCATGTCGCGCGCCATGGGCAGAAACTGGGGGGCGCAGGTCGGCTTGATCTCCAGCCGGCTTTTGCTGCCGCGGTCGAGGACGGATCGCAGCACCGCAAAATAGCGGGCTTGCCGCAGCATGTCCTCCTCCATCCGGACGCCCCGACCGGTCGGCACCAGAAAGAACGGATGAAGCGCCTTCACTTCCAGCTCTTCGGCCAGATCGGCAACGGCGGGAAAATGGCCGGCGTTGTCCTCGGACAAGGTCATGTTGATCTGGACATCCAGCCCCGCCTCCTGGCAGTGGCGAATGCCCTGAATCGCCTTCTCCCAGGCATCCGGCCGGTTGCGGAAGCTGTTGTGAAAGGCGGGATCGCGGCTGTCGAGGCTGATGGCGGCCCCGGAGAGCCCGGCCGTCTTCAGCTCCGCCGCCGCCGACCGGGTGAGCAGCGTGCCGTTGGAGCCGATCGCCGTCCTGAGCCCAAGCGAGCCGGCGTAGGCGATGAGCTCGCAGAGGTCCCGGCGCATGAGCGGCTCGCCGCCGCTCAGGATGACGAGCCGGAAGCCGGCGCGTTTGATGCCGTCGAGGAGCCGCTTGCCTTCCTCGGTCGCAAGCTCGCCGTCCGTCGGAACGTCGGGGCCGGAATTGCGATAGCAGTGCTTGCAGTAGAGGTTGCAGGCTTTGGTCACATTCCAGGAGATCAGCACGGGCGGACGCCTCCCGCGAGCGACCGGCCATCCGGTCGAATCTCTTCGTCGTTCAGGTAGCAGGAGGGATCCTCGCTCCAGAAGTCTCCGGATGCCGCCGCCCGGGCGCGGAAATTGCCGTTGCACAGCGCAAGCCAGCCGCATGCTCCGCAGCGCCCCTTGAGGAGTGGCTGGCGATTCCTCAAGGCGGCGAGCAGCGGCTCCTCCGGATCGCTCCAGATCGAGCTGAAAGGCCGTTCGCGGATGCTGCCGAGCGGGCGGTCGCGGGTGAATTGATCGGGATAGACCTCGCCGCGCCAATCCACGCAGGCGAAGGCGATGCCGGAGCGATTGCCGCCGTTGTTCCGCAAGAGGGACAGGGCGGCTGCGGCCCGTTCCGGTACATGCTCGTTCATATATTGGTAGAGGAAGACGCTGTCCGCATGGTTGTCCACCGTGAGAAGCTCCGTCCTGACGCCGCGGGCGTGGAAATCCCGCGCGGCTTCGATCAGCCGCCGGACCGCGCCCCGCGCCTCCTCGCGGCTCACATCCTCGGCGCGCAGATCCCGCCCGCGCCCGGTGTAGACGAGATGATAAAAGCAGGCGCGGGGAATCCCTTCTTCCTCGATCAGCGCAAGGATGCGATCTAAGTCGCCGATGGTGCGGCGGCTGAGGGTGAAGCGCAGGCCGACCTTCTGGCCGGCGGCCAGGCAGTTGCGGATACCGGCAAGGGCTTGCCGGTAAGCGCCGGGAACCCCGCGGAAGCGGTCGTTGCCCTCCCCGATTCCGTCCAGGCTGATGCCGGCGTAACCGGTGCCGGCCTTCTTCAGACGCTGCGCCAGCTCTCCGGTGATCAGCGTCCCGTTGGTGGAGATCACCGGGCGAATCCTTCTCGCGGCGGCATATTCGATCAGCTCCGGCAAGTCCGGCCGCAAGAGGGGCTCGCCGCCCGAGAACAGCAGAACCGGAACCCGGAAGCCGGCCAGGTCGTCGATGAATGCAAGCGCCTCCTCATGTGATAGTTCGTCCGCAGCGGCGGCCGGGCCGGCGCTCGAATAACAGTGCAGGCAGCTCAGGTTGCAGGCCCGGGTCGCGTTCCAGACGACGACGGGGCCGTGTCCCGAGGCCGCGCCATGTCTGGACAGGGCGGCATCGGGAGCGTAGCGCAGCGCGTCTCCTTCCGAGGAACGGCCGGTTAACAAGCGGGTTAAGTTGAGCATGAAATGACCTCCATTTTCGTAATCGGAAGGCTTTTTCGGTTAGTATATCCTTTAATTGGAAACCATTATAAATCGGGATGTGATAAAAGCATGAATTTTATGCCAAAGCAGCGGCGGCAATCTCCTTCTTGCGGGGATTATCGATCATTGATTGCGCAAAAATTCGATGATTTGCATGCGAATGAACGAAAAGAACTGGCCGACCGTCGCTTATTTCAGCATGGAATACGGGCTTCATTCCGATCTTAAGCTGTATGCGGGCGGGCTCGGCATCCTCGCCGGAGATTATATCAAGGGGGCCAAGGGCATCGGAGCTCCGATCGCGGCGATCGGCATCAAGTGGAAGCAGGGCTACACGGATCAGCGGATCGACAAGGACGGCAGGCCGTACGATACGTACCATAATTACGTTTACGATTTTCTTGAGGATACCGGGGTCAAGGTTATGCGATCAGATGGTGCGAATCGGCGGCGATCCGTTCAACATGACCGTGGCCGGGCTCAGGCTGTTGCGCATCTCCAATGGCGTGGCTCAACTGCATGCCGAAACGGCCAACAAGATGTGAAAGGGGGTTGCCGGCCGCTCGGCGATCATCGGCATCACCAACGCCATTCATACCCCGACCTGGGTGGATGAGCGGATGAAGCGGGCGTTTGAAGAAGGCGGCGAACTGTGGGCGGTCCACTCCGAGCTGAGGGGCGAGCTGATCGAGGTGCCGACCTTTTACGGGAACCGGGCCAAGTGGGTGGAGATGATGAGGAAGAGCATCGCCACAACCCGGGAGGAGTTCGCTACCAAGCGGATGCTCGAGGAATATTTCAATCGGATGTACATCAAATAGTATTTGCATATCAAACCGGCCGGCCGATAGGATATGCGCTGAACTAACATGCCGGAAGAACGTAAGAAGAACGTACACAAAGGAACTGCGCTAGCGAAAAAGTCGAGAAAGGGTTTTTAAGCAGCTCCATAAACCGCAGGAAATTAGTTCCCCAAAGAAACCGCCCTTTGGTACAATGAGGAGAGCAAGTCTTTCCCCATATGCCCCGAACGGGCGGTTTTCGTCTGTCCCATGTACGGAATTTCACCGGAACGGAGAGGTTGAAGCTTGGAACTACAGGAAATCCGCGGACTGGCCGAACGCATTCGCGAGAATGTCGCCCAGGTCATCGTCGGCAAGGAAGACGCGATCGAGCTCATGCTGATCGCGCTGATCACGGGAGGGCATGTTCTCCTGGAGGATGTGCCCGGAACGGGCAAGACGCTGCTGGCCAAAACCCTCGCGAGGTCGCTCGATTGCAGCTTCAAGCGCATTCAGTTTACGCCCGATCTGCTTCCGTCGGATGTAAGCGGCATCAATTTTTATAACCAGAAAAGCGGGGAATTCGAATTTCGCGCCGGTCCGCTGTTTGCCAATATCGTGCTGGCCGACGAGATCAATCGGGCGACTCCGCGCACCCAGTCCAGCCTGCTGGAAGCGATGGAGGAGCGCCAGGTCAGCGTCGACGGAGAGACGCGCCTGCTGCCGGAGCCGTTCCTGGTCATCGCCACCCAGAACCCGGTGGAGAACCAGGGCACGTTTCCGCTGCCGGAGGCCCAGCTCGACCGCTTCCTGCTGAAGCTGTCGATGGGGTATCCGAGCACGGAAGAGGGGGTCGAGCTACTGCGCCGGTTCAAGGAGCGGAACCCGCTCGCCGCGGTGGTGCCCGTGGCCGGCCGGGAGCAGCTGCTCGCGGCGGGTAAGGCCTACGCGCGCGTGCGGGTGGACGACGATCTGCTGCGCTACCTCGTGGAGATCGCCGAGAAGACCCGCTCGCATCCCGAGCTGTCGCTCGGCGCAAGCCCGCGCGGGACACAGGCGCTGCTGCGGTCCGCCCAGGCGCTGGCCATCGTCCGCGGGCGGGATTATGTGCTGCCGGACGACATCAAGCGGCTCGCGGTTCCGGTGCTGGCTCACCGGCTGGTGCCGCGCAACCGGATGCGAAGCGCGGCCGGCGGCGCGGAGCAGATTCTGGAGCGGATTCTCGCGGACACAGCCGTTCCGGCGGAAGCCGCGACCCGCTAGGAGCAGGGCGATGGCAATCACTTGGTTTCTGCTGGCGGCGGCAGCCGTCACGCTGCTGCAAAGCTGGCTTTTCCGCATACGGGCTTTGCAGCGGGTCGCCTATTTCCGGCAGTTCAGCCGCAAGAACTGCTTCGCGGGAGACGAGATCGAGCTGGTGGAGACGCTCGTCAACCGCAAGCTGCTGCCGCTGCCTTGGCTGCGAATCGAATCGATGATTCCGGTCGGACTGCGCTTCGGCAGGCAGGCGGGCCTCGACATGTCGAGCGGTCAGCTCTACCAGAACCACAAAAGCCTGTTCAGCCTCATGCCGTATACGCGGATCATCCGCACCCACAAGGTCGTGTGCGAGCGGAGAGGATTCTATCAATTGAAGAGCGCTACGATGGCGGCGGGCGACCTGCTCGGCATCCCGGCGGCCGTCCGGCCTGTCACCGCGCTTGCGGAGCTTGCGGTTTATCCGCGGCCGGCGAATCTGGAGGAAGTGTCGATCGAATCGAACAGCTATCAAGGAGAGGTGACGGTCCGCCGCTGGATCGTGGACGATCCCTTTCTCACGAGCGGGGTGCGCGAGTACCGCTACGGCGATGCGCTGGGCCGGGTGAACTGGAAGGCCACCGCGCGCAGCGGCCGGCTGCAGGTTCACCAGCGCGATTATACGGCGGACCCGCGATTGGTCATTCTCGTCAATATGGAGGTTGACGAGCACATGTGGGGAGCGGTGACCGATCCGGCCATGATCGAACGGGCGCTCTCCATCGCCGCTGCTCTGGCCGGCGAGGCCGTGAGCCGCGGCATCCCGGTCGGGTTCGGTGCGAACGGCCGGGTGACGGGGGAGGACGAAACGGCCGTGCACGTCGATGCGGACGGAGGGACGGAGCATCTCTCGCTTCTCTTGGAGACGATGGCAAAGCTGGTCATCGAGAGATGCGAGCCGGTGGATGTGCTCCTGGAACGGGAAGCGCGGAGGGGAGCCGCCCATACCGATTACGTGCTGCTCACGGCTTTCGTCTCGGAGGCGATGGACCGCTGGATTCGGCAGCTTGAGGGCAGCGGCAATTCCGTCAGCCGCATCCGCCTGGAGCCGACGCCGCTCGCCGAGAAAGGAGGAAGGCCGGATGAGGAACGAATCGTCTGCGGATGAGGAAAGCGTTCGCGCCGGTAAAACCAAGCGGTTGGCGGAGACGAAGCGGAAGACCGCTCCCGCTGCGCTCCTGCAGTTGGCCGCCGAGGCGTTCTTCTATCTGCCGGTGTTCTTCCTGGTCGCCTTCGGCCTGAGCGGCCGGTTAGCCCTCCTGCACGACCTCGGCCCGGCGCAGGGGCTGGCCCAGGCGTTGGTCTCCGCCTTTGCCGGCTGGCTGCTGGCCGGGCGGCCCGGGTTCTGGCGATCGCTCGGCCAGTTTGCCGCTTGCTTGGCCATATCTATCGCCGCGGCTTATCTTCTGCTGGCGGAGCCGGCAGCCATCCGCTTGCTCGCGGCCGGCGGCTTCCTCTTCGCGCTGCGCGGCCGGCGGCTGGCCTACACTCCGCGCGAAGCGTACTTTCAGCCCGCCGCTAGCGCCGGCGGCCTGTTCAGCTACTTGCTGCTGCCGGTCTTCATCCGGTTGCAGCCCGCCCTGGAGCCGTACCGCGGCCTCTTGAGCGCGGCGGGGATCGCGGCGCTCGGCATGTTCTTCCTGCGGCTCAGCCGAATGAACCTGCTGAACGCCAATCAGCAGCGGGACAGCCGGGCGGCGGCCAGTCTGGTCTGGAGGAACCGCCTGTGGGCGCTGGTCCTATTCGGTCTCGTGCTGCTCGCCGGTTTTCTCAGGCCCATCGGCCTCCTGCTGCAGGCGGGAGCCCGCGCGGTGTGGCAGCAGCTGGTCCGGTTTTACCTGTGGCTGCTGCCGGACGGGTCGAACACGCCCGCTCCCGCTGCTCCGAGCGAGCCGCAGAACTTCCCCGTCCTGCCGGAAGCGGCAAAGCGCCATCCCTGGCAGGTAGTCCTGGAGAAGATTGTGGAATACGCGGTTTGGATCGCGCTCGCCGCCCTGCTCCTCTATTTACTGTACCGGGGAGCGAGAGGGCTGCCCGGCCTGCTGGGCAGATGGAAAGCGATCCTGGCCAGGCTCATCGGAAGGGGCGTACCGGATGAAGCGGCTTCTTACCGCGACGAGAAAGAGTCGCTTCTGGAGCTTGCCGAGACTCCCCGCCTCTTGGCCGGGCGGATGAGACAATGGTTCGGCCGGCGGTTCCGGAAGAGGGAGAGCTGGGATTCGCTTGCCGACAACCGGGAAAGGGTGCGTTACCTCTACCGCCTGCTCCTCAAGCGAGCCGCAGAGCAGGGCAGCAAACCGCTGCCGGCCGCCACTCCTCTGGAGATCGGGCGGGAGCTTGCCGCCCGGACGGATCTTCGGATGCCGGCGGTGGCCCTGGCGGAGCGGTACAGCGACGTCCGGTACGGAGAGGCGAAACCCTCCGATGAAGAAGTGGACGAGTTGGCTAAATCTGTATTTATAAGATGAATTAATAGATTAAATCGATGAAGCTTTAAAGCGGTGATTGAACTTAATATTACACATACCTGACATGAAGAAAACAGGCTTTTTGGCAGGGAAACTCTCCATCACCAAAGGTTAGTTTTCTTGGCGCTTTCACCGGAAACCGGCGGGCGCTTTTTTGTTTTTCCTTGATATATAAAGATTTTTCGGATTTTCGAGACGAGGGGCTCCTGTCAGATGATTGAAATAAATTATACCCAGACAGCGTTTTTTTTATGGGGGCGTTCACGTTTTGTTCAAGGTTCTATCTAGCGGCTTTAAGGTCTTCGTGTTAATATAAATAACATTAAATCTGCTTAATCTGGTGCGCTGACGCATCGCGGCGGCAACACCAAACACAGACAAAGAATCGAGAGGGTGCCTGATGGATTATCACATTCAGCAATTGATCAACGGGATTTCGACCGGCAGCATCTACGCCTTGATCGCCTTGGGCTATACGATGGTGTACGGGATCATCAAACTCATCAATTTCGCACACGGCGACGTCTTCATGGTCGGGGGCTTCGTCGGACTCTATACGACACAGATTCTCTCCGCCTATCTTCCGCCTATCCCGATGTTCCTCACCGCTTTGATCGTGGCGATGACGTTCAGCGCTGTGCTCGGAGTGCTCATCGAGCGGCTGGCCTACCGCCCGCTGCGCGGAGCTTCCCGCATAGCCGTTCTGATCACGGCCGTCGGCATGTCCTTCTTTCTGGAGTACGCCATGATGTATATCGTCGGTCCCCAGGCCAAAGGCTACCCCGGCATCATCGAAAAGAAGACCTATCATCTCTACGGCGACATTCAGATCGATTCCAATCAGGTGATGATCCTGCTCTCCACCATCATCCTGATGCTCGTTCTGGTCTATGTGGTTCACAAGACCAAGACCGGCAAGGCGATGCGCGCCGTATCCTTCGACATGGAAGCTGCCCGGCTGATGGGCATCAACGTCGACCGGACGATCTCCGCAACCTTCGCCATCGGCTCGGCGCTGGCCGCCGCCGCTGGCGTCATCTTCGGGATGACCTACAGCTCGATCGATCCGCTGATGGGCATCATGCCCGGTCTGAAGGCTTTTATCGCAGCGGTTCTGGGCGGTATCGGCAGCATCCCCGGCGCGCTCGTCGGCGGGCTTCTGCTCGGGACGATCGAGACGGAAGTATCCGCGAACGGATTTTCGATGTGGCGGGACGGCGTGGCTTTTCTGGTGCTCATCCTCATTCTCATCTTCCGGCCCTCCGGCCTCTTCGGCAAAAACGTCAAGGAGAAGGTGTAACTCATGGCGGTCCTGCGAAAACACGGCTCCTTCCGGCTCATGGTGATCATGCAGAAACTCGGTTCCTTCTGGATGTTCCTTGCCGGCTCCCTCGTCGTCTTCGCCGTCATTCAAGTCCTGCTCAGCACGGGCGCGATGGGCGATGTCTTTCAATCCACGGTCGTTCTGATCGGCATCAATATCATTCTCACCGTCTCGCTTAATCTGATCAACGGCATCACCGGCCAGTTCTCCCTCGGCCACGCCGGCTTCATGTCGGTCGGCGCGTATGCCTCGGCAATCATGACGCTCGATTTCAACGTTCCCTTCCCGCTCGCCCTCATCATCGGCGGCTGCGTGGCCGCGCTCTGCGGAGCGATCATCGGCATCCCCACCCTGCGGCTGAAGGGCGACTATCTCGCCATCGCCACTCTCGGTTTCGGCGAGATCATCCGCATCGTCTTCCTGAATACCGACTATGTGGGCGGGGCCGCTGGACTCAGCGGCATTCCCAACAAGACGACGTGGGTCTGGCTGTTCTTCTTCACCCTGGTATCCGTCATCCTGATCCAGAATTTCATTCGCTCGAAGCACGGTCGGGCCTGCATTGCGATCCGCGAGAATGAGATTGCGGCGGAAGCGATGGGCATCAACACGACGACCTACAAGGTCATCGCCTTCATGATCGGCGCCTTCTTCGCCGGCATCGCCGGCGGCTTGTCGGCTCACTTCTTCTACGTCATCAATCCATCCAGCTTCGGCTTTATGAAATCGTTCGAAATTCTGGTCATGGTGGTGCTCGGCGGCCTCGGCAGCACGAGCGGCGCGATTATCGGGGCGATTGTTCTCACCTTACTGTTAACCTTGCTGCAGCCTTATCCCGAGCTGCGAATGATCATCTACTCGGCTTCACTTGTTTTGATGATGATTTTCCGTCCGGGCGGTCTCTTGGGGACGAAAGAATTTACCCTGTCGTTTTTGAATAAGAAGGAGGGGGATCCGCATGGCATCGCAAGCCGTTCTGCTTAATGTCAAGGAGGCCAGCCGTCAATTCGGCGGCATCCGCGCCCTTACCGATGTCTCAATTCAACTTCGCTCCGGGGAGCTGATCGGCCTGATCGGACCGAACGGGGCCGGCAAGACGACCCTGTTCAACTTGCTCACCGGCGTCTATGAGCCCTCGCAGGGCGAGATTACGCTGAATGGCCAGTCGATCGGCGGCAAGAAGCCGTATGAGATCTGCCAAAAGGGGGCGGCTCGGACGTTTCAGAACATCCGGCTGTTCGGAGAGATGACCGTGGCGGAGAACATCAAGATCGCCTATACCCAGCATGCCAAGTACTCCGTCTGGGCTTCCTTCTTCCGGCTTCCCGGCTTTTACAAGGGAGAGAAGGAAATTGCGGAGAAGACTGATGAATTGCTCAAGATCTTCGGGCTGTCCGAACAGAAGGATGAGAAATCGAAGAATCTCAGCTATGGCGCACAGCGCCGTCTGGAGATCGCCCGCGCCCTCGCCGCCCGGCCGAAGCTGCTCTTGCTCGATGAACCGGCAGCCGGCATGAATCCGCAAGAAACCCGCGAGCTGATGAACCTCATTCGCTGGATCCGCGAACAATTCGAGCTGACCATCCTGCTGATTGAGCATGACATGTCGCTTGTCATGGGCGTCTGCGACCGCATCTATGTCCTGGATCAAGGCAAGCTCATCGCCGAAGGAACTCCCGAACGCATCCGAAACAACAAGGCAGTCATCGACGCATATCTCGGACAGGAGGCCTAGCCGGCATGCTCAAAGTCGACAATATTGATGTGTATTACGGGGCGATTCACGCCGTGAAGGGCTTATCCATCGAGGTCAACCAAGGCGAGATCGTGTCCCTGATCGGCGCCAACGGCGCGGGCAAGTCTACGCTTCTGAAGACGATCTCCGGTCTGCTGAAGCCCAAGACGGGTGATATCCGCTTCATCGACAAGCCGATCGCCGGCTGCTCCGCGCAGTCGATCGTGAGCCTCGGGCTCGTGCACTGCCCGGAAGGAAGGCGGATCTTCTCGAACATGTCGGTGGAAGAGAATCTCGATCTCGGCGCTTACTTGCGCAAGGACAACGAGATTCAGAAGGATATGAACAGCGTCTACGAGCGCTTTCCCCGGCTTGGCGAGCGCCGCAAGCAGCAGGCGGGAACCCTGTCGGGCGGCGAGCAGCAGATGCTGGCCATCGGCAGAGCGCTCATGAGTCGGCCGAAGCTGCTGTTGCTCGACGAACCTTCGATGGGGCTCGCTCCAATGCTGGTTCAGGAGATTTTCCGGGTCGTCGAGGAGATCAACAAGTCTGGCACTACGGTGCTGCTCGTCGAGCAGAACGCCAATCAGGCGCTGAAGATTGCCGATCGGGCTTATGTGCTGGAGACGGGCAAGATCGTCCTGTCCGGCACAGGAGCGGAATTGTCCGTTGCGGAAGAGGTTAAGTTGGCTTATTTGGGCCATTAACAAATACATTAGGGGGACAAGGGAGGATACCGTATGAAGGCAAAGAAAGTTACGATTTTGGCGGCAGCGCTCGTTCTTGCAATCGGAACGGCAGGCTGCGGCAGCAAAAAGGCCAGCGACAGCGGAGACATTCTGATTGGGGCCAACTTCGAAATGACCGGGGGTGTCGCTTCCTTCGGAACTTCCTCGCTGAACGGCGTAAAGCTGGCCGTCAAGCAAATCAATGATGCCGGCGGCGTTCTCGGACGCAAGCTGAAGGTGGAGGAAGCCGACAATGCTTCCAAGGCGGAAGAAGCAACCCGCGCCGCCCAGAAGCTCGTTTCCGACGGAGCCGTAGCCCTCATTGGTCCGGTCACCACAGGCAATACGATGGGAGCCGTTCCGGTTGCCATGGAGAAGAAGATTCCGCTGATCACGCCGACCGCCACCGCCGTCAAGGTCACGGTCGACGAGCGCACCGGCAAGGTGAACGACTACATCTTCCGCGCTTGCTTCATCGATCCCTTCCAGGGTCAAGTCATGGCGAACTTCGCCTTGAACGAGCTGAAGGTGAAGAACGTAGCCATCTACGTCAATTCTTCCAGCGATTATTCCAAGGGGCTGCAGAAGTTCTTCAAGGAAACCTTCACCAAGGGCGGAGGCAATATCGCAGCCGAAGAATCGTTCCAGGAAAAGGATACCGACTTCAAAGCCGTACTGACCCTGATCAAGTCCAAAAATCCGGACGCCATCTACGTACCCGGCTATTATGAAGAAGTCGGCAAGATCGTCAAGCAGGCCCGCGACCTCGGAATTACGGTTCCGATTCTCGGCGGCGACGGCTGGGATTCCCCGAAGATCGTCGATATCGCTGGCAAGGAAGCACTGAACAACACCTTCTTCTCGAACCACTACGCTCCGGACGATACCTCCAAGGAAATTCAGGATTTCGTTTCTGCGTACAAAAAGGAATACAATAACCAGACGCCGGACGCTCTGGCCGCTCTCGGCTATGACTCCGTCAAGCTGCTGACCGACGCCATCACCCGCGCCGGGACGACGGAATCCGGCAAGCTGAAGGATGCCCTCGCCGCGACGAAGGACCTCAAGCTCGCCACCGGTACCGTGACGCTGAACGAAAACCATGACCCGGTGAAATCCGCCGTCGTCCTGGAATTCGTCGATGGCGTGCAGAAGTTCAAGACGAAGATCGATCCGCAATAATTCGATTGTTTATCCCTTCGCCAATAGACTAAGGAACTGCGCTGAAACGTTATTGCGGCGCTGCTCCCAAGCTTGACCCACTGCCGATTTATCCGCCCAAGCGGAAACCGCCGCTCGCTGAATGTAAGCGCAGGTTTCCCGCTGTGGGCGGATTTTTTTGTCCGTTATCTGTTCGTCGGAGATGCCGGGCTGTCGTAATGGAACGGCAAGCAGGCGGAGCGGGTTTTGTGCTGCCCGATCCTTTTGCTACAATAGAAGAGTTCGATCATCGCCATAGATCCCCAGGCTGGAAAGGATTCTTCCATGAACATTGTGCTCGCCACCCTGAATGCCAAGTACATTCATACCAACCTTGCGCTGCGGCTCTTGAAAGCCTATTGCGGCGAGGAATTTCCCGTGGAGATCGCGGAATATACGATCAAGGACCCGTTGATGAACATCGTCACCGACCTGTACGGCAGACGGCCCGATGTGCTCGGGTTCTCCTGCTACATCTGGAACATTGAGGAGACCCTGAAGATCGCGGCAATGGTCAAAAAAATCTTGCCGGACACCCTCATCGTGCTGGGGGGACCCGAGGTTAGCTATGACGCCGACGTCTGGCTGAACCGGTCGCCCGCCGTCGATTTCATCGTCATGGGCGAAGGGGAGGAGCCGCTTCGCGCCCTGCTCCGGCAGATGCACGGCGAACGCCGGTGGAACCGGGTGGATGGCATCGCTTATCGCGACGGAGCGCATGTCCGGCTGAATCCGCCGGCGGCCAAGCTCGACCTGAGCGCCATCCCCTCGCCGTACCGGTTTCCCGAAGACGCGCCCGAACTCGGCAACCGCATCGTTTATTTCGAGACGAGCCGCGGCTGCCCATTCAACTGCCAGTTTTGCCTGTCGAGCATCGAAACGGGGGTGCGCTATTTCGACATCGAACGGACGAAGGCGGACCTGTTATACCTGGTGCAATCCGGGGCGAAGACGATCAAGTTCGTGGACCGCACGTTCAATATCAAGCGCGACTACGCGCTGGAGATGTTTGATTTTCTCATCAAGAACCATGGGGGCTGCGTCTTTCAGTTCGAGATTACGGCCGACATCATGCGGCCGGAGGTACTGCAGTTCCTCGCCGAGAATGCGCCGCCGGGAATCTTCCGCTTCGAGATCGGCGTGCAGTCGACCAACGAGGAGACGAACGCGCTGGTGCAGCGCAAGCAGATTTTCGCGAAGCTGTGCCGGACGGTGAATGCCGTGAAGGAATCGGGGAGGATCGACCAGCATCTCGACCTGATTGCCGGCCTGCCCGGGGAAAATTACGCCTCCTTCCGAAAAACCTTCAACGATGTATTCGCGCTGCGCCCGGAAGAGCTGCAGCTCGGCTTCCTGAAGATGCTGCGCGGCACCGGTCTGAGGCGCGATGCCGGCAAGTATGGGTATGTCTATATGGAGCAGCCGCCCTATGAGATCCTGATGAACGATGTCCTCTCGTTCGCGGATGTGGTGCGCATCAAGCGGACGGAGGACAAGCTGGAAAAATACTGGAATGACCACCGGTTTGACCATTCCGTCACTTATTTGATCGAGCAGGTGTTTGCGACGCCGTTCGACTTTTTTCAGGAGTTCGGAGATTATGCGGCGGAGCAGGGCTGGGGAACGACGGGGCATCAGCTGGAGGATCTGTTCGGACGCCTGCACCAGTTTCTGGTCGCGCGCGGAACGGAGCGGCTGGAGGTCGCGGAGGGGCTCATGAAGCTGGATTATTTCCTGGGACATAAGTACAAGCCGCGCAAGATCTGGTGGGAGTTCCGACTCGGCAAGGAGTCGCACGGCGAGTTCATGCAGCTCGCGGCGGAGCATCCCGAGCGGTTTGCCGGGCCGTTCGGGGCGAGGGGGACCGCTTCCGCCGAACCGGTTGGACGCAACAGGGAAGAGGCGGATGGCCGTCGCTGGAATGCGAAGGAGCTCGGCAAGCACGCGATGGTGGAGGTGCTGCCCTTTGATCTCCAGCTCTACCTGCGGGAGCGGCGGATCGACGGGTCGCGGCAGACGCTGCTGCTTGCCTTCTACCCGCCGGGACAGGAGCGGGCGGAGTGTTATGCGACTCTGCTGTAAAGGGTGCAGTGTTAAATTTTCAGCGGTTACAGCCCTGCCTCTATCATAAAAACCTTGCGCCCCTCTTATTGTGTATAATTGTGTATATTGGAATATAATCAAACTTTCCGCTTTCAAGGGCCGTTATGTATGATACGCTAACAACTAAGATTCAAGGAAAGGGTGATTTCCTATGAAGACATATGCGAAAGACCATCTCACAATTCCGGGGAGGGCGACGATACGATAACCCTCCTTTCCTGATGGAGGTAATCAATTGAACGATCAATTGGAAATAAAACCGTTGGATGCGGTTTTATTGGACAGCGCGACCGAAATGGCCTTGGAGAACTATGAACGGGAAGCAAAAACCGTATGAAGGGCGCGACCTCCCCTTTATATGGTTACGGCATCCGCAGCGCGAGACGTGCGGAAGTAATCGGCAAGCTGTTTCAAAGTACAGCCGTAGAACTATGTGAAAGGTATGCTCAAAGATTGCGCGTATGCGTGTACGCGCATGATGCGGATGTGCTGCGGACTTATATCATGAGCGCTTTCGCCATGGATGTAGCGGATGTGGCAAGGGATGTCAAAGATCCGATAGCGGTGATCGGAAGAGAGAACGGGGTGAAATTCACTTTCAAGGAATTAGGCAAGCGGGAGTTGACCGCTTACCGAGATGAAATAATCGGATTGTACCGCGGCCTCATCAATCATTTGCGAAGGAGTCCGATTTTCTATCACTGCCGGTATTTCCTTCCGCTGGAAGAACGGTTCGATGATTTCCTCACAGAGGACATGCGTATTTTTGCGGCCTTCGACGAGGGAAAGCTGATCGGTATGATAGACTCCGAGCCCGCGGGGGAAGGGATTCAAACGTTCGGAGGCAAAAGCATGGGCATGGGAGACGTGTTTGTTGTTCCTTCTTATCGTGGCCTCGGCGTTGCCCACGCCTTGCTGGAGTACGCAAACCATGAGCTGAAAAGCAGCGGAATCCAGAGGCTGTATGTGATGCACGGAACCATCAATCCGACCGCGCGAGGATTTTGGGATAAGTTCTTTACTCCTTACGCTTATACCATGACCCGAAGCATCGATCCTGCTATGTTGGGCCCCATTGAACCCGTATAACGAGACTGGAGAAGAGAATACGAATGCAAAAAGCCGGCCGCGGTGACGTGCGACCGGCCTTTTCCGTGTTTACGGCAGGTAGCTGTGGAGAACGGTGAGCTCTCCGTCCAAGGTATACGCTCCGAGAGAGGCAGGCAGCAGATAGCATTCGCCCGGCGCAAGCTCGGCTTCGCCGCCTTCCCAGGCGAGCTTGCCATGGCCTTCGCAGACGACCAGGATGGCGAAGGTCTCCGGCGAGGTCGCGAGCTTCCAAAGCTTCCGGACGACGCCCTTTTCCGTCACGAAATAGGGGGAATGGGCGAGCTCCAGCCACTCGTTCGGCTTGGCCGCATTCGTCTTCAGCCGCGATGCGCCTGTTCCTTCATAGGCGATCACATTCAGCGAATCTTCGACATGCAGCTCGCGGGGCTTGCCGTCGAGTCCGGGCCGGCTGTAGTCGTACAAGCGGTAGGTGGTGTCGGAATTTTGCTGGATTTCGGCGACGAGCACTCCGGCGCAGAGCGCGTGAACCGTACCGGCCGGAATATAGAAGGAATCTCCGGCTTCGACCGGCACCTCCTGCAGGCTGTTCATGATGCGGCCTTCCCGGATAGCATCGGCCAGTACCTCACGGCCGACCCCGTCCTTCAGGCCGTAGATGATCTTCGCCCCCGGCTTGGCGCTCACGACATACCACATCTCCGTCTTGCCGAGCTCACCCGGGGGAAGCTTCTCGTAATCGTCGTTCGGATGCACCTGCACGGAGAGATCGTCCTGGCAGTCGAGCAGCTTGATCAGAAGCGGGAACCGGGCATCCGGCGAATAGCCTTTGCTGCCGAAGAATTCGCGGCCGTAGCGCTCGCGGACTTCGTTCAGGCCGAGTCCGGCCAATTCGCCGCCGATGACCTTGGTCGTGCCGTTGGCGTGGTCGCCGATGGTCCAGGCTTCGCCGATTCGCCCTTCCGGCAGCTCGAAGCCGAATTGCTCCAGAGCGCGGCCGCCCCAGACCCGTTCTTTCAATTCCGGTTTAAATTTCAGGGGATAAGCTTTCATGATTGCATTTCCGCCTTTCTCTCTTGAAATTAGGCTCAACCTCAAAATCAGTGCTTGACGGTGTTCTCTTGCCCCATGCGCAAGGTCTGGCAATCCCCCCAAAACCTATTTTGTGCAGGTCTGATTGCGGAGTGAGAGTCTGTCGCGAGGCTGGAGCTGAACGAATGCCGGGGTGGTCTGTGTGTCCGGCTTTCGTGTTGCCGATTTCGTGCGGAATTGGTGGGCTAGAACCGGAACTCCAACCCCATTCGTGACCACCTGTGATTAGCCGTCACCACCCGTGACCACCCGGTAGAAATAGGAGGAATTTTTACCGCTATTAGGTCTAGTAGCCTGTTGGGCACCAAAATAGAGGAAGTTTTTACCGCTATTCTTGCAAATCCCGGCAAATCTATATCGCCATAGTAGATTAGCGGTAATTTTTACCTTTGTTTGGCCGCAGTAGCTTGTTGATCTCAGAATAACGGTCATTTTTACCTCTATATCGGTTTCGGCCTCAGACGCACGAAACGGGACTGCTTGGGAGGAGCTTCGTGCGGCCCTTGCCTCTTAGAGCATCTTCTCAAGGCCCTTGCCGTTCAGAGCGTCTTCTCAAGGCGCCGAGCGAGATATGGAACCATGAGTGTCAAGCACTGATTTTCACTTTGACCCTGCAGAACTGCGTTTCGTCACGGCCAGCAGGTACGGCGCGGCAGCCGGACGGTTGACGAAGCGGTAGACCATCGCTTCGAACGCCTCACCCGGCAGCCGTTCCGCCCAATTCTGCACAGCGGCGGCTTCAAGGTCTCCGCCGGCGTGGCCGGGGTACAGCACCGCCGTCAGCACGCCGCCCGGCCGCAGCAGCCGGCAGGCGGCCGCAAGCGCCGGGATCGTCGTCTCCGGCACGGTGATCAGGCGGCTGTCCGAGCCGCCCGGCAGATAGCCGAGATTGAACATGACTGCGGCCAGCTTGCCATGGTGCGCCGGATCGACGGCTTCTTCCATCCGGTGATGCGACAAGCCGAACAGCTTGACCTCCGCCGTCCCGGCTTGCCCGGCGAGGCGCTGCCTGCTGCGTTCCAGCGCTTCTTGCTGGACATCGAACGCGTAGACTGTTCCGCGCGGACCGCTCTTTTGCGCGAGGAAGAGCGTATCCACGCCGCTTCCGGCCGTCGCGTCCACCGCCGGTTCTCCCGGCTGCAGGCGTTCGCCCGCCAGCTTCTGGGCGAAGGCGAGCACCGATACGAATCCCATCCGCTATCCGTCCTTCCCGGCATCCTCCGATTCTGCCTTACCTGACCGCTATGCCGGCCTCCGAGTACAGCTTCCCCTGCCAGGTGTTCCGCCGTTCGAGCTCGTCGTCGATGGCATTCAGAACCTCCCATTTCTTAAGGCTCCACATCGGGCCGATCAGGAGGTCCCGGGGAGCGTCGCCGGTCAGCCGGTGCACGACCATCTCCGGCGGCAGAAATTCCAACGTATCGGCGATGAGCCCGACGTATTCGTCCTTCTCCAGAAAGCGCAGGAGCCCGGCTTCGTACTGCTTGACCATCGGCGTCTTCTTCATCAAGTGAAGAAGATGGATCTTGATGCCCTGCACGTCCATGCGGGACACAGCCCGCCCGGTAGCCAGCATCATCTCCCGGTCCTCGCCGGGCAGGCCGTAGATGATATGGGCGCAGGTGCGGATGCCGTGCCGGCGCAGCTTCCCGACCCCTTCGACAAAACAGGCCGTGTCGTGGGCGCGATTGATGATGGCGGAGGTCGATTCGTGCACTGTCTGCAGGCCCATCTCCACCCACAGATAGGTCCTTCGGTGCAGCTCAGCGAGGTACTCCACCACGTCATCCGGCAGGCAGTCCGGACGGGTCGCTATGGAAAGTCCCACGACGCCCGGCTGTTCCAGAATCGCCTCGAAGTATTCGCGAAGAACGTCGACGGGCGCGTAGGTGTTGGTATAAGCCTGGAAATACCCGATGTAGCTGGCTTCCGGCCATTTTCGGTGTTGGAGGTCGCGGACGCTGTTGAATTGGGTGACCAGGTCGTCCCTGCGTCTGCCGGCAAAATCTCCCGACCCTCTGGCGCTGCAGAAGGTGCAGCCTCCGATCGAGATGCGGCCGTCCCGATTCGGGCAGGTGAACCCTGCATCCAGCATCACCTTGAACACCTTGGTGCCGAAGCTGCGGCGCATTTCGTGGTTCCAGGTATGGAACCGTTTGCCGTTCCAGGTCAGCGGTTGTGACGTTTGCATGGGCTTCGGTTCCTCCCGTTCGGATGATGCTATCTAATGAAGCGAATCGCTTACCCCATTTTAGCGGAAAACCGGGGAAATTGCGAACCCGATTCCGTGCGGGAAAACGCAAATCCCCGCTCCGCCGGAACGCCCTCACCCGGATAATCCCCGCGCCTGCGGAGAACAATAACTGCGTACCACAAATCACTTTGAAGAAAGGGGTTTTCCATTGAAAAAGCTCGGTTTGGCTCTTATGGCTCTTATGCTCTCTTCGGGAATGGGAGCCGGCGCGGTTTTGGCGGAGGGTGCGGCGACACAGCCCGCAAACATGACAGCTACCACAGGAACGACGACCGGCGCTGCATCGACGATCTACACAGGCACCGGCGCCGGTATGACCGGCACGGGCCTCGGCACGGTGGGCACGACGCCGGCAGCGCCGAGCGGCGTGGCCAACTACGGACGCGTCTACACCAGTCCGCTTCCGGTCGTCAGCCCGACTCCGTTCACCACCCCGACTCCGATTGTTACCCCCGTTCCCGGCAACTATGGCGCGACCGGCACCTACAATACCTACGGCCGGCCGTACGGAACGAATCCTTACGGCACCGGGATCCGCACGAACACGTATCGGGTTCGCACGACGGCGGCGAACGCCGGCAACTGGGGTTGGCTTGGTCTTCTCGGCCTCTTCGGTCTTGCTGGGCTCCGGAACCGCAACGAACGGCCTGTGGATGATCGTTCGCGCGACAAGATTTAAGCGGTCAAGAATCCGCCTTATTTCCACCGGAAGCCCGGGGAGAAAGGCGGATTTTCATGTGCAAAAAATCGAGTAAAATCGGGCTTTTTGACTTGAAAAATCTAACATGTTATGTTATATATTACAAGTGATTCTTCTCTATCTGCCGAATGCTCTGCCTTCGACTTACCTGTTCAAGCCGCCCGTCTCTCCCGTCGCCATACCATTAGGAAAAAGGAGTGAACCCGCATGGCCGTACAAGTCGCCGTTCCGGAAAAGAAGGTCACCGTGGAGCTGACCGTCAAGGAAGCGATGGCCCTCGGAGGCTACCGATTCAATGGCGATCCGCATGTCCGCACCGCTGCGCTCAAACGGGTACTGGACTCGCTCGACAAGACGCTGCTCGAATCGAAGTAACGAACGCCCTCAATTACGCCAGCCTCTGCATCCGTTTGCAGGGGCTTTTCATTTTGCATTTTCCTGGGGGATGGCTTATCCTTTGGTAGATACTAGGCTGGTTGGAGGAACAAACGGATGCGACTTAGAGGAAGAAAAGGGATACGCGAAGCGCTGGAGCTGCAAAAGGACCTGATCGTTCTGGACCCGCGGCAGCTAAAGGGCAAATGGCGGGAGCATTTTGGCAATGACCGCCCGATCCACATCGAGCTCGGCATGGGCAAGGGAATCTTCATCAGCGAGATGAGCCGGCGCAGCCCGGATATCAATTTCATCGGCATCGACCGGTACGACGAGCTTTTGCGGCGGGCCGCGGATAAGGCCCGCAGCCTCCATGAAGAGGGAAGGGACAGATGGAATCTGGCGCTCGCCTTGCTCGATATCTCCCATATATCGGAGGTGTTCGCGGCGGGAGAGGTGGAGCGGATCTACCTGAACTTCAGCGATCCCTGGCCGAAGAAGCGGCACGCCCGCCGGAGGCTGACCGCTCCCGGTTTTCTCAGTCAGTATGCCGGTTTTCTGGATGAGCGCGGAGAGGTCCATTTGAAGACGGATTCCCGGCTTCTGTTCGAATACTCCTTGAATTCCTTTGCCGACATGGGGCTCAGGATGCGCAACATCTCCCTCGATCTGCACGGAGACGGGATTCGGGAAGACCTGGTCATGACGGAATATGAAACGAAGTTTGTCGAACAAGGGCTGCCGATTCATCGCTGCGAGGTGGTCATCGGCCCGGTTGCCTTGCGGGAGCATGTACGGAAGCTGGCGGAAGAGCGGCAGGATGCGGCGGAATCGGACCTGATTTGACCTTTTTTGGATTCGCGCGATCCGTCTAGTGCGCAGTTCCCAATTTTCCGCCGGAATGGAACTTTCCCGGGTTTGAAACGTTCTCTAATTTGACAGACTAAATGCTGATGATTCAGCCGGGGACGGACCGGGTAAAACGTGGGGAACAACCCGGAGCAGCGGCGAAGGGAGGTCGACAATCGGAGAGCCTGCAGAATCGCCAAAACGCCAGAAACAGCCTGTTTTGCCGGGTTGTGGGGCGAACTGGGGCCCTGTGGGTACATAACCATCCCGTTTCCTCGCGATGCCTCCGCTTTTGCCGGGAGCCGGGGTTTTGACAAACGGGAGCAATCAAGCGAAAATCAGAGTCGGGCGGCGTGTTAAGAACGCTTTAAAGAGATAAAGAAACAGAAGAGCTTAAGAAAAAGAGAGAAAATCAAATACACAAGCTGTATTTGAAAAAGGGGGAAACATAATGCTGGACACGGTACTTGTTGCTTTGCAAGTGGTGTTTGTGCTGATCGGAGGGTATCAGACGATCGTGGCGTTTTTTGGCCTCGTCCACAAGGACAGGCGTGCCGTCTTCGCGCCGCAGAAATCGTTCGCCATCCTCGTCGCCGCTCACAATGAAGAGAAGGTCGTCGGCGCGCTCCTGGAGAACCTGCGCCACCTGAATTATCCGAAAGAGCTTTACGAAGTGTTCGTCATCGCCGACAACTGCACCGACAAGACGGCCGCCATCGCCCGCAGCTACGGTGTCCAAGCGTTTGAACGGCACGATCCGTCGCGCCGGGGCAAAGGCTATGCGATCGAATGGATGCTGCGCGAGCTGTGGAAGCTGCCCCGCCAGTTCGACGCCGTCGTCATGTTCGACGCGGACAACTTGGCGAGCCCGGATTACCTCCTGCACATGAACAACGACCTTTGCGCCGGTCATCGCGTCATCCAGGCTTATCTGGATACGAAGAACCCGCACGATTCCTGGATTACCTCGGCTTATGCCATTTCATACTGGTTCTGCAACCGGCTGTGGCAGATGTCCCGCACGAACCTGGGACTGGCCAATTACCTCGGCGGAACGGGGATGTGCTTCGAGGCGAAGCTTTTGCGCGAGATCGGCTGGGGAGCCACCAGCCTGGTGGAGGATCTGGAATTCACCATGCGTTGCGTCAAGCGCGGCATCAAGCCGATCTTCAACTACGAAGCCAAGGTATTCGACGAGAAGCCGCTCACCTTCAAGGCTTCCTGGAAGCAGCGGCTGCGCTGGATGCAGGGCCACTTCGAGGTTGCCCGCCGCTATTTCTTCCCCTTGCTCTGGCAGGGGATCAAGGAGCGCAGCTGGACCAAGATCGACATGTCGCTCTATGCGCTGAACGTCTACAATGTCTTCGTCACCGGAGTGGTGACGACGATCCTCTATTGCGACATGCTCCTGCCGGGCAAAACGCATTTCACTTCGGTCTACGCCCATGCGCCCTGGCTGCTGATGACCTTTTCGCTGCTCAGCGTCATCCAGTTCCCGATCGCGCTCTACCTGGAGAAGGCGCCGAAGGCGATCATCAAGTCGCTCATCACCTTCCCGATCTACCTGCTGTCCTGGTACCCGCTGACGTTCTACGCCTTCTTCACGCAGACGAACAAGCAGTGGAGCCACACCCAGCATACGCGGGTCATCCGCATCGACGAGATGCAGAAGCAGGCGAGCTGATTTAAAACCATGATCTAAAAACAAGAATTGACTTGCCGCTTGCAGCATGCTATCATGTTTAAGTGTGTTTCACGAAGAAGAAGCGCCCGCTTCTCACCTGCCCGGCAACGGCCGGCTGGTTCATCCAAACCGTTACGAATGCTGTTGCGAGCTATGGAGATGTGGGCTGTATTCTGCCTGCATCTCCTTTTGATTTGGGCAGACAATGCGACCAACCATTACGTGGAGGTGGAAAGCTATCAGTAAGGACCATATGATCAACGACGAAATTCGTGTCAAGGAAGTGCGGCTCATCGGCGCTAGCGGCGAACAGCTCGGCATCGTGCCGATCCGGGAGGCGCTTCAGCTTGCGACGGACGCGAACCTCGATCTGGTGAACGTGGCTCCGCAGGCCAAACCCCCGGTATGCCGGGTGATGGATTACGGGAAGTTCCGCTACGAGCAGCAGAAGAAGGAGAAGGAAGCCCGCAAGAACCAGAAGGTAGTCGAGCTGAAGGAAGTCCGCTTCAGCGCGACGATCGACGAGCACGATTTTCAGACCAAACTGCGCAATGTCATCAAGTTCTTGAACGAAGGGGACAAGGTCAAATGTTCGGTGCGCTTTCGCGGCCGTGAGATCACTCACGCTTCGATCGGACAAAAGGTGCTTGAGAGGGTAGCGGAGGAAGCGAAGGACATCTGTACCGTCGAACGCAGGCCCAAGCTGGAAGGCCGCAGCATGATCATGATCCTGTCGCCGAAATAAGGCCGGCCCGACCTTTTCACATAATCAGATCAGCCCTAGGAGGATAAACTCAATGCCGAAAATGAAAACGAACCGCTCCGCAGCCAAGCGTTTCACCAAAACGGGCAGCGGCAAGGTCAAGAGAAACCAAGCTTACAAGCGCCACATCCTGGAAAGCAAATCGCCCGCCCGCAAGCGCCATCTGCGCAAGGGTGCCCTCGTCTCCTCCGGAGATGTCAAACGCATCAAGAGCATCATCGCGTACGTCAAATAATCCAATCTTCAAAACACTCGGGAGGTAGAATTCCATGGCAAGAGTCAAGGGCGGTTTCGTAACCCGCCGTCGTCATAAAAAAGTACTGAAGCTGGCAAGAGGCTACTTCGGCTCCAAGCATCGCCTGTTTAAAACCGCCAACCAACAGGTCATGAAGTCCGGCCTGTACGCATACCGTGACCGCCGCCGCAAAAAGCGCGACTTCCGCCGCCTGTGGGTTACCCGCATCAATGCCGGCGCCCGTCAGAACGGCCTGAGTTACAGCAAATTCATGTACGGCCTGAAGCTGGCCGGCGTGAACGTGAACCGCAAGATGCTGGCCGATCTCGCTGTCAGCGACAGCAAGGCCTTCGCCGACCTGGCCAACACCGCCAAAGCCAAAATCAACGCGTAAGCCTGAACGTTTCTTCAGGCGTGCAGGTGCCGAGCACCCGGTCCGAGTCTCCGTCAGGAGGCCCTCGGCCGGGTGCTTTTTTGCGTTCAGAGCGGCGGGAAAAGGCTGGACTGCGGGTTATGGTTATGCTAGCGCAGAAGCCCGGCCAATTCCCGGGCCAGCTTGTCCATATCCTCGTCCGAGCCGATGCTGATCCGCAGGAAATTGTCGATGCGGGGAAGGGCGAAGTGGCGCACGAGAATGCCCCGTTCCTTCAGCTCGCGCAACAAGGTTGCCGCATTCGCTTGCGGATGCGTAGCAAAGACGAAGTTCGCCTTGGAGGGCGGCACCGTGAACCCGAGCTCCGCAAGCTGCCGGCTGAAGCGATCCCGCGTAGCCGCGACCTTGGCATTGATGCCGGCATAATAGGCGGTGTCGAGAATGGCCGCTCGTGCCGCGGCCGCCGCGATCCGGTCGACGGGATAGGAGTTGAAGGAATCCTTCACGCGCACGAGCCCTTCGATCAGGTGCGGCTGCCCGAGGGCGTAGCCGACCCGCAAACCGGCGAGCGAATGGGATTTGCTGAAGGTGCGGAGCACGAGCAGGTTCGGATAGCGGTCGATGAGGGAAGCGGCGCTCGCCGCTCCGAAGGCGACGTAAGCCTCATCCACCGCCACCACCCGGCCGCTGTGGTACTCCAGCAGCCGGCGGATGGCGTCCTGGCCCAGCTCGATTCCCGTGGGGGCGTTGGGATTCGGGAAGATCACGCCGCTTGCCGGCTGCAGGTAGTCCTCCGGCTCGATTTCGAACCGCTCGTTCAGCAGCATGCGGCGGACCGGCAAGCCGTAGAACCCGGCGTAGACGGGGTAAAAGCTGTACGTCACATCGGGAAACAGGAGCGGCCGATCACCGTCGAAGAAGGCGTAGAAGGACAGGGAGAGTACCTCGTCGCTGCCATTGCCGCAGAAGACGCAGGCCGGGTCCAGCTTTTCGCCGGAGGCGATCGCTTCCCGCAGCTCGCTGGAAACCGGGTCCGGATAGAGCCGGAGCTGCTCCGCTGCCCGCGCGATCGCGGGATGGATGGCCGGAGACGGCGGGTAGGGATTCTCGTTCGTGTTCAGCTTGACGAAGGTGCGCCCCTTGGGCTGTTCGCCGGCGGTATAGGGGGTGAGCTGCTCCGCCCGTTTGGATAAGAAGTTCATGTGCAGGACATCCTTTCTTCCGGCTCGTATTGCCATCAGTTTATCACAAACGGGCAGGTTATCATCGCGAAAGAAAAAGGTGATACTAGGCGACGGAGGCAGGAAATGCCGCGTCCGGCAAGACTTTTTCAACTGTGATTCGGCGATTGTGATAAAATTCTTTAGCGATTTAAACGAATGAGGGATTGACTATTGAAAATCGCCTGCCTATAATAAGCCTTAATCAAAACCTCACACGTAAGATCAGCTATGATGAGGACGAAGCGACAAGGGCCCTGGTGCACCAGAGAGCGACGGAACCTGCTGAAACCGACGCCACTATCCCCTGATTGCGAGCTCACCTCGGAGCTGTTTTCCTGAAAAGCGGGCAATCCCCGCGCAGTAGGGGGAATCGGTCCGGCGCCCGTTACGCGCCTCGGTGCAGCCGACAGGCGCGGATGCACCGACCAAGGCTCCGCGCTGCGAGGCGCGGGCAAAGCTGGGTGGTACCACGGAAGCTGACCCCTTCCGTCCCTTCGAACCATAGGTTCGGGGACGGAAGGGTTTTTTGATTTCTAGACGAATCATGCGGCAGCTTGCGAACAACCAAATTTAGGGGGGGTTAGGATGAGTATTCCGAGTCCGGCCAACGTGTTGAAGGAAGAATTAAAGACCAAGCTGCTGAAGCCCGATGTCGTCTCCGGCTCCGAGATTCTGCTCCGCTGTCTGCTGCTTGAAGGAGTGGAATGCGTCTTCGGTTATCCGGGCGGCGCGGTGCTGTACATCTACGATGCGATGCACGGCAATGCGGATTTCCATCATCTGCTTACCCGCCATGAACAGGGAGCCATTCACGCCGCTGACGGCTACGCCCGCAGCACCGGCAAGGTGGGGGTCTGCATCGCCACCTCCGGCCCGGGCGCGACGAATCTGGTGACGGGGATCGCCACGGCTTACATGGACTCGATCCCGCTCGTCGTCATCACCGGCAACGTGGTCAGCCCGCTCATCGGCACGGATGCCTTCCAGGAAGTCGACATCACCGGCATCACGATGCCCGTGACCAAGCACAGCTACCTGGTGCGCAGCGTCGAGGAGCTGCCGCGGGTGATTCACGAAGCCTTCCATATCGCCGGCACGGGACGCAAAGGGCCGGTCCTGATCGATATCCCCAAGGATATCTCCGCCAAGCGGGCCGAATTCCGGCCGGTCCATGAGGTGAGCATCCGCGGCTACAACCCGACGACCGATCCGAACAAGCTGCAGGTCGACAAGATGATCCGGGCCATCCGCGAGGCGGAGCAGCCGGTAATCATTGCCGGCGGCGGCGTGGTCAGCGCGGATGCGTCGGCGGAGCTGATCGAGTTCGTCGAGAAGACGCGCATTCCCGTCGCCACGACCCTGCTCGGGCTCGGCGGGTTCCCGAGCGGCCACGAGCTGTGGATGGGCATGCCGGGCAACCACGGCACCTATACGGCTAACATGGCCATCCAGAACGCGGACCTGCTCATCAGCATCGGAGCCCGGTTCGACGACCGGGTGACGATGGAGCTGAAGGGCTTCGCCCCGAAGGCGAAGAAGATCGTGCACATCGACATCGACCCGGCCGAGATCGGCAAGAACGTCAAGCCGGACATTCCGGTCGTCGGCCACGTCAAGAACGTGCTGGCCTACGCCAACACCAAGGCGACGGCGGCGCCGGACAGCGCCTGGCTGGAGCGGATCGAGCAGATGAAGCGGGACTACCCGCTCCGCTATAAAGACTCGGAGACCGAACTGAAGCCGCAGTTCGTCATCGAGATGATCAACGAGACGACGAAGGGCGAGGCGATCATCACCACGGATGTCGGGCAGCATCAGATGTGGGTGGCCCAGTACTACAAGTTCCGGCGTCCCCGCTCCATCGTCACCTCGGGCGGGCTGGGAACGATGGGCTTCGGCTTTCCCTCGGCGATCGGCGCCCAGATGGGCAACCCGGATAAGCTCGTCGTTTCGATCAACGGCGACGGCGGCATCCAGATGTGCTCCCAGGAGCTGGCCGTCTGCGCCATCAACGACATCCCGGTGAAGATCGTCGTCATCAACAACCAGGTGCTCGGCATGGTGCGGCAGTGGCAGGAGATCATCTACGATCAGCGCTACAGCCACATCGACCTCTCCGGCAGCCCCGATTTCGTCAAGCTGGCGGAAGCCTACGGCGTCAAGGGCCTCCGAGCGACGAACAAGGAGGAGGCGCGCCGGGTTTGGCAGGAGGCGCTGGATACGCCGGGACCGGTGCTCATCGACTTCCGGGTGTGCAAGCACGAGAACGTGTACCCGATGGTCACCCAGGGAAATACCATCGACAAGATGCTAATGGGGGATGAGGAATGATCGATTCCAGGCATACGATTTCCGTGCTAGTGAACAACCAGCCGGGCGTCCTGCAGCGGGTTGCCGGACTGTTCGGCAGGCGCGGCTACAACATCGACAGCATCACCGTCGGCGCGTCCGAGGAAGCCGGGCTGTCCCGGATGATCATCGTGACGAGCGGCGACGACGCGACGATGGAGCAGATCGAGAAGCAGCTCTACAAGCTGATCGACGTGATCAAGGTCATCGACCTCAGCTCGAATCCGAACGTCGAGCGGGAGGTGGCGTTGATCAAGGTGACCGCGGAGCCCTCCGCTCGGCCGGAGATCCTCGGCGTGGTGGAGACCTTCCGGGCCTCCGTCGTCGATATCGGCCCATCCGCGCTGATCGTCCAGGCGGTCGGCAGCGCCGACAAGATCGACGCGATCGTTGAGCTACTGAGGCCGTACGGCATCCGCGAGCTCTCCCGCACCGGCGTCACCGCGATGATCCGCAGCCTGAAATAAGGCAGCAAAAAATAAGGCGGCAAAAACAAGAATACCATGCGCATCGGCTCGCCGGTCGCATTTCCCCCTTCCAGGGGGAGCCTGAGCGGGTGAACGCCTTCGCCCCTTCAGGTCCCTGTTTGGAAGGGGTAACCCAAAGGAGGCAATAGTCATGGCAGTTACGATTTATTACGAGCAAGACGCGGACATCTCCGCGCTGAAGGGCAAGACGGTTGCGGTTATCGGGTACGGAAGCCAGGGGCATGCCCAGGCGCAGAACCTGCGCGACAGCGGCATCAAGGTCATCATCGGCCTGCGCCAGGGCAAGTCGTTCGACAAGGCGAAGCATGACGGCTTCGACGTGTACACGGTCGCCGAAGCGAGCAAATTGGCCGATGTGGTGCAGATCCTGATGCCGGATGAAACCCAGGCGAAGGTCTACAAGGAAGAGATCGAAGCCAATCTCGTTGCCGGCAACGCCCTGCTCTTCTCGCACGGCTTCAATGTTCACTTCGGCCAGATCGTCGCACCGGACGGCGTGGACGTCCTCTTGGTCGCCCCGAAATCTCCGGGGCACATGGTTCGCCGCACTTATGTGGAAGGCTTCGGCGTTCCCGGACTCATCGCCGTTCATCAGGATGCGACCGGCAAGGCTCAGGCGATCGGCCTGGCGTATGCCAAAGGCATCGGCTGTACCCGCGCCGGCGTCATCGAAACCTCCTTCAAGGAAGAGACCGAAACCGACCTGTTCGGCGAGCAGGCCGTTCTCTGCGGCGGCGTGACCGCCCTGATCAAGGCTGGCTTCGAGACGCTGACCGAGGCGGGCTACGCTCCGGAGATGGCGTACTTCGAATGCCTGCATGAGATGAAGCTGATCGTCGATCTGATCTACGAGGGCGGCCTCGCCAACATGCGCGATTCCATCAGCAACACGGCGGAATACGGCGATTACGTCACCGGCCCGCGCCTCGTCACGGAAGAGACCAAGAAGGAAATGAAACGGGTGCTCGCCGATATCCAGCAAGGCAAGTTCGCCCGCGACTTCATTTTGGAAAATCAGTCCGGCCGCGCCTACCTGACGGCCACCCGGCGCAACGAAGCCGAGCATCCGATCGAAGTGGTCGGCGGCCGCCTGCGCGAGATGATGCACTGGATCAAGAAGTAAGGAGCAAGCGGGGCAAGCGAATAAACCAGCAGGAGGTGGATGGGATGAGGAAGATTTATCTGTTTGACACGACTCTTCGCGACGGGGAGCAGACGCCGGGCGTCAATCTCAATGCCCAGGAAAAGGTGGAAATCGCCCTTCAGCTGGAGAAGCTCGGCATGGACCGAATTGAGGCGGGATTCCCGGCTTCCTCTCCGGGAGAAGTGGCAAGCGTCGGCGAAGTCGCCCGGGCGGTGCGGAACGCCTCCATCACGGCGTTGTCCCGCTGCCGCGAGCAGGATATCGACGCGGCGGTGAAAGCGTTGAAGGGCGCTCAGGAACCGCGGCTGCACTTGTTTCTCGCCACCTCGCCCATCCATCGCAAGCACAAGCTCCGCATGGAGAAGCATGAGGTGCTGGAAACGGCGGAAGCGGCCATCCGCTACGCCCGGAACTATTTTAACAAGGTGGAATTCTCGCCCGAGGACGGCGGCCGCACGGAGCTCGATTTCCTCTGCGAAGTCGTCGCCATGGCCATCCGGGCGGGCGCTTCCGTCGTGAACATTCCGGATACCGTCGGCTACCTGTCTCCGGCCGAATACGGCAACATTTTCAAGACCGTGAAGGAGCAGGTGCCTGGAATCGAGAAGATCCAGCTCAGCTGCCACTGCCACGATGATCTGGGGATGGCGACGGCCAACTCCCTTGCGGCGGTGCTGAACGGAGCCGATCAGGTGGAGGGCACCTTCAACGGCATCGGCGAACGAGCAGGCAACACCGCGCTTGAAGAGATTGCGTTGGCTCTGGAGACCCGGCAGGATTTCTTCCAGGCGAAGAGCGGCCTCGTCCTGACCGAGATCGCCCGGACCAGCCGTCTCGTCAGCCGCCTCACCGGCATGCCGGTGCCGAGCAACAAGGCGATCGTCGGCGCGAACGCCTTCTCCCACGAGTCCGGCATTCACCAGGACGGAGTGCTGAAGGAGAAGACGACCTACGAGATCATCTCCCCGCAGACGATCGGGCTGCGCGAGAGCAAGCTCACGCTCGGCAAGCTGTCCGGCCGCCACGCCTTCCGGGAGAAGCTGCTCGACCTCGGCTACAGCCTGGACGAGGAGCGGGTGAACGAAGCGTTCGCCAAGTTCAAGGACCTGGCCGACAAGAAGAAGGATATCTCCGACGAGGACATCCGCGCCCTGATCGAGGAGAAGCTGATCGCCGTTCCGGAAGCCTACGTGCTGGAGACGATCCAGGTGACCTACAGCAATACCTCGGTGCCGACTGCATCAGTGCGCATTCATACGGCGGCCGGTGCCGTCATCGAGGAAGCGGCCGCCGGCAACGGCTCGGTGGACGCCATCTACAAGGCGATCGACAAGGCCGTTCAGGAGAGCGTCGAACTGCAGGATTATTCCATCCAGTCCGTCACCCAAGGCAAGGACGCCCTCGGGGAAGTGCATGTCGTCCTTGCCCAGGACGGCATCTCGTCCCAGGGAAGAGGCGTCAGCACCGACATTCTGGAGGCGAGCGCCCGCGCCTATGTCGATTCGCTGAACCGGCTGCTCGACCGCAGGCGGACGCTTGAGGAAGGGCGGCGCGACGGGGTGACGCTGGCGTAGGGCGCCGAAATAAGCCCGCAAGAGGAAACCGTCAGGCTTCCGGCTTGCGGGCTTTTCCTGTCCGTCTTTATTGATTCTGTCTATGACTGCAATAGATATTCTATCTTGGTCAAATGGAAGCTTCTGTGCCAGAATGAAAGAAGATTTTTCAGAGTGACCGAAGGAGAGGAAGCGGATGGCAGACGTGAAGAAGATCGCCGTGATCGAGGGCGACGGGATTGGACCGGAGGTGGTCGCGGAAGCGATCAAGGTGATGCGGAAGACGGAGGAGGTCTACGGGCTGTCCTTTGCGTTTGAATACGGTCTGTTTGGCGGGATCGCCATAGATGAGCGGGGAACGCCGCTCCCCGAGGATACTCTGGCGATGTGCCGCCGGGCCGACGCCGTGCTGCTCGGCGCCGTCGGTGGGCCGAAATGGGATACGAATCCGAAGGAGCTGCGGCCGGAGACGGGGCTGCTCGGCATCCGCAAGGCGCTCGGGCTGTTCGCCAACATTCGCCCAGCCCTGGTGTTCGACTGCCTGAAGGAAGCGTCGACACTGAAGCCGGAGGTGCTGGCCGGCACCGACCTGATCGTCGTTCGCGAGCTTACCGGAGGCATCTACTTCGGCGAGAAATTCCGCCGCGAGAGCGCGGGCGGGGAGGAAGCGGTCGACACCAGCAGCTACAACGTCGAGGAGGTCGAGCGCATCGCCCGCCAGGCGTTCGCAATCGCCCGCACCCGCCGCAAGAAGCTCGCTTCCGTCGACAAGGCGAACGTGCTGGAGACGTCCCGGCTGTGGCGCGAGACGGTCATCCGCATCGCCGCTGACTATCCGGATGTCGAGCTGGAGCATGTGCTCGTCGACAACTGCGCCATGCAGCTCCTGCGCCGGCCGTCCAGCTTCGACGTCATCGTGACGGAGAACATGTTCGGCGATATTCTGAGCGACGAAGCGGCCATGCTGACCGGCTCGATCGGCATGCTCTCGTCCGCCTCGCTCGGCGAGGGCAGCTTCGGCCTCTACGAGCCGGTGCACGGCTCCGCGCCGGACATCGCCGGCCGCGGCATCGCCAATCCGGTCGCCACGATCCTGTCCGTGGCGCTGATGTACCGCCTGACCTTCGGCTACCACGAAGCGGCCGAAGCCATTGAACGCGCCGTAGCCGAGGTGCTGGACGCCGGCTACCGCACCGGCGACATCGCCGTGGACAAGAGCACGGCGCTCGGAACGGCGGCGATGGGCGACCTGATCGCTGCCGCCATCCGCTAATCGCATCGCTGAACCGTCCGCCAGCCTTCCGGATGCACTCGAGTCTCCGCCGGGAGGCTGTTTCTGTTCAAAGATCATTCATAAATTTAGAATAATTCTAAATAAATAGTGGTTGTTATATTGACTTTCATTTTTGCGAATGCTACCATTCTTTCTGTGAGCTAGCCCATGCGTTTCCTGAACGGAACCTTACATATTCGCATCAAACGGTCTTGCGGCAAGTAAGGGCACGGCACGAGCCGCCCTCCGTGTATTGTCCGTGGCCAGCGGACCCTGACCGTCGGTACAGCAACGGACCACTGTCAGTACGGGAACGGCTCACCGGTCGCCAGTACGGCAACGGGCCACCGTCGGTACAGCAACGGACCACTGTCAGTACGGGAACGGCTCACCGGTCGCCAGTACGGCAACGGGCCACCGTCGGTACAGCAACGGCTCACCGGTCGCCGGTTCGGCAACGGATACAGGGATAGCAGCCGCAAGGGGATGCCCATTCAGGAAGCGGCACATTTAATAAGGAGGATGATTTACCATGGCAGAACGTCTCGTAGGAAAACAGGCACCCTTTTTCAAGCTGGAAACCGCGCTCGGCAACGGACAGGATTTCGGAACCGCCGCTCTTTCCGATTATAAGGGCAAATGGTTGGTCCTCTTCTTCTACCCGCTCGATTTCACCTTCGTATGCCCGACCGAAATCACCGCCTTGAGCGAGGCTGTCGACGAATTCAAGAAGCTGAACGCGGAAATTCTCGGCGTCAGCACGGACAGCCAGCACTCCCACAAAGCCTGGATCAACACCCCCCGGAACGACGGTGGACTCGGCAAGATCAATTTCCCGCTCGGCGCGGATCAGACCCATGCGGTATCCCGCGATTACGGCGTGTACATTGAAGAAGAAGGCGTCGCTCTGCGCGGTCTGTTCATCATCAATCCGGAGGGCGAGCTGAAGTATCAGGTCGTCAACCACAACGACATCGGCCGCAGCGTGGAAGAAACTCTGCGCGTGCTGCAGGCGCTGCAAACCGGCGGCCTCTGCCCGGTGAACTGGAAACCGGGACAGAAAACCCTGTAAGTATAAAATCGGCAAAAGCCAGAGCCTTCCGTCGGATTCTCCGGCGGAAGGCTTTTCCATGGCGTTTATCCTTGCCGGGAGGAAGGAGGAAAGGGCGCATGGCGCAGATTCAGGCCGCGCGGAAGTACAGTGAAGGGCATCTGTGGGTGACGGTAGAGGGTAAGACGGCCCGGCTCGGCTTGACGGATTATCTTCAGCATGAGCTCGGGGTGATCGTGTTTGCGGAGCTGCCGCGGCTCGGGGAAGCGCTCGCTGCGGGCGAGTCCTTCGGCAGCGTGGAGTCGGTTAAGTCGGTCAGCGAGCTGGAGGCGCCGGTTAGCGGCAGAGTCATCGGCAGCAATCCGGCGGTCGCGGACAATCCGGCGAATATCAATCTGGACCCGTACGGAGTCTGGCTGGTGCAGGTGGAGCTTGCGGCGCCGGAAGAGCTCACCGTTCTATGGGACGAGGAGCGCTATCAAACGGCATATCCCGACCCGATTGAACCGGCGGAACCGGAGCCCGATCCGGACGACTCCGAGGAATAACCTACAGGCGGAACCGGCCTCTCCTCTTTCATAGAGGAAGGCAGGTTCCGCTTTTTGTAATTGCTGCAGATTGCCAGCGGGTGGACCGCCAGATCGAAATGTCTCTTGATCTCCTGCGCGCAGCCATGGAATTCGGAGCCGCCGAATGGGAGCGGCAGTTGAAGGAGCGGCCTGCGGCCCTCAGCTCCCGGCGCGAGCCGAGCGGCTTGCGGCGAGCGGCGCAGCTCAGGGCGAATGCGGGATAGGGCGAAATGTCGGGCGAGCGGGAAAAAAATGATCGGGAAGCCGGACTTTGGTTAAGAAAATTCGGCTCAACGCGAAGATCGGTGCTTGACGCGACCCGGTGAAGGATCGTGAATGGCTGCATCATGACACAGGAAAATTTTAACGATATAAAATAACGCTATTCCGAGGAGAAGAGGGAATGAAAGGTAAATAGCGATATTTTTTGCTCTTAAATGCCAAACCAAGCCTATTTTTCGTCGATCAAGCGGGTTTAGCGATATTTTTTATCGCTATTTTGCCAGTGAGTGGTATAAAGAGGGAAATAGCGGTACTTTTTATTCTTATTTTTGGTACCTCGACTCGGAAGGCATCTCCCGATGCTTCAGAAATAGGTCCCGCAACCTCTTCTGCTTCGCCGAAAATCTGATCTACCCCGTCTCGTCCCTCCATAGAGGACAATTCATGCTTGTTTGTCTTTCGTAAGGTGGACACTCCTCTATTAAAGCGATAGAACCCCAGCTACCCCGAAGAATCGCCTATCTAGTATCTTTTACCTTAGAACGCTCCATATCTTGTGCTTAATTTGATGGAGGCTCCGCCACCCGCTCAAGCCGGCCGTGTCCACCTTCTAAAAGACATTTCAGCCATAAAAGTCCACCCCACGCGCACACGCAAAGGTATTGCACACGCTGCCGCCCGCATCCATTTGTAATCTTATTCTTTCTGATTTTCTGATCTTTGAAACAAAGGCGGCTGCTTTTTCGTTGTTTGGATAAGGGTTCCAGACGGCTGTGCATGGCAGGCAGGGATGTTGTGGTATAATGTCGAATAGAATCGGCAGCAAAAGGCAGCAAAACCCGCATTAAGAGCGGCACAGACCCCCGTAAGCAAGAGGAATCCTGCGAAAATTATATGTGAGGTGGAGTTGTGATACTCGCCATGTTCAAGCGATTTTTGGGAAAAGACTCCTCGGGGTCTTCTCCTGACGGAAGCGGCCGGGATCCGGAGAGCATTGTAGCTGCTATTCAGGACGGCCGTGAGGATGCGAGGAACGCGTTCATTACCGATTATCAGCCCTATGTCGCCAAGATAACCAGCCAGATCTGCAAGAGGTACATCGACCCGGCCCGGGACGACGAATACAGCATCGCCCTGTCCGCCTTCAACGAAGCCATCGACGGATACGCCCGTGATGCGGGACGCTCCTTTCTCGGCTTCGCCGAAACGGTGATCCGCCGCAGGCTGATCGATTATTTCCGCAAGGAGGAGCGGCACTCCGCCAGCGTTCCCTTCAGTTCGCTCGAACGGACGGGCGAAGCGGAGGAGAGCGGCCTTCACCCGCTGGAGAACAAGCTGGCGGTGGAAGCCCACGAGTCCGGCAGAATGGCGGAGGAACGGCAGAGTGAAATCCTCGATTTCAACCGGGTGCTGCAGGAATTTGAGATCCGTTTTGCCGATCTGGTTCAAGCTTCGCCCAAGCATGCCGATTCGCGCCTCCTGCTGATGAAGGTGGGGCGCACGCTCGCGGGCGATCCCGATTTGATGCGCTATCTGATCAGCAAGAAGCTCTTGCCGGTAGCCGAGCTCACCTCGCGCACCGGATTATCCCGCAAGACGATCGAACGAGGCCGCAAGTACATCATCGCCATCGCACTCATTCATAATGGCCCGTATCCTTTCCTCCGCGAATATCTACAAGACGGAAATTCCACAGAAATGAGTGTGTCTTCATGAACAAAGGTATCGTGATGGAGAAAAAGGAGAAGACCTTGATCGTTATGACCGGCGACGGGCAGTTTCGCGAAATCGCCCGGAGGAAGCGAGCTTGCCGGGTCGGGGAAGAGGTCGCTTTTGCGCCGTCCGAGGCTGTCGGCCGCGACCGTTTGACTCCTTTTTCCGTGCTGTCCTCTCTGGCGGCGGCGATTCTCATCTGTGTGATTCTCTTCGGAGGCTTCTCCCATGTGGGCGATCCCGCTTCCTGGTTCGCGGGGCGAAGCGTTGTGGCCTATGTCTCGCTGGACATCAACCCGAGCGTTGAGATCGGGGTGGACAAGATGGAGAAGGTCAGGGCGCTCAGCAGCCTGAACGACGATGGGGCGGCGCTCATCAAAGGGGTCGAATACAAGAACAATACCCTCGACGACGTCATGCTGGAGCTCCTCGCCAAAGCGGAAGGAGATTATCTTTCCACAGGCGCGGGGGATATCATGATCACCGCCACCGCCGTCAAGGACAGCCGGCTTGTCGATACCCGCCTCACCGAAGAGCTGGCATCCACCGTGAAATCCTACCTGGAAAAGAACCATTCGAACGAAGTGGAAAACTACGAGGTCGCCGCCGTGCCCACCTCGCCGGATCTACGTGAGGAGGCCAGGAAGGTGGACCTCTCCACTGGCAAATATGCCGCTTATCTGAGCGCCAAGAACAACGGCTATGCCGTGACGGTGGATCAGTTTAAGACCAAGTCGATTCGCAAGCTGGCCGCCGCCGCCGGCGACATGGAGAGCTTCATCAAGGCCAAGGAATTGACCAAGGAGAGCCTGGAGTCGCTGCTCCAGGAGGAGAAGAGCGGCGAGCTCGACCGGAGGCTTAAGAACAAGCCGGAGAGCGTCGCTCCCGCGGAGACGACGAATACGCCGGATCCGCAGGCGGTCCGCACCACCCCATCGCCATCGGCCGATACCGTTCAGCCCGTCGTTAACCCCGCATCCGGCAACGAGTCGGAACCGGCCAAGAAGAACGGGAACGGACAGCATTCGCCGAAAAGCCCGAACGGCAAAGGGAATGCGGGCGGAAAGGGGAATGCGAACGGAAAAGGGGACCAGCCCTCTCCCTCGGCGACTGCCAGCGCGAAGCAGACTCCCGCAAAAGGGGACACCGGCAAGGATGCCGGAAGCAATCAGGGATCCGACAAGGGGAGCGGCAAGAACGACGACAGCAAGCAGGGTGATGACGGCAACAAGGACAATGGCGGCCCAAAGAACGGCGAAGACCAGAAGAACAACGACAGCGCTCAAAAAGAAAACGACGGTAAGCAGGATCAGAAGGACGGGGATCAGAAGGATCACGGGAAGCAAGACGGCAATAACGATAAAGGCAAAGGCCAGGATCAAAAAGGCAAAGACGGCGATAACGATGGCGATGGATCCTGGCTCGGCTTTCCCTGATCGCGTCTTCGGACAGGCTCACGCTCACAGGTACGCGCGCATCTCCCGCATGGGCGGGAGGTGCTTTTTTATATTGAAGCTTCATCAGAGGCTCTAGTGGCTTTCCCTCGGCGGGAAAAGTATAGTAAGGTGATTAGTGACAAAGGATCTTTTAATAAAGACAGCGGGGGAATAGGGATGGCAGCAGCAACGCGCAAGCGCCGGGGGAGGTTTGCCCCGACTCCCTCCGGCAGCCTGCATCTCGGCAATGCGCGGACGGCACTTCTGGCCTGGCTGCAGATCCGTGCGGCCGGAGGGGACATGATCCTCCGCATGGAGGATATCGACAAGCCGCGCTCGCGGGCGGAATGGGCCGAGGAGATTCTCCGCGACCTCGAATGGCTGGGCCTCGTCTTCGATGAAGGGCTGGAAGAAGGCGGTCCGTGCGGTCCTTATGTTCAAAGCGAGCGAGCCGACAGGTACGAGCAAGCGCTGGACAAGCTGCAGGCCGCCGGGCTTCTCTATCCCTGCTACTGCAGCCGGGCGGATCTGGCCCAACTGGCGAGCGCCCCGCACGGGCTCGGCTCGGAAGGCCCGGCTTATCCGGGAACCTGCCGGCATCTGTCGGCGGAGGAGCGCGCGGCGAGAGCGGCGGCGAAGTCTCCCTCCCTGCGCTTTGCCCTGCCGGAGCGGGAGGTCCGCTTTGCCGACGGCTTGATGGGCGAGCAGCGCTTCCCGCCCGGAGCGGGAGGCGACTTCGTCGTCCGCCGAGCGGACGGCATCGTCGCCTATCAATTGGCCGTCGTCGTCGACGACGCAGCCATGGGCATCACCGATGTGCTGCGGGGCATGGACCTCCTCGATTCCACCCTGCGGCAATTGCTTCTGTTCGAGGCGCTCGGCGAGAAGGCGCCGGAGTATGCGCATGTGCCGCTGCTCTACGGGCCGGACGGCTCGCGGCTGTCCAAGCGGCACGGCGCTATCGGCATCGCCGCCATGCGCAGCTCGGGCGTTCGCGCCGAGCAGGTCATCGGCTGCCTCGCTTACTGGAGCGGCCTGCTCGACCGGCCGGAGCCGGTCAAGGCGCAGGAGCTGATCGGCCGGTTCGAACTGGCGCGAATCCCGCGAGAGCCCGTGCTGCTGCAAGCGGAGCTGCTGCGCCTGCTCGGGGCGTGTTAATCAGCCGAGAAGACGAGGACACGAGAGGATGAACAGCCGCATGATCAACCGCACGAACAAGCGCAGAGTCGCCGTCATCGGGCTCGGCGACATCGCCCAAAAGGCCTATCTGCCCCTTTTGACCCGGCATCCGGAAGTCGAGATCGTCGCCGTGATGAGCCGCCGCCGGGAGACGGTAGACCGCATCCAAGCGGAATACCGGTTGCCTTCCGGCTGCGCCGATCTCGCCGGCGTGTTCGCGGCGGAGCCCGAGGCGGCCTTCATTCACGCCCCGACCGAGGTCCATGCCGGGCTGGTCCTGGATTGCCTGCGGCAGGGACTGCATGTCTACGTCGACAAGCCGCTGTCCTACGACATCCGTGAGTCGCAAGCCATGGCGGAAGCGGCGCTCGCCCGCGGCCGGCTGCTCGCCGTCGGCTTTAACCGGCGGTTTGCCCCCCTCTACCGGCAGGCGCGCGACTTCGTCCGGGAAGCGGGCGCAGTCGCCTACGCTTCGGCGGAGAAGCACCGCGTCCGGCAGCAGAAGCAAGCGGCCAAGCGCACTCTGTACGACGACCTGATCCATATGCTGGATCTCCTCGTGTGGCTGGCCGGGGTCGGGGAAGAGCCCGAGCTCGCCGGCAAGAATTTGCGAATCAGCCCGGACGGGAGGCTGCTGCATGCCTCGGGCGAGCTTGCGGCCGGCGGACTCGGCGCGCACTTTGCCATGAACCGGACCGCGGGCAGCGACCTGGAGCGGCTCGCCCTGCACGGGGCCGGCCGCTCGGCGGAGATCGTCAATCTGGAGCGGGGCGTTCTCTCCTCCGTTCCGGACGGAGAGCGCGCGATCGGCTTCGGCAGTTGGGAGACGATGCTGGAGCGGCGGGGCTTCGCCGGGGCGATCGACCATTTCTTAAGCAGCATCGATCAGCCGGACCGCTGTGAAATTCGCGCTGATCTGACTCTGCCGACTCACCGGCTGGTGGAGAAGCTGTTATAATCGAGAGAAACCCAAGGATATGAGGAGGCTGACATGGAAGCTTATCTCGGCTTATGCAAGCATATACTGGAGAACGGGACGCGCCGGGAGGACCGCACCGGCACCGGCACGATCAGCACCTTCGGCTATCAGCTGCGGTTTGATCTGGCCAAGGGCTTCCCGCTCCTGACCACGAAGAAAATGAGCTTGAAATCGATTATCTACGAGCTGCTCTGGTTCCTGAAAGGGGACACGAACATTCGCTACCTGAAGGATCACAAGGTCAGCATCTGGGACGAATGGGCCGACGAGGACGGCAATCTCGGGCCGGTGTACGGCAAGCAGTGGCGCTCGTGGGAAGCGGCGGACGGCCGCACCATCGACCAGATCGCGCAGGTGATCGAATCGATCAAGGCGAACCCGCATTCCCGCCGCCACATCGTCAGCGCCTGGAACGTGGGGGAGCTGGATCAGATGGCGCTTGTGCCCTGCCATCTGCTGTTTCAGTTCTATGTGCAGGACTGCCGTCTCTCCTGCCAGCTCTACCAGCGCAGCGCCGATACCTTTCTCGGCGTTCCGTTCAACATCGCTTCGTACGCCCTGCTGACGATGATGGTCGCCCAGGTGTGCGGGCTTGCGCCCGGCGAATTCATTCATACGCTCGGCGATGCGCACATTTACCTCAATCACCTGGAGCAGGTCGAGCTGCAGCTGACCCGCGAGCCGCGCCCGCTGCCGGTCATGACCCTGAACCCCGAGGTGCGCTCGATCTTCGATTTTGACTATGAGGATTTCACCTTGACCGGGTACAACCCGCATCCCCGCATCCGGGGGGAGGTTTCGGTATGATTACCTTCATTCTCGCCATGGGGCGCAACCACGCGATCGGATACCGAAACGGGCTTCCCTGGCGGCTTCCGGCCGATCTGGCTTATTTCAAGCGCACGACGATGGGGCAGACCGTGCTGATGGGCCGGAAGACCTTCGAATCGATCGGCAAGCCGCTGCCGGGCCGAACCAATATCGTCGCCACCCGCGATCCCGATTTTCGCGCGGAAGGCGTTCAAGTGGTCCGCTCGCCCCGCGAAGCGGCGGAGCAATTCCGCGATCGGGAGCTGTTCGTCATCGGCGGGGCGGAAATTTTTCGGCTGTTCTACCCCTACGCCGACCGGCTCCTGTTAACCGTCATCGACGCGGACTTTGCGGCAGACCGTTTTTTCCCGGAATGGAACGAGGAGGACTGGATTCTCGTGTCCCGGACTCCCGGCGTGACGGATGAAAAGAATCCTTATCCTTACGAATTTCGCGTCTACGAGCGGCGCGGCGCTTGAACGCCGCGGGCTAACGGAATCGGAAGAGCACGCAAAGCGTAAAAGCTGTCGGACAACCGGGGCTCCGGTCGCGTTGTCCTTCGAGCGGGCAAGCGCTACAATAAATAGGTAGGGCAATTACTTATCATGAGGAGGTTATCTTAATGAAGTATACCCAGCTTGGACGCACGGGTCTCACCGTCGGCCGGCTCTGCCTCGGCACCATGAACTTCGGTCCGGAGACGGACGAGAAGGAAGCGTTTAAAATCATGGACGCCGCGCTGGATGCGGGGATTAACTTTTTTGATACCGCCAATGTGTACGGATGGGGCGAGAACGCGGGCCGGACGGAGGAGATCGTCGGCAACTGGTTCGCCCAGGGCAGCGGCCGCCGAGAACGAACGGTGCTCGCCACGAAGGTGTATGGGGAGATGCCGGGGTACGACGGTCCGAACCAGCGGGGAGGCTTGTCCGCTTACAAGATCCGCCGTCATCTGGAGGCGTCGCTGGAGCGGCTGAAGACCGACCATGTCGAGCTTTACCAGATGCATCACATCGATACCTCGGTCACCTGGGACGAGCTGTGGGAAGCCTTCGAAGTTCAGGTCTACAAAGGCGCGATCGGCTACGTCGGCTCCAGCAACTTCGCCGGCTGGCACATCGCCAAAGCCCAGGAGGCCGCCAAGGCGCGCCGCTTCCTCGGCCTCGTCAGCGAGCAGCACAAGTTCAGCCTGCTGAATCGGCTGCCCGAGCTGGAAGTCCTCCCGGCGGCGCAGGACTACGGCCTCGGCGTCATCGCCTGGAGCCCGCTGGACGGCGGTATCCTCGGGAACGCCCTCAAACCATCGCCCGGCTCGCGCCGCACCGCCCGCCAGCAGGAGCGGATCGAGAAGCTGCGCCCGCAGCTGACCGCCTTCTCCGAGCTGTGCGCCGATCTCGGCGAGTCGGAGGCCAACGTGGCGCTCGCCTGGACGCTCACCTTCCCGGCTATGACCGCACCGATCATCGGGCCGCGGACACTGCAGCAGTTCGAGGACACGCTGCGCGTGACCGAGATCGAGCTCTCGGAGGACGTGCTAAGGCGCCTCGACGAGATATTCCCCGGCCCCGGCGGCCCGGCGCCCAAGGCTTACGCCTGGTAAGACCAGTCTTCCGCACGGAGCGGGCAGGAGGAAACGGTTTAGAACCATTCTTTCCCTTGAGAACGGCGTTCCCGGTGTGGTTAGATAGAGTTGCCGGCCGGCGAAATCTTTTCGAGAGGAGCGTGATGAAGTTGAAGATCGCATACGAGGTGATTTCCGCCTAACCCGCGGAAATCGCTAATGATCGGGGGCGGGGGACCGTCGGTCCTCCGCCTTTTTATAAAGTCATTGCCAGCTTTACGAGAGTCCGCTATACTGGAAACAGGCTTCCAATACATAACGTGAGGAAAGGGGTGTTTACGATGATCAAGGTTTTCAGAATTCGGGTAGAGGTGCGACCTAACTGAAAAGCAGTGCTCATGATCCGTCCCATGTCCTTACAACCTTTTTTTACGGGCAGGCACGATACGGGTATCGTGTTTTTTTGTTCCCAAAAACCGCTTGACCCTACACTACCATAACGAAAGGAGAGGTTTGCAAATGTTGATGAACAAACTTTCGGCATTCAAGGCATTTACGGCAGTCGCAACGTCCAAGTTTCGCAATGCGCAAGGAGCGATCGGTACAAACGGAATGAACATACCCAAGGAGGTACTCGGTGATGAGTTACAAGAATGGCAGGGACATTCTTCCCCCTAGCTTGCTTAAGGAGCTGCAAAAATATATCCAGGGCGAAATCGTCTACATCCCCAAAAAGGAACAAAAACGCGCGGGCTGGGGAGAGAACAACGGAACTCGCCAACTGATGGAGAAACGCAACCAGGAAATCTACAGCCTGTATTGTACAGGCTGGACGATGAAGGATCTGACGCTCAGCTACCACCTTTCGGAGGACAGCATCCGCAAGATCATCGTCAAGACGCGCGGCGTGCTGTCGGCCAACTAGCGGGGGCCGGAGCATGAACATGAGCAAGCGCGAGGCGCGGGATAACGCGCCGCGAAGAAGCGGAGGGGGCAGCCGAACGGAGCGGCTGACTTCTTCCGCTTTCTTCATTCGTACATGCATAAATAGCCCTCGCCGGATTATACTCAGGCGAGGGCTATTTATCAGATTGTTGCGTATTCAATTTTTTACCTTTCCCTCCTGCGGTCACATGCTTCGCATGCTTATTTCATTTCCTCATCGAATTCTTCCACAGCGAATTCGCCTTTGCATGCCTCGCATGCCCCGTAAGCAACCTTTCTTAAGGATGTCTTGCAGTCCATTTCCTGAAGCCCTAAAGCTCGCAGCTTCTCGTTCCCGCATATCCGCCTCATACAGGCCGCGTTGTCACACCGCGAACCTAACCGTATGCTGCTGCCGATAGGCTCGCCTCACTCATTCCAATGGACTATCCCCTCTCTTCGCCGTCTGCCGTATTTTCTAATCTTCAGAATGCGGTTCTTCATTCCCCGTGCGGGGTAAGTGCGGCCCCACCGCCCATAAGCGGATGTTCGGGTCCTAACGCACATTAGAGGATTCTGAAGCGAAAACGTTCAGCCGGTTGATGGTTGGAGACTGGAAAGCGGGGTGAAGAGTGAAACTTTATTTGAAGAGTGCGTCGCTTTCCATGGCTTAATCATAACCGAAATATGCAATTATGTAAATATTCTAAATATTTTGATAAGTGCGATTTTTCGCGATTAAGCTACATTCCTCCCGCCTCTGGCAGCGCTTTCTCTTCTTTTTAGCGATATGCTCATGATTTCGTCACAAGATTTCTTCCGTTTAACTCGTTAAAGCATATTGACTAGAAGAATTTGAAGATGATATGATCGAAAGCAAATCCGCATTAAATCAATCGGAATTAGTAGAAAATCGAATTGCCGAACCGGCGAAGTTCCGAAACTTGGAAGTGCAGCGGACGAAGATGAGAGGGGATGAACGGTTTTGAGAAGAGAGTCAATCAGCGGAAAATGGTGGGGCAAGGCGGTTTCTTTGCTGGCCGTAAGCGTGCTGGCGGTAGGGATCGCCGGCTGCGGCAGCAAGAGCGCGGCCAATGAATCGAGCCCGTCGGCAAGCACAGCACCGAGCTCGTCGGACAGTGCGGCGCCGAGTTCGTCGCCGAGCGCGGCAGCGGACAGCGCGGCCCCGAAGACGAACGGCAAAGCGAGCGTGGAGCTGCTCAATGTATCCTACGATCCGACGCGTGAGCTGTATACAGCGTTTAATGAATCCTTTTCCAAATATTGGAAAGACAAAACCGGCCAAACCGTCACCATTCAGCAATCCCATGGCGGTTCCGGCAAGCAGGCTCGCTCGGTGATCGACGGTCTGGAAGCGGATGTCGTGACGCTGGCTCTCGCTTATGACATCGATGCTCTTGCCGATAACGGACTTTTGGCGCAGGATTGGCAGTCGAAGCTCGCTGACAACAGCTCGCCCTATACCTCGACCATCGTGTTCCTGGTGAAGAAGGGCAATCCGAAGGGAATCAAGGATTGGGACGATCTGGTCAAACCGGGCATTCAAGTCATCACACCCAACCCGAAGTCCTCGGGCGGGGCGCGTTGGAACTATCTCGCCGCTTGGGGCTACGCGCTGAAGCATAACAACAACAATGAAGAGAAGGCGAAGGAATTTGTCAAGGCGCTCTACAAGAACGTGCCGGTGCTGGATTCCGGCGCCCGCGGATCGACGACCACCTTCGTGGAACGGGGGATCGGGGATGTTCTGATCGCTTGGGAGAATGAGGCTTATCTGTCGGTCAATGAGCTCGGCAAGGACAAATTCGAGATCGTAACTCCTTCCGTCAGCATTCTGGCAGAGCCGCCCGTTGCCGTCGTCGACAAGAATGCGGATAAACGCGGAACCCGCGAGGTCGCCCAGGCATATCTTGAGTATCTGTATACGGAGGAGGGACAGACGATCGCGGCCGAGAATTATTACCGTCCCCGTCTCGCTTCCGTCGCAGAGAAGTTCAAAAATCAATTCACACCGGTGGAGACCTTCGACATCAACCTCTTCGGCGGCTGGCGGGCTGCCCAGGAGAAGCATTTCAACGACGGCGGCATTTTTGACCAGATTTATCAACCCAAGTAAACATGCCAGTAAACATGCCGGCGCATCGGCCAACCGTTCACAGCGGTTGGCCTCTCGCGTGCGGTAAGCAGCGGAGGAATTTTCTTATGACTCGTGTCCGGAAAATGAAAAATGTGCTGCCCGGCTTCGGCCTGTCCATGGGCTTTACCGTCCTGTACCTCAGCTTGATCGTGCTGATCCCTCTGTCCGCAGTCTTCTTGAAGACAGCAACCCTCAGCTGGGACAAATTCTGGCAGACGGTCACGGCCTCCCGGGTCGTCGCTTCGCTGGAGGTGACCTTTTACACGAGCTTCATCGCGGCGCTGATCAACGCTATATTCGGCTTCGTGGTCGCCTGGGTATTGGTCCGCTACCGGTTTCCCGGAAGGAAGCTGGTGGACGGAATCATCGACATTCCGTTCGCGCTGCCGACGGCTGTGGCGGGGATTGCGCTCACCACCATCTATTCGCAGAACGGCTGGGTGGGTCGGATTCTCGAGCCGCTCGGGATCAAGACGGCTTACTCGCCGCTCGGGATCATCATCGCCCTCACCTTCATCGGCCTGCCGTTCGTCGTGCGGACGCTGCAGCCCGTTCTGGAGGAGCTGGAGACGGATATGGAGGAAGCGGCGGCCAGCCTGGGCGCTTACCGCTGGACCATCTTTCGCCGGGTGATCCTGCCGGAGCTGATTCCGCCGCTTATCACCGGCTTCGCTCTGGCTTTTGCCCGGTCGCTCGGAGAATACGGCTCGGTCGTTTTCATTTCCGGCAACATGCCGATGAAAACGGAGATCGCGCCGCTCCTCATCATGACCAAGCTGGAGCAGTTCGACTACGCGGGGGCCACGGCGATCGCTGCCGTGATGCTGCTCTTGTCCTTCATCCTGCTCCTCGGCATCAACCTATTGCAATGGAAAACCAATCAAAAGACGCTTCCGAGATGAGTCCCGGACCCTTAAAGGAGGTTACCTCATGGCTGTCATGACACGAGTCCAAGCGGCCAAGCCCGTTTCCCGCCCTCGCCATCTGACTGAGCCGGCCTGGGTCCGCTGGCTGCTCATCGGAGTCGCCCTTTTGTTCCTCGCGCTGATGCTGATCTTGCCGCTCGCCACGGTCTTTGCCGAGGCGTTCAAGAACGGAGCCGACCTGTACTTTGCCGCGCTTAAGGAGAAGAATGCCTTGTCGGCGATCCGCCTGACGCTGCTCGTCGCCGCCATCGCCGTCCCGCTCAACCTCGTGTTCGGAATCGCGGCGGCTTGGGCGATCACCAAGTTTAACTTTCGCGGCAAAAACCTGCTGATCACGCTCATCGACCTGCCTTTTTCCGTGTCGCCGGTCATCGCCGGTCTCGTCTTTGTCCTGATCTTTGGCTCCAAGGGCTGGTTCGGTCCCTTCCTCTCCGAGCGTGACATCAAGATCATTTTCGCCGTGCCGGGCATCGTGCTCACGACCGTGTTCGTCACCTTTCCCTTCGTCGCCAGGGAGTTGATCCCACTCATGCAGGCGCAGGGAACGGCGGAGGAAGAGGCCGCGGCGAGCCTGGGAGCGGGCGGTTGGCGCATCTTCTGGAAGGTGACCCTGCCGAACATCAAATGGGCGCTGCTCTACGGAGTCATCCTCTGCAACGCCCGCGCGATGGGTGAATTCGGCGCCGTATCGGTCGTGTCGGGGCACATTCGCGGCAAGACCAACACGCTGCCCTTGCAAGTGGAGATTCTCTACAATGAATACAATTTTTCCGCCGCTTTCGCCTGCGCATCCCTGCTCGTCCTGCTCGCCCTCGTCACGCTGGGGGTCAAGAGCCTGGTCGAATGGCTGCAGCACCGCAAGCAGGAATAGGACCGGGAGGGGAAATCGATGCACATTCAGGTAAAAGACTTGAACAAGAGCTTCGGCAGCGAATATGCCGTCCAGGACGTGAGCTTCGCTATCGAGGAAGGAAGTCTGATCGGCCTGCTCGGTCCGAGCGGCGGCGGCAAGACGACCATCCTGCGCATGCTGGCCGGACTCGAGGAACCGACCTCGGGCGAAATCTATTTCCACGGCAAGCGGGTGGAGAACTTGCCGCCGCAGAAGCGCGGAATCGGCTTTGTATTCCAGAACTACGCGCTGTTCAAGCACATGACCGTTTTCGACAACATCGCCTTCGGCCTCGCCGTGCAGAAGAAGCCGCGCAAGGAAGCGAAGGCGCGGGTGGAGGAGCTGCTGGAGCTGACCGGCCTGTCCGGCCTTGGCGGCCGCTATCCGCACCAGCTGTCCGGCGGCCAGAAGCAGCGGGTCGCCTTCGCCCGGGCGATCGCGCCCGAGCCGCAGCTGCTCCTGCTCGACGAACCGTTCGCGGCGATTGACGCCAAGGTCCGCAAGGAGCTGCGCACCTGGCTGCGGGAGATGATCAACCGCCTGAAGATCACCACCATCTTCGTCACCCACGATCAGGAGGAAGCGGTCGAAGTGGCGGATGAGATCATGGTGATCAACAAGGGGAGTCTGGAGCAGAAGGGGACTCCCTGGGACATCTACAAAGAGCCGCAAACTCCGTTCGTCGCCGGCTTCATCGGCGAGTCCAACCTGGTCGAGGATTGCTCCCGGCTGAAAGGCTTCGAGCGCGAGCGGGCGGCGAAGGGGATGATCCGGCCGGAATTCATCGAGATCTTCCTCCCGGGCGAGGGGACGATCGTCTCGGCCCTCGAGCCGGGAACCGTGCGCAGCACCTACTTCCGCGGAACTGTCTGGGAGGTGGAGGTGGAGACGGGACCGCATCGTCTGACCGCCTACCGCTCTCTGGAGCAGGATCCGCTTGAGGTGGGAGATGAAGTGAGAATCCTGATCCACCGCCTGTACCGCTTTGACGATCATTCCGGCGTCATGGTCGAGAACGCCAACAAGGTGGATCCGATGCCGGTTTACATTTGAATGAACGGAATTTCTCCCGGAACTCTGCCGGTACCGCCGTCGGCTTCGGCCGAGCGGCGGTTTTTTGCGTGTCATGGCCGGAATGGCAGGCCTGAATTGCGCCAATTGAGGAAAAACAAGGACTAGGCTATAATGAGAAAATGATTAAGACCCGCCCTTTTCCGTACTGCCGCTTTAAGCCGCTGCTACGGGAGGGGGCGGTTCGCGGAACCAAGGAAGAGGTGTGAACGATGAGCATATCCCTGAAGCAAGTGGAGCATGTGGCGGGTCTCGCCCGGCTGGAGCTGACGGAGGAAGAGAAAGAGATGTATACGGAGCAACTCAACGCGATCCTGAAGTACGCCGAGAAGCTCGGCACCCTGGATACGGACGAGATTGAACCGACCGACCATGCCGTCCCGCTCGCGAACGTTTTGCGGGAGGATGAGGTGCGTCCGTCGCTGCCGCTGGAACGCGTGCTGCTGAACGCGCCGGATGAAGAGGATGGCCAGATCAAGGTGCCGGCGGTGCTGGAATAGAGGAGGCGGCGAAGTTGACCCTGTACCAACAATCGATAGGAGAGATTCACAAGAAGCTAGCGGATCGCCAATTGTCCGTGGAGGAGCTCGTCGCGGAATCGCTCACCCGCATCGAGCAGGTGGACGGACGGCTCGGCGCCTTCCTGAGCGTAGACGGCGAAGGGGCGCGCCGGAAGGCCCGCGAGCTGGACGGCAAGCTGCAGCAGGGCGGACAAGCCGGACTGCTGTTCGGGTTGCCGGCCGGCGTGAAGGACAACATGAACACGGAGGGACTGAAGGCGACCTGCGCCAGCAAGTTTCTGGCGAACCATACCTCCATCTATGACGCCACCGCCATTCACAAGCTGCAGCAGCAAAATTACGTGCTCGTCGGCAAGACGAACATGGACGAGTTCGCCATGGGCGGCTCCAACGAGAATTCGGGATTTCATGCCGTGCGCAATCCCTGGAACACGGAGTATGTTCCCGGCGGCAGCAGCGGCGGTTCGGCGGCTGCCGTCGCTGCCGGAGAAGTGTATTTCGCCCTTGGCTCCGACACCGGCGGCTCCATCCGCCAGCCCGCCTCGTATTGCGGCATCGTCGGCTTGAAGCCCACTTACGGCCTCGTGTCCCGCTTCGGCCTGGTAGCGTTCGCTTCCTCGCTCGACCAGATCGGCCCGCTCACCAAGAACGTCGAGGACAGCGCTCACGTGCTGCAGGCGATCGCCGGCCACGATCCGAGCGATTCCACCTCGCTCGATGTCGCTATTCCCGATTACCGCCAGGCCCTGACCGGCGATATCAAGGGCTTGCGCGTCGCCGTGCCGAAGGAATACCTGGGCGAAGGCGTCGCTCCCGCGGTCCGCGCTGCGGTGCGGAACGCTCTCGCCGAGCTGGAGAAGCTGGGAGCGGTCTGGGAGGAGGTCTCCCTGCCGCACACGGAATACGCGGTGGCCGCTTACTACCTGCTCGCCTCTTCCGAGGCGTCCTCCAACCTGGCCCGCTTCGACGGCGTGCGCTATGGCGTGCGCAGCGAAAATGCGGACAACCTGATCGACCTGTACCGCAAGTCGCGCAGCGAGGGCTTCGGCCCGGAGGTCAAGCGCCGCATCATGCTCGGCACCTATGCGCTCAGCTCGGGCTATTATGATGCTTATTATCTGAAGGCGCAGAAGGTGCGCACCTTGATCAAACGCGACTTTGACCAAGTGTTCGAACGCTTCGACATCATCGTCGGCCCGACGGCCCCGACCCCGGCATTCAAGCTCGGCGAGCAGGCCGCTGATCCCTTGACGATGTACCTGAACGATATTCTCACCATCCCGGTGAGCCTGGCGGGCATCCCGGCCATCAGCGTTCCCTGCGGGATGGATAACGGCCTGCCGATCGGACTCCAGATCATCGGCAAGGCTCTCGATGAACCGACCGTGCTGCGCGCCGCCCATGCGTTCGAGCAGCATACGGAATACCACAAAGCCCGGCCGGCGCTGTAGAGGAGGCGGATTTTTCCGATGGAAATTATCGAACAAAGCCGGTATGAAACGGTGGTCGGGCTGGAAGTCCATGTGGAGCTGCATACCCGGTCCAAGGTGTTCTGCGGCTGTTCCACCTCGTTTGGTGCACCCCCGAACACCCATACCTGTCCGGTCTGCCTGGGCTATCCCGGCGTCCTGCCGGTGCTGAACAAGCGCGCCGTGGAATACGCGATGAAGGCGGCGATGGCGCTCAATTGCGAGATCAGCGAGACGACCAGCTTCGACCGCAAAAACTACTTCTACCCCGATTCGCCCAAAGCTTATCAGATCTCGCAGCTGTATCGCCCGATCGGCCGGAACGGCTGGCTGGAGATCGAGGTGGAAGGCGAGACGAGGCGCATCGGCATCAAGCAGCTGCACCTGGAAGAGGATGCCGGCAAGCTGTCGCATGCCGACGGCGGCCTCGCCTCCCTGGTCGATTTCAACCGGGTCGGCACACCGCTCATCGAGATTGTCTCCGAGCCGGACCTCCGCTCTCCCGAGGAAACCTTGCTCTATCTGGAAAAGCTGAGGGCGATCATGCAGTACTGCGAGGTTTCCGACGTCAAGATGGAGGAGGGCTCCCTGCGGTGGGACGCCAACATCAGCCTGCGCCCCCGGGGGCAGCAGGAATACGGCATCCGCACCGAGCTGAAGAACATGAACTCCTTCAAGGCCGTGCATAAGGCGCTCGAATACGAACAGATCCGCCAAGCCGAGGTGCTGGATGCGGGCGGCCGGGTGGTTCAGGAGACGCTCCGCTTCGACGAGAACCAGGGCCGGACCTTCTCCATGCGCAGCAAGGAAGAGGCGCATGACTACCGCTACTTCCCGGACCCGGACCTCGTCGTGCTGAACATCGGCGCGGAGTGGCGGGAAGCCGTCCGCGCGACGATTCCCGAGCTCCCGGACGCGCGGCGGGAGCGCTACACCCGCGAATTCGGCTTGCCTGCCTACGACGCCGGGGTGATCACCGCGTCGAAGAAGCTGGCCGACCTGTTCGAGGACAGCCTCGGCTTCACCTCCGACGCCAAGGCGGTCGCCAACTGGATCATGGGCGATCTGCTCGGCTACCTGAATCAGAACGGGCTTGAGCCGGGCGAGGTCAAGCTCACCGGCGCCGGTCTCGGCGAAATGATCGGCCTGATCGAGAAGGGAACGATCAGCACCAAGATCGCCAAGACCGTATTCAAGGAGATGCTCCTGTCCGGCAAGGCACCCCAAGCTATCGTCGAGGAGCAGGGCCTCGTCCAGATCAGCGACGAAGGCGCTCTGCTCGCCGTCGTCGACCGGATCGTGGCAGCCAATCCGCAATCGGTGGCCGACTATAAGGCCGGCAAGGAGAAGGCCGTCGGCTTCCTGGTGGGACAGGTCATGAAGGAGACGAAGGGCAAGGCCAATCCCGGTCTCCTCAACAAGCTGATTCTCGACAGGCTAAACGCATGAGCGAGTCGCTCGCAAGTCTGATCATCCGGCCTCTGGAGCTGACTGACCAGATGGAAGCGCTGCGGCTGTTGTCTCTGCAGCAGGCTTCCTACCTGGCCGAGGCCCGGACGATCGGATTTGCCGACATCCCTCCGCTCAGAGACACCCTCGCTTCCCTGAGAGAGTCGCCGGAGACATTTTGCGGCGCTTTCCTTGGCGAAGAGCTGGTCGGCTGCATAGCTTATGAGCGGGAAGGCGGCGTGCTGACGATCTGCCGGATGATGGTTCATCCCGGCAGCTTCCGGCAAGGCATCGCCGGAGCGCTGCTGCGATATCTGGAAGAGCGGGAGCCGAATGCCCGCGAGCTGCAAGTTTCGGCTGTGACGACGAACACCCCCGCCGTCCGGCTGTACGAGAAGCACGGCTTCGCGCCGGTGCACTCCCGGGAGATCGCGCCCGGCCTCATTATGGCCGATTACCGCAGGATCGTCGCGGAGTGACCGCATTCATCATACGAAAGGGGGAGCCTCGGTGAATCCCTTTGTCCTTTCCCCATTGGAGCTGACCATCCGGTTGCTCCTTTCTGTTTTGCTGGGCGGCCTGATCGGGTATGAGCGGGAGCGGAACAACCGGCCGGCCGGCTTTCGCACGCATATTCTCGTCTGCCTGGGCTCGACGCTGCTCATGCTGATCTCCGCTTACGGCTTCGCCGCTTTCGCCGGAGCCAAAGGGGTGACCATCGACCCGACCCGCCTGGCCGCCCAAGTCATCCCCAGCATCGGCTTTCTCGGAGCCGGAACGATTTTGCGCAATGACTTTTCCGTAACCGGCCTTACGACCGCAGCATCTCTGTGGGTGGCCTCGGCGATCGGCTTGGCGGTGGGAGTCGGCTTTTATTTCGGGGCCATGCTTGTGACATGCATGGTTCTCCTAAGCCTCTATATATTGAATAAGGTGGAAAAGCGCTACTTCAGCGGGAAGCGCATCTATACCCTCACCATCTCGGCAATCAACAAGCCGGGCGCTCTCGGCACGATCTCCTCGCTGCTCACGCTGAAGGACGTTTCCGTCAACCGCATGTCCGTGGAAGAGCAGACCGCGAAGGACATCCACATGCTGATCATCCATCTGTCTCTCAAGCTTCCGCGGCGAGGAGCGCAGATGGCCCATATTGTGGAAGAAATTCAGCGGGTGGACGGAGTCACGAGCGTGACGATGGAAAGCATCTGAGGAATGCTATAAAAAGGTTCATTGACAAGCGAAAGAAAGCTTCTTTACAATAAGTATCAAATGAAAGCTAATCAATGGTGGTGAGTTTATGGAATCCCGTTTTGAGCAAGCCCTGGAAAAACTGAAAGCAACCGGAGTGCGCATGACTCCTCAGCGGCACGCTATTTTGTCGTATTTGCTGGACACGGTTGAACATCCCTCCGCGGATGAAATTTATAAGGCGCTCGTACCGCGCTATCCCAGCATGAGCGTTGCTACGGTTTACAATAACCTGCGGGTGTTTATCGACTCCGGCCTCGTCCGCGAGCTGACGTATGGCGACTCCTCCAGCCGCTTTGACGCGGAACTGTCGGATCATTACCACGCGCAGTGCCGCATCTGCGGCAAGATCGTCGATTTCAACTATCCGCTGCTGCCTGACGTCGAACAGGCCGCCGCTGCGGAAACCGGCTTCCAGGTGGAGGGATTGCGGCTGGAAGTGTACGGGGTTTGCCCCGACTGCAAGCCGGCGATGACCCACTGAAGCGATGAGGGCATTCTCCAGAGAGCCCCGGTCGAGAAGGCGACGGCGGATCGGCCCGCTGCTTCTCGCGCTGGCTTTTTTGACGGCCGCGCTGGCGGTGACGTATTGGCTGTGGAACGACCGCCCGAACAGCGAGCATATCCATGCTGATTTTGGCGGCCTGTCCAAGCCGATCTTTTATGAAGGCAAGCTGTTGAAGCCCGCTGCTCGCGGGACCGGGGAATCGCTCGCGCTTCCGCTTGCCGTGATTCAGGAATACATCGACCCCTATATTCGCTACGAAGCGGACAGCAAGTCCGTCATCATCACGACGGCGGACCGGGTCGTGCGCATGAAGACGCGGGAGCTGACTGCTCTCGTAAATGAGAAGCCTTTTTCCTTGCGTTTTCCCGTGGAGGAGAAGGATGGGACCGTCTATGTACCCGTTCAGGCGCTGAAGGAATTTTACCGCTTTCAGTTGTCGGAATCTTCCGACACGGGCGCTGTTATCTTGAAGAAAGAAAGCGACGCCCTGCAATGGGCGAAAGTTCCGGTGAACGGCAAGCATCCGGAACGAACCCGGCCTCTGCGCTCGCTTCCCAGCATGAAGGCGCCCATCTTCACCGATCTGTCCCAGGATCAGAGCGTGATGCTGTGGGGGGAAGAGAACGGTTGGTACCGGGCTCAGACCGAGAGCGGAATCGTCGGTTATATCCACAAGAGCGATCTCGTTCTCGATCGGACGGAGACGGTTCCCGTCCAGCCGGCGGAAACCGGATTCGATCCGGGCAAGCCGCTTGGCGAGAAGATCAACCTTACCTGGCAGCAGGTTTGGGACAGCAAGCCCGATCTCGGCAAAATCGGAGACATGCCCGGTCTGAATGTGCTCAGCCCGCAGTGGCTTCATCTCCTGGACGGCGAGGGCAACGTCACGACGAAGGCGGACCTGAACTTAACCAAGTGGGCGCATGAGCGAGGCTATCGGATCTGGGCGCTCTTCAACAACGGGTTTGATCCCGATCGGACGAACAAGGCGCTTGCCTCTTACGATACGCGGGCGAAGATCATCAAGCAGCTGGCCACTTACGCCCAGATGTACCACATGCAGGGCATCAACGTCGATTTTGAGAACGTTTATTTGAAGGACAAGGACAATTTCGTCCAATTTATTAGGGAAATGACGCCGATTCTGCATGAGCAAGGCTTGATCGTATCGGTCGATGTCACCGTCAAGGGCGGCTCCGAAGCGTACTCTCAGTTTCTGGACCGCCGGGCGCTCGGAGAAACTGTCGATTACATGATCCTGATGGGATACGATGAGCATTGGGCTACCAGTCAAACCGCCGGATCGGTCGCCTCCCTCCCGTGGGTAGAGGAGGGAGTGTCGCGCATCTTGCAGGAAGACGGAGTACCGCCGGACAAAATGATTCTCGGCGTTCCCTTCTACACCCGCATCTGGACGGAGGAAACCGTTGACGGCAAGACCAAGGTCAGCTCAAAGGCCTATTCCATGGACTACATTCAATCCCTCATAAAAGAGAAGAAGCTCACGCCGGTCATGTTGGATGATATCGGCCAGCATTACGTCGAGTACCAAGAAGACGGCAAGACGATGAAAATCTGGATTGAAGACGCCGTGTCGATGCAGAAAAGGATGGATCTCGTAAACAAGTACAAGCTCGGCGGCGTGGCCTCCTGGAGCCGGGGAATGGAATCGGCAGATATCTGGAAGGTCATGCAAAAATCGCTGAAAGTCCAGCCATAGCGAGTCCGCGATCAACCTGCCGCCCGGATGAGGGGAGGCAGGTTTTTCTCGTTTTATGAAGGTGTTTTTAAGCGAAGGCAGGAAATGACAATCTCCATGTAGAAGAAGTGAGGCGAAAAGTAGAAGCGCGGGGAGGAAGATTCGATTCCATGGAAGCATTGGACAAGAAGCAGCGGGCCGTCGAAGAATGGCTGGAGTGTCTGCCAGAAGCGGCAGGCGCTGTATATTACAAAGCCGGCTCGCAGGCGGATGGAGAGCGGCGCTTGCTGATTCTCCTCATGGAAGAGGAAGGTTCCTCTCGCAGCCTTCAGATTCCGGAAGAGGAGACCCAGCTGATTCAGGTTCCTTTGACCATAGACCGGTTGAAGGCGGCACCCTACCGCTATGAAGATCGCGATCTGATTCACTGGCTGCGGCATGGAGAGGTTCTGAAGGACTCCGGTCTGCATCTTCGCCATTTGCGGGAAGAACTGGACAGCTTCCCCCGAGCGCTGCAGGAAAAATTGGTTCTTATCGAGTTCTGCTGCTTTTATCGGCATTACCTGAGGAGCAAGCGCGAGCTTGAGGAGCAGTGCCTGTTGGATTCCTATGAGAACTTGCTGCAGGCCATTCACCACTGGGGACGGCTGTCGGCAGCGGAGCAGGGAATCTATCCGGATCGGATGATATGGGAACAGGTCCGCGCCGTCAATATCGGGGTCTTCAAGCTGTACGAGGAATTGACCTCCAGCTCCGAATCGTTGCTAAAGCGAATTCAGCTTGTTTTGCTCGCAAGTGAATTCTGTGTCGTATCCAAGCTGAGCATCTGCAGTGCCCATCTGCTTCGCCTTTTGGAAAGTCGGGAAGAGCCGTGGAGCCTGCAGGAGCTGGAGAGCGAGCTTGGGGGCGTCAATCTGTCTGTGGAGCTCGGCGTTCTTCTCGCCCAACTGGAGAAGAAAGAGCAGATTTATGAGGTGGTTGTCCCCTTCGACGAACAGCTTGAAGTCATGGAAAGGAAGTTTTTCCGTTCTTTGCCGGCCTGCCGGAAGCAAGCGGTGAAACCGTAATCTTTTTTTGATCCATAGGCTTGACGGGGCATGTCATCTGTGTTAAATTAAGTCTCGCCGCTTCGAAGGGCTTGGATTTCTCCCGGTTTTTCGAAGAGTGCACAAAAGAAATAAAAAATAATGCTTGCTTTTCTACCGGCGAATGTGATATATTATGAAAGTCGCCGCAAGAAAGCGACGCAAGAAAATGGTCCTTTGAAAACTGAACAACGAGTGGATAGGACGCGACTTTCGAGCTTCGGCTCGGGAGGCGCACAACAAACACGCAAGTGTTAAAGTAATGAGCTTAAGTGAAACGATCTATAGCGCAACTTTTATGGAGAGTTTGATCCTGGCTCAGGACGAACGCTGGCGGCGTGCCTAATACATGCAAGTCGAGCGGACTTGTTCCTTCGGGGATGAGTTAGCGGCGGACGGGTGAGTAACACGTAGGCAACCTGCCCTCAAGACCGGGATAACCTTCGGAAACGAAAGCTAAGACCGGATACGTTCTCTTTCTCGCATGGGGGAGAGAAGAAAAGCGGAGCAATCTGCTGCTTGAGGATGGGCCTGCGGCGCATTAGCTAGTAGGTGAGGTAATGGCTTACCTAGGCGACGATGCGTAGCCGACCTGAGAGGGTGAACGGCCACACTGGGACTGAGACACGGCCCAGACTCCTACGGGAGGCAGCAGTAGGGAATCTTCGGCAATGGACGAAAGTCTGACCGAGCA